>Ga0209343_10000149_pt1 | contig 89467 bp, 82 predicted proteins | sample RifCSPlowO2_02_FD_184026 | JGI IMG/M metagenome (GOLD analysis project Ga0209343, IMG submission 184026) | Groundwater microbial communities from Rifle, Colorado - Rifle CSP2_plank lowO2_0.2 (SPAdes) (version 2) | ecosystem: Environmental > Aquatic > Deep subsurface > Groundwater | place...
CCGCCCCCACCGCTCACCCCCCCATGGCCTCCCAGGCCCTGACCCCCGTTTCCGCCCTGTCCCCGCTGGACGGCCGCTACGCCGGCCGGCTGGCCAGCCTTCGGCCCTTCATGAGCGAACAGGGCTACATGCACCGCCGCGTGCAGGTCGAGATCGCCTGGTTCATCGCCCTGTCCGACGCCGGTTTCGACGAGTTCAAGCCGCTCACGCCCGGCGCCCGCACCTACCTCCTGGGCCTGGTGAAGAACTTCAGCGAAGCCGATGCGGTGGCCATCAAGGACATCGAGAAAACCACCAACCACGACGTGAAGGCGGTGGAGTACTGGATCAAATCGAAATTCGACGCCCGCCCCGAGCTGGAAAAGGCCGCCGAGTTCGTGCATTTCGCCTGCACCAGCGAAGACATCAACAACACCAGCCACGCCCTGCAGCTCAAGGGCGGGCGCGACGCGGTGCTGCTGCCAGCGCTGGACGGCGTGATCGCCAAACTGCGCGAGATGGCGCACGCCTTCGCCGCCGTGCCCATGCTCAGCCGCACCCACGGCCAGACGGCCAGCCCCACCACGGTGGGCAAGGAGCTGGCCAACGTGGTGGTGCGCCTGGCCGCCGCGCGCGAGAAGATCGCCGGCGTCAAGCTCCTGGGCAAGATGAACGGCGCCGTGGGCAACTACAACGCCCATCTGTCGGCCTGGCCCGATTTCGACTGGGAAGCCTTCAGCCGCAACGTGATCGAGCAGCCCGAACCGCTCGGCCTGGGCCTGACCTTCCAGCCCTACAGCATCCAGATCGAGCCGCACGACTACATGGCCGAGCTGTTCGACGCCATCGCCCGCACCAACACCATCCTGATCGACCTGGCGCGCGACATCTGGGGCTACGTCAGCGTGGGCTACTTCAAGCAGCGCCTCAAGGCCGGCGAGATCGGCTCCAGCACCATGCCGCACAAGGTCAACCCGATCGACTTCGAGAACGCCGAGGGCAACCTCGGCCTGGCCAACGCCCTGCTCAAGCATCTGTCCGAAAAGCTGCCGATTTCCCGCTGGCAGCGCGACCTGACCGACTCCACCGTGCTGCGCAACATGGGCGTGGCGTTGGGCTACGCGGTGCTGGCCTACCACGCGCTGGGCGTGGGCCTGGGCAAGCTCGAACTCAACGAAGAAGCGCTGGCCGACGACCTGGACGCTTCGTGGGAAGTGCTGGCCGAGCCGATCCAGACCGTGATGCGCCGTTTCGGCGTGCAAGGCGCCTACGAAAAACTCAAGGAAGTCACGCGCGGCAAGACCGTGACGGCCGAGGCCCTGCACGCGCTGATCCGCAGCCTGGAGATCCCCCAGGCGGAAAAAGACCGCCTGCTGGCCATGACGCCCGGCAGCTACATCGGCAAGGCCGAGGAACTGGCACGCCGGGCCTGAACCGGGGCCGTGTGTACGCTTTCGTAGTACTCAGCGCGCAGAGCGCGCGCTGAATGTGCGCAAATACCGGTCGCGCCGCAACCCGATTTGACATGGCTCAAATGGGTGGGTCCGCCGCACGCCTAAAGTTGAACGTTTGCCACCCGCAGCATCACGCGGGTTTGTCGCACCCATGCGACCCGCACGCAACCGGAGTACCAGGCCATGGCCATCGAACTGTTCAACCACCATGGCCATGTCTGCCTGATGTTCACCCACCTCAGCGACGAAGGTGGCGAGGCCGTGCAGGCCAACCAGTTCCTGGTCATCCACGGTGACACCGGCGCCATCATCGATCCGGGTGGCAACATGGCCTACAACGAGCTGCTGCTCACCATCGGCCGCTTTTTCCCGCCCAGCAAGCTGTCCAAGATCCTGGCCTCGCACGCCGACCCGGACATCATCGCCTCGCTGGACCGCTGGATGACCAGCACCCAGGCCACGCTGTACATCTCGCGCCTGTGGGAGCGTTTCGCGCCCCACTTCTGCAAACCCGGCAAAACGGCCGGCCGCATCATCGGCATCCCCGACCCGGGCATCCGCATTCCCCTGGGCAGCTCCGAGCTGGTGGCGCTGCCCGCGCACTTCATGCACTCCGAGGGCAATTTCCAGTTCTGGGACCCGGTGAGCCGCATCCTCTTCTCGGGCGACCTCGGCGTCTCCATCGGCACCTCGGCCGACGCCGCCAAACCCATCACCTCGCTGGTGCCCCACATCCCGAAGATGGAGGGCTTCCACCGGCGCTACATGGTCTCGTCCAAGGTGCTGCGGCTGTGGGCCAACATGGCCCGCACCCTGCCCATCGACATGATCGTGCCGCAGCACGGCGCCCCGCTGGCGGGCGCAGCGGTGGGTGAGTTCATCAACTGGATCAGCGACCTGAGCTGCGGCATCGACCACGTCACCCAGGCCAACTACACGGTTCCGGCCTAGGAACCGGTGTCTTCCAGCGCCCGCTCGGCGTAGCGGTTGAAGCGCCAGGCGCTGCCGTCGAGCGTGATGCGCCGCCAGCTGGCGCGCTTCTCGCCCGGGGTCATTTCGGTCCAGTGCTGCACCTCGTCAAAGGTGCGCCCGCACCCCTTGCACACCTCGTCGCCCTGGCTGGTCGAGCAGATGGCGATGCAGGGTGTGTCGGGCGTGCTGTCGAACCAGGCGAGCCAGGCCTCGCGCGCCGGAGTGGGCAGGGAGGTTTCGTCGGCCTCGGTCTCGCGAAAGTACACCATGAGCGCGTACACCTCGGCCAGCGCGCGCGTCTGTGGCACCAGCGACAGGCCATCGGGCGAGGGTGAGCGCTCACGCCAGTGGTTGATCGCGGCCTCGATGTCGGTGATGTGTATGCCAGCCATGGGGGGACGAATCATAGCCAGCGCCCCGTTTCGCGGCCGGTACCGGCGCCAGAACACCGGCTCGCCCTGTGGGAACTGCGTATCCGGAGCGTCGGTCACGGCGCGTCCCGGGTCGGTACAATCGCGGGTCTCGAAGGGGAGTAGCTCTCCGCTCCGCCGCCCATGAGCGCCCTGCGCCCCAGGCGGCCGGACATTCGGGCTGTCGTCAATACGGAGCGGTGCCACCCGCTTCCGGCAGTCCGGGCCCGGCGTTCCATCGCCAGGCCGAGCAAGACCTTTGATGGGCTCCCACGGGCCGATCAAGGCATGTCCGCTCCCCCTTCGCCCGCGCAGCCGCGCCGTCGCAGGCCGGTGAGACAGTGCCTTCCGATCACCCAGGGTGGCCGAACATGAGAAGGTCGGGCGGACGACGGGCAGGACCCGCTTCCGACCCTTTTGAACACACCACCACGAGGCATTTATGGATTTCCTGACTTCACCTGCGTTCTGGGTCGCGCTGGGCCAGATCATCATCATCGACATCCTGCTCGGCGGGGACAACGCGGTCGTGATCGCGCTGGCCTGCCGCAAGCTGCCGCCCGCGCAACGCACCAAGGGGATCATCTGGGGCACCGCCGGCGCCATCATCCTGCGCGTGATCCTGATCGCCTTCGCGATGACGCTGCTCAACGTGCCCTTCCTCAAGCTCGCGGGCGCGGTGCTGCTGGTGTGGATCGGTGTCAAGCTGCTGGCGCCGGACGAAGACGGTCACGGCGACATCGCCAGCAGCGACAAGCTGTTCGCGGCCATCAAGACCATCATCGTGGCCGACCTGGTCATGAGCGTGGACAACGTCATCGCCATCGCCGGCGCGGCGCAACACGCGGGTGAACACTCGCTGCTGCTGGTGATCCTGGGCCTTCTGATCTCCATCCCGATCATCGTCTCGGGCAGTCAGCTGGTCATCAAGCTGATGGCGCGCTTCCCCATCATCATCACGGGCGGCGGCATGCTGCTGGGCTGGATCGCCGGCGGCATGCTGGTCACCGACCCGGCCCTCGCCGACCCGGAAAACATGGCGTGGATGCTCAAGCTGCCGCAAACCCCGGTGGTGAAGTACGGGGCCGCCGTGGTGGGCGCGCTGATGGTGCTCGTGATCGGCAAGGTGATGGCGGCCCGCCACCCGGTGCCGGAAGAGGCGTAAACCGCGCGGCGTTCGCCACCGGGCGGCCTGCGCGAGCAGGCCGCCTTTTTTCATGGCCGGTGCTATGCTGCCCCGCATGAAACTCATCCTGAAATGGCTGCTCGCGGCCTGCGCCCTGCTGCTCGTGGCCTACCTCTACCCCGGCGTGCAGATCCCCAACTTCACCTCGGCCCTGATCGCCGCGGCGGTGATCGGGCTGCTCAACACGCTGGTGCGCCCGGTGCTGGTGATCCTGACACTGCCGGTGACGGTGGTCACACTGGGCCTGTTCCTGTTCGTCATCAACGCCCTGATGTTCTGGGCCGCCGCCAGCCTGCTCGACGGCTTCGGCGTCAACGGTTTCGGCGCCGCGCTGCTGGGCTCGCTGATCTATTCGGCGCTGATGCTGGTGGTGGACACTGCCCTGAAATCAGTCCTCGCGCGTTGATTCGCGCAGCTGCGCCTCGACCTCGCGGCGGCGCACGTCCACGATCGCCAGCTCCATGCCGTCGGCGGCGCGCTCGGCAGCGGGCAACGACTGTGCGGCCCTGAAACGCTCGGCGGCCCCGGTGAAATCCAGCTGGGCCGCACGAGCCTCGGCCTCGGAGCGCACGGAGCGCAGGCGCTGACCCAGCGCCAGTTGCGCCCGCGCCAGCGTCTGCCAGGCCTGCGCGTCGCGCGGATGCGCCGCCACCCATTCCTGCAGCCGCGCCGCGGCCTGCCGTGGCGCACCGGTGGCCAGCGCCGCCTGGGCCCCGAGCAGCACCGCCGCGCGCTGGTGGCTGGCGAGCGCCGCGTCGCGCAGTGCCCCCAGCGGCCCCTGCACCGCCGCGCCGGCCGCGCCGCCCGAGGTTGCGCTCGGCAGCATCAGCTCCATCAACAGCGCATCCACCGCCCAGCGCGTTTCGGGGGCTGCCGGCACCGCTTCCGTGCGCAGACGCTGCGCCAGGTTCAAGGCCAGATCGCGCTGCCCCAGGCGGTGCGCGGACAGCGCCGCGGCGTAGCGGTCACCGGGCCGGGCATCGGCCGACTGCCCGGAGCGCAACCAGGCGCGCCAGCGGTCCGGCCCGTTTTCGGCCAGCACCCGAGCCCGCGCCGACATCAGCGCGTGCAAGGCCGGTGTGGCCGACGCCGGGGCGCCGGGCAAGCGCGGCATCGCGCCCTCGCGGCCCGGGGTGGACGGCGGCAGTGTCAGCGTCAGAACGCCCTGCGCGGCGGGCACCGGCGCGGCCGCCGCGGGTGCGTCGGCGCGCGGTCCGGCGCCGCTGGCCAGGGGCAGCCGCGCGCGCATGTCCGCGATGCGCTCGCTGGTCAGCGGGTGGCTGCGCAGGTAGGGGAAAGAGCCGTCGTCGTTGAGCCGCCCGGCCTGTTGCAGCTTGTCGAACATGCTCACAAAACCCCGGCCATCGAACCCCGCGCCCGTGAGCACGCCAAAACCCACACGGTCGGCCTCGCGCTCCATGTCGCGCGAGAAATTGAGCTGGGTCTGCACCGCCACCGCCTGGCTGCCGACGATGGCCGCGTTGGCCACATCGGCGTTGGCCCGCGCCGCCAGCACCCCCAGCACCATGGCGCCGAGCAGCCAGGGCGCCTGCTTGTCCTGGCGCGAGAGCATGCGCGCGATGTGGCGCTGCGACACGTGGCTCAACTCGTGCGCCAGCACACTGGCCACCTCCTGCGGTGTTTCGGTCACGGCCAGCAGCCCCAGGTGCACCCCCAGATAGCCGCCGGGCAGGGCGAAGGCATTGACGCGCTTGTCGCGCGAAATCATCAACTCCCAGGCCAGTCGCTCGGAGAGCTCGGCGGGCACGTCCCCGCGCGTGCGCGCCGCGCCCAGCAGCGGCACCCAGAGCGACTGCAGGTAGTCCACCAGCACCGGGTCGTCCAGGTAGTCGGGGTCGCGGTAGAGCTGTTGCGCGATGCTGTCACCCAGCCGCCGCTCGGCCGCGATGGACATGTCGGAACCATCGCCCAGCGTGGGCAGGCCCGAAGTGACCGGTGCATCCACAGCGGCCGTCTGCGCGTTGGAAAGCGCCGCCGGCACAACGGCCAGCGCCGTGAGCAGCAGCGCTGTGGAAACAGGTCGCGCCGGTGGCGAAAAGAGAGGCCTGAAGGACAAACGCATCCCCGTATGATGCCGCCAAGTCCCCCAGGTTTCTGTAAAGACCGCGCAAAGCACCCCATGAGCACCCCCAAAACCCCCGCCCCCTCCGACAGCAGCCCGCTGACCCACTTCGACGCCCAGGGCCAGGCCCACATGGTCGACGTGGCCGCCAAGGCCCACACCCACCGCGTGGCCGTGGCAGAAGGTCGCATCCACATGGAGCCCGCCACGCTGGCGCTGATCCAGAGCGGCAACGCCAAAAAGGGCGACGTGCTGGGCATCGCACGCATCGCGGGCATCCAGGGCGCCAAGAGAACCAGCGAACTGATCCCCCTGTGCCACCCCATCGCGCTCACGCGCGTGGCGGTGGAGTTCGAGGTGGAGACGTCATCCAGCAGCGTGCTGTGCCGCGCGACGGCCGAATGCACCGGCCAGACCGGCGTGGAGATGGAAGCCCTCACCGCCACCAGCGTGGCGCTACTCACGATCTACGACATGTGCAAGGCGGTGGACCGGGGAATGACGGTCAATGGGGTGCGGTTGGTGGAGAAGCGGGGGGGGAAATCGGGCGACTATGTCAACCCCTGAAGGTCTGCAACAGGTTCAGAAACGGCTTTATTGCACAAGTGAAAGCGAAACTGTGTGATCCCCACTCCAGATGCGGCAATGCAGTGGCGGTCATGGGCACCGTGGTTGGGCGCCCATTGCAACAGACTTTGAGCGCTTCGTTGCGTGTGAGCGCGCCCACCAAGGTCTCCTTCCACGGTTTTGCGTTCTTGCGTGGGGGAATCACCGCCTGCGCGCCTCTGTGGACTATCGCGGCATGGCACGGCCTTGGTGTCCGTAGACGCCGTCCCCGCTGACGCTGGCCACCGCCTCATCGGGCGGTACCTGCCCCAACAAGCTCGGCAGCATCGGTACATTTTCAACGCTGTTGTCCGTGCCCTTGATGGTCCGAATCTCCAGTGTGTTGGCATCGATCCCCAGGTGCACTTTGCGCCACTGCCGGCGGTACTCAGCCCCGTGATTCTCGCGTTTCCACTCGCCTTCGCCCAGAAACGTGATCCCGCGCAGTCCAGTCCTGCGCCGCTGTGCTGGCCCGGTAGGGCAGTTGCGCCTGCCGCCTTCTGGCGCTGGCTTACGGTGCTGAAGTCGGGCACCTTCCAGTCTGGGCTGGCCATGCGCCGCATGGCTATCCACCAAGCCCAGGCTTTGACGCAGAGCCAGGCCGAACAGGCATTTGATGCTCAGGCAGAACTGGATGGCGGTGCCGGAGAAGCTGCGCTGGCGTCCACGTTTGCCGCTGGCCGGTACGTACCACGCATGTCTTTGTCCAGCCAGATCGTCAGCGACCCTCTGTCCTTAAGCGCGGCGTTGTATTCGGCCCGGTTGGTGGTTTTGTAGCGCGACTTGACGCCTTTGGCCTTACGCCTTACTCGTGCGCCGAGGTCATGACGGAGTTTGTGCAACAAAGCCGATGTGATAGGTAAATCGCTCAGCGACATTCTGAGGGCATGAACTTGGATGGAATGGCGGTCGCAGCGGCAGCGACCGTACTGTTCCCCAAACTGCGGCCCGTCGCAGCAACGTTGGTTGTCGAAACACAAGCCCAATCGATCGCACCCTGTGACGCTGCGGTCGGAATTGTGGAGGCGCCGCCAGAATTGATGGTGTTCGGAGCCAGATTAAAGGTGAAGCCATCGAGGGCTGCCGGAATTCCGTTTCCTGGAGTTGCTGCCAACGATACAGAAACCACCCAATTGGTGGCATTGGGAGGAAAGATCGGGCAGTTTGCGCCTATGGGAGGCACGCCACCGACTGCGGCGTTATAAACGCAGTAGTTGTGAACGTACTTAGACAATTTCTCCACAACCGGCATGTCATTTATGGCCTGCGAACCGCCTTGCAATCCATTGATGCCATTGGATTGGTAAGCGCCGCTGAGCAGGGTCTTTGCGGCAGTCGCAGCAAGCACAGCCTCACTTATCTTTGCTCGAACTGTGTAATCTTGGTAGGCAGGCAATGCCAAAGCGGCAAGAATTCCTATGATAGCCACCACAATCATCAACTCGATTAATGTAAACCCCTTTTGCATTGCCCGCATGATCAAACTCCTTTAAAATCCATCCCCTTTGATAAATCCCTGAATATTTCCGCTTCTGTCGAGCAAGGCCACCCAGTCTTGGCGGCCCATGACGGGTAGCAGTTGCCAGTCCTTCAGTTCAGCGTTGCGCTCTTTGGCCAGCGCTTCCGCGACCGGTTTTTGATCCGGATACTTCTGAAAAAATGGCTCCAGTGGTTTGGCGCGCTTGAGCGAAGCCAATGCAGCATTGCCCTCGAAAGGGACATAGAACTCTGGTCGCTCAGCGTAGTCCCGCCCACCTTCGATGGATTCAAACAACACCTTGTTCTTTTCTTCAACGCTTTGCGGTGGACGCAAAGCCACCGTTCGCACGCCGCCCAAGGACAAGGGACGCAATTCGGGTGGCAGCCGCCTGAGCGCCTCATGGTCGATATCAGCCGACATCACTACCTTGAACCTGTCCACTTCCAGCGCCAAATACAGCGGACGTGCTTGCCATGAAGTCCAGACGCCATAGCCCAAGGCCGTCATCTGAAGCAACGCCACCAGCCCCAAGTCTTGCCAGAGTTCACGCTTTGGCTTGATGGGGTTGAAGAGCACAAAAGTCAGCAGAGGCCCGCACACCACATCCACCGCAATGATCAACAGGAAGAGCTCCCGACCTCCTGAAAGCTCCCGGTACGGATAGGGGTACCAGAGGCCCAAGACCACCACCGCAGCGAGCATGGCCACGGCCACGCTGCACAACAGGTGAACACCTGCGGCCCTGGCAGCCACTCGAAAACGGGAATCAGAATTCATGGATCAACTGTGCCTCATCAGGGAATGGCTCTCGCTGGGCCAAAAAAAGAGCGCCAAGGCGCTCTTTTCTGGTCGCCGAGTAAATTCAGCGAATCAACGGCACTCAGAAGGCATGAATTTGGCAGGAACAGCCGTCGCAGCAGCCGCAACGGTATTGTTTGTCAGACCGCGGCCCGTAGAGGCAACGTTCGTGGTAGAAGTGCAAGCCCAATCAACCGCACCCTGTGACGTCGCAACAGGGACACCGATCACACCCCCGTTCTGGACGTTCGGAGCCAAGTTGAATGTGAAGCCATTGAGACCGGTAGGAATACCGTTACCGGCGGTAGCAGCCAATGCCACTGATATCACCCAGTTGGCAGCCGCTGCCGGGAATGCTGGGCAAAGGGCCGGGCCCGCCGGAGGCACACCACCAGCAGCAGCGTTGTACACACAGTAGTTAATCACGTACTTGGAAGACTTCTCCGCGGTCGGCGTGATGTTAATGGCCTGGGAAGCGCCCTGCAGACCAGAGAGACCGTCTGATTGGAAAGCTTCACTCAACACACTTTTGGCTGCGGAGCCGGCGATCACGGCTTCCGAGATCTTTGCGCGGACCGTGTAATCCTGATAAGCCGGCAGGGCCACGGCGGCCAGAATACCGATGATGGCCACCACGATCATCAGTTCGATGAGGGTGAAACCTTTTTGCATGGAACGCTTCATGAGTAAAACTCCTTGGGGTTGTGGGAGAACGACGGTATCCGAGCAGCAGAGATCGTGCCAACCTGAAATGCCCGGCTTTTCGAGGCCTTTTCCACGGCTCGCCAGCAGAAGTGACAATTTGTGCCCATCGCATCCGAATGTCACTGACATTTTTTGTCACTTCACCCACAGAGGACCGGTTTTGTCACAGCTCGAAGGTCTGCCCGGCGCTGAGCCAGCGGATGTCGTGGCGCACGTCGTCGGGCCGGTTGGGCCTGTCGTCGAAACGGCGGATCTCTTCCATGATCAGGCCGGTTTCGGCGGGCTTGGTGTGGGTGATGTAGATCGGGTAGCGCTGGTTGCGGTCGATCTGGTCGAGCTCTTCGGCCAGCGTGCCGGGCGCCAGGTGCAGGCTGCGCCGGGCGAGGTCTTTTTCGCGGTCGCTGAACGCAGTTTCGATGATGAGCAGGGCCATGGGCAGCTGGTTGATGCGCTGCCAGAAGGCGGGGTTGCGCTCGGTGTCGCCGCTGAACACCCAGTGGCCCGAGGCGGTGGCGGCGGCGAAGCCGACCGCGGGCACGGTGTGCACGGCGGGCAACACTTCGATGGCCTTGCCGCCCACCTGCAGCACCTCGCCCACGGTGATGGGCACGAAGCGCATGAGCGGCGTGTCGGCGCTGGGGATGGTGGAGAAGTCGGGCCAGATGAGGTTGTTGAAGATGTGGGCCTTGAGGGCGTCGATGGTGCTCTGCAGGGCGCGCACCTGCAGCGGTTCGGCGCCCGCGGCCAGTCGGCGCGCGGCCACGGCGTCGAGCATGAGCGGCAGGCTGGCCACGTGGTCCAGGTGCGAATGGGTGAGCAGGACGTGGTTGACGCGGGCCATTTCGTCCAGGCTGAGATCGCCCACACCGGTGCCGGCGTCGACCAGGACGTCGTCGTCGAGCAAAAAGGAGGTGGTGCGGCACCCCTGCGCAATGGCGCCGGAGCACCCCAGAACTCGTACCCTCATCTGCAGATTCGCCTGGTTTCGTGGCCGGCTCAAGCGGCCTCTATTTGGTTTCGAACGTGGTGGCCCCGTCCCAGGCCGGGTCGGGCGGCAACCGCCTCATGGAGGCTACCCGCTGGGCATAGAGCCGGTAAAGGACTTTTTCCGCATTCTGGCGCTGCAGTTGGAGCAAACACGCGTCGCACGCGTCCCAGTCCTGCGCCCGCCAGGTTTGAAGGACCCAGTGCCACAGCCGCAGTTCCTCGGCCAGTTCGTTGGAAAGCGTTTCCGAGGTGCCCAGCGGGGTGTAGATGGTCACTGCGGTGGCCCGGCCCTTGACGCGCACGCGGTCGAGTTCCTGCCAGACGAATTGCGGCGCCTGCTCCCGGGTGGCGTCGCTGGCGACGATGTCCACGCCGTAGGTGGGCGACAGACCTTCGAGCCGGGAACCCAGGTTGACCGCATCGCCCACCACGGTGTAGCTGCGGCGCACGTCCGACCCCATGTCGCCCACGCACATCTGGCCGGTGTTCAGGCCGATGCCCACGCCGATCTGCGGCAGCCCCTGGCGCGCGTGCTCCTGGTTCAGCCGCCGGACGGCCTCGGCCATCTCCAGCGCGGTCTGCACCGCCAGGCTGGCGTGGTCGGCGGTGTCGACCGGCGCCCCCCAGAACGCCATGACGCAGTCGCCCATGTATTTGTCGATGGTGCCCCGGTGGCTGCGGATGGTGTGGGTGAGGCGGCTGAAGACGGTGTTGAGCAGGGCCTGGAGCCGGGTGGGCTCCAGGGTTTCGGACAACCGGGTGAAGCCGCGCATGTCGCAGAACATCACCGTGAGCTCGCGCGTGGCGGCGGCCATGCTGTAGCGGCTGGGGTCCCGGACCATCTCGTCAACGAGTTCGGGCGGCACGTAGGTGCCAAAGAGCTGGGCGAGCTTGCGCTTGGCACGGCTCTCCACCAGGTAGCCGTAGCTCATGTTGAGCGCGAAGGCCAGGGCGCTCATGACCAGCGCGCTGGCCAGCGGCAGCACCAGGCCATGGCCCAGGTAGAACCAGAGATTCAGCCCCACCACCGCCACCACCACCACCAGACTCAGGCCCACCGCGCGCGCGGCGCTGAGCAGCGGCAGCGCCAGGGCGAGCACGAGGCCGGCCACCACCAACACCACCAGTTCGTAGCCCAGCGCGTAGTCGGGTTTGACGAGCACCTCGCCATCGAGCAGGTGCGAGATCAGGTTGGCGTGGGTCTCCACCCCGGGGTAGGCTTCGCCCACGGGCGTGATGCGCTGGTCCTGCAGCCCGGGCGCGGTGGTGCCCACGAGCACGATCTTGTTGCGCAGCCGCCCCGCTGGCACGCGCCCCGCCAACGCGTCGCTGGCGGACACGTAGGCGAACGAACCCCCTTGTGGCCCACCGCGTCCGCGAAAGGGCACCAGTGCGGCCAGTCGATCGTCCACCGGGATGGCCAGCGCGGTGTTCTCATGGACCAGGCGCACGCTCTCCAGCGCCTGGTAGTCGCGTGGCAGGAATCGCTCGGCCGGGAAGCCCGGCTCCACCCGTGGCGACCCGAGCAACAAGCGGAACATGGCCAGCGACAGCGATTCGTAATAACGCCCGCCGTGTTCGGCCAGCAGAGGCACCGAGCGCACAACGCCGTCGCTGCCGGCCACCGCATTGAAGAAGCCGGCCCGCGGTGCGGCCTGCGCCAGCGGGGCGATGTTGGCGCCGAAGCCGTCCCATCGGGTGGCCAGGATGCTGCGCCCCTGCAGGGCCTCGGGCAGCATCACGGGGGCGGGCAGCACGCCGCTGGTGCGGCCGTCCCGGTCGCTGGTGAAGTAGTAGCCGAGCACCACCGGCCGGCCCTTGAGCGAGCGGGCGAATCGGGCGTCGTGGTCCAGCTCGGGCCGCAGACGTTCGATCTGCTCGGCCAACCCCGGCTGACCGGCCAGGGCACCGTTGGCGAGCCGCTGGAGCTGGCGCAGACCGGAACTGTCATCGGCCTCGGCAAACACGGTGTCGAACCCCAGCACGGCGATGCCCTGGTCTTCAAACAGCGTGTCCACCAGCCGGGCCAGGTGGTCACGCGACCACGGCCAGCGCCCCACCTCGGCCAGGCTCTTTTCGTCGATGTCGATGATCACCACCCGGTCGTCGAGCGTGCCGGGCATGGTGGCGCGCAGGCGCGCGTCGTAGACGATGTCGTCCAGGCGCTGCAGCACCCCCATGGGCAACACACCCAGCGCGTGCAGGATGGCGAAAATCAGGGGCAGCAGGGTGACCGCGATGCGCGGGCCGTGTCTGCTCAGGGCCGGCATGGGGCGCGGGGAGCGGGCAATGCGGGGTGGCCGCCGTCAGCGAAAGCGGCGCGCGGCACCGGCCAGCGTCACTGCTGGATGAACTGCATCTGCGTGCCGGCCAGTTCGATCAGGTCACCATGGCGCAGGTTGACCGCATCGGAACCGATGGGGTTGCCATTGATGGTGGGCCTGGTGGCGCCTTCCACCAGCGCGACCACGTAACCCTGAGGGCGGCGCGTGATGGCCGCCACCGCCACACCCGGCTTGCCGATGGTGGTGACCACCTTGACCAGCGGCACCTCACGCCCGGCGGCGGCGCCGGACATGACCTTGATCGCGGCGTTGCCCACCGGCGGATGCGCCGTACCCGCGCCCACCACGGCACCGGCCTGGATGACCATGGTTTTTTCGTGGTTGTCGGGCGCGCCTTCGTGCGCGAACTTGATCTTGTACTTGCCGATCTCGATCGTGTCGCCATTCTGAAGCTGGTGCTTCTTGATGGCCTTGCCATTGACGTAGGTGCCGTTGGTGCTGTTGAGGTCTTCCAGGAACACGTCGGCGCCCGACATCTGCATCACGGCGTGTTCCCCGCTGACGGCGAGGTTGTCGATCACGATGTCGTTGTAGGGACGGCGACCGAGCGTGGTGCGATCCTTCGTGAGCTGCACCTCCTTGATGACGACGCCGTCGATGGAAACGATCATTTTCGGCATGGCCGACTCCTGTGGAACCTGATGAACTAATTCTAAAGAACTCAGTTACTGCCCCAGCATGCGCGACAGCAAGCCTTTGCGTAACGGTTTGGACCGAGCATACGCCAATATCACGGAAATATTATCGCGGCCCCCAGCGGCGTTGGCGGCGTCTATCAAGGTGTTGGTTTTTGCCTCCAGCGTGCCGTCGGACGCGAGTATGGCGGCCAGGCGGCTGTCCGGAATCATGTCGGACAGGCCATCGGAGCAAAAGAGGTAGAGGTCGCCGTCCTCGGCCCGGTATTCGTTGACTTCCAGCAACACCGTGTCTTCCACCCCCAAGGCCCGGGTGACCAGGTTCTTGTGGGTGGCGAACTGGGCCTGCTCCTGGGAAATCAGGCCGGCGTCGATCTGCTCCTGCAGCAACGAATGGTCGCGCGTGAGCTGCACGAACTCGCCGCCGCGCAGCCGGTAGCAGCGCGAGTCGCCCACATGGCCGATGAACGAGCGCACGCCCTGGAACACCGCCATCACCAGCGTCGTGCCCATGCCCGCGTACTGGGGGTTGGAGTTGGCGGCGTTGAAAATCGAGCGGTTGGCGTTGTCGATGCAGATTTCCATGGCGCGCTTGATCTCACGGCCATTGGCCTCGTACCCGCCCTCGGTCATCCAGCGACCCAGCTCGGTCTTGATGAAGGTGGTGGCCATCGCGCTGGCGACCTCGCCGGCGTTGTAACCGCCCATGCCGTCGGCCAGCACCACGACGTGGTTGTCCACGTCCAGGGCGATGGAATCTTCGTTGTTGTCCCGCACCATGCCGGGATCCGTGAGACTGAAGTACTCGAAAATCATGTTTTTTGGCTCTACGGCCGGATATCGGACCCGCCCTCGGCGGAACCGCCGCCCTGAACCACCGATTGTGTGACAACTGTGGTGGCATATCCGTTTTCAATTGCGCGCGCGGTCTGCAACTGGGTTTTCTCGAACCCGCTGCCACCGGGCCCCATCGGCAGGGCCCCGCCGGGGACGACCCGGTCTGCCGCCGTTCTGTCAACCCGGCGAAGGTCTTGCGCCATGTCGCGACCGCTCTGGTAGCGGTCTTGTGGCGTCTTGGACAGCGCTTTGCCCAGTATATCGGTGAGCGCCTCAGGCAGATCGGGTCGCAGGCTGCGCACGTCGGGCGCGGGCTGGTTGGCGATCTGGTACATGAGCGCGGCCATCGAATCGCCACGCAGCGGCAACACGCCGGTGAGCAGCTGGAACAGCATGACGCCCAGCGAGTAGAGGTCGGAACGGCCATCGATGTGGTGGCCCGCCAGCTGCTCGGGCGACATGAAACTCGGTGTGCCCAGCACCATGCCGGTCTTGGTCCGACTCGCGTCGGTGATGCGGGCGATGCCAAAGTCGGTCACCTTGACGCTGTCCGAGGCGGGGTCGTACATGATGTTGGCGGGCTTGATGTCGCGGTGCACCACATTCTGCCGGTGCGCGTAGTCCAGCGCCAAGGCCACCCGCTCGCCGATGTCCAGCACGGTCGCGACCGGCAGCAGCCGGTCCACCTGGGTGTGCTCCACCAGATCGCGGCCCTGCAGAAATTCCATGGCGATGAAGGCCAGGTCGTGCTCCTCACCGGCATCGAAGATGGTGACGATGTGGGGGTGCTGCAGCCGCCCGGCGGTTTCAGCCTCACGGAAAAAACGCTCGCGCGCATCCGCCAGCTCGGCGCCCTCGAACTCGGCGCTCAGCGCCAGCGTCTTGATGGCCACGGTGCGGCCGATCTTGGGGTCGCGCCCCTGGTAGACCACGCCCATGGCGCCTTTGCCCAGCTCCTTCTCGATCTGGTAGCGCCCCAGCATGGGCTGCTCAACCCCAGCACCGTCCAGCAAAAGGCTGCCGCCCGGGTGGGACGAGGCGCCCGCCAGCACCACGGTCTGCGACAGCTTGCGGGCCCGCCGCAGACCGGCGCGGACCTCGGCGTCGTCGCGGTCCAGACTGGCCATGTGCTCGTAGACCGACTGCACCTTGTGGAACTGGCGCTTGCGCTCAAAGTCCCGCGCCAGTTGCTGGAGGTTGTCCATCAGCGACCGGCTGTGCGGCACGCGCCGGAACCGGTCGAAGGCCAGGTCGAGCTGGCCCTGCCCCTGCAGCGCCAGCCCCATCATGCGGTTGGTTTCGGCCGACTCTTCGTCGGTCTTCGCCTTGCCCGCTTCGGTGGCCAGGAAACGCCGCGTGGTCAGCACCAGATGCCCCAGCAGCAGCATCGCGGCCGGAAACACCAGCGGCAGCCAGGTGGCCGCGGCCGAGAGCAGGCCGTACTCCACCCCCAGCAACAGCGCAAACAGGCCCGCGGTGGTCCAGGCGCCGGTGGCGGCCGACAGGCGCGGCAACAGGGCGAGAAGATAGGCCACCACCAGCAGCAACGCCGCCAGCACCACGGCGCCGGTCCAGACCGGCTGCCCGATGAAATGGCCGTTCAGGATGCTCGACGTGGTGTGCGCCAGGATGACCGCGGGCGAGAGCGCGGGCGAGACCGGGGTGTTGAACAAGGTGCCCACGCCCGCGGCCGTGGCACCGATGATGACGATCTTGCCGGCGTATTTGCTGGCCGGAATCTTGCCGGAGGCAACGTCGTAAAACGAGTCCACGGCGAAGGCCGGGCGGCCATCGCGATCGGGGTAGAACTGGGGCAGCACGGTGCCCGATGCGTCGGTTTCGATGCGCGTGCGCCCCAGCAGCACGGCCTCTCCGGGCAACAGGCGAAGATCCTGCGGCCCCAGATTCAGGCTCTGCGCCGCCACCATTAAACCCATGGACGGGATCACATGGCCGTCAAAATTCACCAGCAAGGGCTCGCGGCGCACCGCGCCGTCGCTGTCCGCGAGCTGGTTGAGATGGGCCACCCCACGGGCAGCCGCGCCGAGGGCCGCCAGGGGTTGCTGCGATTGGACCGCGGGCAGGCCGGCGCCGCTGCTCTCGGCCAGTGCGCTTTGGAGCGCGAAGGCCGGCAATGGCTGGTCTGGCCGGCCCTGGGGGTCACCCAGGCTGTACAGCGACGGCAGGATCACGTTGCCGGCACGGGCCAGGCTGCTGGCCAGACGCGCGTCCCCATCCAGCTTCTGTTCGGCCGAGCCGATGAAATCGAGCAGGTGGCTGCGCGCGGTTTCACCCAGATCGGCCAGCGCCGACGCTGGCGGTGGGGCGCCATCGATCTGCTCGCGCAGCTCGCGCAAACTCGCCAGCCCCCGGTCGGTCTGGGGTTCAAAAAAGAAGGCGGTGTGGGCCACCGTTTTGGCCTGGGCCTGGGCGAGCTGGTCGATCAGGCCGGCGTGCACCTCGCGCGGCCAAGGCCAGCGCCCGATGTTGGCGATGCTCTGATCGTCGATGGCAATGACCGCGATGCGCTCGCTGGGCACCCGGCTGCTGCGGGTGCTGGCGAAGTCGTAGAAGCGGCTCTCCAGATCGCGGAAAAGATCGCTCGACAGATGCACACCGAACGCGGCGAGCACCACCAGCAGGCCCACCAGGGCATCGGTGCGCCATGGGCCGCTACGTCCTGCGGTCTGCTTGCGTCTGCGGCTTGTGGCCAAAGGCCGACCTCCTGGGTTGACTGAACCTGGGCCACCGTGGCCGGCAGCCGGGGCGGGGCCGCGCGCCGCGCCAAAAATGCACGCCGCAGGATTTCGCATTCTGTTGCATGAATCTGGCGGAGATCAAGCCGGTCTGTGGGTTTGCGGCCTCACAACGGGCCGCGCATGAAAAAAGGCAACGCAAGCGTTGCCTTTTTCACGCTGGAGCCCTGGGGCTTCAGAGCATGGCCTTGAGCAGCTTGGCCATCTCGGACGGGTTGCGCGTCACTTTGAAGCCGCACTCTTCCATGATCGCGAGCTTGGCATCGGCCGTGTCGGCGCCACCGGAGATCAGCGCACCGGCATGGCCCATGCGCTTGCCGGCCGGGGCCGTCACACCGGCGATGAAGCCGACGATGGGCTTCTTCATGTTCGCCTTGCACCACATCGCAGCTTCGGCTTCGTCCGGACCACCGATCTCGCCGATCATGATCACGGCGTCGGTGTCGGGATCGTCGTTGAAGGCCTTCATCACATCGATGTGCTTGAGGCCGTTGATCGGGTCGCCACCGATGCCAACGGCGCTGGACTGGCCCAGGCCGATCTCGGTCAGCTGCGCCACGGCTTCGTAGGTCAGCGTGCCCGAGCGCGAGACCACGCCGATGCGGCCCTTGCGGTGGATGTGGCCGGGCATGATGCCGATCTTGATCTCGTCGGGCGTGATCAGGCCGGGGCAGTTGGGGCCCAGCAGCAGCGTCTTCTTGCCGCCGGCGGCTTCCTTGGCCTTCATGCGGTTGCGCACTTCCAGCATGTCACGAACCGGGATGCCTTCGGTGATGCAGATGGCGAGGTCCAGATCGGCTTCGACGGCTTCCCAGATCGCGGCGGCAGCGCCCGCGGGCGGCACGTAGATCACCGACACGGTGGCACCGGTTTCCGACGCGGCTTCCTTGACGGAGCTGTAGATCGGGATGTTGAAGATCGACTCGCCAGCCTTCTTCGGGTTCACGCCGGCCACGAAGCAGTTCTTGCCGTTTGCGTATTCCTGGCACTTTTCGGTGTGGAACTGACCGGTCTTGCCGGTGATGCCCTGGGTGATGACCTTGGTGTCTTTGTTGATGTAGATCGACATGACTTGTTCTCGCTTTCCTGGGCTTAAGCGTTGACGGCGGCAACCACTTTTTGAGCGGCTTCGGCCATGGTGTCGGCGCTGATGATGGGCAGGCCGGACTCGGCCAGCATCTTCTTGCCCAGCTCTTCGTTGGTGCCCTTCATGCGCACGACCAACGGCACTTGCAGGTTCACGGCCCTGCAGGCGGTGATGACGCCGGTGGCGATGGTGTCGCACTTCATGATGCCGCCGAAGATGTTGACCAGGATCGCCTTGACCTTGTCGTTCTTGAGCATGATCTTGAAGGCTTCGGTGACCTTCTCGGGGGTGGCACCGCCGCCCACGTCCAGGAAGTTGGCCGGCTCGGCGCCGAACAGCTTGATGGTGTCCATGGTGGCCATGGCCAGGCCGGCGCCGTTCACCAGGCAACCGATGTTGCCGTCCAGGCTGATGTAGGCCAGGTCAAACTTGGAAGCCTCGATTTCGGCCGGATCTTCTTCGTCCAGATCGCGGAAGGCCACGATCTCGGGGTGGCGGAACAGGGCGTTGGCGTCGAAGTTGAACTTCGCGTCCAGGGCCATCAGGTTGCCCTTGGAGTCGCAGTTCAGGGGGTTGATCTCGACCAGGGACGCGTCCGTGTCCATGTAGCACTTGTAGATCTTGGCGAAGATGTCCACGGCCTGGTCCACGGAAGCACCGGTCAGGCCGACGGCGGCCGCGACCTTGCGGGACTGCGCTTCGGTGATGCCGGTCAGCGGGTCGATCATCTCGGTGATGATCTTCTCGGGCGTGGCGTGGGCGACTTCCTCGATGTCCATGCCGCCTTCGCTCGAAGCGATCAGCGCCACTTTCTGGGTCGCGCGGTCGGTGACCAGCGACACGTACAGTTCGTTCTTGATGTCGGCGCCGTCTTCAATATAGAGGCGACGCACCTTCTGGCCTTCGGGGCCGGTCTGGTGGGTCTTGAGCTGCATGCCCAGGATTTCGCCGGCCAGGCGCTTGACGTCGTCGATCGACTTGGCCACCTTCACGCCGCCACCCTTGCCACGGCCACCCGCATGGATCTGGGCCTTGACGACCCAGACCGGTCCACCCAGTTTCTGCGCGGCTTCCACCGCTTCTTGCACCGTGAACGCGGCAATGCCACGCGGCACTGGCACACCAAATTGACGCAAGATTTCCTTGCCTTGGTACTCGTGAATCTTCATGAGGTCTCTCTCAGACTGGGGGTTTTCTTTAGCCGACCGAACAGGGAACGGCCGGCGCGCAGGCACTGGACACAGCAACCGGGGAATGTATCATGCTGCGACGCACCAATATGGGTGCGGTCGCGTTCACATAATGCATAATTATATTGACGCATCTCTGAATCAGAACTGACAAGGCACCCAGCGTCATGGCCAAGATTTTCATCGACGGCGAAGCCGGCACCACCGGTCTTCAGATTCGCGAGCGCTTGCAAGGCATGCCTGCTATCGAATTGCTGAGCATCGCGCCCGAGCGCCGCAAAGACCCCGAAGCCAAGCGCGAGCTCATGGCGCAGGCCGATCTGGTCATCCTCTGCCTGCACGACGATGCGGCCATCGAGTCCGTCGCCATGATCGACGGCATGAGCGGCCACCAGCCCCGCGTCATCGACGCCTCCACCGCGCACCGCTGCGCCCCCGGCTGGGTGTTCGGCTTTCCGGAACTCTGCGCCGGCCAGCGCGAGGCGGTGGTGAACGCCGCGCGCGTGGCCAACCCGGGCTGCTACGCCACCGGCGCCATCGCGTTGATCCGCCCGCTGGTGGACGCCGGGCTGATCCCCGCCGACCACCCGCTGGCGCTGCCCTCGGTGAGCGGCTATTCGGGTGGGGGCCGGACCATGATCGAGGCGTATGAGAAGGGCGAGGCGCCCTTGTTCGAGACCTATGCGCTGGGCCTGAACCACAAGCACCTGCCCGAGATCATGCGCTACACCGGTCTGTCGCGCCGGCCGGTGTTCGTGCCGTCGGTGGGCAATTTCCGCCAGGGCATGCTGGTGCAGCTGCCCCTGCACCTGGACCTGCTGCCCGGTCAACCCACGCTGGCCGACCTGCACCAAGCGCTGGTGGCGCACTACGCGCCCAGCGCCGCGGCGGGTGGATGGGTCAGCGTGCAGCCGGCCACCGACAACGGCAAGCTCGACGCCACCGCGCTCAACGACACCAATCGGCTGGAGTTGCGCGTGTTCGGCAACGAAGCGCATCGCCACGCGGTGCTGATCGCGCGGCTGGACAACCTGGGCAAGGGCGCCAGCGGAGCGGCGGTGCAGAACCTGCAGCTGATGCTCGGCTTGTAACCGTCAGTCTTCGCCGCCGCTGACCACGCGGCGGATCGCGTCGGTGCCAAAACCGCGCGATGCCAGGAAGCGCATCTGCCGGCCGCGCTCGGCGGCGTCCGCGGGGGGCGCGCCGAACTTCTTGCGCCAGACCTCGCGCGCGCGCTCCACCTCGGAGCCCTGCAGTTCGGCCACCGCCCGCGCCACCGCCTCGGCGCTGAGCCCCTTGGCCTGGAGCTCCTGGCGCACCCGCATCGCGCCCATCTTGCCGGCCCGGCGGTGCACCACGGATTCGAGCACGCGCTGTTCGCTGATGAAGCCCTTGGCCTCGAGCTCGTCCAGCGCGCGGGCCAGTTCGCCCGGCTCGGTTTCGTGAACCTGCAGCTTGCGCTGCAGCTCGGCGCGAGAATGTTCGCGGCCCGAGAGCAGGCGCAGGGCCCGGCCCTTGAGCGATATCTGGTCAAACCCCATGGCCGAACCCCGCTGGTGGGCAGCGGGTGCGCCCCATCATTCGAGTGCGGCAGCGGCGTCGGCTTTGTCGGCCTTCTCCGCCTTGGCGGGCTTACCACCCTTGGCGGGCGCGGGCGCCTCGTCCACCGGCAGCAGCGGCACACCCAGCTCGGTGCGCACCTTGTTCTCGATCTCGACGCGCAGCTCGGGGTTCTCGCGCAGGAATTCGCGCGAGTTGTCGCGGCCTTGGCCGATCTTCTCGCCGTTGTAGGCGTACCAGGCGCCGGATTTTTCGATCACCTTGTGCTGCACGCCCAGGTCAAGGATTTCGCCTTCGCGGCTGATGCCCTCGCCAAACAGGATGTCGAACTCGGCGGTCTTGAACGGCGGGGCAACCTTGTTCTTCACCACCTTGACCTTGGTCTCGTTGCCGATCGAGTCCTCACCCTTCTTGATGGTGCCGGTGCGGCGGATGTCCAGCCGCACCGAGGCGTAGAACTTGAGCGCGTTGCCACCGGTGGTGGTTTCGGGGCTGCCGAACATCACGCCGATCTTCATGCGGATCTGGTTGATGAAGATGACCATGCAGTTGGTCTTCTTGATGTGGGCGGTGAGTTTGCGCAGCGCCTGGCTCATCAGGCGGGCCTGCAGGCCGGGCAGCGAGTCGCCCATTTCGCCTTCGAGTTCGGCCTTGGGCGTGAGCGCGGCCACCGAGTCCACCACGATCAGGTCCACCGCGCCGGAACGCACCAGGCTGTCGACGATTTCCAGGGCCTGCTCGCCGGTGTCGGGCTGGGAGATCAGCAGATCCTGCAGGTTGACGCCGAGCTTCTGCGCGTACTGGATGTCCAGGGCGTGTTCGGCGTCGACGAAGGCGCACTGGCCGCCGAGCTTCTGCATCTCGGCGATGGCCTGCAGGGTGAGCGTGGTCTTGCCGGAGGATTCCGGGCCGTAGATCTCGATCACGCGGCCACGCGGCAGGCCGCCGACGCCCAGGGCGATGTCCAGCCCCAGCGAGCCGGTGGACACCACCTGGATGTCTTCGATCACCTCGCCCTCCCCCAGCCGCATGATCGTGCCCTTGCCGAACTGCTTTTCGATCTGGGCCAGCGCGACCTGCAAGGCCTTGGCTTTTTCGCTGTTGAGGGGATTGGGCTTGGTGATGGGGTCCATGGTGACGGCTCCTGAGCGTGTGAGTGGGTATTCGCTTCCAGAATGTGTTTTTGTGTACAGGCTGGATGCTTGAACAGCAGTTTACAGCGATGTTGAAAAACAAAACACCAAAATATCGTCAGTTTGCCTTACCATTTTCGACCATGACCCCGCCCCCTCTGCTGCCCGATGACCGCTGGCGCGCTGGCCACCTGGGTCGCCTGCTGGGCCATGCGTTGCGCCGCTTTGACGAGCGCGTGCTGCACCTGATGGCGCACGACCCCCACGTGCCGCTGGCGCTGTCCCATCTGGCGGCGCGCGCGCAAGTCGGGGCGGCCCACATCCACATCACCCGCCACCTCGGCCTGCAGGGCTCGCGCCTGACCGAGCTGGCGCGGCTGGCCGGCATGAGCAAGCAGGCCATGGGCGACCTGGTGACGCAGTGCGACGCCTGGGGCCTGGTGCGGCGCGAGGCCGACCCACTGGACGCCCGGGCCCGGCGCATCGTGTTCACCGACACCGGCCTGCTCTGGCTGGAGGCGTTCAGGCGGGCCGTGGCACAGGCCGAATCGGAATTCCGCGCCCAGGTCGGCGACGAGGTGGCCACCGTGGTGGCGCTCGGCCTGGAGGCCTACGGCTCGGAAGCGGCGGAGCCCGCCCGACGCCCGCTCCGGTGAAGCGCCCCGGCGCCGGCTGGTGCGTCGTTTCATGCGCAGCGGGTGATGCTTGGGCAGCATGGAGAACTAAAATGGGACGATCCCCTCTGGCCGGCATGGGGCACACGCAGCGGAACGCGTCCGAACCGGCCCGTTTGACCCGATAACAAGGCGCTCGCGCCCGCTCCCCAGGAGACATTCATGCGCATCCTGATTGCCGAAGACGACCAGGTCCTGGCCGATGGCCTGCTGCGCAGTCTGCGAGCGGCCGGCGCGGCGGTGGACCATGTGGCCAGTGGCAGCGAGGCCGACGCGGCCCTGATGACGAACAACGAGTTCGACCTGCTGATCCTCGACCTGGGCCTGCCCAAGCTGCACGGGCTGGAGGTGCTCAAGCGCCTGCGTTCGCGCGGCTCGGCACTGCCGGTGCTGATCCTGACCGCGGCCGACAGCATCGAGGAGCGCGTCAAGGGCCTGGACTACGGCGCCGACGACTACATGGCCAAACCGTTTTCGCTGCAGGAGCTTGAAGCGCGTGTACGCGCGCTCACGCGCCGCGGCATGGGCGGCAGCACCAACACCATCAAGCACGGCCCGCTGGAATACGACCAGGCCGGCCGTGTGGCGACCATCGACGGCAAGATGATCGAACTCTCGGCGCGCGAGCTCGGCCTGCTCGAAGTGCTGCTGCAGCGCGCCGGGCGGCTGGTGAGCAAGGACCAGCTGGTCGAGCGCCTGTGTGAGTGGGGCGAAGAGGTGAGCAACAACGCCATCGAGGTGTACATCCACCGGCTGCGCAAGAAGATCGAAAAGGGGCCGATCCGCATCGCCACCGTGCGCGGCCTGGGCTATTGTCTTGAGAAGATCTGATCCCCCCCGCGCCGGGCTTGCAGCCCGTCACCCCCCCGGGGGGGCGGCACCTGTGGCCCGGCGAAGCCGGTTCCACGGTGCTCTGGGTTCGGACACTTCGCGCCGCGTCGGTCTGCGTTGAAACGTTGCGGCTGACATGTCCGAAGAAAACAAACAGGACAGCGGCCCGGTGTCCTTTGGCTTGTTCCAGCGTGAGCAGCGCAGCCTGTTCGGCGAGATCCTGGACTGGATGCTCACGCCGCTGCTGCTGCTGTGGCCACTGTCGCTGGCGCTGACCTGGTTCGTCGCGCAGGGCATTGCCAGCAAGCCCTTCGACCGCGCCCTCGAATTCAACCTGCAGGCGCTCACGCAGTTCGTGGTCGGCAACGATGGCCGGGTCACGTTCAACCTCACACCGCAGGCGCGCGACCTGCTGCGCGCGGACGACAGCGATCTGGTCTATTACCAGGTGCTGGACCCGCGCGGCGAGCTCATCAGCGGCGAGAGCGATTTCCCGCTGCCGCGCGACAACGAAACCCCCGAACCCGGGCGGGTGCTGCTGCGCGACGACATCGTGCGCGGTGACGAGGTGCGGGTGGCCTACACCTGGCTCTCGCGCAACAACAGCATGCAGAGGCTGGTGCTGATGCAGGTGGCCGAAACCAAGGGCAAGCGCTCCACGCTGGCCACCGAAATCATCAAGGGCGTGATGGTGCCGCAATTCGTCATCCTGCCGCTGGCGGTGCTGCTGGTCTGGCTGGCGCTGGTGCGCGGCATCCGCCCGCTCAACGAGCTGGAGCAGCGCATCCGCGCGCGCAAGCCCGACGATCTGAGCCCGATCGAAGAATCGTTCATCCCGCAGGAGGTTGCGCCCCTGGTCTCGTCGATCAACGACCTGCTGACGCGGCTGAAGGCCTCGCTGACGACGCAGAAACGCTTCCTGGCCGACGCGGCGCACCAGCTCAAGACCCCCCTGGCGGGCCTGCGCATGCAGGCCGAGCTGGCCCAGCGCGAGACCGACCCGGTGGAGATCCGCGGCTCGCTGCAGCAGATCGCTCGCGCCAGCTCGCGCGCCACGCACACCGTGAACCAGCTGCTCGCGCTCGCCCGCGCCGAAACCACGGGCCGCACCCTGCCCAGCGGCACCGTCGACATGGCGCGGCTGGTCACGGACGTGGTGCGCGACTCGGTGCCGCGCGCGATGGAATACGGCATCGACCTGGGCTACGAGGGCCCCGAGCAGGTGCCCCAGGAATGCCTGATCGAAGGCAACCCGACCCTGCTCGAAGAGATGGTGCGCAACCTGGTGGACAACGCCATCAACTACGCGGGCCGGGGCGGGGTGGTCACGGCCCGCATGCTGGTCGACCGCTTCAGCGGCGTGATGATCCTGCAGGTGGAAGACGACGGCCCGGGCATCCCGGAAAACGAGCGCGAGTTCGTGCTGCAACCGTTCTACCGGGCACTGGGCACCAACGTGGACGGCTCCGGCCTGGGCCTGGCCATCGTGCACGAAATCGCCCAGCAGCACGGCGCCACCGTGCACATGGACGACGCCCAGCCCGGCCGCCCCAACCCGGGGCTGCGGGCCTCGGTGCGGTTCGCGCCGCGCAAAACCACGCCGCAGGAATAGGGCCGGTCGCTCAGCGCGGAATCATTCCAGGTGCTGGCCCACGATGCCGGCGATCTCGAACATCGTGACCTGGTCCTTGCCGAACACCGGGCGCAGCTTGGCGTCGGCGTTCACCCGGCGCTTGTCGGCCGCGTCCTGCAGGCCGTTGGCCTTGATGTAGTCCCACAGCTTCTTCACCACCTCGGGGCGCGAAACGGTGCCTTCGCCGATCACGGCCGCCAGCGCGGCGCTGGGCTGTTTACCGCTGGCGGCGGTGGTCTTGCGTGGCGCCTTGGGGGTCTTCGCCGCCGGCGTCTTCTTGGCCGCGGCCTTCTTGGCCGGCGCCGCCTTCTTCGCGGGCGCGGTCTTGCCCGTGGCCGCGCGCGCGGGTGCGCCGGCGGCCGTCTTGCGCGGCGGGAATTTGGAGGTGCGCGGCTCAAACTCGAAGTTCACCTTGCCCGCTTCCTTGTCCCAGGCCAGGAAGGCCTTGAAGGCGCGGCGTGTGCGCATGGAGACGAACTTGTCGAGCAGGTCGGTCTTGCCCGTGGCGAGCAACTTTTGCATCTGCTCGCGCGCCACCGGCTGCTGCAGGATGATCTTGCCGCTCTTGAAATCGCAGCTCGGCGTGGCCTGCGCCATGGTGGGCACCGACTTTTCGCAGACGTAGTTGGCGCCGTGCTCGTGCACCGCGCCGCCGCATTTGGGGCAGGCGCCGAGCGACTCGCTGCCCGTGAAATCGACCAGCTCGCCGGTCTCTTCGTTCTTCTTGTCGTCGCCGAAGTCGAATTCCAGCTTCCAGTTCTGGTCTTCTTCGCTGAACTTGATGACGATCTCGGCCACGAAAGGCCAGCCCGCCTTGGAGCGGAAACCTTCGAGCGGGCCGATCTTCTTGTCGCGCAGCAGGGTTTCGGCTTCTTCGGGCTCGAAGGTGCGGCCCGCCGGCGACTTGCCGAACGAGAAACCACAGCCTTCGCTGTTGCCGTCGGCGCCGGTGCAGCCGTAGCGGCGGTAGTTTTCCTTCACCACGCCGCCGCAGTTGGGGCAGGGCGTCTGCAGCGTGGCGTAGTTGCCGGGGATGGTGTCGCGGTCGTATTCCTTGGCCTTCTTCACCATGCGCTCGGTCATGGCGGCGATCTCGCCCATGAAGGCGGCGCGGCTGAGCTTGCCGTGCTCCATCTGGGCCAGCTTGTACTCCCACTCGCCGGTGAGTTCGGGCTTGGAAAGTTCCTCCACGCCCAGGCCGCGCAGCAGCGTCATGAGCTGGAAGGCCTTGGCCGTGGGGATGATCTCGCGGCCTTCGCGCAGCATGTATTTTTCGGTCAGCAGGCCTTCGATGATGGCCGCGCGCGTGGCCGGGGTGCCCAGGCCTTTTTCCTGCATCGCTTCGCGCAGCTCGTCGTCGTCCACCAGCTTGCCCGCGCCTTCCATGGCGCCCAGCAGCGTGGCTTCCGAATAACGCGCGGGCGGCTTGGTCTTCAGGCCTTTCGTCTCGACGGATTCGGTGCGCACGGTCTCGCCTTCGCGCACCGGCACCAGGTTCTGACCCTTGTCGCCCTCTTTCGCGTCGACCACGTCTTCGGCGGCCTCCTTGCCGTAGACCGCCATCCAGCCCGGCTTGACCAGCACCTTGCCTTCGGTCTTGAAGTGGTGACCGACCGCACTCGTGATGCGCGTGGTCACCATGAACTCGGCGCTGGGGAAGAACACCGCCAGGAAGCGGCGCACCACCAGGTCGTACAGCTTCTGTTCGGCCTCGGACAGGCCGCTCGGTGCCTGCAAGGTCGGGATGATGGCGAAGTGGTCCGACACCTTGCTGTTGTCGAAGATGCGCTTGCTCGGGCGGATGTAGCCGCCGTCGAGCGCGGTCCGGGCGTGCGGCGCCAGGTGCTTCATGCCGCTGCCGGCCAGCATCTCGAAGGTCTGCTTCACCGTGGGCAGGTAGTCCTCGGGCAGGGCGCGCGAATCGGTCCGCGGGTAGGTCAGGGCCTTGTGGCGCTCGTACAGGCTTTGCGCCAGCTGCAGCGTGGTCTTGGCCGAGAAACCGAAACGGCCGTTGGCCTCGCGCTGCAGGCTGGTCAGGTCGTACAGCAGGCCGCTGGCCTGGGTGGTGGGTTTGCTTTCTTCCTTGACGCTGGCGGCCTTGCCACGCACCGCGTCGGCAATGGCGAGCGCCTCGCGCTGGCTCCAGACGCGGTCGGCGCGCTGCTCCGGGTCGGCATCCTCGCCGGTGGGCTTCTTGAAGTTGGGGTCGAACCACTTGCCCGGGTACTCGCCGGCCTCGGCCAGGAAGGAGCCGTGGATTTCCCAGTAATCGCGGCTGCGGTGGGCGCGGATCTTCTCTTCGCGCTCGACCACGATGGACAGCGTGGGCGTCTGCACCCGGCCCACGGTGGTGAGGAAGAAGCCGCCGTCGCGTGAGTTGAACGCCGTCATGGCGCGCGTGCCGTTGATGCCGACCATCCAGTCGGCCTCGGAGCGGCTGCGCGCCGCGTCGGCCAGGCCCTGCATCTGGGCGTCGCTGCGCAGGTGCTCGAAGCCGTCGCGGATGGCCGCAGGCGTCATGGACTGCAGCCACAGGCGCTGCACCGGCTTGCCCAGCGTCTGGTAGGCCCCGCCCTTGAAGCCGCCGGCGTACTGCTCGATCAGGCGGAAGATCAGTTCGCCCTCGCGGCCCGCGTCACAGGCGTTGATGAGGCGGGCCACGTCCTTGCGCTTGGCCAGGCGGACCACCGCGCTCAACCGCGACTTGGTCTTGTCGATCGGCTTCAATTCAAAGTAGGGCGGCAGCACCGGCAGGTGGGCAAAGCTCCATTTGCCGCGCTTGACGTCGAATTCCTCGGGCGCGGCGATCTCCACCAGGTGGCCCACGGCGGAGGTCACCACATAGGCGTCGTTTTCAAAATGGTCATCGTGCTTGTCGAACTTGCCCGCCACCGGGGTGAGCGCTCGCACGATGTCCTGAGCCACGGAGGGCTTCTCGGCGATGACCAGCGTTTTGGCGAAACCTTCGGTTTTCATCTCTACAATCAACTTTCACGCGCGCATACACGCGCACACATGGGTACGCACACACACGCGCGCACCTGCATGAAACAACCTTACCAAAATTTTTGGACGTGACGAAAACCACTGGTTTCGCTGAAAGCCCGCGCCCGTCGCGCCCCGCGCCCGCCGCGAAGAAGCCCGCTTCGGGCAGCCGCCGCATCCAGACGCGCCGCTCCGGCGTGCACGGCAAGGGCGTCTACGCCGTGGTGGACCTGGCCGAGGGTGAGACCCTGATCGAATACGTGGGCGAGATCATCACCTGGGACGAGGCGCTGCGCCGCCACCCGCACGACCCGAGCGACCCGAACCACACCTTCTACTTCCACATCGACGAAGGCCACGTGATCGACGCCAAGGTGGGCGGCAACTCCTCGCGCTGGATCAACCACAGCTGCAACCCCAACTGCGAAGCCGAGGTGGACGACGGCCGCGTGTTCATCCGGGCCCAGCGCAACATCGCCGCGGGCGAAGAGCTGTTCTACGACTACGGCCTGGTGATCGACGAGCCCTACACGCCCAAGCTCAAGGCCGAGTACCCCTGCTGGTGCGGCGCGCCCCGCTGCCGCGGCACGCTGCTGGCGCCGAAGCGGGCCGGCAAAGCGTCGAAGCTAGGATGACCCCCCTGCGCCGCTTCGCTCGCCTTGCAGGCCGCAGCATGGGACAGAGCCCATGCTTCTTCGGGCTGTCCGAGCCTGCGCAGGCAGACTCGGAGCCGCGGCCCTCAGCCCCCCTGAGGGGGGACAACACCTGCGCCCCGGCAAAGCCGGTTGCGCGGTGTTCTGGTCTGAAGGCACTTCGCGCCCATGTCTGACCTGCTCGCTCACGTCGAAGCCGTCTGGCAGGCGGTTGTGCCCGATCTGCCGGGTTTCACCGTCGAGGTGCTGCCCAGCATCGATTCCACCAACACCGAGCTCATGCGCCGCGCGCGCGCCGGGGCCATGGAACCGGTGTTGCTGGCCGCCGAGGAGCAGACCGCCGGGCGCGGGCGCCTGGGCAAGGCCTGGCACAGCCGCGCCGGCCAGTCGCTCACCTTCTCGCTGGCCCTGCCGCTGGCCCCGGCCGACTGGTCCGGGCTGTCGCTGGCCGTGGGCGTGAGCCTGGCGCAGAGCCTGCACCCCGACGTGCAACTGAAATGGCCCAACGACCTCTGGCTGCACGAGCGCAAGCTCGGCGGCATCCTGGTGGAGACCGCCAGCAACGGCACCGAAAGTGCCGGGTCGCGGCGGCTGGTGGTGATCGGGGTGGGCATCAACATCGCCCGGCCCGAGGCCGCTGCCGTGAGCGCCCTGGCCAGCCCCGGCGCGGCACTGCCGCCCGTGCCACCGGCCGGACTGGCCGAGGTGCTGGTCGGGCTCACCGCGGGCGAGGTGCTCGAACGGGTGGCCCCGGCGCTGGTACGCGACGTGCTGGCCTTTGAATCCCAGGGCTTTGGCGCGTTTGCCCAGCGCTTCGCCCAGCGCGACGCGCTGCACGGCCGCGCGGTGCAGCTCACCGACGGCACCCAGGGGTCGGCCTGCGGCGTCAACGAGCAGGGTGCTCTGCTGGTGCTGACCGACCAGGGCATGCGCACCATCAACAGCTCGGAAGTGAGCGTTCGGCCATGCTGAGGTGGGCGCTCTGGTTGCTGCTGGTGTCCAACGCGGGCTACTTCGCCTGGACCCAGGGCTATCTGGGGGCGCTGGGCCTGGCGCCCCAGGAACAGCGTGAACCCGAACGCCTGCAGGGAGAGGTGCAACCCGACATGTTGCGCCTGCTCAACGGGCCGCGCGCGGTGTCGCCGCTGAACCCGGCCGCCACAACAGCGCCCAGCCCGGAGGCCGCGACCCCGGATACCGGGTCGCCCGCCACGCCGTCCGACCCCGTCGCGGCGCCGGCCAACGAGACCGCGCCACCGGCCAGCCCGCCCACACCACCGCCCGTTCCCGCACCGGCCCCCGTGGCCCAGGCACCGGAGACCACGGCCTGCTGGCAGGCTGGTGGCTTCACCGAGGCCCAGACCGAGGCGCTGCGCGGTTCCCTGGGCCAGCTCGACCTGCCACGCAACGGCTGGCAGTTCAACGAAGCCCGCAGCGGCGGGCGCTGGATCGTCTACATGGGCCGCTACGACAACCAGGAACAGGTGGAACGCAAGAAGGCCGAGTTGCGGGAGCTGAAGGTGGCGTTCCGCGAGTTGTCCGCGGCCGGCCTGGGCCCCGGTCTGGCCCTGGGCACCTATTCCAGCGAAGCCGCGGCCGAGAAGGCCCTGGCGGCGGTCGTGCGCACCGGCGTGCGCACGGCCCGGATCGCGCAGGAGCGCGCCGAGTCGGTCAGTTACACACTGCGCCTGCCCCGCATCACCCCCACGCAACGCGACGCCGTGGCCGGGCTGGGCGCCCAGCTGGCGGGCAAACCGCTCAAGCGCTGCAACTGAGCCGCTTCAGCGCACGGCGGCGCTCAGCCCGCCACCGCCACCGGCTGGGCACGCACCCGCTGGGCCTCGAACCAGTCCAGCGCGTCGTTCCACAGGGGCCGGGCTTTCGGACGGAAGTAGCCCATGTGGCCGATGGCCCCCAGACCGGCGCGGCGCGGGTCGATGCTCACGGCGCGCACCGCGGTGTTGCGGTAGCCGGCCATGAAGGCGTCGCGCGAGGCCGGCGGCGCCCAGGCATCGTCGAGCGCGTTGACCGCCACGATGGGGAAACGCACGTCGCCGAAGCGCTCGGTGATGGCCTGCATGCGCGGGTCGTCGAAGAAATAACGCGGGTAGTTGCACCACCGTCGCCACTGGCGGTACACGTCCAGCGGCAGGTCCTCGCCCATGCCCAGCCGGCTCCAGGGCAGGTAGCCGGCCGCGCGCGTCCACACCGGCCCGAGCACGCGCCACATGAAGAGCACGCGCAGGCGCTCCAGCGGCGGCATCCAGCCGTGCCAGCCGGCGCCGGTGGCGAAGGTGTAGGCGCCGTCCACCGCGCCGGGGTCGGGCAGCAGCCCCAGCGCATGGCCGCCGTAGGAATGGCCGACCAGGTACAGCGGCATGCCGTCCTGGCGCATGGCCTCGACACCGGCGGCCAGATCGAGGCGGCCCCAGTCGAGGTAGTCCATGCGGAAGCCCTTGAGCGTGGCCGGGGCCGACTGGCCGATGCCCCGGTAGTCCAGGGTGAGCACGTCGAAGCCGCGTTGCGCCGCGTGCTCGGCGAAGCGCCGGTAGAAGCCCTGGGGCACGCCGGTGGCACCGCCCACCACCAGGTGCGCACGTGGCGGCGTGGCACTTCTGAAACGGTGGGCCACCAGCGGGTAGCCATCGGCCGCGCGCAGGCTCAGGCGTTCACCGGCGATGGGTGCCGCAGGGGTATCCAGATCGACAGAGGGGTGCATGGGATCAGACTCCTTCAGAAAGGGCGCCTGCGCCGGGCGAACGCGCCGACAGCAGGGCCAGCAGGCTCGTCGTGGCCTGCTGGATCGGTTCGCTGCTTTGCGCCACGCGGGCCTGCAGCAGGCCGCCTTCGTAGGCAGCCACGATGAGGGCGGCCAGGCCCTGCGCCTGGGCGCGTGGCTCGCCCGCCTGCTCCAGCGCCTGGGCGATGCGCTCGCGCACCCGGGTGAACGCCCGGGCCAGCGCTTCGCGCAGCGCGGCGTCCTGGGCCGTGCTCTCCAGCGCCACCGTGGCCAGCGGGCAGCCGGACTCGAAACCACTGTCCTGCAGCCGGGCGGTGGCGCCGGCGAGCCAGCGGCGCAGGGCGTCGAGCGGGTCGGGTGTGGCGGCCAGCAGGGCGTCGAGCCCGCGCAGCATGCGGTCCACCACCGCGTCGATCGCCGCGATCGCCAGCTCGGTCTTGCCGCCGGGGAAGTGGTGGTAGAGCACACCCTTGGGCGCCCCGGCCTGCTGCAGCAACTCGGTCAGACCGACGCCGTGCAGGCCACGGCGGCGCAGCGCGTCGGTCATGGCGGCGATGAGGCGTTCGCGGGTGCCTGGGGTGGACATTTCGGACATGGGGCGAATCTATAGACCGGTCGGTCTAGTGTCAAGCACCGGGCTGTCACCTCGGTTCACGGACCCGAGCACACCCGTTGCCCAACAAAAAAGCGCCCGAAGGCGCTTTTTTGAGGAGTGGCGTGGGTGATCAACCGGCCACGACGCGCGCCATCTCCAGGCACTTGTTGGAGTAGCCCCACTCGTTGTCGTACCAGGCCACCACCTTGACGAAGGTGCTGTCCAGCGCGATGCCGGCGTCGGCGTCGAACACGCTGGTGCAGGTCTCGCCACGGAAGTCGGTCGCCACCACCTTGTCGGTGGTGTAGCCCAGCACGCCCTTCAGGGCGCCTTCGCTCTGCGCCTTCATCTCGGCGCAGATCTCGGCGTAGCTGGCTTCGCTGTTGAGTTCCACGGTCAGGTCGACCACGGAGACGTCGGAGGTGGGCACGCGGAAGCTCATGCCGGTGAGCTTCTTGTTGAGCTCGGGGATCACCACGCCCACGGCCTTGGCCGCGCCCGTGCTGCTGGGGATGATGTTTTCCAGGATGCCGCGGCCGCCGCGCCAGTCTTTGTTGGACGGGCCGTCCACGGTCTTCTGGGTGGCGGTGGCAGCGTGCACGGTGGTCATCAGGCCGCGCTTGATGCCCCACTTGTCGTTCAGCACCTTGGCCACGGGAGCCAGGCAGTTGGTGGTGCAGCTGGCGTTGCTGATGATGGCCTGGCCGGCGTAGGTGGTGTGGTTCACGCCGTAGACGAACATGGGGGTGTCGTCCTTGGAGGGGGCGGAGAGGATGACCTTCTTGGCGCCGGCGTCCAGGTGTTTCTGGGCCGTGACCTTGTCGAGGAACAGGCCGGTGGATTCGATGACCACGTCGGCGCCGACGTCGGCCCACTTGAGGTTGGCGGGGTCGCGCTCTTGCGTGAGGCGGATGGTCTTGCCGTTGACGACGATGTTGCCGCCTTCGACCTTGACCGTGCCCTTGAAGCGGCCGTGCACGCTGTCGTACTGGAGCATGTAGGCCAGGTAGTCGGGTTCGAGCAGGTCGTTGATGGCAACGATCTCGATGTCCGGGAAGTTCTGGATCGCGCTGCGCAGCACGTTGCGACCGATGCGGCCGAAACCGTTGATACCGACTTTGATAGCCATGTCCTCTGCTCCTGTGGATGGATGAAAAAGAAAAAAGAAACCGAAACTCGCTTACTTGGCCAGCACAGTGCGCACCGTGTCGGCCACGTTGCCGGCGGTGAAGCCGAAGTGCTCGAACAGCACCGGCGCCGGGGCGGACTCGCCGTAGGTGTCGAGGCCGACGACCGCGGCCACGCCGTATTTCCACCAGCCGTCGGTGGAGCCCATTTCCACCGCGATGCGCGGCAGGCCCTTGGGCAATACGCTCGCCTTGTAGGCCGGATCCTGGCGGTCGAAGGTGGTGGTGCTGGGCATGGAGACCACGCGCACGGCGATCTTGTGTTCCTTGGCCAACAGCTCCTGCGCCTTGAGCGCGAGCTGCACTTCGGAACCGGTGGCGATGATCACCGCCTGGGCCTTTTTCTTCAGACCCACCTCGGTCGGCTCGGCCAGCACATAGGCGCCGCGGCTGATGTCGCCCAGGTCGTGCTTGGGCGCGTAGGCCAGGTTCTGGCGGCTCAGCAGCAGCGCGGTCGGCTTGTTGCTGTTTTGCAGGGCCACGGCCCAGGCCACGGCGGTTTCGGCGGTGTCGCCCGGGCGCCAGACGTCCAGGTTGGGGATCAGGCGCAGGCTGGCGGCGTGTTCGACCGACTGGTGGGTCGGGCCGTCTTCGCCCAGGCCGATGGAGTCGTGCGTGAAGACGTGGATCACGCGTTGCTTCATCAGCGCGGCCATGCGGATGGCGTTGCGGCTGTAGTCGGAGAACGTGAGGAAGGTGCCGCCGTAGGGGATGAAACCGCCGTGCAGCGCGACGCCGTTCATGATGGCGGCCATGCCGAATTCGCGCACACCGTAGTTGATGTGGCGGCCGCCCTGGCCAGCCTCGTTCTTCACCACGTTGCCCGCCAGATCAAAGCGCAGGCTGGGGGTGGACTTGGTGTTGGTGAGGTTGGAGCCGGTCAGGTCGGCCGAACCGCCGAGCAGCTCGGGCAGGGCGGCGGTGAAGGTTTCCAGCGCGATCTGGCTGGCCTTGCGGCTGGCCACGGTCTCGGCCTTGGTGTGGGCGGCGAGCACGGCGTCCACGGCGACCTGGTGGAACTGCTTGGGCAGCTCGCCCTTCATGCGGCGGGTGAATTCCTTGGCCAGCTCGGGGAAGGCGGCCTTGTAGGTGGCGAACTGCGCGTCCCAGGCGGCCTCGGTGGTCTTGCCGGCGGCCTTGGCGTCCCAGGCGGCGTACACGTCTTTCGGCACCGCGAACGGCGCATGGCTCCAGCCCAGCGCTTCGCGGGTGAGCTTGATTTCTTCGGCACCCAGCGGCTCGCCGTGGGCCTTGGCGGTGTTGGCGCGGTTCGGGCTGCCCTTGCCGATGCTGGTCTTGCAGCAGATCAGCGTGGGTTTGTCGGCGCAGTTCTTGGCGGCGGCAATGGCGCGGTCCACGGCGTCCACGTCGTGGCCGTCCACGGCGCGGATCACGTTCCAGCCATAGGCCTCGAAGCGCTTGGGTGTGTCGTCGATGAACCAGGGCGCGACCTGGCCGTCGATGGAGATGCCGTTGTCGTCGTAGAGCGCGATCAGCTTGTTGAGCTTCCAGGCGCCGGCGAGCGCACAGGCTTCGTGGCTGATGCCTTCCATCAGACAGCCGTCGCCCAGGAAGGTGAAGGTGTGGTGGTCCACGATGGCGTGGCCTTCGCGGTTGAACTCGGCCGCCAGCAGCTTCTCGGCCAGCGCCATGCCCACCGCGTTGCTGATGCCCTGGCCCAGCGGGCCGGTGGTGGTTTCCACGCCGGGCGTGTGGCCGACTTCGGGGTGGCCCGCGGTCTTGCTGCCGAGCTGGCGGAAGTTCTTCAGTTCACCGATGGGCAGCTTGTAGCCGGTCAGGTGCAGCAGCGCGTAGATCAGCATGGAGCCGTGGCCGTTGGACAGCACGAAGCGGTCGCGGTTGGCCCACTGCGGGTTGCTGGGGTTGTGGCGCAGGTGGCGGCCCCACAGGGCGACCGCCATGTCGGCCATGCCCATGGGGGCGCCGGGGTGGCCGGAGTTGGCGGCCTGCACCGCGTCCATGGCGAGCGCGCGGATGGCGTTGGCCTGGGTCTGGGGCGACACACCGGGGGCGGCGACTGGGGCGGGGCTGGTGGGGGTGTTGGCGGCGTCGAGCATGGGGGGAACCGGAGGGTGGGGGGATGGCGGCGCGAAAGCGCCAAACCCAGGATTTTATCGGGCCGCCCCATGGCCCGGCGCGGTGGGGGTCTGCCACCTGCGGCGCGCGCACATAATTCAAAGGCCCAAGCCCCCCACGCCCATGCTGCGCACCCACCCCCTTCACCCACCCACCGCCGCCATGCTGCTGGCCGCCGGACGCGGCGTGCGCATGCGCCCGCTGACCGACACCACGCCCAAACCCCTGCTGACGGTGCGCGGCAAACCGCTGATGCAGTGGGCCATGGAGGCGCTGCAAGCGGGTGGCTTCACGCGGCTGGTGGTCAACACCGCCTGGCTGGGCGAACAGATCGAAGAACACTTCGCCGGCTGGCCGCAGACGCACCCGGGTGCCGAATTGGCGTTTTCGCACGAGGGCCAGGACTTCGGCTACGCGCTGGAGACGGCCGGCGGCATCTCGCGCGCGCTGCCGCTGCTGGGCGACGTGTTCTGGGTGCTGGCGGGCGACGTGTACGCGCCCGGCTTCGCCTTCAACCAGGCCAGCGTGGACCGCTTTACCGCCAGCGGCATGCTGGCGCACATCTGGCTCGTGCCCAACCCGGCGCACAACCTCCGGGGCGATTTCGGCCTGTCGGCCGACGGACGCGCCCTCAACACGGCCGACGGCGAGCGATTCACCTACAGCACCATCGGCCTGTACCACCGCGCGCTCTTCGAAGCGCCCTGGTGCGAGGTCTTGCCCGGCAACCCCCAGGGCGCGGCCGAGCCGCTGGCGCCACTGCTGCGCCGCGCCATGGACGCCGGACGGGTCAGCGCCGAGCTCTACACCGGCCCCTGGACCGACGTGGGCACGCCCGAGCGGCTAAAGGAATTGGGCTAAAGAAGTGGAGCCCCCCCGCGCCGCCTGCGGCGTCACCCCCCCCCAAGGGGGGCGATGCGAGTGGCCCGGCGAAGCCGGTTCCACCGCATCCTTGGTTGAAAACTGCGCACCTGCAGCGGCTCTGCGGGGTCGTCACAAAACGCCGACAATGGCGCGCATGGACGCCACCACCCACACCTCCCTCTACGCCGAACGCCGCGCCCGCGTGGCCGCCCAGCTGGGCCCCGGCGGCATCGCCATCGTGCCGACCGCGCTGGAACGCCAGCGCAACCGTGACAGCGACTTCCTGTTCCGCCACGACAGCTACTTCTATTACCTGACCGGGTTCTCCGAACCCAACGCCTGGGCGGTGATCACCGCCGAGGGCGAGACCACGCTGTTCTGCCAGCCCAAAGACCTGGAGCGCGAGATCTGGGACGGTATCCGCCTGGGCCCCGAGGCCGCGCCCGAGCATCTGGGCGTGAGCGCGGCCTTTTCCGTGGCCGAGCTCGACCAGCGCCTGCCCCGGCTGCTGGAGAACCGCCACACCGTGTGGTACCCCTTCGCCACGCACAAGGGCCTCGAAGGCCGGATCGACGGCTGGCTGCAGTCGGTGCGCGCGCGGGTGCGTTTTGGCGCGCTGTGCCCCGAGTCGCAGCGCGACCTGTGCGGCGTGCTCGACGAGATGCGGCTCTTCAAGGACACCTTCGAGCGCGACACCATGCGCCGCGCCGCGCAGATCAGCGCCGGCGCCCACATCCGCGCCATGCAGCGCAGCGCCGCCATGCTGCGCGCCGGGCAGGACGTGCGCGAGTACCACCTGGACGCCGAACTGCTGCACGAATTCCGCCAGCACGGCTCGCAATACCCGGCCTACGGCAGCATCGTGGCCGCCGGGGCCAACGCCTGCGTGCTGCACTACCGTGCCGACAACGCGCCGATCCGCGACGGCGAGCTGGTGCTGATCGACGCCGGCTGCGAGCTCGACGGTTATGCCTCGGACATCACGCGCACCTTCCCGGCCAACGGCCGTTTCACCGGCCCGCAGCGCGCGCTCTACGAGCTGGTGCTGGCCAGCCAGGAGGCCGCGATCGAGGCCACCCGCCCCGGCGCGCGTTTCGTGGCGCCGCACGAAGCGGCGGTGAAGGTGCTCACGCAGGGCATGCTCGACCTCGGCCTGCTCGACAAGAACCAGGTCGGCACGCTGGAGGACGCGATCCAGCACCGCCACTACTTCGCCCACTACATGCACCGCACCGGCCACTGGCTGGGCATGGACGTGCACGACTGCGGCAGCTACGTGGAGCCGTCCGAGGTGGGCACCGTGAACGAGCGCCAGGACCCGCTGAGCGGCGAGACCATCAAGGACCGCCCCAGCCGCATCCTGCGCCCCGGCATGGCGCTGACCATCGAACCCGGCCTGTACGTGCGCCCCAGCGACGGCGTGCCGCGCGAGTTCTGGAACATCGGCATCCGCATCGAAGACGACGCCTTCGTCACCGAGACCGGCTGCGAACTCATCTCGCGCGGCGTGCCGGTGCGGGCCGACGAGATCGAAGCCCTGATGCGCTGACCTGCCGGAATTTCGACTCTTAAAAATCTTCTTGATAATCATTCGCATATAGAATGCCGACCTTCGCCGGGATCCCCGGCCTTCTGAAGGAGTGTTCATGCGAATTGCCACCACCGTACGCTGGCTGTGCGCCCTGGGCCTGACGGCCGGTCTGATCCAGACCGCCCAGGCGGCCCCCGAAATGATCCAAGACGTGCTGGGCCGATCGGTCCGGGTCGACCTGCCTGCCAAGCGCGTGCTGCTGGGTTTCTATTTCGAGGACTACATGGCCATCGGCGGCGAGAAGGCCTTCGACCGGGTGGTCGGCTTCTCCCGCGAGGCCTGGGAAGGCTGGCGTCCGGCCAACTGGTCGCTGTTCGCGGCGCACCGGCCCTCGCTCAAGGAACTGCCCGACGTGGGCGAGGTCGAGGCGCAGACCTTCTCCGTCGAGAAAGTGCTGGCCCTCAGGCCCGACGTGGTGGTGCTGGCCGAATGGCAATACAAGGGCCTGGGCCCGGACGTGAAACGGATGGAAGACGCCGGGGTGCCCGTGGTGGTGGTGGACTACAACATGGAGCTGCCGGCCAACCACCACGCCAGCACGCTGCTGCTGGGCAAGATCGCGGGCGACGAGAAGCGCGCGCAGAAGATCGCGGACGAATACAAGACCGCCATCGATCAGGTGCAGTCGCGCATCGCGGCCGCCAGGCAGCCCAAACCGCGCTTCTATGTCGAGTTCGGCAACAAGGGACCGGCCGAATACAGCTTCAGCTACGGCAAGGGCATGTGGGGTCCGCTGGGCGCGCTGGCCGGGGGTGAGAACATCGCCGCCCCCTTCGTCGAGTGGTACGGCCCGATGAACCCGGAGAAGGTGCTGGCCGCGCAACCCGAGGTGGTGTTCATCTCCGGCACGGAATCGACCAAGAACCCCAGCTCGATGCTGATGGGCCAGGGCGTGGAGCCACCGCAGGCGCAGCAGCGGCTGCAGGGCTTTGCCCGGCGCGCCGGCTGGAGCGAACTGCCGGCGGTGAAGAACCAGCGCCTGCATGCGGTCTACCAGGGCGCGTCGCGCTCGGTGCTGGACTACACCATGGTGCAGTTCATGGCCAAGGCCTTGTACCCCACGCTGTTCAAGGATGTCGATCCGCAGGCCAACTACCTGGGCTTCTACAAGCGCTACCTGCCGGTGCAAGCCAAGGGCAGCTTCGCGCTGGGGATGTGAATGACACACCATTTCTGGAAAAAACTCGCGCTGTCCGCCACGCTCGCGCTGGGCGCGCTCAGCGCCTGGGCGGCGCCCGGCACCGTTGAAGATGTGCTGGGTCGCAAGATCACCCTGGAGTTGCCGGCCAAGCGGGTGCTGCTGGGCTTCTACATCGAGGACTATTTCGCCGTCGGTGGCGACAAGGCCTTCGACCGCCTGGTGGGGATGTCGCGCGGCTGGTTCGTCAAGTCGCGGCCCGCGGTGTGGGAACAGTACGCCGCCGCACGGCCCACCCTGCGCGACGTGCTCGACGTGGGCAACGTGCAGGACCAGAGCTTTTCGCTGGAGAAAGTGCTGGCCACCAAACCCGACGTGGTGATCCTGGCCGACTGGCAATTCAAGGCCCTGGCCTCGGAGATCCCGCGCCTGGATGCGGCCGGCATCCCCGTGGTGGTGGTGGACTACAACGCGCAGACGCTGGAGCGCCACCTGGCCAGCACGAAGGTGCTGGGCCAGCTCACCGGTGAGACGGCGCGCGCGCAACGCATCGCCGACGGATACCGCCAGATCGTGGAGTCGATCCAGCAGCGCATCGCCCAAGCGAAGCTGCCCCGGCCGCGCGTGTACATCGAACTGGGCGACAAGGGCCCCGCCGAGCACAGCTACACCTACGGCAAAAACATGTGGGGTGCCATGGCCGATCTGGCCGGCGGCGACAACGTGGCCGCGCCGTTCGTGAAGGACTGGGGCCCGATCAACCCCGAGCAATTGCTGGTCGCCAAGCCACAGGTGGTGCTCATCGCGGGCTACGAAAGCGTCAGCCGCCCCGACGCCATGCAGATGGGCTTTGGTGTGCCCGTGGCCGAGGCGCGCCGCCGGCTGAATGGCTTCGCACAGCGCAAGGGCTGGAGCGCCCTGCCGGCGCTGCAGGACGGTCGCCTGCACGGCGTCTACCACGGCGCCACGCGCAGCCTGCTGGACGCGGCGCAGCTGCAATACCTGGCCAAGGCGCTGTACCCGTCGCTGTTCGCCGACATCGATCCGGACGCCACCTACCGCGACTTCTACCGCCACTACCTGCCGATCCAGCCCCAGGGCACCTTCGTGCTGAACGGGAAATGACCGACACCACCGCCACGCCCGACCTGGGCACGCAGGTCTTGCAGCGTCAGCGGCGGCGCGAGACCAGCCGCTGGCGTTGGCTGGCCCTGTTTGTGGGCTTGAGCCTGTGCAGCCTGATGCTGGATGTGGCCACCGGCCCCTCGCTGCTGGCGCTGGGGGACGTGGTGCGCACGCTGGTGGCCCCCGCGGCGGCCGACCCGATGACCCGGGCCATCGTGATGGACATGCGCTTGCCGATCGCGCTCATGGCCCTGGTGGTGGGGGCGGCGCTGGGGCTGGGCGGGGTGCAGATGCAGACCCTGCTGGACAACCCCTTGGCCAGCCCCTACACGCTGGGGCTGGCGGCGGCCGCCGGCTTTGGCGCGGCGCTGGCCCTGGTCACCGGTGGCCTGGGATTGCCGTCCCTGGTGGCGATCCCTGTGGGTGCCTTCGTCTTCTGCATGCTGGCGGCGAGCTTTCTGTTCGGGCTGGCGCTGATGCGCCACGTCAACAGCCAGACCATCATCCTGGCCGGCATCGCGCTGCTGTTTCTGTTCCAGTCGCTGCTGTCGCTGCTGCAGTTCCTCTCTTCGCCCGAACTGAACCAGCAGATCATCTTCTGGCTGTTCGGCAGCCTCATGCGCACCACCTGGCCCATGCTGTGGATCACCGCGGGCGTGACGCTGGTGTGTGCGCTGCTGCTGCACCGCGACGCCTGGCAGCTGACCTGCCTGCGCCTGGGCGAGGCGCGCGCGCGCAGCCTGGGCGTGAACGTCACGCGGCTGCGCCTGAAAACGCTGGTGCTGGTGGCGCTGATGACGGCGACCGCCATCAGTTTCGTGGGCATCATCGGCTTCATCGGCCTGGTGTCGCCGCACATCGCGCGCATGCAGGTCGGCGAAGATCAGCGCTTCCTGATTCCGCAGTCGGCGCTGTGCGGCGCACTGATGCTCTCGGTTGCTTCGGTGCTGTCCAAGTCCATCGTGCCCGGCGCGCTGTTTCCCATCGGCATCGTCACGGCGCTGATCGGGGTCCCTTTCATGGTCTGGCTCATCCTGGGCAACCGAAAGCGCGGCCATGCTTGAGCTTCACGACCTGAACCTGCGCATCGCCGAGCTGACCCTGGTCGACGGGCTGAACCTGCAACTGCGCGCCGGGGAGCTGCACGTGATCATCGGCCCCAACGGCACCGGCAAGACCAGCCTGCTGCGCGCCCTGTTCGGCGAACTGCCGTTGGCGCGTGGGGCCGTGCGCCTGCGGGGAACGCCGATGACGCCGCGCAACCTGCCAACCTGGCGCCAGGGCATTGGCTACATGCCGCAGAACACCCAACTCGATCTGGACCTGAGCGCGCTCGAAGTGGTGGTGCTCGGGCGCCTGCAGCGCCTGTCGATGCGGCTGTCGGACGACGATCTGTGCGCGGCGCTGGAAGCCTTGCAGGCGCTGGACATCGCCCACCTGGCCGACCGCCCGGTGCACACCCTCAGCGGCGGGCAGCGCCAGATGGTGCTGTTCGCGCAGGTGCTGCTGCGCCAGCCGCAGCTGATGCTGCTGGACGAACCCGTCAGCGCGCTTGATCTGAAACACCAGATGCAGCTCATGGAGCACCTGAAGGCGCAGACCATCGGACAGGGCTGGATCAGTGTGGCCGTGCTGCACGACCTGAATCTGGCCGCCCAGTTCGCCGACCAGTTGATCGTGCTCGGGGAAGGCCGCCTGCAGGCCTTTGGCCCGCCGGCCCAGGTGCTGACCCGCGAGCTCATCCACCGCCTGTACCACGTCCCGGTGGACGTGCACCAGGACCTGGACGGCCTGCCCTATGTGCGCACCTTGCGCGCATCGCGCCCCACGCCAAGCGAACGCCTGGCGGCCTGAGACACCCGCGCGCCTGGGGTGCCGAGCACGTGGTGCGCATGCTCAACGTCGGCACCTGCGGTCTGGCGAAGACCCTTGCACCGCAGCCCTGGCTGGCGCAGCAGCTGGGCGGCGGCTGGCGCCGCGCCCTTTGAGGTACAACCGGCGCATGAACACGTCCGCTCCTCTGCCCCGCGTCCTCTGCCTCACGATGAACCCCTCGGTCGACCTCGCGACCGAAACCGAATCCGTGGTGCCCACGCACAAGCTGCGCTGCAGCGAAACCCTGCACGACGCCGGCGGCGGCGGCGTCAACGTGGCGCGGGTGCTGACCCGCCTGGGGGGCGAATGCACCGCGCTGTGCCCCACCGGCGGCTCGGCCGGCCAGTGGCTGCAGAAGCGCATGCGCGAAGAGGGCATCCCCAGCGTGTTCCTGCCCATCGCCGACGAGACCCGCGTGAGCTTCACGGTGCACGAACACAGCACCGGCGCCGAGTTCCGCTTCGTCATGCCCGGCCCGCACCTGAGCGGCGGCGAGTGGCAGGCCTGCCTGGACCATCTGCAGGCGCTCGCGCCATTCCCCGATCTGCTGGTGGCCAGCGGCAGCCTGCCGCCGGGCGTGCCGGCGGACTTCTACGCCCGGCTCGCGCGCCTGTGCCGCGCGCGCGGCGCGCGCATGGTGCTGGACACCTCCGGGTCGGCGCTGGAGGCGGCCCTGGCCGAAGGGGTGTACCTGTTCAAACCCAATCTGCGCGAGCTCGCGGCACTCAGCGGGCAGGCACTGGACACGCCCGAACAGGGGCTGGCGGCGGCCCGACAGCTGATCGAGCGCGGCATGACCGAGGTGGTGGCGCTGACGCTGGGCCACCTGGGCGCCCTGCTGGTGACCCGCGAAGCGAGCTGGCGGGCCGATCCGCTGGACATCCCCGTGTCCAGCGCGGTGGGCGCGGGCGACAGTTTCGTGGGCGGCATGGTGGCCGCCCTGCAACAGCGCCAGCCGCTGCGGGAGGCGTTTGCGCTTGGCGTGGCCGCCGGCTCGGCCACGCTGCTGTCGATCGGCACCGGCCTGTGCAGCCGCGAGGACGTGCAGCGCCTGCTGCCGCAGGTGCGGATCCACCCGGTGAACTGAGGGCGCTTTCAGTGCGCCTTCTCCGCCCGCGCGTCGTCCCCCGCGTCGCATAGGGCGGCCGGCGCCGGCTCGCGACCGCTGCCGAGAATGCGCTCCAGCGCGGAGCGGCTGGGCGTTTCCACGAACAGGCAGGGCTTGCCGTGGCGTTTGCAGTGTTCCTTCACGCGCCAGTAGGCGTTGTGGCTGATGCACCCCACCTGGCAGATCACCACGTCGGCCGACTGCAGCAGCGGTCCCAGTTGCCCGGCGTTGTCTTCCTCGCCGCCGTCGTGGTGCAGAAAGCGGGCGCCCTTGTCCTCGATCAGTTCGCGGTAGATCGGGATCACGCGGGTGCGTCCGCCCACGCACAGCACGGCGCGATCGTGGATGTGCAGGCCCTCGTCGCGCGGCGCCGGCCGGGTGTCGACGGCCTCCACCGGGCCGGTGGCTCCCGGCGCGCCCGGTGCGGGCCAGGCCTGCAGGGTGGTCTGGGTGGCGAGGTTCAGGGCGCGGCGCAACTGCTGGTTGTGCTCGGCGAGCTGGCGGTTGTCGTCCAGCAGGCGCTGGCGCTGGGGCAGCTCGGGGGTCTGGCGCTTGAGCGCCTCCAGCTCGGCCAGCGCCTGCGCCCGGTCGGTCTGTGCGCGGATCAGATCGGCGCGCAGGCGCATCAGCTCGGCCTGCTGCAGCTCATGGCGCTGCACCTGTTCCTGCGCCATCGTCTGCAGCCGTTGCTGCGCGTGGATCAGCTCGTCGCCCAGCTTGTGGTTCTCTTGCACGAGCGTCTGCAGGCGGGTCTGGTCCACCCGGGCGGCCATGCCCACCTGGTGCTGCAGCATGTGCACCTGGCCCAGCACCGCGAACTCGAGTTCGGGCGTGCAGCGGGAATGCGTCAGCACGGCCCAGAACACCCCCGCCCAGTCCATGCCCATGCAGGACCGGTCCCACCACTTGGCCAGCGCTTCGGTGGTCTTCAGTTTCAGCGACTGGCTGATGAAGAGCTCGTAGCGGCTGTCCAGCTCGCGCTGCACCATCTCGGCCAGCGGGCTGCGCCGGCGGCATTCGCTCACCAGGGCGATGTGCATCTCGTATTCCGAGCAGCCGTCCAGCGCCAGCTCGGCCTTGCGGGCCAGCTTCTGCAGCTCGGGCAGACGCAGGCAGACGCCGGTGACCGGGCAGGCCGCGTGGTTGCCCAGCGACCAGAGCTTGCGGCGCGCCGATCCGCGCACACGATCCGCCCCCGGCTCGGTGGCGGCCGGGCCGTCGACGGGCGCCGCCGCATAGCGCGCGGCCAGATCACCCAGGGCATCGGCCTGGCCGGGTTTCTTGAACACACACATGCTCAGTGCACCGCGCCGCTGGGGGCGCTCATCACCAGGCAGCCGGCGCGCAGCGCGTGCTCGATGGCCGGGTCCGCGCCGTGCTCCTGCCAGTGTTCGAGCAGGGCCGCGTGGGTCTCGTGGCTGTGCCAGACCGCCGCCTTGCGCCAGGCGCTGCCACCCGGTTCGCGGTGGATCAGCCCCAGCAAGGCCAGGTGCGCATCGGCCAGCACCCAGGCCGCCAGCGCGCTGCTGCCCTCGTCGGCCTGCAGCGCCGACAGGCAGCGGCTGCTGCGCACCAGCGCCGACACGCAGGCGTCCGCGTCCAACGCCCCACCCGCGGCCAGGCCCTCGCGCGCCATGCCCAGCGCCAGGCGGTAGAACGCCAGCGCCTGCAGCACCTGGCCCATGCGGTGCGCCCGCGAAGCCTGGTGCATGGCGTCGGTCCAGCTGGGCCATGCGCTCAGCGGAATGAAATGGCCGCCCTGGCCGGTATCGACGTTTGACAGTGACATGAGAACAGCTCCCTGTGGATCGCACGCTGGCGGATCGCCAATGCGTTAATGATAACGATTCTTATTTAAAACTCAAGACCTGGGGTGGCGACTTCGACCCGGTGCGTTGATGCAGCGCAAAATTTTTCCAGCCGGCACCCATGGCCTCTTGGGCGCATTTCTTGTTTAAAATACAAATAATTCTTATTTGCGCCGATGCCGTCAGCCGGTCGGCCTCCCGTACTGGAATTCCTTGTGTCTGTCATCGAATCCGCCTGTACCGAAGCCATCCGGCAACAGCACATCCACAGCCTCTACAGCAACCACCACGGTTGGCTGCACGCCTGGCTGCGCAAGAAGCTCGGCTGCACGCACCGGGCGGCGGACCTGGCGCACGACACCTTTGTGCGCCTGCTGGCGCGTGAGGAGCCGGTGGCCATCCAGGAGCCGCGCGCCTACCTGACCACCATCGCCCAACGCGTGCTGGCCAACCATTGGCGGCGTGAGCAGATCGAGCGCGCCTATCTTGAGGTGCTGGCCCTGGCCCCCGAAGCGCTGGCGCCGTCGCCCGAAGAGCGGGCCATCCTGCTCGAAACCCTGGTCGAGATCGACCTTCTGCTCGACGGCCTGCCGCCCCTGGTCAAGCGCGCCTTCCTGCACGCCCAGCTCGACGGCATGGGCCATGGCGAAATTGCCGCTGCGCTGGGCATCTCCATCAGCACCGTCAAACGCCACCTGGTGCGCGCCGGGGCGCAGTGTTATTTCGCGCTGGCGGTCCCGTGAGCCCGAGTCGGCCCACCGCCCCGCCCGAACTCCCGCCCGACGTGGCCCGCCGTGCCGTGGAATGGCTGGTGGAACTTCAATCGAATGAAGCCACCGAGACCGCACGCCAGTCTCACCAGGCCTGGCGTGCCCAGCACCCGGACCATGAGCGCGCCTGGGCGCACATCGAAGCCGTCAACCGGCGTCTGCGCGCGGCGGCCGGGGCCTCGCCGCTCACATCATCGATGGCCAGCGCCGCACTGGCGCCGCCGCGCCGGGTCACGCGGCGCGCGGCCATCAACACCCTGGCCGTGTTTGTGTTCGCCGGCGGCGCCGCCTGGCAGGCCGAGCGGCAGGCGTCGTGGCGCGCACCGTGGAGCGACTGGCTGGCCGACGAGCGCACCGGCGTGGGCGAGCACCGCAGCATCACGCTGGCCGACGGCAGCACCGTGGCGCTGAACACCGACACGGCGATCAACCTGCGGTTCACCGGTACCGAGCGCCGCCTGCGGCTGGTGAGCGGCGAGGTTCTGATCTCCACCGGGAGCGATGCCGACCGCGTGGGCAGGCATCGCCCCTTCGTGGTCGAAACCGCCCACGGCGAACTGCGCCCGCTGGGCACACGCTTCGCCGTGCGCCAGCAGCTGCAGGCCAGCCGCGTGCAGGTGTTTGAAGGCGCCGTCGCCATCCACCCGCGCGACCGGGTGGGCGAGGGCGAAGGGGCGGGGCAGGGGCGCATCTTGCGCGCCGGTGAACAAACCCGCTTCACCCGCAGCGCCGTCGGCGACACCCAGGCCGCCAGCGAGGCCGACAGCGCCTGGACCGACGGCATGCTCGTGGCCAGCGGCATGCGCCTGGACGATTTCCTGGCCGAACTGGGCCGCCACCGCCCCGGGCGTCTCGGCTGCGAACCGGCCATCGCCCACCTGCGCGTCTCCGGCACCTACCCCCTGGCCAGCACCGACCGCGTGCTCGACCTGCTGCGCACCGCCTTGCCGGTGGACATCCACTTCCTCACGCGATGGTGGGTCACGGTGCGCGCGGCGCGCGGTTGAAGTTTTTTTTCGCCCACCCTGGTCTGATTTCGAATCTGGCGGGACATGGGAGGTGAGAACCCATCACCTCCCCCCTGTTTTGTCCAGAAAGCATCCACCATGAGGCAACCCGCCCGAAGCGCCCCCCCGTCGCGCCGCTCGTTCAAACCCCAATTCACCCGCACCGCCCTGGTCTGCGCCATCGGCCACACCCTGGCGGCGGCCATTCCGGCCGGGCTCACGCTGGCCCCGGTGGCCGCCATCGCGGCCGACGCCACGCCGGCCGCGCCAACGACCTCAGCCCGCAAGAGCCACGACATCCCGCCCGGGCCGCTGGAAGCGGCGCTCAACCGCTACGGCCGCGAGGCCGGCATCCTGCTGTCCTACCCGACCGAGCTGACCGCCGGGCTGCGCAGCCCGGGCCTGACGGGCTCCCACAGCGTGCAGGAGGCCCTGCCGCTGCTGCTGCAGGGCACCGGCCTGGTGGCGGTGGCGCAGCCGGGCGGCGGCTGGGCGCTGGTGAAGCAGGCACCCCCGCAGGCGTCGGTTGCCGCACCCAAGTCGGCCGAAGCGGTGCTGCCGGTGGTGACCGTGAAGGCCGCAGCGGAGCGGGAAACGGCCACCGGTCCGGTGGCGGGTTACGCGGCCCGACGCAGCGCGACCGCGACCAAGACCGACGTGCCGCTGCTGGAGACGCCGCAGTCGATCGCCATCGTGGGCGCTGAACAGATCGCCGACCAGAAAGCGACCAACCTCACCGAAGCGCTGGCCTACACCCCGGGCGTCATCACCGATCCCGGCTACGCCAACTCCTACGACGTGTTCTACAGCCGCGGCTTTCGCATTCAGGACGGCACCGGCGGCGTGTACCGCGACGGCCTGAAACTCGGCGGCTCCGGCTGGGCCACCGGCCAGCAGGAACCCTATGGCCTGGAACGCGTGGAACTGCTCAAGGGCGCGGCATCGGTGCTGTTCGGCGCCGCCGCGCCGGGCGGCGTGCTCAACGTGGTCACCAAGCAGCCGCAGCCGGACCACGTGAACGAGGTGCTGAGCGAGGTCGGCAACCACCGCCACCGTGCGCTGGCCGCCGATCTGGGTGGGGCCTTGTCCGAGGACGTCATGGGCCGCATCGTGCTGCTGGCACGCGACGCCGACACCTCGGTCGATCACATTCCGAACAACACGCGCTTCATCGCGCCCTCGCTGCGCTGGACACCGAACCAGGACACCTCGCTCACGCTGATGGCCCACGTGACCGAACGCCGCACCGCCTACATCTGGGGCGTGCCAGTCGCGGGTTCGCTGTTGCCCAGCCCCTATGGCAAGCTGCCGCGCGAGCGTTTTGTGGGTGAGCCCGGGTTCGACCGGCAGGACACCACGCAATCGTCCCTCGGCTGGTTGCTGACGCACCAGTTGGCCGAGGGGGTGAACCTGCACCACGGCATGCGCTGGATCGACAGCGAAAACCATATCGGCTTCACCAACCTGCGCGGTCCGGACGCTGCAGACCCGCGCGTCTACCAGCGCCGGGCCTTCGACGAACTCGAAACCACGCGAGGCCTCAGCGCCGACACCCGCGTCCAGGCCGAGTTCGACGCCGCGGGCATGCGCCACAAGGCCGTGGCCGGTTTCGATCTGTCCAATCACCACATCGGCAGCAAGTGGCAACTCGCGAGCCTGGGGTCGCTGAACCTCTTCGACCCCGTCTATGGCGCAACGCCTGGCAGCTTCTCACTGGCGTTTGATGACCGCGAGCATCAGCGCCGTGTCGGCCTGTACCTGCAGGATCAGATCAAGGTCGGCGCATTGACGGCACTGGCTGGTCTGCGCCGAGACGAGGTGAACAGCGAACTCAACGGCGAATCCGAGAAAACGGGCGCCACCACGGGCAGGCTGGGGCTGGTCTGGGAAGTGGCCCCAGGCGTGGCGCCCTTCGCCAGCTGGAGCCAGAGCTTCGAGCCGGTCAGTGGCACCGACAACGACAGCCAGCGCTACAAGCCCACCCGCGGGGAGCAGACCGAGCTCGGCGTGCGCTGGCAGCGCGGTGACTTCATGGCTTCGGCCGCCGTGTTCGACCTCACACAGACCAACGTGCTCAAGAGGCGCACCGGCCTGGACAAGTCGGTTCAGACCGGCGAGGCGCGCTCGCGCGGCCTCGAACTCGAAGCCAAGGGGCCGGTTGCGCGCAACGTGCAGCTGATCGCCTCCTACGCCTACACCGACGCCAAGACGACCAAGAGCGAGGACGCCAGCGAGATCGGCCAGCCAGTGAGCTACCAGCCGCGTCACCAGGCTGCGCTGTGGACGCGCTTTGACCACGTGTTGACACCGGGCTTGCAATTGGGCCTGGGGGCCCGCTACGTCGGCAGTACCTCGGACTGGGGTGGCACGGGTGCGCGGGTGCCTTCCTACACCACGCTGGATGCGCTCATCGGCTACACCACCGGGCCGTGGACCTGGCGCCTGAACATCAACAACCTCACCGACAAGACCACGCTGCTGTGCAGTGGCGGCTGGTGCACCTATGGTGACGGGCGCCGGGCCACGGCCTCCGTGGCCTATCGCTGGTGACCTCCAGAGCGGGCCTGCGGCCAGCGCTCGTGGTGCTCCATCGCTGGGTGGGGCTGGTCATGGCCGGCTTTCTCCTGGTGGCCGGGCTGACGGGGGCGCTACTGGCCTGGTACGAGGAGCTGGAAGCCTGGGTCAGCCCGCAGCTGGTGCTGGCGGCACCGCCCAGCGCGGGCGCCCAGCCGCTGGACCCGCTGCACTTGCGCGAGCGGGTCCAGGCCCTGCATCCGCAGGCGCTCGTGGCCTTCGCGCCGCTGGCCGTGGAACCGGGCCACGCGCTGGTGCTGCGGCTGTTCACGCTGCCCGACCCGGCCACGGGCACGGCGCCCGAGCTGCCCAACGACCAGGTGTTCGTGAACCCCTACACCGGCGAGGTGCTGGGCCAGCGCAAGTGGGGCGACATCTCCCAGGGCCTGAAGAACCTGATGCCCTTCTTGTACCGCCTGCATTTCGAGCTGGCGCTGGGCGTGGTGGGCAGCTATGCCTTCGGCATCGTCGCGCTGCTGTGGACGCTGGACTGCTTCGTCGGTGCCTACCTGACCTTCCCGGCCCGTACGCGCAAAGCGCCCAGACCGGCCAAGGCCGGCGCCAGGCCGTGGCTGGCGCGCTGGTGGCCGTCGTGGAAGCTGCGCTGGCGCGCGGGCGGCCACAAGCTGAACTTCGACCTGCACCGCGCGGGCGGCCTGTGGGTGTGGGCCATGCTGTTCGTGCTGGCCTGGAGCAGTGTGGCTTTCAACCTGCGCGCGGAGGTCTACGACCCGGTGATGCGAAGCCTGTTCGCGCACCAACCGGACGACGATGCCATCGTGCCGCCGCTGCCCACGCCCCGGCTGACGCCGGCCATCGACTGGCACGAGGCGCGCCACATCGGCCGGCTGCTGATGGCCGAACAGGCCCAGGCCAAGGGCTTCACCGTGCTGCAAGAAACCGCCCTGGTGCACGACCCGCGCTCCGGCATCTACCGGTATCAGGTGAAAAGCAGCCGCGACATCCGCGCCGAGGGTGGCAGCACCCGCCTGGTGTTCGAGGCGGACACCGGCGCCTTCAAAGCACTGTGGCTGCCCAGCGGCGCGGCCAGCGGCGACACGCTGGGCATGTGGCTGACCAGCCTGCACATGGGCCTGGTGGGCGGCATCGTTGGCGGTTGGCCGATGAAGCTCTTCGTCTGTGCCATGGGCCTGGTGGTGGCCATGCTCTCGGTCACCGGCGTGGTCATCTGGCTTCGAAAACGCGGCGCCCGCCACCGGGCCGGTGTAAAAAAGTGGGCCATCCGCCGGCCCGCGGGCGACGGCGGCACGGTGGAACCGCTTCCCATCGTTGTTGATAATGGTTATCATTCACCACCAGCCCGCCATTGACCGCCACCCGCGCGCCCCGCCTTGCCGGGGCGCGCTGCTGTTTGTCCGCCGTCAAGAGCCAGCCAACTTCTTCACCCGTCTTGAAGACACGTTGCTGTCCTTTTGTCATGCGCACCCTCGTTCACCGCCGCCCCGCCGCCCCGCCTCTGTCGCCACTGGCCCGGGCCATCTCCCTGGGTCTGTCCACCACCCTGCTGCTGGCCCCCTGGTCCGGGGCCCAGGCCCAGGCCACCGCTGCCCCGTCCACCGACGCCACCGCGCAGGAAGTCACCCTGGGCACCGTCACCGTGAAGGCCGGCCCGTCGGCCGCACCCACCGAGGGCAGCCCCGATTTCGCGGCGCGCAGCGCCAGCACCGCGACCCGGCTCGACCTGACGCCGCGTGAGACACCGCAGTCGCTGAGCGTGGTGACGAACGCGCAGATGCAGGCCTTCGGTCTGCGCGACGCGCGCACCCTGCTCTCCAGCGTCACGGGCGTGAACGTGGAGCTGGTCGAGACCGACCGCTCCTATTACTCGGTGCGCGGCTTCGAGGTCTCCAACTTCCAGATCGACGGCATCGGCCTGCCCTTCGCCACCGGCGACCAGCAGGGCGACATCGACACCGCGATCTACGACCGGGTGGAGGTGCTGCGCGGCGCCAACGGCCTGATGTCGTCCACCGGCAACCCCTCGGCCACGATCAACTTCGTGCGCAAGCGCCCCACCGCCCAGCTGCAGGCCTCGGGCGGGCTGACGCTGGGCTCCTGGAACCAGCGCCGCGTGGACGCCGACCTGGCCGGCGCCATGAACGCCAGCGGCAGCGTGCGCGGCCGGCTGATCGTGGCCGCGGAAAACAAGGACTCCTACCTGGACCGCTACTCGCTGGACAAGCGCGTGTTCTCCGGCATCGTCGAAGCCGACCTCACACCCTCCACCCTGCTGAGCGTGGGCCACTCGCGGCAGAACAACCGCCCCAAGGGCGTGCTCTGGGGCGCCCTGCCCATGCGCTACGCCGACGGCACGCAGACCGACTACCCGGTGTCGGCCAGCACCTCGGCCCGCTGGAGCCACTGGAACACCCAGGACGCGCAGACCTTTGCCGAACTGAGCCACCAGCTCGACAGCGGCTGGGCCGTCAAGGGCGTGCTCACGCGCCGCGAACTGAGCTCCGACGCCGAGCTGCTCTACGTGTACGGCGCGCCCGACCGCGCAACCGGCGCCGGCCTGTTCGGCTGGCCTTCCAAGTACGACCACACCGAAGAACAGTGGATCGGCGACCTGCACGCCAGCGGTCCGTTCGAGCTCGGTGGGCGGCGCCACGAGGCGGTGCTGGGCCTGAACAGCTCGCGCAGCGACAGCGTCCTGCACTCCAGCGACGACGACCTGCACCTGCCGATCTCCGAAGCCGACGTGCTGGCCGGCCACTTTGCGCGCCCGGACTTCAACAACGGCCTCACGGGCTACGCCGACCTCGCCGACCGCCGCCACAGCCTCTACGGCGCCACGCGCCTGAGCCTCCACGACTCGCTGCGGCTGATCACCGGGCTCAACGTGACGCGCGCCACCAGCACCGGCGTGCAGTACGGGCTGGACCACAACTACGCGACCACCAAGACCAAGCCCTTCGTCGGCGCCATCTATGACTTCCACCCGCGCTTCTCGGCCTACGCCAGCGCGGCCAGCATCTTCAACCCGCAGCACCAGCTCGACGTGAACAACGCCGTGCTCGCGCCGATCGAAGGGCGCAACACCGAACTGGGCATCAAGGGCGAGTCGGCCGATCGCCGCCTCAACGGCGCCTTCGCGCTGTTCCGCACCCAGCAGAAGAACACCGCCGAATACGCCGGCTTCGCCAACGGCCACTCCTACTACCGCGGCATCGACGCCACCTCCACCGGCTTCGAGCTCGACGTGAGCGGCCGCCTGCGGCCCGGCTGGCAGGTGAGCGCGGGCTACACCCGGCTGCGCATCCAGAACCCGGACGGGCAGGACGTGCGCACCTATGTGCCGCGCCAGACGCTGCGCCTGTCCAGCACGGTCGAGGTGGCGGCCGTGCCCGGCCTGGAACTGGGCGCGAGCCTGAAGTGGCAGAGCGCGATCTCGCGCGACGAAGGCGCCAGCGGCGTGACCCGCCAGGACGCCTATGCCCTGGTGGACCTGATGGCGCGCTACGCGCTGTCGCGGCAGCTGTCGCTGAGCGCCAACCTGAACAACCTGACCGACGAGAAGTACCTCGGCAGCCTGCAGTGGTCACAGGGCTACTACGCCGCGCCCCGCGGCGTGAGCGTGAGCCTGAACTGGAAGCTCTGAGCCTGCGCCACACACCGCCCGTCCCGCCCGCCACACCCCCTTCACCGCCGACCGCCATGACACACCGCCACCTTGCACCCACCCCCGACCACGGCCCGGCCCGCCGGCTGTCCCTGCCGCGTCCGACACGGATCCGCGCCGCCGTGCTGGCGGGCTGGGCCGCCGCCTGCCTGCCCACGGCCCAGGCCCAGTCCAGCCCGGACGGCGCCACGACCACGCTGCCCACGGTAACCGTGAACGCCGAAGCCGAGGCCGAGCGCGCCGACGGCCCGGTGCGCGGTTACGCCGCCCAGCGCAGCGCCACCGCCACCAAGACCGACACGCCGCTCAACGAGGTGCCGCAGTCCATCTCGGTGATCACCGCGGACCAGGTGCGCGACCAGGGCTCGCCCAACCTGCAGGAGGCGCTGCGCTACACCGCCGGCATGCGCACCGAGCAGTACGGGGTGGACAACCGGGGCGACTGGCTGGCGCTGCGCGGCGGCAGCGGCGGCACCGTGATCGACGGCCTGCGCCGCCCGCTCACGGGCTGGTGGGGCATCATCCGCAACGACCCCTACGCCTTCGAGCGCATCGAGGTGCTGCGCGGCCCGTCGTCGGTGATGGCGGGCCAGAACGGCCCCGGCGGCGTGGTCAACCTGGTGTCCAAGCGCCCGCAGGCCGAGCGCAGCGGCGAGATCGGCGTGCAGCTCGGCAACCATGGCCACAAGCAGGTGCAGTTCGACCTGACCGGCCCGCTCAATGCCGACGGCACGCTGCTGTACCGGCTGGTCGGCCTGGGCAAGCGCAGCGACACCCAGGTGGAGCACGCCTTCGACGACCGCGAACTGCTGGCTCCTTCGATCACCTGGCGCCCCAGCGCGGCCACCTCGCTCCATCTCTACGCCCAGCACCAGCGCGACGAGAGCGGCAACCTCAACGCCTTCTTCCCGGCCGACGGCACGCTGCTGCCCGCGCCCCACGGCCCGATTCCCACCGACACCTTCATCAGCGAGCCCGCGTTCGACACCTACGGTGGCACGCGCTCGCGCGTGGGCTGGGCCTTCGAGCAGCGCCTGAACGAACAATGGACGCTACGCCAGAACCTGCGCCACGACACCACCGACGGCAGCATGCGCAGCATGTACGCCGCCTGGTGGGACGGTTTCGTCGATGCCAGCGGCAGCCCGGACGCCAACGGCACCTACCTGAACCGCTACTTCTACGCCGTCGACGACCAGGACCGCACCACCAACGCCGACCTGCTGTTCGAAGGCAAGTTCAAGAGCGGGTCGGTCGCGCACACCGTGCTCGCCGGCGTCGACGGTTTCCAGTCCCGCGCCTCGCAGCGCAACTACGGCGACATCCTGGCCGCGCCGCTGGACGTGTACCACCCGGTCTACGGCGGCTACAGCCTGCCGGCGCTGCCCGACGTGCCCGAGACGGTCACCCGCACCCGCATGCTCGGCCTGCTGCTGCAGGACCAGATCAAGTTCAACGACCGCTGGGTGCTGGTGGCCGGCCTGCGCCGCGACCGCTCACGCAGCTCGGTCGACGGCGGCGCCACGCAGACCGACGAGGCCACCAGCAAGAACCTCGGCGCGGTGTGGCTGGCCGGCGGTGGCTGGTCGCCCTACACCAGCTATTCGGAATCGTTCGAGCCGATCGCCGGCACCGACGCCGCCGGCCAGCTGTTCAAGCCCAAACGCGGCCAGCAGGTGGAAGCCGGCGTCAAGTGGCAGCCGCCGGGGTCGCGCCTGAACGCCACGGCATCGGTCTACCAGCTGCGGGAAAAGAACCGCACCGCCTCGGACCCGCTGAACCCCGGCTTCTCGGTGCAGCGCGGCGAGGTCACGGTCAAGGGGCTGGAGTTCGAGCTGACCGGCCAGATCGCCCAATGGGATCTGACCGGGCAATACACCTACACGGACGCGCAGGTCACCAGCACCACCGCCGACGAAGTGCGCTACCTCGGCCAGCAGCTCGAAGCCATCCCCAAACACAGCGCGGGCCTCTGGGCGGTCTACCGCTTTGCCGGTCAGACCGGCCTGAGCGGCCTGCGCATCGGCGCGGGGCTGCGCCACGTCGGCCGCTCGTCCGACGGCGTGGGCCATCTCAACGTGCCCGCCGTGAACGTGGTCGACGCCATGCTGTCCTACGACACCCAGGACTGGCGCTACGCCCTCAACATCAACAACCTGGCCGACAAGCGCTACGTCGCGTCCTGCCTGGAGCGTGGCGACTGCTGGTTCGGCCAGGGCCGCCGCGTGGTGCTCTCGGCCACCTACCGCTACTGAAGCCGCCGCAGGAAAGACCCGCATGCACCGCCACCACCCCACCCAGGTTCCTCTGCGCATGGCCGCCGCCGTGCTGGGCGGCTACGCCTTCACCTGGGGCTTCAGCGCCCTGGGCATCGCCGCCCTGGTCGCCCTCGGAGCGGACTTCGAGGACGCCGAGGCCGGCACGCTGCTGCTGGCGCTGCTGGTGTTCCTGGGCGTGTTCCTCTGGGCCTTCGCCGCGCGCCGGATCGCGCTCGTCTGGCTCGTGCTGGCCGGCGGCGGCGCGCTCATGACCGTCTCGGCCTGGGCGCTACAGCGCCTCATCGTCTGACAGGAGAAACCCCATGCTCCAGAACTTCCGCCTCTCCATGACCTGGCTGCACACCTGGTTCGGCCTCGTGCTGGGCTTCGTGCTGATGGTCGTCTTCTTCTTCGGCTCGCTCTCGGTGTTCGACCGCGAGATCGACCGCTGGGCCATCCCGCAGACCCGCTTCGAGCCGCAGCCCATGCCCTCGTTCGACACCCTGCTGCTGCCCGGCCTGCGCCAGGTGCAGCCCGACCCCGACGAGTTCGCGCGCGAAGCGCCACGCCTGATCGACACCACCCAAGCGCCGCTGCCCGCGCGCGAAAGCCTGGAGGCCGACGAGTACTGGGCCTACACCACGCACCGCGACCCGGTGCTGCGCATGGGCGTGGGCTTCAAGGTGCCCAACCCCAAGGACCCGAGCGCGCACAACCACATCCACGGCGAGGTCACCATCGACCCGCGCAGCGGCACGCCCCTGCGCGCCGACCAGCTCAAGATCGGCAGCGAGTTCTTCTACCCGCTGCACTACAGCCTGCACCTGAACTGGAACAGCATCGGCATCTACATCGTCGGCTTCGCCGCGCTGGTGATGCTCGCCGCACTGGTCAGCGGCGTGGTGATGCACCGCAAGTTCTTCCGCGAGTTCTTCACCTTCCGGCCGAAGAAGCACACGCAGCGCAGCGCGCTGGACCTGCACAACCTCACCGGCGTGCTGGCCCTGCCGTTCCACTTCTTCTTCGCCTTCACCGGGCTGGCGATCTTCGTCTCGTTCTATTTCCTGCCCGTGGCCCACACCCAGCTCAAGCCGCTGCACGACCACCACGAGGTGATGGAGGCCGCCGCCACCGGCCTGCCGCACGAGGCCGCGGGCGTGCCCGCGGGCCTGGCCTCGGTGGACGCCATGGTGCAGGAGGCCAAGCGCCGCTGGGCCGCGCGCGACATGGCCGGCGAGGTGGGCTTCCTGGTGGTGAGCCACGTGGGCGACGCCAACAGCTACGTCAGCGTCTACCGCGCCGGCAGCGACCAGGTGGCCCTGGTGGGGCAGGGCGTGCACTTCAAGGCCAGCACCGGCGAGCTGCTGCGCGAAGACCCCCCGCGCTCGGCCGTGGGCAGCGTCAACGAGTTCCTGACCGGCCTGCACCTGCAGCACTTTGAACACTGGCTGCTGCGCTGGCTCTACGTGCTCGGCGGCCTCATGGGCTGCGTGTGCATCGCCTCCGGCTTCGTCTTCTTCGTGGAAAAGCGCAAGAAGCAGCACGCCCGGGCCGGCAGCGCGGGCAGCCGCGTGGTGGACGCGCTGGCCGTGACCACCGTCACCGGCATGCTCATCGCCACCCTGTCGATGCTGGTGGCCAACCGGCTGCTGCCCGCCGATCTGGCCGGCAAGGGCGACTGGGAGCAACTGGCCTTCTGGGGCAGCTGGCTGCTGGCCATGGCGCACGCCTTCGTGCGCAGCGCGCCGGTGGCGCAGGCGCGTTTGAACCCGGCCTGGCGCGAGCAGTGCTGGGCCATCGCAGCGCTGGCGGTGGCCGCGGTGCTGCTCAACGGGCTCACCACCGGCGACCACCTGCTCAAGACCGTGTTCACCGAGACCTACTGGGCCGTGGCGAGCATGGACCTGAGCCTGCTCCTGAGCGCGGCGGTGGCGAGCTTCGCGGCGCGCCGCCTGCGCGCGCGCGAACGCCTGGAAACCGCGCCCGCGCCGGCCCACCGCGCCGCGCCCGGCGCCGGAGACGCCGCCCATGCGTGAAGCCCTGCTGCTGATGGCGGCCTGGGCCGTCTGCACCCTGGCCATGGCCTGGCTGGCGCTGGCCATGGACGCGCACTGGCACCAGGCCCTGGGCCGCGCGCACCCGCTGCCGCCCGCGCGCCGCCGCGCCTTGCGCACCGCCGGCGCGCTGGGCCTGGCCGTGTCGCTCGGCCTGTGCCTGCTGGCCGACCACGCCTCCATGGCGGCGCTGGTCTGGGTGCTGTTGTTGTCGGCCTCGGCCGCGAGCGTCGCCTTCACGCTGAGCTGGCGGCCCCACTGGTTGCGCGCCCTGTTTGGCGTGGTGGGCTATTGAAACCGCGTCACGGACCCCACCCATGCACCACCCCCTGGCCGCGCCCCTTCGGGCCGCTGGCCTGCGCCTGACCTTCAGCCGGCTGGAGGTGTTGACCGAGTTCTGCCTGGCCGCGGGCGCGCCCCGCTCGGGTGTCGAGGTGTACGCCGCGCTGACCCGGCGCGGCGTCTCCATGGCCTACAGCACGGTGTACCGCATGGTGCAGACCCTGTGTTACACGGGCCTGCTGCACCCCGCCGGGCGGCACGGGCGCCACCCGGCCTACCGGCCCAGCGCCGCGATCCTGGACGCCTGGCTGGAACAGAGCGTCCAAAACAATCTAAAATAGAATCGTTCTCATTTACTTTAACCAAGGAGCCTTCATGCAACTGCGCGCTTTGACCCTGGCCATCGCCACCCTCGCCGCCAGCGCCACCCTCACTGGCCTGCCGGCCCACGCCGCCACGCCCAACGCCGCCGCCGCGAGCGCTGTGGACGCCAAGGCCGTGGCCGCGCACTACGCCACCCTGGTGCACGCCAGCTACAGCGACACCCTGGCCGCCGCCAAGGACATGCAGGCCGCCATCGCCGCCTTCGTCGCCGCCCCCTCGGCCGAAGGCCTGGACAAGGCGCGCAAGGCCTGGCTGGCGGGCCGGGAGTTCTACGGCCAGACCGAAGCCTTCCGCTTCTACAGCGGCCCGATCGACGACGACAAGGGCCCCGAGGGCCAGATCAACGCCTGGCCGCTGGACGAGGCCTATGTGGACTACGTGAGCGGCAAGCCCAAGGCCGGCCTGGTGAACATGCCGAAGTTCAAGATCACCAAGGCCGCGCTGGCCAAGGCCAACGAACGCGGTGGCGAAGAGAACATCAGCGCCGGCTGGCACGCCGTCGAGTTCCTGCTCTGGGGCCAGGACCAGAGCGAAACCGGCCCGGGCAACCGCTCGTTTGAAGACTATGTGAAAGGCAAAGGCGAGAACGCCGAGCGCCGCGCCCAGTACCTGACGGTGGCCACCGAGCTGCTGGTGGACGACCTCTCGGCCATGGCCGCGGCCTGGGCGCCGGGCGCGAAGAACTACCGCGCCAAGTTTGAAAAAGGCGGCAAGGAGTCGGTGCGCAAGATCATCGTCGGCCTGGGCTCGCTCTCGCGCGGTGAACTCGCGGGCGAGCGCATGGAAGTGGCGCTGAACTCGCAGGACCAGGAAGACGAACACTCCTGCTTCTCCGACAACACGCACCGCGACGTGGTGAACAACGCCAAAGGCATCCAGAACGTGTGGCTGGGCCAGTACACCCGGCGCGACGGCTCCAAACTGGAAGGCCCGGGCGTGCGCGATCTGGTGGCCGCCAAGAACCCGGCCCTGGCCGAGAAGACCAGCGCGCAGCTGGCCTTGTCCGTGAGTTCGGCCGAAGCCATCCCGGCGCCGTTCGACCGCGCCATCGCCAAGGGCGCGGCCGGCCGTCCCGCCATCGAGAAGACCATCGAGAGCCTGGTCGCGCAGTCCAAGCTGCTGGTGGAGTCGGCATCGGCGGTGGGCATTGCCAAGCTCACGCTCGTGGAACCCTGAACGTGCCCCCCCTGCGCCGCGCCTAAGGGCGCGTCACCCCCCAGGGGGCGATGCCTGTGGCCTGGCAAAGCCAGTTCCACGGCATCCTTGAACAAGCCCCCTGCTTCCCCGCAGCGTTGCTGCATTCCCCGCGCCTTGATTCATCATGTTTTCTTTTCCCAAAGCCACGCGGATCGCGCTAGCCATGGGGGCTGTCGCCGCCGGGTTGGCGATGCTGGCCCTGCATGGGCGGGCCACCGCTGACCCCGACCCCGATCCGCTGGGCGTGTTGACCGGTGGCGCGGCCACGGTGCACGCCACCGGCCGCCAGGCGTTTTCGTTTCCCTTTGCCAACCTCGGCGACGCCGAACAGACGCGTTTCGCCATCGGCAACTCCTTCTTCAAGCGCAACTGGGTCGAGGCCCCCGCCTCCACCACGGCGCGCGACGGCCTGGGGCCGCATTTCATCGCGCGCTCCTGCGCCGGCTGCCACGTGATGGACGGCCGCGGCGCGCCGCCCGACTGGAAAAAGACCCTCGGCCCGGAACCCGACAACACCGTGGCGTTGCTCATGCGCCTGTCGGTGCCGGGCACGCCCGCGCCGCACGCCGGCGTGGTGCCCGATCCGACCTACGGCGACCAGTTCAACAACGCCGCCATCCAGGGCGTGCGGCCCGAAGGCCGGGTGGAGATCCGCAGCCGGCCCATCCACGGCCGCTTCGCCGACGGCACGCGCTACACGCTGCGCCAGCCGCTCTACACCCTGGCCGGCCTGGGCTACGGCCCGATGGCCAAAGACGTGCTGGTGAGCCCGCGCATCGCGCCGCAGATCGCCGGCATCGGCCTGCTCGAAGCCATTCCCGAGGCCGAGATCCTGCGCAACGCGCGCGATCAGGCGGCCGCGGCCGGCCCCATCAAGGGCCAGCCCAACCGCGTCTGGGACGCCTTCGCCCGCGCCGAGCGCGTCGGCCGTTTCGGCTGGAAGGCCAACGTGGCGACCATCGCGCACCAGACGGCCGGCGCCTTCAACGGCGACATCGGCATCACCAGCAGCGTCTTCGCGCAGGAAGGCTGCACCCCGGCGCAGAAAGACTGCCTGGGCGCGCCGCACGGCGGCGGCAAACGCAGCAGCGGCCGCGACGGCCTGATGCCCGCGGCCCAGGCCAGCGCGGCGGTGCCCGAGATCGACGACGAGACCCTGGGCCACGTGATCTTCTACCAGGCCACACTGGCGCCGGCCGCGCGCCGCAAGGCCGACGACCCGCAGGTGCTGCGCGGCCAGGCGCTGTTTGCCCAGGCGCAGTGCGCGGCCTGCCACCGGCCCAGCTACGTCACCGCCGAAGGCCCGTTCCCCGCGCTCACCAGCGCGCGCGTGGCGGGCCAGCGCATCTGGCCCTACACCGACCTGCTGCTGCACGACATGGGCGCCGCGCTGGCCGATGGCCGGCCCGACTTCCAGGCCAGCGGTACGCAGTGGAAAACGCCGCCGCTCTGGGGCGTGGGCCTGATCAAGGACGTCAACGGCCACCAGCGCCTGCTGCACGACGGGCGCGCCAACGGCGTGCTCGAAGCCGTGCTCTGGCACGGCGGCGAAGCGCAGCCCGCCAAGGAACAGGTGCTGAAGATGAACCGCCGCGACCGCGAAGCACTGGTGAAGTTCGTGGAGTCGCTGTGAAGCGCCGGCCACCGCTGAGCACGCTGGCGCTGCTGCTGTGCGCGCTGGGTCTGGCCCCGGCCATGGCGCTGGCCCAGTCGGCCCCCGCCGCCGAAGCAGCGCCCGGCACGGCGGCCCCGGTCAACGCGCCCGCGAACGCCTTCCCCTACTACTCGGCGGAGCAGGCCATGCAAGGCCTGTACGGCCACCACCTGCCGCCGCTGGCGGCGGCCTTCGAGGCACAGGCCCAGGCCCTGGCGGGCAGTGCCGCGCACCATTGCCAGGGCCAGGCCCCGCTGGCCGAGCTGCGCGCGCAATGGCGCCAGACCCTGCTGGCCTGGCAGAGCTTGTCCACGCCCGCCGTGGGCCCGGTGGTGGAACGCCGCTCGCAGCGCCAGATCGACTTCTGGCCCACCCGCCCCGCGCTGCTGCGCAAGGCGCTGGAGAAAGCGCCGCAGACCCTGGCCGACATGGACCGCGTGGGCACGCCCGCCAAGGGCTTTTCGGCCCTGGAGCGGCTGCTTTTTGCAACCTCTGCGGCCCCCTCCGCCACCCGCCTGGACGCCGCGACCTGCAGCTACGTGCACCTGTCGGCCCAGGCCATCGCGGTCGAGGCGCAGGCGCTCAAAACCGAGCTCGACACCCTGGCCACGCAGGACTGGACCGCATCGCCCGAAGCCACCGGAACCGCCATGGCCGAGTGGGTCAACCAGTGGCTCGCCGGCCTGGAGCGGCTGCGCTGGGCGCACATCGGCAAACCCATCCAGTCCCACCAGACCTCGGGCAAGGGTGGCACCATCGCATTCCCGCGCCAGACGCCCGAACACAACCTGGCCGACTGGCGCGCGCAGTGGCAGAGCCTGCGCGCCCAGGCCCGGCTCAGCCCGGCACAGCGCCAGACCCCGCCAGAGCCCGGGCAGGCCCTGGTGCCGCTGGAAGCCCTGCTGATCGGCAAGGGGCAACTGGCGCTGGCGCAGCGCTGGGCCCAGGCGCTGGACCGGGCAGACGCCGGCCTGGCCCAGCTGCAGCCCCAGAGCGGGCCGCGCGAGCTGCAGGCGCTCACGGCGACGCTGCAGGCGGTGACGGTGCTGTTCCAGAACGAAGTGGCCGCCGCGCTCGACATCCCGCTCGGGTTTTCCGATGCCGACGGTGACTAGAGGACGCCCCCCTGCGCCACCAGTGGCGTGGCCGCTGGAGGGCCGCATTTCGCGCCGAAGCCTGTTGCTGGCGGGCGCTGGTGCGTGCTGTCTGCCGTCTGCGTGGGCCGCGCGTGCGGATCGCGCCACCCTTCTGGCCGCCTGGCAGAGCAACGCGGCGCAGCACATCGGCCTGCTGTCGGTCGGTGACACGTCCTGGTCTGTGCAGCGCTCGTTCGTGGTGCCGACGCGGGCGCACGGCCTGTGGGCCGAGGCGGGCGGCAGCGTGCTGGCCGTGGCGCGCCGCCCCGGCGACTGGCTGCTGCGCTGGCGACCCGAGAGCGGCCAGACGCAATGGCACTGGATCGGGGACGACCGCCGCTTCAACGGCCACGTCATCGCCAGCGCCGACGGCGCCACGCTCTGGACCACCGAAACCGACCTGGACACCGCGCAAGGGCGGCTCGGCGTGCGCCACGCGAAGAGCCTGGACAAACAGGCCGAATGGCCCACCCACGGCATGGACCCGCACGAACTGCTGGCCCTGCCTGAGCGCCTGGGCGAACTGCCCGCCGGCAGCCTGATCGTGGCCAACGGCGGCATCCCCACCCTGCCCGAAACCGGCCGCGCCAAACGCGCGCTGGACCGCATGGACGCCTCGCTCGTGGCGCTGGACCCGCGCAGCGGCGCGCTGCTGGCCCAGTGGCGCCTGGCCGACCCCCTGCTCAGCATCCGCCACCTGGCCTGGGACCCGGTGTCGCGCCGCGTGGGCGTGGCGCTGCAGGCCGAACACCCCGATCTGCCCACGCGCCAGCGCGCGCCCGTGCTCGCGGTATGCGACGGCAGCAGCCTGCGCGCAGCGACCGAGCAACCCGCGCTCATGGGCTACGGCGGCGACATCTGCGCCCGCCCCGGCGGCGGTTTCGTGGTGAGCTGCCCCCGCGCCAACCGCCTGGCCCTGTTCGACGCCGACGCCCGCTGGCACCACGACCAACCCCACCAGGAAGCCTACGCCCTGGCCGAACGCGCCGGCCACTGGTGGGCCAGCGGGAGCGAAGGCGTGCTGCGGATGGGCGACCCGCCCGGCCCGGTGGTGGCCAGCGCGGCCGCATCGGTGCGCGAACCGGTGCGGTTTGACAACCATTGGCTGGGTTTGCCGGGTTGAGCCGCGGCGGGCTGCCCACAGCACAAATACCTCGGCCCAGTAGACGTAGACCTGCTCGGTCTGTAGGCTGAGCAGTGCAGGTAGCGAACCCGTTCGCGCACCTGATCCAACAACTTGACGGACCGGGGAGGGTCCCAGTCGGGTTTGCCAGATCCGTTAGACCTGTTCATGCATCCATGCATGATGCGCTACCGGGTTGATTTCAAAGATATTTTGGGAATGGCATGCGACTTTGTTTAACGACCGCGATTGTGGGTATCCTGCGTTTTGTCGGTTTAAATCAAAGTTGGGCGGCGCTGATGTGCTGAATTGACAGCGCAATATCAACCATAGGAGAGTGAAGACATGAAAGTTACTGTATCCATTGATGTTCCATCAATTGATGATGGGCTAAAGTTCTTTGGCAAGGTCTTCGGCTTTGTCGAGTCCTCACGTCCTCATCCAGGCTATGCAATGCTCACCGCTGGCGATTCAACTATTGGCCTTCTCGCAAAACCAGCGGGATCATCACCCGCGGAAGGTAGCAGTGATGTGCGCAAATACGAGCGCCATTGGACACCAGTTCATATGGATTTCCGGGTTGAAGATTTCGAGGCGACTCTTAAGAGAGCATTAGAAGCTGGTGCCAAATCGGAGCAAGTACACCGCGTGCCTGGTTATCCTCCGGTCGCATTTTGCAGTGATCCATTTGGACATGGGTTCTGCATAGTTGGCCTCACGAAATTATAGGGTGGTATGTTTTGCACCCGGCCTATCAATATATCGCCTGACATGGCCGTCAACACGGGAGGCGTGAGATGGCTCCTTACAAGCACGGGCAACGGTTGACCCAACAGCGAGACAGATTTAACAATTCATTCAAGCCAAAGCCGCTTCGCGGCTCGGCTTAATTCAAGCGCCAGTTGCAGGTGTAAAGATGCTCAGAGGTAGTTGTTTGTGTGATGCGGTCAAGTGATTTCTCCAACGCAAATCTAGCAGGCGCATCTTTTGAGGGTGCCGTCATTGACGGCGCGGTCTTCGCAGGCGCCAATCTGGACGGGGCGTTGTTCTTGGGAGCGTCGGAACAGGGTCACACCTACAAATCAGGCGAACTGCCGCTCTAAGATGTGGCCTCTCAAGACCATCATTCCAAGTTCATGAAACCACTGCGCGCGCTTGCATTCGCTGCGATCACATGCACTTGGGCGTTGTTCCCGAGCGCACAGGCGGCGACCCTTGAAACCGAGTTCGTGGACCTGGAATTTCCAGGTCAGTGGACGTTCAGGACCGAGCGAGACGGCGTGATGGCCGTCTCGGAAGCCAACGAGAAAGTGTTCATCAGGATCGCCACCATGCCAAGTGACCTTTCCTTGGGTGACAAGAGAAAGATGTTCGAGAACACTCAAGCAAACATGCAGCGGTACTTGTTCGATGAACCAAAGAAATTGAAGGACATCCGCTTCATCGTTCCTCAGACGACGACATCGTTGCCGGGCTCTGTCACCTATAGCGAGATGGTTTTCGGGCCCGAGAATGCGACGCTGCTGCTTTCCGTGTTCACCGCCGTTCGTGGTTACGACTTCATCATCGCTCTGCCAGAGCCCCTTCCTGAAGCGAACGGGTTGCTTGTTGTGGACCAAGTGCGTTCGGCGCTAAAGAACGCGAAGTGGAAGTGACGGCTAACCTGCCACCTATGTCAAACGTTGGGCGTCTTGAGCCGCAGGAGCGATCATGTCCATCACCATGTCTGAAGTAGAACAGCACTTCGCTGCCATCGTTGCCGCGCTATCAGGAGAACCAGGGGTCTCAGTCGGGCAGCGCGGAAGGAAGGGCTTCGGCTCGTCCGCCTTGCAGGTGAACGGCAAGATCTTCGCCATGGTTTCCTCCGGGGGTGCGCTCGTGTTGAAGTTGCCGCGGCAACGTGTCGAAGAGCTCGAAACTCGCGGCGTTGGCGAGCGGTTCGATCCCGGGCACGGTCGCCTCATGAAAGAGTGGCTGGCGCTTCGTCGCACTACATCGGGTGAGTGCCTATCTCTGGCCCGCGAGGCGCTGCAGTTCGTCGGTGGGGGAACATGAGCGTCTTCCACCGGACGACCAACCCTCCCATAGAGCGGACGTCTTCCAGCCGCCGCTCATGTCACACGTGAAGCCGCATGAATACCCCAGACCCCGCTGGTTACTCTGGAACGCCGCTCTCCAAGAAGCTCGGCATCAAAGAAGCTCATCGCGTGCTGCTGATTGAAGCGCCGAAGAACTACGAGAGTCTCTTGGTTCCACTTCCGCCCGGCGTGCAGTTCGTGAGCCAACCCGATTCGACGGTAGATATCGCTCACGTGTTTGTCACTCAGAGAGAAGACCTGGCAAAGATCCTGAGCGCCCTGCGCAAGAAGCTGAGCTCTGAAGCAGCACTATGGGTTTCTTGGCCCAAGAAGGCCGCGAAGGTTCCCACCACCATCACGGAAGACACCATTCGCGAGTTGGCGCTTCCCTTGGGGTTTGTGGACATCAAGGTCTGCGCCGTCACGGAAGTCTGGTCGGGGCTCAAGCTTGTGGTTCGCAAAGAGCTTCGCTGAGAAGAGGAATGCGGCTCCCCCGCGCAACCTACTCCTCCGTGCGACCCGTGGTTTCCCGATCGTGTTCGTACCGCTTGGCAAGCGGAAAAGGCGGTAGCCAGGATTCGCGGCGGACGGTCCAGAGTTCGTAGGTCGGCGTGAACTGGTCTGGGGCATCCAGGGAACCCAGGTTCACTTCGACTTCACCCCCACTGCGCCCGAAAACTGAGGAGCCACAGCGGGGGCAGAAGTACCGCCCCTGGTATTCGCGGGGTTCGCCTTCGATCGTCACCGCCTCCTGAGGGAACACCGCGGAGCCGTGGAACAGGGCCCCGTGGTGCTTGCGGCAGTCGAGGCAGTGGCACAGGCCAACGCGGTACGGGCGCCCCGACGCCACAAACCTCACGTCGCCACAGAGGCAACCGCCGGTAAATCGGTCCATGCTGGTCTCCTTGAAGATGCGCCGTGGAGGAATGGCGTCGAACACCTGGTGCATCATGGCACCCGGGCTCGCGCCGTCGGCCTTCCCAGGACGGGGAAGGTCGGATGTTAGACCCCATGAGAGAGACCACAACCGTGGAGTTGCATTCGATGACCGACTCACAGACGATACGCAAGGTCTTGTGGATGGGAGCCGCGTTCAACCTGCTGATCGCCCTGATGCTCCTGTTCCCATCGACGCTGGGCGCCTTTGCGGCGCTGCCGCCCGTGGGCTCAGTCTTCTACCTCTGGATGCTCATCTTCTTTGTTGTTCTGTTTAGCGGAACGTATGTGTGGCTGGCCCTGCAACCCCTCATTTCCCGGCCCGTCGTTGCGCTGGCGGCCATCGGCAAGACCGGCGTGTTCTTTGTGGCCCTCGCGTGCTTGGTGGGCGGGGACATCCAGCTCAGGACATTTCTCATTACCCTCGGAGACCTTGCTTTTGCCCTCTATTCCTTTCGGTGGCTGCAATCCACAAGGGCCACGGTGGTAAATACGGTATGAGCAACCACCTTCTTGTGCCGCCACGCCCACGGATTCACCGTCACTCACATTGCCGCCATGCCCAGCACCATCATTGAAGTTCGCCGTAGCTACTCGCCGGAGCAAGAAGTCAAAATCATTGAAGCCGTCCAGACGGCATTGATTGAAGGCTTCAAGATCCCCCAAGACGACCGATGCGTCCGGCTCCTCACACATGAGCCTCATCGCTTCATCGTGCCTCAGGGCAAGAGCCAACCTGAGTTCTACACACTTGTCACGATCAATGCCTTCTCTGGCCGTTCGCTTGAGGCCAAGCGCCGTCTCTACCAGGCGTTGGTCCGCCGCCTCGCAGAGGTCGGAGTTCCGGCTGATCACGTCAAGATCATGCTCAACGAAATTCCCCGTGAAAATTGGGGCTTGGCCGGTGGAAAACCCGGTTCAGAAATTGATCTAGGCTTTGTGGTCGAGGTCTGACGTGTTGCCAGGTCCTTCCACCAAGGCTGGGCCCATCACCTCCAGCTGCCGCTAAACAAACACGTTTTTCACCGACTCACCAGACCAAGCACAACCCATGCGGTGGATCGCGGTTTTCGTTCTCGTCCTGGTCCATGTGGCACTGATTGCCGCTGGCGATGCACTGCCCGCGGCGCTGACTCCGGCCATCGCCGGCACGCTCTACCTGCCGCTCTGGCCGCTCTCCGCCCTGGGCATCCCCGTTTTCTCCCCCGCTGAGTCGGGCGGCTGGGCCAGCCCTAGCCTGCTGGGCTGGCTCTGCTTCGTGGCCCTATGGTCGCTGCTGTGGTGGCTGGTCGTCGCGCTCGTCATGCGAGTCCGCTCGTAAGTGGCCCGATGACATGTCGCTCGACGTACTGGCTTGGCTCTTCACCCTGGGTGTCATTGCGCACAACACCGAGGAAGCCTTGTACCTGCCGGCTTGGTCAGCATCGGCAGGCCGCTGGCACGCACCCGTCAGCACCCGCGAGTTCGTTTTCGCCGTTACCGTGCTGTCTCTGGTGCTGGTCGCACTCGCAGCCGCGGCGCTATCGGCTGGTTCACAAAGCATCTGGGCCCACCTATTCACGGGTTATGTCTTCGCCATGGTCGCAAACGTCTTTGTTCCCCACGCGCTTGGCACCGTCGCGCTGAGGCGCTATGTACCCGGGACCGGAACCGCACTTCTTTTCAATCTGCCGCTCGGTGGCCTGTTTCTTCAGCAAGCCCTGGCTCAAGACTTCGTCACCTGGGGCACCATGGTGTGGGTGGCGCCTGTGACCGCGCTGCTCATGGTGGCATTCATTCCTGTTTTGTTCGCCGCCGGCCGTTGGTTGCCCGCAGCTTAGGCGAGTTGACCTTTGGGCCGGAGATCGGTGGCTGACCTGTGACGACAATATTGCGTTCATTCCGCAATTCCGAGCCGATGTGCGGCGCACGCTCAACCGGCTCCTGTCAGAACCGAACTTCTCAACGCCATTCACGGGGATGGCCTTGGACGAAACGCACAGAAGGCTTGCCGCCTCTGGAGAGGGCTGGGCGGATTTTGCGTTTCCGAACCGGGGGCCAGCCACTGACAACGTTCTCGGGCATCTATTCCGGGAAGGCGAAAATTTCACGATGACGTTCGAGTACGAGCCGCAGCGGGGGCAGAAGAACCGCCCCTGGTATTCGCGGGGTTCGCCTTCTGTGAGAGAGATCACGACAGTGGAATTACATTCGATCACCGCCTCGCAAACGATGCGCGAGGCCTCGTGGATCTGACCCGAAAACAAGCTTCTCACATGTCATCAACCGTTCAACTGCATTCCTGGTGGTCACTGAGCGACGCGCTGCGGCGTCAGGTGCTTGGCCTGCAGATCGATCCCGTCCAGATCGAGTACGCGGGCACCGTTGAGCGGGCCATCTCGAGCCTCGGCGAGACCGAGGACGAAAACATGGCCGGTCTGGCGATATTGCGGTCCGGCGAAGGGGTCGGCTTCGTCGTCCTCAAGCGCGGGGACAAGGCGCCCGCGTGGGCGGCGCCCGGGTGGGCCGTGGTGAGCGCCATGCGGGTAGACCGGCGCCAGCAAGGCGGCGGCGTCGGGAGCCAGGCGCTCGTTGCCCTCTCGCCGTGGTTGCGGCAGCACTGGCCCGAGTGCCACACACTGGCGCTGGCGGTCGACGAAGAAAACGCGCGTGGCATCAAGGCGTACACCCGAGCGGGGTTTGTGGACGCGGGCCAACGGGAGCAGGGCCGCATCGGGTGGGTGCGCTACATGCACAAGCCAGTGGGCGCGCAGGGGTCGCACGGGGTTTCTCAAGTAACACCTCATTGCTGACGCCGCGTTGTCAGCAACTCCACGGCAAGATGGCGTGCCGTTGTTCACCCAGGAGGCGGCCGAACCGATCGACGGGCGCAACAACAGTTGGTGGAACGAGCCGGCGGAAACGCGGCATCTGTAGCCGATAGACAAGCCGCCCCCCTGGCCGCGCTGGGCCGCCCGCGCAGATGCGCTCAGCGGCCCGGCTCTTCGGGCGATTCGCCGCGCAGCTCGCACGCCTGGCCGGTGCGGCGGCACTGGCCGTCCAGCTCCAGCCAGGGGTGGGCGTGACCCACGCAGCCGGTCTGGCAGATCACGGCGCTGGCTTCGCGCAGGGCGGGGTCTGGCGCCAGCGCGGGCGCGGCGGCGCCAGCGGGCGGCCGCGTGGTGGCGGCGGGCCGCAGGGTGAGCGTGCCGGCCAGGCGCCGCCCGCGCGGCAGCCCCCACAGCAGGCCGGTGCGCGCCACCACCAGTTGCCCACGCAGCCGCAGGATCTCGCCTTCGAGCGCCCGCACCTGCAAGGCGTGCGAGCGCAGCAGCTCGCCCATGCGGCGCTGCAGGCCGCCGAGCAGCCGGCTGAGGGCGCCGTGTTCGCTCACGAGCTCGCGCGCGGCGGCGCTGTCGAGCCGGGCCGGGTGCTCGGCCACGGGGGTGAAATGGGTCATGGAGGCTCCTTCCTGGGTTGGCGGGCATGTTCTTCGGGTGGCGGGCCGCTGGCCGCGGCGATGAGCAGTTGGTCCACGCCGTCGCGGCCCTGCACGGTGTCCGCCCGCACCCGCCAGACGCGCTGCACCCGTTCGGGCGAGAGCACCCGGGCCGGTGGGCCGGCCGCGCGCAGGCGGCCCGCGTCCAGCACCCAGGCCTGGTCGGCGTAGCGCAAGGCAAGGTTCAGGTCGTGCAGCACGGCGAGCACGCCCACGCCTTGCTCCCGCGCCCAGCGCCGCACGGTGCCCAGGGTGTCGTGCTGGTGGCGCAGGTCCAGCGCGGCGGTGGGTTCGTCGAGCAGCAGCCAGCGGGCGAGCCCGTCGGGGCTGGGTTCCCAGATCTGCGCCATCACGCGCGCGAGCTGCACGCGGGCGCGCTCGCCGCCGCTCAGGCTGCCGATGCAGCGCTCGGCCAGGGCCTCCACGCCGGTGCTGTGCAGGGCCGCCTGCACAATGCCGGCTTCGTGGCGCGAGGGCGCGAAGCGGTGCGGGTAGCGCCCGAGCGCCACCACCTCGCGCACGCGAAAGTCGAAGGCCACCGCGGTTTCCTGCGGCAGCACCGCGCGCTGCCGGGCCAGGCCGGCCACCCGGGCGGGCGTGAGCGCGCTGCCGTTGAGCCAGACCTCGCCCGCGTCGGGCGCGCGCAGCCCGGCCAGCACCGACAGCAGGGTCGATTTGCCGGCCCCGTTGGGCCCGAGGATGGCCCCCACTTCGCCGGCCGCGAGGTGCAGGTCCACCCCGTCGAGCAGCAGGCTGGCGCCCGCGCGCACGCTCAGGCCGCGCGCGTTCAGGCCCGGCCCGTGCGGCGCCCGCGCCTCGGGGCGGCGTGCGGTGGTGGTGCTGGTATCCAGTTCGTCGTCGTCCAGCCAGTGGGGCTGTTCGCCGCCGGGCAGGCCGCCCCAGGCGCTGCGCCATTCGGGGTCGCACAGCCGGGCGTTCACAGGCGCCTCCCGGCGGCGCCGCGCAGCAACAGCAGGAAAAACGGCACCCCCACCAGCGCCGTGAGCACGCCCAGCGGCAGCTCGGCCGGCGCGACCACGGTGCGCGCCACGGCGTCGGCCAGCAGCACCAGCACGGCGCCCAGCAGGGCCGAGCCGGGCAGCACCCAGCGGTGGTCGGGCCCGGCCAGCAGGCGCACCATGTGGGGCGCCACCAGGCCGATGAATCCGATGATGCCGGTGGTGGCCGTGACGGCGCCCACCGCCAGCGCGGCCACGGCGATGGCGGTCCGCTGGACCCGCTGCACCGACACGCCCAGCAGCACCGCCTGCGCCTCGCCCAGCGCCAGCGCGTTGAGCGGGCGCGCCAGCCCCAGGCCCACCGCGCCGGCCACCAGCGTGAGCCCCGCCACCAGCGCCACCGCGCTCCAGCGCGCGCCGCCCAGGCTGCCCAGCAGCCAGAACTGCAGGCTGCGCAGTTGCTCGTCGGTGGCCAGGAAGCTCAGCAGGCCCAGGCCGGCGCCGGCCAGCGCGTTGACGGCGATGCCGGCCAGCAGCATCAGGCCCACACGCGTGCCGCCCTCGCCGCGCGCGAGCAGGTAGATCAGCCCCGTGACGCCCAGGCCACCGCCGAAGGCCATGAGCACCAGCGTCCAGCTGCCCAGCGCGCGTGGCAGCTCGGGCAACCACACGCTGCCGAGCACGATGCTGACGCCCGCGGCCAGCGCGGCGCCGCTGCTCACACCGATCAGGCCGGGATCGGCCAGGGGGTTGCGAAACAGGCCCTGCATGAGGGCGCCGGCCAGGCCCAGCCCGGCCCCGGCGGCCAGCCCCAGCACCAGGCGCGGCAGGCGGATGTGGAAGAACACCATCTGGGCGCCGCTGGGCCCGTCGGCCGGGGCCGACCACGCGCCGGCCAGCAGCGCCGGCAGCTCTTGCAGCGGCAGGCTGTAAGCGCCCTGGCCAGCGGCGAACAGCAGGGTGGCCAACAGCAACAGGGCCAGCGCGGCCAGCAGCACCGGGCCGGGCAGGCGCGCGGGCGCTCGCCAGGCCCGCCAGGCCGGCGCTGGCGGCGCGCCGGGCCGCTGCGCCACGGCCGGGTTCACGTGCCGCCCTCCGCGGCTTTGGGAGTCGTGGCCGCAGCCGGGGCCGCGGCGCCCGGCCGCCAGACCGACCAGTCGATCAGGTGCAGCACGTTGCCGTCGACGTCGGTCAGCTCGAATTCCCAGGCGCCCCAGGGCTGCAGCTGCGGTCCGGAGGCGGGGAGCCGCCCCGCGTGCGGCGCTTCACAGCCGGCGATGCCGCTACGGCAGGGTCGCTGCACCGCGCGGCGCAGGTGGGCGTGCAGGGCGTGGATGTGCTCCACCGTGATCCGGTGGCGCGCGGGCAGGAACCCGCGCTCCCCGGGCGTGGCCCGCTCCCAGCGGCCGGGCCGCGCGCCGCAGGCCCACAGCTGCAGCCGCAGCGGCCCCAGCTCCAGCAGGGCCCACACGCCCGGGATCTGCTGCGGGCAGGCAAAGCCGAGCACTTGCGTGTAGTCGGCCACGGCGCGCGCCAGGTCGGGCGTGCGCACGCGGGTGGGTGGGGCGTGGGGAGCGGCGGTCATGCAAGCACCACCTGCTGGTGCAGGCGCTCCACCACATCGGGCAGGCGCGGACCGAAGCCGAGCAGCTCCAGCGCGTCCAGGTGGAGCAGCGCGCGGCCACCCGCGCGGCGCCGGTGGGCGGGGGTGAGCGCCAGCTCGGGCCGCTGCCAGAACGCGGCCTCGCCGCCGATGGCTTCGATGCCCTGCGTGGTCATCAGGATCACGTCGGGCGCGGCCTGGGCCATGGCCTCGGCCGTCATGGGCCGGTAGCCCTTGAAGCCGCCGAGCGCGTTGCGCGCGCCCATGAAGCGGATCAGCGCGTCGGCGGCGGTCTGTTCGCCCGAGACCATGGGACTGCCGGTGTGCGAGAGCACGAACAGCACTTTGGGTTGCGGGGTGCGGGCGGTCTGGCGCACGCGGGCGGTGACGGCGGCCCAGCGCGCGTCGAGCCGCTGCTGCAGCGCGCGCGCATCGGCTTCGCGCCTGGTGGCGCGGCCCACGGCGGCGACCTTGCGACCGACCTCGCCCCAGCTGTGGTCGGCGGCGATCAGTTCCACCGTCACGCCGGCGCCGCGCAGCTGCTCCAGCACCACCGGCGGGCCGGCGTCGGTGCCGGCGATCAGGGCGTCGGGCCGCAGCGCGAGCAGGCCTTCGGCCGAGAGCTGGCGCATGTAGCCCACCTTGGGCGTGGCCTGCGCCGCGGGCGGGTACAGGCTGGTCGAGTCTGTGCCCACCAGCAGGTCCTGCGCGCCCAGCGCGTACACCACCTCGGTGATGCCGCCACCCACGGTGACGAGCCGCACGCCCGGCGCGCGCGCCGGCTCAGCGCCGGGGCTGGCGCTGCCCGGGCCGGGGGTCTGCGGCTGGGGTGCAGCCGCAGGCGCAGCCCTCAGCGGCCAGGGCCACCCAGCGGTTGCCACTGCCGAGCCAGCCAGCGCGGCGCCCGAGAGCTTTTGCAGCGCGCTTCTGCGCGAGGTGTTGCCGAAGGGCGGTGTGGACAGCGGGGATTTCATGGGGTGTGGTGGGGTTCATGCGGTAACGGTCTCGTGCGGCGGCTCGACCCACTGCAGGTGCGAGAGGATCTGGCGCCAGGCCGCCAGCTCGGGCTGGCCGGGCTTGCGCGCGCCAAAGAACATGGCCATCAGCTCGCCCTGCGCGTCGAACACTTCGAGCGAGGTCACCGCGCCATCGTCGGTGGGCTTCTCCACCACCCAGGCGCTGTCGATCAGGTCTTCGCGCAGGTGCAGGTTGAAACCGGGGTCGAGCACGTTGAGCCAGGTCTTGCCGTGCACCTCCAGGGGCTCGACGCGGCGCACCGGCCCGGTGTGGATCTGGATGCAGCCCGGGCTGGAGACGAACACCATGATGGGCGTGGCCTCGAACGCGGCCTCCATCAGCATCTCGCGCACGGCCGGTGTTTCCACCCGGTGCGTGTAGCGCCCCTCCACCAGCCGCAGGCCGTGCAGGCGCTCCAGGCCGAACTGGCGCAGCAGGGGGAAGAACTGGTGGGTGTCGGTCATGGCGCCCCAGGCGCTGGCGAAGGCCTGCGCGTCCACGGCCGGCTGCATGGGCCGGGCGCGCAGCGGCGCCGGGGCTTCGAAGCGGGGGCTCTGGCCGGGCTCGATGGCGCGGTGGATGGCCTGCGCCCAGGCCTCGCGGTCGGTCTGTTCGCGCACGAAGATCTTGTGCACCGCCGTGCCGTGGCGGTCGTAGAACTGCAGGCTGCCGCTGTCGGGCCCGCTGCCGGTGGCCGCTTCGGTGACCACGAAGCCGGCGTGCCACTGGTGGAAGAAGAGCCGCAGGTCGATCTGTTCGCCCAGCGCCAGGCCCACCGGGCCGGAGGCCGAGAGCTTCTGGTAGACGCCGGTTTTTTCGTGCACCACGCTCTCGTTGCGGGTCAGCGCCATGAGCGGCCCGCAGGGCTCCAGCGACTGCAGCAGGGCCAGCCAGTCGGGACGCAGGGGCACCACCTGCAGCGGGTGGCCGTGGCCGCCCACGTGCGCGGCCAGCGCCGCGCCTTCGCTCAGGCCCAGCGACTCGGCGGCCTCGCGGGCGCGCAGCCCGCGCGCACGCGCCTGCTCGAAGCGGGTGCGGATGTCTTCGGCGTTCATGTGCGGCTCCTGGGCGGGGGTGGCGGGGGCGGGCCGCGGCATCACTGCACGCTCGCCGCGGCGGGGTGCCACAGGGCGCCGGGCTGCGGCGTGGGCACCTGTTCGATGTCGAGCTGCCAGCGGGTGCGCAGGTTGGCCAGCATGGTGCGCATGGCGGGCGAGAGCTGCGGGTGTTCCGAGAGGAAGAACAGGTTGGACACCAGCTTGCGCGCCATCAGCGAGCGGTGCGGGCAGTCCGGCGCGCTCTGCGCGTAGCCGGTGAGCAGCGCCAGCGTGCCGGCCATCAGGGCTTCGACCGAAGGCAGGGTGTATTCCTCGTCGCAGGATTCACAGGTGCAAGTGTCCATTCATCATTCCCATCGTTGGTAGGTAGGCGGCCCGCCGGTGCGCCGTGCCGGGCCGCGGGTTGGTCTCAGAAGTCCGTCACCATCGCCACGGAGAGGGCGCGGCCCGGCGCGGTGTAGGCGTCGAGCACGGGGGAGTTGGCGGCGATGCCGCGCACGTTCGTCCACTCCCAGTACTTGCGGTTGGTCAGGTTGTGCAGGGCGGCGCTCAGCCGGGTGCCCGGGCGCAGCTGCCAGCTCGCGCTCAGGTCCAGCGTGGTGTAGGACGGCGTGGCGAATGGCTGCTGCCCGCCGCTGAGCGTCTGGGCGATGTCGCCGGCCGATTTCTTCGCCACGTGGATCAGCGTGGCGCCGAGCTTCCAGTCGCCCAGGCGCTGCTGCAGGCCGAGCACCAGCTTGGCCGGGTTGACCGAGTTCAGCGGCTGGTCCAGCGCGGTGTCTTTGCCGCGGGTCTGGCCGTAGGCGAGCCGCAGATCGGTGGCGGGGCCCAGCGCCAGCGTGCCCTTGAGCTCGAAGCCGCTCAGGCGGACCTGGCCGCGGTTGACCGCCTGGAACTGCAGCGGGTCGCCCGGCGCGCCGCTGCCCGCCACCAGCACCAGGTCTTCGATGAAGTCCTTGTAGCGCCCGGTGAAAACGGCGGCCTCCCAGTCCAGCGCGCCGGTGGTGGCGCGGGTGCCCAGCTCCAGGGTGCGGCTGGTTTCGGGCTTCAGCTCGGGGTTGGGCAGGGTCTTGTAATTGCCCAGCGGGTTCTCGAAATAGTTGTTGAGCTGCAGCGGGCTGGGCGCCTTGAAGCCGGCGGCCAGGTTGGCGAACACGCTCCAGCCCGGGGCCGGGCGCAGGATGGCGCCCAGCTTGGGCGACAGCGCCGAACCGGACAGCGAGGCCGCGGGCAGGGGGTAGAGCGGGCTGCTCTGGGGGTCGAGCGCGAAGTGGTCGTAGCGCAGCGCGGGGATCAGGCTCCAGCGCTCGCTGGCGAATTCGTCCTGCACAAACAGCGCGGCGGTGGTTTCGCGTGTGGTGGGGAAGCGCTGCAGCGGGTAGCTTTCATAGACCGGGGGCGCGGTGCCGGTGACGAGGTTGTCCAGCGTGGCCACCGACACGTCGGCTCCGTAGACCAGCTTGTGGCTCCAGTCGGGGCCCAGCGGGCGCGTCTTTTCCGCCTGCAGCACGCCTTGCCAGAGCCGCTCGGTGTAGCTGACGTCGCGCGAGCGGGTGTTGGGGGTCGCGGTTCTGAGCTCGGTCGCGACCTCCTGCGACTCAGACCGCTGGTGGCCCACGGTGGCGCGCAGTTCGTCGGCCCAGGCGCCATCGACGCGAAAACGCCCGTCCCAACTCAGGCGGGTGCGCCGCATGTCGGTGCGCGCGTCCAGGTCCAGCGTGCCGGTGTCGCTGGTGGTGCGCGCGCTGTAGCCCTCCAGCGCGCTGGATTTGTCCACCTGCTCCAGCGCCAGGGTGTGGCGCTGCCCACCGCCCGGCGTGACCACCAGCTTGCCGAGCAAGGCGTGGTTCCGGTCGTCCTGCGGGTTGGGCGCGGTGCGGCTGCTGTTGAGGGCCTGGTTCTCGCCCTGGTTGTCCAGCGCCCCGCTGCGCCCGGCCTGCACACTGCCGAGCCACTGCACGGTCTCGCTGGACCGGCCCGCCAGCGTCAGCCCCAGGCCCCGGCGGTGGTCGGCGCTGTCGAGCTGGACACCGGCGCGGCCGGCGAGCTTCTGGCCATCCTTGAGCAGGTCCTTCGGCTCGGTGGTGAACATGGCCACCATGCCGGCCAGGCCGTCCGAGCCGTACAGCGCCGAGCTCGCACCGCGCAGGATCTCCACGCGCGAGATCAGCCCCAGGTCGTAATGGTCGCGGCCGAACGCGGCCGAGCCGAACACGCCGCTGCTGAGCTCGCGTGGCACCCGGATGCCATCGATCGTGAGCAGCACGCGGTTGCCTTCGAGCCCGCGGATGTTGAAGCCCGCGTTGCCCTCGCGCCCGGTGCCGCCCGGCGCCACCGCGCCAAAACGCTGCGCCGAGCGCTGAACGCTGACGTTGGGCAGCTCACGCGCCAGGTCGCGGATGTCCTGCACCCGGGCCGGGTCCAGCGCCTCGCCGCTGAGCACGTCGATGGTGGCAGGCACCTCTTCGATCGCCCGCTCGCTGCGCGAACCGCTGACCACCACCTCGGGCAACACCGCCGCGGGCTGCGCCTGCGGCGGGGCATCGGCGCTGGTCGCGGCCGCGCCCTGGGCCCAGGCCGTCGGCCCGGCCAGCAATGCGCAGCAGGCCAGGAACACCGGCGTGAACGCCCGGGCCGAGCGCACCGACGCAGGGCATGGGGACGCGCGCCCCAAGCCAGGGCGAAGCGGGGAAGAGAGCCGCCGGCGGGCGGCTGGGAAGCGGGAGGGGTCGGTCACGAAAATGCCTGGGCCAATGGGTTGAGGACAACGCTGGCGGGGCATGGACCGGGGCGCTGTGGCGCCGGATGCTGGCTGGCTGAGGAAGCGAAACCCCCCCGTGTCGCCTTCGGCGCCACCCCCTGACGGAGGGTGACACCTGGGCCCGGCGAAGCCGGTTCCTGGGTGTCTCTGGGCTTGCACCGCTTCTTGCGTCGCGGGACAGCGGGTACGGAATCGTTGGCGGACGAGCGGGAAATTCAGGCCATTATATGAGAATGATTCGCATTTGACAAGCGACCTTCAACACCCTCACACACGCGCGCTGGAACGCAGACAATCGACTGTCCATCACCCCCCACCAACCACAAGAAAGGACCCCGCCATGAAAGGTGATCCCCTGGCCATCGGCCATCTGCAGGCCCAGCTCAAGAACGAGCTGACCGCCATCAACCAGTACTTCGTGCACTACCGCATGCTCAAGCACTGGGGCTTCGACAAGCTGGCGAAGAAGGAGTATTCGGAGTCCATCGGCGAGATGAAGCACGCCGACTGGCTGATGGACCGCATCTTCGTGCTCGACGGCCTGCCCAACCTGCAGGACCTGGGCAAGCTCAACATCGCGGAGAACGTGCCCGAGATGCTGGCGAGCGATCTGGCGCTGGAGCGCGGCGCCCAGGCCACCATCAAGGACGGCATGGCCTACTGCGAAAGCGTGCGCGACTACGTCTCGCGCGATCTGCTGCAGAAGATCCTGGACGACACCGAGGAACACATCGATTTCCTCGAAACCCAGCTCGACCTCATCGACAAGGTGGGGCTGCCCAACTACCTGCAGAGCCAGATGGGCGAGGCCGACTGAGTCGGCTTGCCGGAACCCCGGCGGCGCCGGGGTGGGCCTGTCCTGGCCCTCTGCGGACCATACCCCTGCGCTGATCAGTGGTACTTGTTTTAATGAATACGATCAATTATCATTTGCAGGCAAGTTTCAACCTGGAAACCACCTGCCATGATCGTTTGCGTTTGCCACCGCGTCAGTGACCAGACCATCGCCCACGCGGCGAGGTCCGGCATGGCCTTTGACGACATCCAGCTCGAACTGGGTGTGGCCACGCAGTGCGGCAAATGTGAAAGCTGCGCGCGCTCGGTCTGGTCTCAGTGCCGCCCGGGCCACCCGGCGGCCCACCTCCAGATGAACGAATCCCGCCAACAGGCCAGCGCCGTGGCGGTGCAGCTCTTGCCGGCCTGAGCGCCGTTCGCGCAGGCCCGCTCGGCGGGCACACCAGCACCCAGGTGCTGGTCAGCGCGGTTCCAACACCGTCGCCGCCCCCCTCCTCTCCCAGACACACCCCCGCCCGGCAAGACCCCGGCCAACGGCGCTCGCGCGCGCAACAAATCCCGCCGTGCCGCCGATTCCGGCCGAAAATGTCACGGCAGCCGCGACCCTTACGCACAATTACGGACTGGGGTTTTCCCGCACTCGGATTTAGAATGCGCAATTCGCTTCCACATTGCAAGATAACAACCCGCCAGGAGACAAATCCATGAGCACCGACAACCCCCAGGACAACAAACGCGCCGAGCTGCGCCGCGCCGCTCTCGAGTACCACGAGTTCCCGACGCCCGGCAAGATCGCGATCGCCGCCACCAAGCAGCTCACCAACCAGCGCGACCTGGCCCTGGCCTACTCCCCTGGCGTGGCCGCACCCTGCGAAGAGATCGTGGCCGACCCGGTCAACGCCTTCAAGTACACCAGCCGCGGCAACCTGGTGGCCGTGATCACCAACGGCACCGCCGTGCTGGGCCTGGGCGACATCGGCCCGCTGGCGGCCAAGCCGGTGATGGAAGGCAAGGGCGTGCTGTTCAAGAAGTTCTCGGGCATCGACGTGTTCGACATCGAGATCAACGAGAAAGACCCGGACAAGCTGGTCGAGATCATCGCCTCGCTGGAACCGACGTTTGGCGGCATCAACCTGGAAGACATCAAGGCGCCGGACTGCTTCTATGTGGAGCGCAAGCTGCGCGAGCGCATGAAGATCCCGGTTTTCCACGACGACCAGCACGGCACCGCCATCGTGGTTGGCGCGGCCATGTTGAACGGCCTGAAGGTCGTCGGCAAAGACCCGAAAAAGATCAAGCTCGTGACCTCCGGCGCGGGTGCCGCGGCCCTGGCCTGCCTGGGCCTGCTGGTCAAGCTGGGCATCCCGCGTGAAAACATCTGGGTCACCGACCTGGCCGGCGTGGTCTACGAAGGCCGCACCGAGCTGATGGACGCGGACAAGATCCAGTTCGCGCAGAAGACCAGCCAGCGCACGCTCTCCGAAGCCATCGAAGGCGCCGACGTGTTCCTCGGCCTGTCGGCCGGCGGTGTGCTGAAGAAAGACATGGTCGCCAAGATGGCGGCCAACCCGCTGATCTTCGCCCTGGCCAACCCCAACCCCGAGATCCAGCCCGAAGACGTGAAAGCGGTGCGCGACGACGCCATCATGGCCACCGGTCGCTCCGACTACCCGAACCAGGTCAACAACGTCCTGTGTTTCCCCTACATCTTCCGCGGCGCACTCGACGCCGGCGCCTCCACCATCACCGATGAGATGGAGATCGCCGCGGTGCATGCGATCGCCGAGCTGGCCCAGGCCGAGCAGAGCGAGGTCGTGGCCGCGGCCTACGCGGGCGAAAAGCTGGCGTTCGGCCCCGAGTACCTGATCCCCAAGCCGTTCGACCCGCGCCTGATGATGAAGATCGCGCCGGCCGTGGCCCAGGCCGCCGCCGACAGCGGCGTGGCCCTGCGCCCGGTCACCGACATGGACGCCTACCGCCAGCGCCTGCAGAGCTTCGTGCTGGCCTCCGGCACGATCATGAAGCCGATCTATGCCGCGGCCAAGACGGCGCTGAAAAAGCGCGTGGCCTACGCCGAGGGCGAAGAAGAGCGCGTGCTGCGCGCCTGCCAGATCGTGGTGGACGAAGGTCTGGCCCGGCCCACGCTGATCGGCCGCCCGGCCATCATCGCGCAGCGCATCGAGAAATTCGGCCTGCGCCTGAAGGAAGACCTGGACTACGACATCGTCAACGTCGAGCAGGACAGCCGCTACCGCGACTTCTGGCAAACCTACCACCGCATGACCGAGCGCAAGGGCGTCACCGCCCAGCTCGCCAAGATCGAGATGCGCCGCCGCCTCACGCTGATCGGCTCCATGCTGCTGCACAAGGGCGAGGTCGACGGCATGATCTGCGGCACCTGGGGCTCCACCCACAACCACCTGGAATACATCGACCAGGTGATCGGCAAACGCGAGGGCGGCAGCCCCAGCACCGCCCAGGACGTGCGCATCTACGCCTGCATGAACGGCCTGATGCTGCCCGGCCGCCAGGTGTTCCTGGTCGACACCCACGTCAACTACGATCCGACGCCCGAAGAGCTGTGTGAAATCACCGTGATGGCGGCCGAGGAAATGCTGCGCTTCGGCCTGCAGCCCAAGGCCGCCCTGCTGTCGCACTCCAACTTCGGCTCCAGCAACCGGCCCACCGCGATCAAGATGCGCCGCACCCTGGAGCTGCTGCGCGAGCAGGCGCCCTGGCTGGAGGCGGACGGCGAAATGCACGGTGATGTGGCACTGGACGCCACCGCCCGGCTGACCATGATGCCGAACTCCACCCTGAAGGGCGACGCCAACCTGTTGGTGCTGCCCAACATTGACGCCGCCAACATCGCCTACAACCTGCTGAAGACCGCGGCCGGCGGCAACATCGCCATCGGCCCGGTGCTGCTGGGCGCGGCCAAACCCGTGCACGTGCTCACGGCCAGCGCCACGGTGCGCCGCATCGTGAACATGACGGCACTCACCGTTGCCGAGGCCAACGTTTCGCACTGATGCTTCAGAGAAAAGCAAGCACTAACTTTTCAACACATTTTTGACCCAGACCCTTGCCTGTTTATTCAGCAATCGCTTGCATTTCCAGGCCGCCTGAGGCACACTAACGTCCTTGATTCACAGGGTTAACCCGCCCCACAGCACCTGGCAAAGCAGCCTGTTTGCCCGGTGCCGGAGGCGGGTTGATTGCATCAGGAGCAGGGAAATTCATGGATCTGAAACAGATCCGGACGGGTCGATGGGGCGCCGGCCGCCTGGGTTCGGTGGTGCTGGCAGGGGTTTTGGTGGCGGCGGCAAGCACCTTTGTGGTGCAAGCGCGTACACCCCAGGACCTACCGGGTTCGGTGGTCGCTTCTGTGGCCTACACCGGTCTGCCGGTACAAGGCCGGGAGGTGATGGCGCAGATTCAGCGGGGCGGCCCTTTCCGCTACGAGAAAGACGGCACCGTGTTTGGCAACCGCGAACGGTTGTTACCAGCGCAGCAGCGTGGCTATTACCGAGAGTACACCGTGCCCACCCCCGGTCTGAGCCACAGAGGCGCCCGGCGAATCGTGTGTGGTGGACAGCGGCCCAGGGCGCCCGATGCGTGTTATTACACCGAGGATCACTACAGCAGCTTCAGGCTGATCGTGCAGTGACCCGGCGATGAAGAGTTTGGATTATCAACTTTGACCATAGAAAGAGACGCGGAGATGGACACGCCACTTCGTAACGTACGACCCAATATCGTTCAGTCGATTCGCGCCTATGGCGTGAAAGACCTGCAGGCCGCGGCCGAGCATTTGGGGCACCACTTCCTGTACGCCAACCTGGCCAAAGCCCAGAGCAAGCAGGACGTGCTGGAACTGATCGCGGCGCAATACACCTTGCCCTCGCATTTCGGCAAGAACTTCGACGCGCTCTACGATTGCATGACCGACATGGTCCACAAGTCCGGACCGCAGACGGGTTTCATCGTGGTGCTGGAACACATCCCGGCGCACGCGAAGTTCGACAAGGAAGCGCGCGAGCAACTGCTCGACATCTTCCGTGACGCGGCCGACTACTGGAGCGATCGCAAGATCCCGTTCCGCTGCTTCTACTCCTTCTCGGTGGCCCGCACCCCAAAAGGTGAAGAGCCGATCGAAGTGGAAACCGATGAGCCCATGCCCACCGACAAGCTGCTGGACGTGAGCCCGATGGCGCTGCGCATGAGCAGCCCGTTCAACGCCGGGTACTGGTTGGCGGCAGCTTGACTGGACGCCCCCCGCGCCGCGCCTAAGGGCGCGTCACCCCCCACTGGGGGCGGCACCTGCGGCCCGGCGAAGCCGGTTCCGCGGCGCCCTTGAATAAAAAAGCCGCTGCATCCGCAGCGGCTTTTTCATGCGTGTGTGTTTTCTACTGCACGGCTTGGGCCAGTGCGACGTATTCGGCCACCGGCACCTCTTCGGCGCGGCGCTGCAGATCGAACTGGCCGGCGAAGTTGCGCGCTTCCAGCCACTTGCCGAGCGTGTTGCGCAGGATCTTGCGGCGCTGGCTGAAGGCCGTCTGCACCAGATCGCCGTAGAGTTTGAGGTCGATGGCGGGCGGCTCGGCGAGCGGGACCATGCGCACGATGGCGCTGTCCACGCGCGGGGGCGGATCGAAGCTCTCGGGGGGTACGAACAGCACGTTGTCCATGGTGTACCGCCACTGCAGCATGACCGACAGGCGGCTGTAGTCGGACGTGGCCGGTCGCGCCACCATGCGGTCGATCACTTCCTTCTGCAGCATGAAATGCTGATCCTGCACCACACCGACATGGTCCAGCAGGTGGAACAGGATGGGCGTGGAGATGTTGTAGGGCAGGTTGCCGACCACCCGGAGCCGACGCGCCATGCCCGGGGTCTCGGTGGTTTTCGCCTGCGCCAGCGCCGTGAAATCCACCTTCAGCACGTCCGACTCGATCACCTCGAGTTGGCCGTGGCCACGCAGGCGCGCGGCCAGATCGCGGTCGAGTTCGATCACGGTCAGGCGGCCCAGGCGCTCCACCAGCGGTTGCGTCAGCGCCGCCAGCCCCGGTCCGATCTCGACCATGGCATCGCCCGGCTGGGGCGCGATGGCCTCGACGATGGCTTCGATGATGGCGCGGTCGGTCAGGAAATGCTGGCCGAACCGCTTGCGAGCGATGTGTTTCATGCCCTTGGCCCAGCCGTCGCGGCAGACCTGCTCAAAGCCGGGGCGCTTCGCGGTATTCGACGAAGGCCTGCCCGCGCAAGTCCTGGATCCAGTTGCGCAATGCGTCGCCGGCCTTCTTCTCGCGCACGAGGCCGCGCGCCATCTCGCGCTGGTCGCGCTGGCTCAAGGCGGCTTCGCGGCGTTCTTCCACACGGATCAGGTGCACGCCGAACCGCGACACCAGCGGCTGCGACATCTCTCCCGGGCGCAGGCCGTTCATGGCCTGCTCGAATTCGGGCACGAACTGGCCCGGGCTGACCCAGCCGAGGTCACCACCCGACCGCGCCGAACCGTCCTGGCTGTGCTCCTTCGCCAGCTCCTCGAACGTGGCCTTGCCGCTGGCAATCTGCTCGCGGTACTGGTTGAGCCGCGCCACCGCATCGGCCTGGCTGAGCTGGGCGCTGGGGCGCAGCAGAATGTGGCGCGAGCGGGTCTGGATCAGGCTCACATCGGGCATACCGGCCTGGCGCTTTTCAAGCACCTTGAGCACGTGGAAACCGGCGGCGCTGCGCAAGGGGCCCGCGATGCCGCCCGCAGGCAGGGCCCGCGTGGCGTCGACAAACAGCGAGGGCAGGCGATCGGCCGTGCGCCAACCGAATGCCCCACCGTTGACGCGTTCGGCCGCGCCGGAAAACTCCCGCGCCAAGGCCGCAAAATCGCCGCCGGCGCGGGCGCGATCGGCCACCATCTGCGCGCGCGCCTGCAGCTCGTTCACCCGGGCGGGGCTGGTGTCCTCAGGGACCAGGATCAACACATGGGCGAGGTTCAACTCCAGCTTGCCGAGGTCGCCGCTGTTCTGTTCCCGCAGGAAATCGTCGATGTCGGCCTCGGTCACCGTCACGCGGGCTTCGACTTCGCGCTCCTGCAGCCGCTGCAGCAGGAGCTGGTTGCGCAGCTCGTTGCGAAAGCGGTTGATGTCCATGCCATCGGCGGCGACGCGGCGGCGGAACTCCTCGAGCTCCAGCTGGTTCTGCGCCGCGATGGTCATCTCGGCCTGCGCCAGGGCGGCCTCGTCCACACGGATGCCGAGTTCGGCGGCCCGCTGCAGCTGAGCGCGCTCGGTCACGAGCTGCTCCAGCACCTGGCGTGCGAGCGTTTCGCGCGGCGGCAAGGCAACCCCTTGCTGGGCGTACTGCTGCTCCACACGCAGCAGACGCTGGCGCACCTCGTTGTTGGTCACCGGTTCGGAATTGACCAGGGCGACGATGAAGTCGGCCGTCAAGGTCACGCCCGACCGGACAACCCCCAGCGATGGTTTGACCTGGTTGGACAGGCGCAGCGACTGGGCGTGGAGCGATGGCGGCAGCAGCAGCGCCAGACCCAGGGAAACCCCCGCCAGCGCGCGCAAAGCCGCCATGGGAGCCGGATACAAGGTGTCGCGATCGGTCATAGATCAGTCATAGTTCTGGAAACGGCTGGGAGGACTGATCTCTTCGCGCAGGTATTGGTACTTCGGCACGTTCGCCTGCAGGGTCTGCAGGGAACTGGCCCCAACCTTCGAGAAGCCGGAGAACTCCAGCTGGAACAGGATACTCTGGTTGGCCTTGGTCGTGGTCTGCTGCAAGCGCGTGAGCACGACGCGCCCCAGCCAGCAGCCCGCGTCGTATTCGAACCCCGCGATCAGATCGACGATCTTGCGGTCGGGCATGCTGTAGTTCATGCGGCCCACGCTGTACCACTGGCCCGGCCCGAGGGCATGGCCGGGCACCCGCGCAGGGGCGTCACCCCACAGCGCGGAAAGCGGCCATTGCCATCCGAGGTCGATCTGTTCGCTCACGCCGCGCTGGATGCGGTAGGCCGCGCTCAGCACCCGGTAGGGGCCCGGTGTGTAGCGTCCGCCCACGGTGGTGCGAACCGACTCCCGGCTCTTGGGGTTGTACTGCAGGGTCGAGTCGAAGGACCACAAGGGGTCCCACTGCACCCGGCCCGACAGCAGGATGTTGCTCAAGCGCTCGGTGACGGGTTTCCCGCCCGGCAGGGTCACGTTCTGGTCTTCCAGCAGATAACGCTGGGCCACGCCCAGGCGCACCACCTCGGCACCGTTGTCGGGATTGATCAGGCGCGAGCTGACCCCCAGCGTGACCGCACGGGTGTCGCTGATGCGGTCGTTGCCGCTGAACACGTTCTCGGTGTACATGGACGCCAGACTGAAGTCGCGGCTGCCCGAATCGAAGTTGGGCAGACCGCTCTGGTCGCGAAAGGGTGTCCAGGTGAAGAACGCACGGGGCTCCAGGGTCTGGACGTACTCGCGTCCCCAGAAACTGGAGGGCTTCTCAAACACCAGGCCGCTGTCCAGGCTGGCCGTGGGCACGGCCCGCGACAGGGTGTTGCTGACACCGTTCGAACCATCAAACTGGTACTGGGCCGTGTGCAGGCGGGCCCGCGGCTGCACGAACCAGCCGGGTGCTTCCCAGCGGTGTGTGAGGTCGGTGATGGCCAGCGCACGATCGCCACCCGCCTTCACCGTGCCACTGGCCGCGGCCAGCGAGCGCTGGAAGCGGGTGAAGTTGGTCTGCACGGTGAAATCCCAACCATCGGAACCGAACAGGCTCTGGTTGATCTTGCTGTAATTCACCCCCAGGGCCGGCAAGCGGTCGTAGGGCGGCGTGATGGGCGAATCGGCATTCTGCAGGGTCTGCCATTTGTAGGCGCCCACACTCGCGGCCCACGGACCGTGTCCCCATCCCAGCACGGCGTCGCTGTGCAGCAAACGGCTGGTGGTCAGCTGGATCGTGCTCGAACGCGGGAAGTCGCTCCAGTAGTTGTCGTCGCTGACCCGGTTGAGGTTCAGGCGCAGGCCGATCGGACCCCATGCGCCCAGGGAATCGCCCAGGCGCTGGAAGTGCGCCAGCGAGTAGGCCCACCGGTCCTGATCGCGCAGCTTGTCCGAGGGCATGTAGGAGGCACGCAGCCGGCTGTTGAACGTCGGCGCCAGATAGCGGGCCTCACCCGCCAGATCGACGCCCCGCTTGCTCATGACCGAGGGGTACAGCGTGACGTCGTAGTTCGGTGCCAGGTTCAGGTAGTACGGCACCATGAGCTCGACGCCGCTCTGGCTGTCGAAATTGATCGACGGTGGCAACACGCCTGTCTTGCGCTTGTCCGACAGCGGAAAACTGAAATAGGGCGCGGCCATGATGGGCACGCCCTTGAATTCGAGCACGCCGCCGCTGGCATAGCCCACCTCTTCCACGTTGTCGAGTTCGATGCGCGTGGCGCGGACCAGCCAGTCGGGCATCCAGCGCTCACCCGGCGTCCGCGGGCAGGTGGAGTAGCGCGCGTTGTGCGCCACCGTGGTGTCCTTGGTCACGAAGTCGATCCGGCTCGCGTCGCCCTGCCCCTCGTTGCGCAACAGGGTGAACTCGGGCTCGGTGAAATAGCCCTTGTCGGTGTTTACGTTGAGCTGCACGTCGGGCCCGACGAAACGGTCGCCATGCCGGTTGATGAGCACATGGCCCGTCCCGCGTGCGTCGCCGCTGCGCTGGTCGTACTCCAGCCGGTCGGCCTTGATCACCGTGTCGTGCCGCCGCAGCTCGGCCGATCCTTCGATCACGGTCACGGCGTCGGTCTGGCTCTCGATCTGGTCGCCCGAGACGAAAGTGGGCAATTCGGACCGCACGGCTTCGGGCAGGACTTCACGCAACTGGGTGCCCTGTTTCAGGCGCAGCGTGGAACTTTCCGTGGCGGTTCCGGCGTCGGCCTGCGCCAGCGCCTGCGCAGGCAGATACCCGGCACCCAGCGCCAGCACGGCCAGCACCCCGTGCACGGCCTGCGCCAGCGGAGTGGGAACAGGGCCCGCACCGATCGAAGGTCGAATCGTCCGGGGGCGAGACTGAGGGTGTGGAGTGTCTGGTTTCAAGGCGGTTTCAGGCAAAGGCGGCCGACTCTGAAGACCATGCGTGCGCATGGCCCTGCGCATGGTATCAGGCGACACCGGCTGCACGCAGCGCTGGTGCCCACCGGCGGTGGATTTGTAGAATCAGCGGCGATTATCCTATGCCCACCCCCTGGGTAAACCCGGCGCCAGCGCCCCGAACCGGCCCATCTCCATGCCCCCGAAACCCGACGCCGTCCTGTGGGCAGATCCCCAGCGCGAAACCGCTTTCAGCCACTGGCTGCAAACCCTGGTGACCGCGCAAGGGCTGCGGCCCGACACCCTGCGCCCGGCCTCGGCCGATGCGAGCTTTCGCCGCTACCTGCGCATCGACACCGTGGCGGGCGACAGCCGCATCGTCATGGACGCGCCGCCCGAGCGCGAGAACTGCCGCCCCTTCGTGCAGGTGGCCCAGCTCATGCACGAGGCCGGCCTGCTGGTGCCCGACATCCTGGCCTGGGACGAGCCCCAGGGCTTCATGCTGCTGTCCGATCTGGGGCAACAGACCATGATGGAGCAGATCGAGCCGCAGAACCCCGCCGCCAACCACGCGCGCTACCTGCAGGCGCTCGACACCTTGCTGGCCTGGCAACTCGCCTCGCGTCCCGGCGTGCTGCCCCCCTACGACGAGGCCCTGCTCAGGCGCGAACTGCAGCTGTTCCCCGACTGGTACCTCCAGCAGCACAAAGGCATCGCGCCCGAGGGCGCGATGGCGCAAACGCTGCAGAAGACCTTCGACAGCATCGTGGCGCACAACCTGGCCGCCCCCCAGGTCTACGTGCACCGCGACTTCATGCCGCGCAACCTGATGATCCCCGGCCCGGCGGCGCACCGGTCCGCCGCGCAGCAACTCGGCGTACTCGACTTCCAGGACGCGGTGTACGGCCCCGTCACCTACGACATCGCCAGCCTGATGCGCGACGCCTTCCTGAGCTGGGAGGAAGACTTCGTGATCGACATCACCGTGCGCTACTGGGAAAAAGCCCGCAAGGCCGGCCTGCTCGATTTTGAAGACTGGCACAGCGACTTCGGCGCCTTTTACCGGGCGGTGGAGTGGATGGGCCTGCAGCGCCACCTGAAGGTGGCCGGCATCTTCGCGCGCCTGACCTTGCGCGACGGCAAACCCAAATACCTGGCCGACGCGCCGCGCTTCATCGGCTACATCCGCGCCACCGCACACCGCTACCGCGAGCTGGGGCCGTTCCTGAGACTGATCGACGAAGTCGAAGGCCTGCAAGCCGCCTCGGGCTACGCTTTCGGGCGGGTCTGAACAGCCCTCCCACCCCGATGCCGCGCTTTCACTGCCCCCTGCCGCTGCGCCCCGGCGCCGAGCTGGAGCTGCCCGCCACCGCCGCGCGCCATGTGCAGGTGCTGCGCCTGCAGCCGGGCGGCGAGATCACCCTGTTCAACGGCGAGGGCGGTGAGGTCACCGCAACCATCACCCGCATGGGCCGCAGCGACGTGGCCGTGCGCATTGACAGCCAGCAGGCCACCGAACGCGAGCCCGCGCGGCAGGTGCGGCTGGCGCTGGGCATGCCCGCCAACGACCGCATGGACTGGCTGGTGGAAAAAGCCGCCGAGCTGGGCGTGCACAGCGTGCAGCCCCTGCACACCGCTCACAGCGTGCTGCGCCTGGCCGGTGATCGCGCCACCAAGAAGCAGACGCACTGGCAGTCGGTGGCGGTCGCGGCCTGCGAACAGTGCGGCGGCAACCGCGTGCCCGCCATGCTGCCGGTGGCCGATCTGTCGGCCTGGCTGCCGGCCTCGGCCGGCGGGGCCGCGCTGCGCTGCGTGCTCTCGCTCGCGCCCGGCACCCGCCCCTTGAGCGAGGTGCTGGGCGATGCCCCCGCCGACGCCGGGGTGCTGTTCCTCAGCGGCCCCGAAGGCGGCCTGTCGGCCAGCGAAGACGCGCAGGCGCGCGCGGCCGGTTTCGTGCCGGTCACCCTCGGACCGCGCGTGCTGCGCGCCGAAACCGCGGCGCTGGCGGCGCTGGTGCTGGCGCTCAACGCCGGCTGAAGAAGTCCCAGATCAGCTCGTTGGCCGAAACCGCGCTGGTGCCCGGCTGCTCGCCGCGCACCTTGCGCCCGCCGGGCCACGAGTGGCCGCCGGTCTCGGTCACGCACAGCTTCACCTCGGCGCCGCCCCGGCAGGGCGAGCGGGTTTCGCACCACGCGCCCGGCACCTCCAGCACACGCCGTGGCGCGGCCTCGCAGCCGTTGAGCCGGGCCCATTTCGCCACTGTGTCGGGCACCGACACGAAGTCCGCGTGGGTGTCCGAGGCGCTGCCCGAACCGCCGTTGAAGAGCACGCGGTCGTCGTCCAGCGCGTGGATGTGCAGCACCGACACGGGCACCGAGGGCGCACAGGCGGGCGTGCCGTCGGTGCCGGCCACGGAGGCGATGGCCTTGAAGGTGTCGGCCATCTCGCAGGCCAGCCGGTACGAGAGCATGCCGCCGTTGGACATGCCCTGGGCAAAGATGCGCCCCGGGTC
>Ga0209343_10000151_pt1 | contig 88237 bp, 107 predicted proteins | sample RifCSPlowO2_02_FD_184026 | JGI IMG/M metagenome (GOLD analysis project Ga0209343, IMG submission 184026) | Groundwater microbial communities from Rifle, Colorado - Rifle CSP2_plank lowO2_0.2 (SPAdes) (version 2) | ecosystem: Environmental > Aquatic > Deep subsurface > Groundwater | place...
AATTTGAAAAGTTTTTCAAACTCCTCAGTATTTACACCCTCAAATATAGGAGATGCAAATTTAACACCTTTTGACCAGTCACGAGCATATCCTAAAAATATCTCATCACTCATTTCACCTATTACTTGCGCAGCATTCATCATGTTTGCAACATCTGCAATTTCAATCATTTTGGAACGAAGGTTCTCTATGAAATCTTTTTGCTTGCTCTCAAACTGCTCTAAGATTTGGTTACCGAGTTCACGACCTGCCATACCTAAGTGCATCTCTAAAATTTGACCGATATTCATACGAGACGGTACACCAAGCGGATTTAGACATACATCAACGCTTCTTCCGTCTTCCATATACGGCATATCAACTTCAGGAACAATAATAGAAACAATACCCTTGTTTCCATGGCGTCCTGCCATTTTATCACCGACTTTTAGCTGTCGTTTTGTAGCAATATATATTTTCACATACTTAACAACGCCATTTGGCAAAATGTCGTCTTTTTCTAAAATATTAAGCTTCTCTTCATGCTCATCGCGGAAAAGTCTCTTCTCTTTTTGAAAATAGTTTTTAGTTTTATTGTACTCTGCTTGAATATCTTCACTAAATGATTTAATGATTGCATTCATAGCAAAACGGTTTACTTCAACTAAATCTTCACCATTGATTATATCGCCGGCTTTATAGTTAGTATTACCGATTTTAATATCAACAATAAGAGGCTCTTTTGTAAGAAGCTTGGTAACTCTTAACATCTCCTCTTTGTCAATCATAAGAAGTCTGTCATAGTGCTCTCGTTCTAAATAATCTCGCTCCTCTTTTTCAAGTTCAAGCGTGCGAGAATCTTTGTCGTAACCTTTTTTAGTAAAGATTTTAACATCAACTACAACACCCTCCATACTTGGAGGACAATAGAGTGACTTGTTTATAACATGTCCGGCTTTTTCGCCAAAAATTGCACGAAGAAGTCTCTCTTCAGGAGTCGGCTTAACTTCGCCTTTTGGAGAAACCTTACCGACTAATATCATACCGCCTAGTACAGTTGTACCTATTTTAACGATACCGCTCTCATCAAGATGAGCAAGTTCATCATCTCTAACATTTGGAATATCACGAGTAATCTCTTCAACACCATGCTTTAACTCTCTTGCTTCAACTTCTTTTTCATATATATGAACTGAAGTAAATGCATCTTTACGAATTAATCTCTCAGAAATTACGATAGCATCCTCAAAGTTGTAACCATTCCACGGCATGAAAGCAACCATAGCATTAACGCCAAGTGCCAGCTCGCCTTGATCCATATTTGGACCATCAGCAATTATCTGATTTTTTTCAATTTTTTGTCCAATTTTAACAATCGGTTTTTGTCCAAATGATGTGTTTTGGTTTGTGCGAAGATTTTTTTGTAATGGATAGTAATCTATATAGATATCTCCATCATCATCGCCCATTATATAAATATGCTTGCCGTCAACTTTTTCTACAATACCGGAACGCTTAGCCTTAACACACTCCCAAGAGTCGCGTGCAACAAGTTTTTCAACACCTGTCCCAACCATTGGAGCTTCATGCTTAATAAGAGGCACTGCTTGGCGTTGCATGTTTGAACCCATAAGTGCACGGTTAGCATCATCATGTTCCAAGAATGGAATAAGAGAAGCTGCTACACCAACAACCATGTGCGATGAAAGGTCCGCATATTCACAATCGCCAACTGGACGGTGCAGTATCTCACCGTCATATCTCGTTACAACCATCTTATCTATAAACTGGCCATCTTTATCAAGTTTATTTGACGCTGCTGCAATCTTCTTGCCCTCTTCTTGAGTTGCCGTAAGATAAACAATCTCATTGGTAATTTTTCCGTCTTTCATCACTTTATACGGAGCTTCAATAAATCCATGCTCATTTACTTTAGAGTAAGTTGCAAGAGTATTGATAAGACCGATATTTTGACCCTCTGGAGTCTCAATCGGACAAATTCTACCATAGTGAGTAGGGTGAACATCACGCACCTCAAAGCCGGCACGCTCTTTAACTAAACCGCCCTCACCAAGAGCCGATAGACGACGCTTATGAGTAACTTCAGACAGCGGATTTGTTTGGTCCATAAATTGTGAAAGTTGTCCGCCTGAGAAAAATTCCATAATTGTTGAAGTAATCATTTTAGAGTTGATTAAATCATGCGGCATAAGCTCATTCATTGGACCGCTCATTGTTGAGAGTTTGTCACGAATCGCTTTTTGCATCTTAATCAGACCATTGTGTAACTCATTCCCTAAAAGCTCGCCGATTGAACGAATACGGCGATTACCAAGGTGATCTCTATCATCAATATGACCTTGACCGTTTTTAACTTTAATAACATATTTTACAGATTCTATAATATCTTCATGAGTTAGTACAGTCACATACTCAGGAATATTTAGCCCAAGCTTGTGATTCATCTTCATACGACCGACTTTAGTTAAGTCATATCTCTCCGGATCAAAGAAAAGTTGGTTTACAAAAACTTTTGCTGCTTCTTTTGTTACCGGTTCGCCAGGTCTCATAACTTTATAGATACGAATTGCTGACAAATCATTTTCATCTTCAATATCTTCAGTCTGCTTTAGTAATTTTAGTGAATCAACATCAGCATTAAATGCGTTAATTATTGATCCGTCAACGCCTTCTGCCAAGTCGTTCGCAATACTAAAACTCTTCACGCCTATTTCACTCATTTTTTTAAGCTTAGTTTCGTCCATACGAGTCATGGTATCAAAAAGAACTTCTCCGGTTTCTGGATCTATAATTGGTTTTGCCAAATAACGGTCCATCAATACTTCTAAAGGATATTCAACCTCTTGTAACCCGTCTTCAATAAATTTTTGTGATTTTTTAGCTGATAATCTCTTACCGGAAGCTAAAAGTACTTTACCGTTTTTATCAATTAAATCGTATGTTAATCTTGCCGAATAGTCATTTGGATTAAATGGCATTAAAAATCTATTTTCAACAATACTGATTTTTTGAATTGGATAAAACAGCTTTAAAATATCTTGTTTAGAGTAGCCAAGCGCACGGAACATAATTGTTACAGGAACTTTACGGCGTTTATTTATTCTCATATACAAAATATCTTTTGGATCATACTCAAAATATAACCAAGAGCCGCGATCCGGGATAATTTGACCGGTATAGATAAGTTTGTTGCCAGATGTTGACGACTCTTCTTCTTTAAAAATTACACCCGGTGAACGATGAAGCTGATTTACGACAACTCTCTCAACACCATTAATAATAAATGATGTTCTCTCTGTCATTAGCGGAATATCACGAACAAATATACTTTGCTCTTTAATGTCTTTTACACCTAATTTTTCTTTTGTATTTTCATCTCTATCCCAAAGAACAAGACGAGTTTTCATTCTTAGTGATACTGCGTAAGTAAGACCGCGTTCCATACACTCTCTGACCGTATATTTTGGTTTGCCGACTTCACTGTCAATATACTCAACAGTCAATCTGTTTTGAGTATCGTGAATAGGAAAAACTGATTGAAATACAGTCTCAACACCACTTTGTGATCTGTCTTTTTCATCAAGCATTAAAAACTTGTTATATGAACTTTGTTGTAGTTGTAGTAAATTCGGTACTTCTATTTGTTGAGGGGTTTTAGCGAAGTCTACACGAAGACGATTTCCGGAATATAAAGTATTTAACATAGGCTACCTCGATGAGTTGTTATTAAGACTTAATCTTAAAGATTAAGGTTATCGTATCTAGGCGTCCCTAGATGATTTTTAGCTCAAAAGTTAGAGCTCTTTTACAGTGCTTATAAACGACATAAGGGCACTTTTACGAAGGGATAAATATCCATTCGCAAAAGCGCCCAAAAGTTCGTGGAATACACAGAAAAACTAATTTTTCTGTGCCCACGACTATGTAGTAAAAATTATTTAACTTCTACTTTTGCACCAGCTTCTTCTAGTTGCTTTTTAGCATCCATAGCTGTTTCTTTATCTACACCCTCTTTGATTGTTGAAGGTACATTTTCTGTTGCGTCTTTAGCTTCTTTTAGACCTAAACCTGTAAGAGCACGAACAACTTTAATTACATTGATTTTTTTATCGCCAGCATCAAGAATAACAACATTGAATTCTGTTTGCTCTTCAACAGCAGCAGCTGCTACAGCACCACCAGCAACAGCAACAGGCTGAGCAGATACACCAAATTTTTCTTCAAACTCTTTTACCAATTCAGAAAGTTCTAATACAGAAAGTCCTGAGATAAACTCTAATACATCTTGTTTAGTTATAGCCATAATATAGCTCCTTAATTTTATTTTTTTTATTTATACGATATCGGAAATAGTTCCGTTATCAATGCAAAAGCTTAATTATTAAGCTTCTTTTTTTTGTCTTAACGCATCAAGTCCGATTGTAAAACATGTAATCGGCGCCATCCAAGTAGCAGCAAGCATAGCAAGAAGCTCTTCGCGACCAGGAAGTTTAGCAAACGCTTCAACTTTAGCAGCATCAGCCGGTGCACGGTCAACATAAGCAGACTTGATAATAAACTGGTCATTATCTTTAGCAAAATCAGCAACTACTTTAGAAGTAGCAACAGAATCCGCTCCCCATACTAAAATATTAGTATCTTTTAGCTCAACACCTGTAAGTTCTGCGTTAGCCAATGCGATTGTTGCCAAAGTGTTTTTAACAACTTGAACTTTTGCATCTTTAGCACGAGCCATTTTTCTCAAATTTTCAAGTTTAGAAACGCCTAATCCTTTGTAATCACAGAAGATTACACTTTGAGCATCCTTGAATTCATTTGAAAGTACTTCAATAATTTCAGCTTTTTGTGTTTTTGTCATAGAATATCTCCTTTCCAGACAACACTTCAACAGGCATGCTAATTATTAATTAACATATTAAGCTTTCGCTCCTATATCTTCAGTCCATAAAATGCAGTTACCAAAGTAGTAACTTGATAGTGCTTTACGAATAAAGCACTAAAAACTACTGCTTATTTAATATCTATTAATTGTAAAACATCAAGTCTAACGGCAGGACTCATTGTTAAACTAAGTGCACAAGTTTTAATATAACGGCCTTTAGCAGATGCAGGCTTGTGTCTATTAATAGCTTTAACAAAAGATGCTAAGTTTTCCGCTATTTTATTTGCATCAAAGCTTGCTTTGCCGATACCTGCATGTATATTTCCTTTTTTGTCAACACGGAAATTTACTTGACCACCCTTAACATTTTTAACAGCAGTTGCAACATCTGGTGTTACAGTACCTGTTTTAGGGTTTGGCATCATACCTTTTGGCCCTAGAATACGACCGATTTGACCAACAAGACCCATACAGTCAGGTGCAGCAACAACTATATCAAAGTTGAAAATACCATCTTTAATCTGTTGTACTAAATCATCAGTACCAACGATGTCAGCACCGGCAGCTTTAGCTTCATCAGCTTTAACGCCTTTAGCAAAAACTGCAACACGAACTGTTTTACCTGTACCGTGAGGAAGTACTATTGCACCACGAATCATCTGGTCAGCATGTCTTGGATCTACATTTAGGTTTAATGCAACTTCAACTGTTTCATCAAACTTTGCACTTACTAGGCTTTTTACAACATTAGATGCTTCATCCATGCTGTATGCTTTAGTTATATCTATTTTCTCTATTAGTTGTTTATATCTTTTGCTCATTGTCAAATTCTCCTATGTAATTCTGCCACAAAGTTTTATATCACTGTGGTCGATGATATGTTTAGAAACTAGTCTATTATTTCGATACCGATTGAGCGAGCTGAACCAGCAATTGTATTAGCTGCTGCTTCTTTATCATCTGTATTTAAATCTTCAATTTTTCTATTTACAATTTCCATTAACTGAGCACGAGTAATCTTTGCCACTTTGTTTTTAAGTGGATTACTTGAACCGCCTTTAAGACCTGCTGCATGCATTAATAGTGCTGAAGCCGGTGGTTGTTTTACTATAAAAGTAAAACTTTTGTCAGTATAAACAGTAATTACAACAGGAACTTTAAATCCCATTTTATCTTTTGTTTTTTCATTGAATGCTTTAGTAAATTCCATGATGTTAACACCACGCTGTCCTAAAGCTGGTCCAACTGGTGGTGCAGGTGTTGCTTTGCCAGCTTCGATTTGTAGCTTAATATAGCCCATTATTTTTTTTGCCATCTTTTTTTCCTTTTTAAAATTTAAATTATCTTCTCAACTTGAGTGTAAGAGATATCAACCGGAGTCGCTCTACCAAAAATCGAAACATTAAGTTTTAGAGTTCCATGCTCTAAATCATACTCATCCACAGTTGCCGTAAAGTTTGCAAACGGTCCATCTGTAATACGCACAGTTTCACCGCTGTCAAAAAATACTTTTGGCTTTGGTGCTGCTCGGTTTTGAACGCGATCTAATATTACATTTATATCATGTTCGCTTAGCGGTGTAGGCGTATTTGCTTCACCAATAAATCCAGATACTTTTGGTATAGACTGTATAAGGTGTTGAACCTCGGTAGTAAGATCTATTCTAGCAAATACATAACCTGAATAAAGCGATCTTTCGCTTATTTTTTTCTTACCGTCTTTAACTTCAATAACATCTTCTGTAGGAACTATAACATCTGTTATTTTATCTTGTAATCCCATCTCTTCTATCATATTTAGAATTGCTAAACGAACTGTTCTCTCATTTCCATATGTTTGTATAGAGTACCATTGATGATTACTTTTTTTCTTCTCCATTGCCACCCCTTAACCTAAGATTGCTGACATAACTGATGACATAACTAAATCAACTAGAGCCAAAAAAGCAGCTATTGCTGTTACAACAATTATAACAGAGATATAAGCTTGTTTAACTTGACCTTTAGTAGGAAAAATGACTTTGCTTAGCTCTAATCTTGCATTTCTAATATGTGTACCTAAATTCATTTAACTTTCCTAATAGTCATTAATTACAGATAAAGCTCTAAAGCTTTACAAATAATTAATGTGGCAGGCGTAGAGAGATTCGAACTCCCAACACCCGGATTTGGAATCCGGTGCTCTAACCGTTGGAGCTACACGCCTATTTAAAAACAATAAAGCCAAGTCGAAAGACTTAAGCTTAAATTGCAACTATATTAGAGTTTCATCTCTTTGTGAAGAGTATGTTCACGACAAAACTTACAATATTTTTTTACTGAAAATTTTTCAGTGTGAGTTTTTTTGTTTTTAGTTGTGTGATAGTTACGACGAGTACACTTTTCACATCCTAAATGTATTGCTTCTCTCATGTTATTAACCTTATTAAAGGATTAGTGCAAATTCGCAAAAGCGAATTATGCAAGAATCTCAGCTACAACACCAGCACCAACTGTTCTTCCACCCTCACGGATAGCGAACTTAGTACCTTTTTCCATAGCGATTGGGTGAATTAGCTCAACAGTAATACTTACGTTATCACCTGGCATAACCATCTCTGTACCTTCAGGTAAGTGAATTGCACCGGTAACATCTGTTGTACGAACATAGAATTGTGGACGGTAATTTGTAAAGAATGGAGTATGACGACCACCTTCCTCTTTACTTAGTACATAAATCTCAGCTGTAAATTTAGTGTGAGGATTAATCGTACCCGGCTTACAAAGTACTTGACCACGCTCAACATCATCTTTACCGATACCACGAACAAGAATTCCACAGTTATCTCCTGCTAAACCTTGATCCATTTCTTTACGGAACATTTCGATACCAGTAACAGTAGTTTTTTGAGTATCACGGATACCTACGATTTCAATTGCATCACCGATTTTAACTGTACCACGCTCAATACGGCCTGTTACAACTGTTCCACGACCTGAAATTGAGAAAACATCCTCAACCGGCATTAAGAAATCTCTGTCAACTTCACGAACTGGTTGTGGGATATACTCATCAACTGCAGCCATAAGTTTTTGAATTTTCGCTGACCATGGTCCAAGAGTACCAGTTTTTGCTTCTTCTAATGCTTCTTTAGCAGAACCAGCTATGATTGGAGTATCATCGCCCGGGAAATCATACATGTCAAGAAGTTCACGAATCTCCATCTCAACTAATTCTAATAATTCTTCATCGTCAACCATATCTTCTTTGTTCATGAAAACAACGATATATGGAACACCAACTTGCTTAGAAAGAAGAATGTGCTCACGAGTTTGTGGCATTGGACCATCAGCTGCTGAAACAACTAAGATAGCACCATCCATTTGTGCAGCACCGGTAATCATGTTTTTAACATAATCCGCGTGACCTGGACAGTCAACGTGTGCATAGTGACGATTATTTGTTTCGTACTCTACGTGTGATGTAGCAATTGTAATACCACGCTCACGCTCTTCTGGAGCATTATCGATTTGATCGTAATCCATCATTTTTGCACCGTTTGTTACTGCCAATACTGCCGTAATTGCCGCTGTTAATGTAGTTTTACCATGGTCAACGTGACCGATAGTACCAATGTTACAGTGTGGTTTATTACGCGCAAATTTTTCTTTTGCCATAGTGTCCTCCGACTTAATTTGTGAATAGAAATGGAATTATACCCAAAAATTATTCAATTATTGCTTAAATTTTACCTATTTTTTATCTAATGGAGCTCACGAGCGGATTTGAACCGCCGACCTCTTCCTTACCAAGGAAGTGCTCTACCCCTGAGCCACGAGAGCAGAGTGAAAAAATAGAGTAAAAAACAACAAGCAATAATTGCATAATTTTTAAATATCAGATTATTTTGTGTAGATAGCCGTGCATATATTATAAATATAAACAATAAGACTAGTATGAAGTAGGTTGAAATTGTACTTCAGCTTCCAGAATGTTTCAATGGAGCGGGTGAAGGGACTCGAACCCTCGACCCTCAGCTTGGAAGGCTGACGCTCTAGCCAACTGAGCTACGCCCGCATGTGCCATTGAAATGGTGGTGAGAAGAGGAGTCGAACCTCTGAACCCGTAGGGAGCGGATTTACAGTCCGCCGTCGTTGGCCACTTGACTATCTCACCATCTATACAATTTAATGTTTTATCTGGTCTAACACTGTTTCTAATATTCTCGCATTCAATGGTGCCGACACGAGGATTCGAACCCCGGGCCTGCTGATTACAAATCAGCTGCTCTAGCCAACTGAGCTATGTCGGCATCGAATTTGAGCCAGAATTATAGTGCAATATATATCCAATGTCAAGAGTTTTTATCTAAAAAAATATAATATCTAACTCTTTATGTAAAATCAGCTATTATTTGCTTCTATAATTTACTGATTTCCACATATTTTAAAGGATGTGTTCATATGTTAAAGATATTATTTTCCCCCGCCGAGAGTAAAAAAAGCGGTGGTAATGAAGCAAAAAAAGAGCTTTTTGGTTCCAACAGTGCAAGAGATAATATACTAAATGAGTACAACGATGTAGTAAAAAATAACGATGAAAACAGGATAAAAGAACTTTTCGGGTTTAAAAAATTTAGCGACTGCAAGCCATATATAAACGACATCTTCAACTCTCCCCTTATGTGCGCTATTGAGCGGTATGACGGAGTTGCCTATGAGTATCTAAATTTTGACTTACTTGATGAAAAAGCCAAAAAGTATGCAAAATCCAACACGATAATATTTTCAAACCTTTACGGACCCTTGCTCGGCGGAGATACAATAGCAAACTACAAAGTAAAACAGGGAAATAACATCGGCGGTTTTGTACCTGATAAATTTTACAGAGATAGATTTTCATATCAACTTGATTTATATCTTGCAAATAGTGATATTTTAGATTTGCGTGCCGGATATTATGATAAGTTCTACGAAATCAAAAAACCATACACGACACTGAAATTTTTAAAAGAGGGCAAGAGTGTAAGTCACTGGGCAAAGGCTTACAGAGGTTTGGTGCTAAGAGCAGTTGCGCAAAACAACATAAACTCCATGAAAGAGTTTATGTCCTTGGAGATAGAAGGTTTGAGTATTGGAGAAATCAAAGTAATAAAAAACGAGACTGAGATTGTTTATAATATAACTGACTAAGGACTTGCAAAGCTTAGAGTTTTATTCCTCTAAGCCTAAGTGAGTTGGTAATTACCGATACGGAGCTAAAACTCATTGCCGCCGCTGCTATCATAGGCGAGAGCAGTATCCCGAAGAACGGATAGAGCAGGCCTGCGGCAATTGGAATTCCTACAGAGTTGTAAAAGAAAGCAAAGAAGAGATTTTGCCTTATATTTCGCATTGTTGCTCTGCTTAACACTCTTGCTCTGACTATGCCTCTTAAATCGCCTTTTACCAAGGTAACACCGGCACTCTCCATCGCGACATCAGTTCCTGTTCCCATGGCAATGCCAACATGTGCAAGAGCAAGTGCAGGTGCATCGTTTATACCGTCACCTGCCATAGCAACTATTCGTCCCTTTGCCTGAAACTCTTTAATTATCTCTGCTTTTTGCTCAGGCAACACCTCAGCATGTACTTCATCTATGCCAAGTTTTCTTGCAACAATTTCTGCCGTGGTTCGGCTGTCGCCCGTTAGCATCACTACTTTTATGCCTTGTGCATGTAAATTATTAATAGCTTCTGCCGTGCTCTCTTTGATAGGGTCGGTAATGGCGATGAAACCGACTGCTGTTGAGTCAACGGCAACTAACATAACAATTTTGCCATCAGAGCGTTCTATATCTGCTTTTTTTGACAATTCAAGTGCGTTTATATTTAAACTTTCAAACAGTTTTAAATTACCGACTGCAACTGTCTGCCCATCAACTTCGCCTATTATTCCCATGCCGCTTATAGATTTGAAATTATCAGATTTAACCAACTCTACTTCTCTATCTTTTGCACCGTTTACAATAGCTTCTGAGAGCGGATGCTCACTCGCTCTCTCCAAACTAGCAACTAAACGCAAGAGTTCATTTTCACTAAATCCATCTTCTACATGTACATTTACCAGTTTAGGTTTTCCCTCTGTCAATGTTCCTGTTTTATCGACTACTAGAGTATCAACTTTTTCCATTATTTCTAAAACTTCGGCATTTTTGATTAATACTCCGCTCGTAGCACCTCGTCCTGTTGCTACCATTATAGAGATTGGCGTAGCAAGACCAAGTGCGCACGGACAGGCAATAATAAGTACAGAAACAGCGCTGACGACAGCATACGCCAAACGAGGTTCGCTCCCCCATATCCACCAAACAAAAAACGATATTATGCTGATACCGATAACAGCCGGAACAAAATATCCAGATACGACATCAGCCAGTTTTTGTATAGGTGCTCGGGAACGCTGTGCAAGTGAAACCATATCTATGATTTGTGAAAGCAGCGTGTCTGCGCCGATTTTTTGGGTTCTCATAAGCAGACTTCCGTTAGCATTAATCGTAGCACCTATAACTCTCTCACCTGCAAACTTTTTTACCGCAATCGGCTCACCCGTAACCATCGACTCATCAACATTGCTTTCACCATCTATGACCACTCCATCAACCGGAACTTTTTCGCCAGGACGAACACGCAAAACATCTCCGACTTGAACATTTTCCAGCGCTATATCCTCTTCATTGCCGTTTTTTCTAACTATTCGTGCCGTGTTTGGAGCAAGCTCTAGCAAAAGTCTGATTGCTGCGTTGGTTTGAGAGCGAGCGCGCAATTCAAGCACCTGTCCTAAAAGTACAAGCGTTGTAATTACCGCTGCCGCTTCAAAATATACATGAACCATACCATCACTCATCTGCATCATAGGCGGAAAAATATGCGGCATAAACAAGGCGACCAAACTATAAGCCCAAGCAACGAACACACCTATGGCAATCAGCGTGAACATGTTTAAATTCATTGTTTGCAGAGATTTGTAACCTCGGACAAAGAACGGCCAGCCTCCCCAAAAAACAACAGGAGTAGCTAGTAAAAACTCTATCCATTGAACTATCTTCATGCTTAATGAACTCGGCAATAATGAAGGCAGTAAGTCTGCAATCATTGCTAAAGCAAACACCGGAATAGAAAGAGCCGTACTAACCCAAAAACGACGACTCATATCTATGAGTTCTTCATTTTTTTCTTTAACTGCTTTTACGACAATAGGCTCAAGTGCCATACCGCATTTAGGACAAGTTCCTGCATGGTCTTGAACTATTTCAGGATGCATCGGACATGTGTATTTTGTCGCCTTTTCATCAATGTAAGGCGTCTGGGTGTTTACATGGCAGAGATTTTCATTAGTGCAGATTGATTCTTTATCTGTTATAAGCGTATCAGAACTCTCTTTTTTGAGATAATCTTCAGGATGAGCCTTAAATTTGACAAGACAGTGCTCAGAGCAAAATCGGTAATCCTCACTTTTATAGCGGTAAGAATATTTAGAATCAATTGATACATTCATCCCGCAAACCTGGTCTTTTAGTTCTTCGGCTTTTGTTTGCATCTTCTGGCTCATATCTCTACCTCCTTATTGATAAAATAGATATCAAATAATTTAAACTTCACACTCCAAATCCTTAAAGTTTGACCTTCTCTTCTCCAGCTCTTGTCTATAAGTTTCATAATCGCCAAAATGAAAAAATTTATTATATCTTGAGTGCATGTCAATTTGCGGTTTTGAGTGTTTTATGGGACACCAAAACTGCTCACTTCTTGCTGCAATTTCCCTCGTATAGCCTATTACACCATTGAAATATTCGCAGTACCAGCAGTTTATCTTCTCAACTCTGTCTAGATAAAAAAGATTGTATCTGTCGATGATTATATAATCTTTCCTTTTTACTTTTGGTATTTTAAATATCGGAAAGCAGACCGCCTGATAGATAGTGACAAAAATATCTGCTATGAGTGCGGGTATCATCATAGACCAGATAAATGGTATTGTTAAAATTACCAAAACAGGAAAAGAGGATAGGTATTTTATTGAGCTGACTATTTTTGCTCTGCCCTCTTTTACAACACTCTCTTCAAATTTAACTTTTTTATCTTCAAGTGTGTAAAAAAACTCATCCTCCTTCTTTTTCAACTCATCCATTAACTCATTTTCAAGAGTTTTCATTTGTGCTACTATCTCATCAATTCTGCTATCCATTTAAACTCTCCGATTTCTATTTTATTGAGTATAACACTATTTTAATCATTAAATAAGCCTGTTTGATTTAACATAGGCCACTTTAAAAAAATTGTTTCAATACTAAGGAGCTTTATGGCATCTGTTTTATCCATTTCACAGCTATACAATAAGTGCGACTCCTCACTCTTTTCATTTAAAACTACTGATGAGCTTGAGCCGCTAGAGCAACCTTTTGGGCAGAAAAATGCGCTCGAAGCAATCGATTTTGCTGCCAATATCAGACAAGACGGATACAACCTATTTGCGATGGGAGCTTCCGGAAGCGGCAAACACTCAACCGTTATGAATTTTTTACAAAAAAAGGTAAAGGGTCAAAAAGTTCCAAGCGACTGGTGTTATGTCAACAACTTTAAAGATTACAGAAAGCCGATTGCAATTGAGCTGCCCTCAGGGCAGGCAGCCAAATTTAAAGATGAGATGTACGAACTTATTGAGCTTTTAAAAGAGATTCTGCCGAGTGTGTTTGAGGGTAATACTTATCGCAATGAGTATGATGCCATTAACCAAAAGTACATTGACAAGGAAACAGAGATTTTTGACAATCTTCAGGATGAGGCAAGAAGACATGATATATCTATGAATGCTACTTCAAAAAACAGGGTCACATTTGCGCCCGTTATAAACAAAAAAGCCATAACCGCTACGGAGTATAATGCTATAGGAGGAGAGGAGAAAAAGAAGATTGAGCAGAAAGTCAATGAATTTGAAAAAATTGTAAAAGATGGTCTTCATAATGTCAATGAACTAAATAAGGCTCAAAGAAAAGAGTTTAAAGCTCTTGAGCGAAAAATGACGCAGGAGTCTGTCGAATCCTTAATTGATGAAGTGCGTTTGAAATATAAAGAATCAAAAAAAATAATTGATTATCTTGATGCTCTGCAAGATGATCTAATAAAACATGTGCAGGATTTCTTGGTGAAGCCGGATGAGATGCCTGTTTTGCCATTTATGAGAGAGCTCTACACCCCCTCTTTTTCACGCTACGGTGTAAATCTGTTTATCACACACGATGAAAATGAGACCTCTGCGGTTGTCTATGAAGATAACCCGATTCATCAAAATCTTATCGGCAAAATTGAGCACCTATCTCAAGTCGGCACACTGGTAACTGATTTTAGCATGATTAAACCCGGTGCATTGCATAAGGCTAACGGCGGCTATCTTGTTCTTGACGCAAGAAAACTTCTAATGCAGCCATTCGCATATGAAGAGCTTAAACGCGTCCTGCGTTCAAAGGAGATAAGAATTGAATCCCTTGCGCAACAGTACTCTTTTATCAGCACCACTTCGCTGGAGCCTGAGCCGATTCCATTGGATATTAAGGTTGTATTGATAGGAGAGAGGATTCTATACTATCTTCTACACTACTACGACCCTGATTTTGAAGAGCTTTTTAAAGTAACGGCGGACTTTGAAGATGACATGCCGCGAAGCGGTGAGAATATTCACCTTTATGCACAAATGATTGGGACAATTGCCAAAAGAGACGATTTGCTTCCGCTCACTCCAAATGCCGTAGCCAGAGTTATAGAGCATAGCTCAAGGGAAGTTTCGCACTCTGCTAAATTTTCTACACATCTTAGAACGCTTTCAGATTTGCTAAAAGAGGCTGATTATTGGGCTAAAAAAGAGAGTCGCTCCGTTATTGACAAGAGCGATATCAACAAAGTGCTCCAGACTCGCATCGAACGCCTTAACCGTATCCAGATAAGACTCTATGAACAGATTGGCGAAGGCACAATAATGATTAATCTCACCGGCAGTGTTGTCGGTCAAATCAATGCATTAAGCTACATCTACATGGGCGGATACAACTTCGGCATAGCTTCAAAAATCACGGCAAGAACACGCATCGGCAAGGGCGAGATTATAGACATTGAACGCAAAGTCGAACTTAGCGGCCCGATACACTCAAAAGGAGTTATGATTTTAACCTCATATCTAGGCTCAACATATGCCCAAAATCTCCCGCTTAGTCTATCGGCTTCGCTGGTGTTCGAACAATCTTACACCATGGTTGAGGGGGATAGCGCCTCATCTACGGAGCTTTACGCTCTTCTCTCTTCGCTATCTAATATGCCGATAAAACAAAATATAGCCGTTACAGGTTCGGTAAATCAATTTGGCGAAATTCAGCCTATCGGCGGCGTTAACGAAAAAATTGAAGGTTTTTTTGACATCTGCATGCGCAAAGATTCAAATGCTTTTTACGGCGTTATCATTCCGGAGGCAAACATAAAACATCTAATGTTAAAAGCAGAGGTGCTCGAAGCCGTAGAAAAAGGCAGCTTTGAAATCTATGGGGTTAAAACGATAAACGAAGGAATATCCATATTGACAGGCGTAGAAGCAGGCGAAGCAGACGAAAATGGCAAATTTCCTCCATCTAGCATAAACGCAATGGTTGTTGCTCGCCTTGAAGAATTTTCAAAGAAAACAAAAGAGCTTTACCGCAAAAAGAGCGATGATTCTGATGAAGAGAATAAAACAGAAAAATAGTGTAAAATTCGGCTCATATAAATAAAAGGTAAATTTTGGAAGATTCACAAGAGTATAAAAATAAAAAAGCATATTTTGAGAAGATAATAACGCTCTATGGCAGGAATGTCGTTATAGAAGTTTTACAAGATGACAATATTGAGATACACAAAATTCACATGTCAAACTCAAACAAGCCTGACGGTGCCGTCGAGACTATACTTAATCTTGCTAAAAAAAGAGGCATTGAGGTAACTTACCACGATAAAAATGCACTTAGCAGAATAAGCAAAAATGCCAAGCAGGACCAAGGCGTGGCGATAGACATCATCGCTTCCTCATACCAAAATGCCAATACTATAAAAAATTTAAAAAGCTTCAAACTTCTTGCACTTGATGGCATCCAAAATCCTCAAAACCTCGGAATGATTATCCGTTCATGTGCCGCCGGATATGTTGATGGGATAATTCTTCCTAAAAAAAGCAGCGCAAAAATCTCTCCGCTTGTAATAAAAGCGAGTGCAGGAACACTTTTTAAACTTCCGATATACTACTGCAACACACTTGATGAAATTTTAAAAGAGTTGGAGGGTACAAAAATCTACCTTCTCTCTTCACATGCTAAAAACAGTATCTACGATGTACAAAAAAGTGATAAATCTATATTTGTTCTAGGAAACGAGAGTGAGGGTGTTTCAAAAGAGGTTGAAAAACTTTGTAACGACTCGATTACTATTCCGATGAACCGCGGCGTTGAGTCTTTAAATGTCGCTGTTACGGCTTCACTTATCGCTTTTATGCAGTAATTATCTCATCATAATTTCATAAGGTCGTTTTATCTCTAGCACGACCTCATCAACGCTCATGTGGCGTGATTTTCTCAAAAATTCTTTGCCATCCAAGAAGACTAAAACCGTAGGAATGGCAAAAACGCTAAAGTAAGCCGCCGACTCCTGCTCAAGTGAAGTATCTATGCTTAGAACTTCAAACTCTTTAAAATTACACTCAATCGCCTCTAAAAGCTTTGGCTTTAGGGCATGGCAAACATTGCATGTCGGTGCCGAAAAGTAGAGCATCACCGCCAAGTTTTCATCTATTATTTTTTTAATATCTTCTATATTTTGCATATTTCCTCGTTAATATTTTTTTATAACCATGCGAAGCGAACGATTCTGCAACCGTAGGGTCAAAGCCATGTCTTTGGGGTACCCACGGTGAAGCCTTAGTGAGCGAGTATGAGTTATAAAAAGATTTGCCACATTGATGCGAAATTATACACTATCTGTTATAATCCCTTTATGAGTTCAATAATATTTTCAATTTTGGCTATTTATATCTTTATTGTTATGGGCTTTATAGCGAAGATGAGCTTTAAAGAGGCTATTGATGACAAAACTATAACACTTATAAATGTCTATTTTCTGCAGGTTTTTTTAACATTTTGGGGTCTTCTGATTCGCCCTATCGACTCTACCCTCTTTTTTGCACCTTCAATCTATCTATTTATAACTATTTTGGTTTTGACTCTCTCTGCAGTTGTAGCAAAAAAACTTTTTTTGGACCAAAAAGAGTACTCCATCGCAACCGTAGCGGCAATTATCGGAAATACCGGAAACTTGGGAATACCGCTAAACATCGCCATTTTTGGAGAAGAGTCCATTCCTTACACAACCGTTATAAATCTTATGAATGTGTTTGTGGTTTACACGGTTGGGGTTTACTACTACTCAAGAGGGAGTTTTGATGCAAAGACATCACTTAAAAACATAATCAAACTCCCTATTCTCTGGGCAGCAAGTGTCGCCATACTTTTAAGTCTCAATGATTACAAACCAAGCGAAGAGATAATGAAAATGCTTATGATGGGCGCTTACGCCTCAATGGTCATGCAGCTATTTTTGTTTGGAATCTATCTTTATGGCACAAAGATAAACGAAATAAGCAGGAGACTGACTATCTGGGTAATGGGCATGAAGTTTATTTTCATACCAAGTGCCGCTTTTTTGGTTCTTTACAATATAGAACTGGACGCGACGATAAAAGGGATAATTTTTATAGAACTTTTGGTTCCTCTAGCGATTGCAAATGTAAATCTTGCTTCACTTTACGACTCTAATCCAAGAGTTGTAACGGCACTTGTATTTATCTCTTCAGTTGTTTTTCTAGGTGCGATTTTTGTCGGGGTTAAGGTTTTGAGATATTTATGAGCAAAATATATAACATCTACAAAATATTGTATGAAGCTCACGGTCCTCAAGGGTGGTGGCCGATTACCGGCTATGGATACCATAAATCAGAGTACAACTTTCCAAGAAACGGCGATGAGATTTTTGAGGTTTGTTTAGGCTCAATCCTCACCCAAAACACGACATTTACATCGGTGGTTAAGTCGCTAAATAATTTACATGTTAAAAATGCCTTGAATGTCAATGCAATAGAGTCGATGGATATAGCGGAGCTAAAAGAGGCAATCAAACCATCAGGCTACTTCAACCAAAAAGCAAGATATATTTTGGAGTTTATAAAATTTCATAGAAGTTTAAACGGTGCAACTCCGACAAGAGAAGCGCTTTTAAATGTAGTCGGGATTGGAGAAGAAACGGTGGACTCAATTCTTTTATACGGCTACAACCAACCGCAATTTAAAGTGGACGCATACACAAAAAGGATGTTGGCAGAGTTAGGTTTTATAGAGGAGAGAGCCAAATACGGCGATATAAAAGCTTTGATGGAGAGCTCTTTAAAAGAGTGCATAAAAGATGAGAAAGAGCTGCTTATCATTTACCAAGAGTTTCACGCTCTCATCGTAAAGCACGGCAAAAAATTCTACTCGAAAAAACCGTACGGTGTCGGATGTTTTTTGAAAAATGTTTGATTTGTTAAAACTACTTTTTCTTGCACTCGCCAGCCATAATACCGGCTCTGTTTTTCTCTAAAAATTTATCGCCAAAACCCTTAACCTCTTTTAGCTCTTGGATATTTTTAAAACAGTTGTTCTTTTTTCTATACTCTAAAATTGCATCCGCTTTTGCTTCACCTACACCGTTAATAGCCATTAGCTCTTTTTTATCTGCTTTGTTAATATCTACCGCTCCAAAACACAGAGCAGCCCCAATAATCAGTAGTGACAGTAACTTCATCTCCAACTCCTTTTAACAAAAGATGTTAGATTTTACTGATTTTGAGATAAAAATAACATTAAATTATGTTTAATTTAATAAAATAGTTTATTTTTGTAAAAAACAAAACTACGCTTATGTAATTTACATATACAAACAGATGAGCAGGAGCTTTTTCGCTTTGATATCGAGTATGCGACTGAGTACAATATGCGTTACTCAAAAGATGCGAGAGAGATTTTGGAGTTGCTTCAGTACGCGCCAAAACCTATGGTTGAGCATATAAAAAACGCTTTGAGAAGATGTAAAAAAAGTTATGAAGACGGCGTGAAAGAGCTATAAGCTCAAAATTGTTTGAGCACTATTTTTTATGATTGGCAGTCTTTTTTCTATGACATCCTCAACTATGTAAAGGTCAACTCCCTCATAGTCATGAGCGATAAAGTTTCTTAAATCATAGCTGCCTTTGATATCTTGCTTTTCGAAGTGAGAGAGTATTTCCAATTCACCATTATGTAAAAGTTTATCGAACTGCTCAGCAATAGAAGTCAAATGCATCATAATAGAGGCTCGAGCATTTTGTTCATCTTCAAGCGCTTTTGAAACTGAGCCATATTTTTCAACAATGCTCTCAATAAAGCTGATTTTTTTTTGAATAACTTTAACTCTATCTACGGCTCTAGCACTAAACATGTATCAAATCTTTTAAAATATCATTTTTCATAGCTGAATTACTATCTAAATCAAAAATATCAACATTACGATTAAATTTTTTAATAAGAAGATTTTTCAAGATGTCAACATCATTAAAATAATCATATGCGCTTCTGTTTTTTAAATAATTTTCATCTTTTTTTATTGCTACATCTATATCGCTATAAATATTATCTTCATCACGCGCAAAACTACCGAAAAATCCGACAACATCTATCTGCTTTTGAGTCAATAGTGGTTTTAACTCTTTTAAATAGTTAAAAATATTGTTTTTATTTGCTCTCATCTTTTCTCACTTTATTGCAAAGATTATAGCACAAATAAAACTAAATAATTTTTGCCAAGATACTCTCAACAGAGAAACCAAACTTAGCAAAAAGCTTATCCGCAGGAGCTGAAGCACCGAATGTGTCCATGCCGATTACTTCATCTGCAAATCTGTACCACTCTAAGCCTCTTGCCGCTTCAATAGCCACTTTTTTAGTGTCCGGCTTAATTATTGAGTCGATGTACGCTTTGTCTTGTTCAATTAAGAGGTCATAGCATGGAACTGAAACAACATTTACATCTATACCTTTTTCGTTTAACGCCTCTTTCGTTTTAAGTGCCAATTCTACTTCAGAGCCGCTTGCCATAAGAGTTATCGTCGCATTATTATCACTCGCGAGCAAATATCCGCCTTGAGCCGCACTTCCTTTAATCGGAGTCGGAAGAACCGAGAGGTTTTGTCTTGAGCAGACAAAAGCAGACGGAGATTTCTTCATGTCAAGTGCTGTTTTCCACGCCTCAACATTTTCTGCTCCATCCGCAGGTCTCCAAACGTAAAAGTTTGGCAGTGCGCGAAACTGACTTAAATGCTCAATCGGCTGATGCGTAGGACCGTCTTCGCCGACACCTATACTGTCATGCGTCCAGATAAAGAATTGCTGGATTCCTGTAAGAGCAGCGATGCGAGCAGCAGGTTTTAGATAATCTGAAAAGACGAAAAACGTTGCAGAGAACGGCATAAGCGGTCCATAAAGAGCGATTGCATTAGTAATTGAAGCCATTGCATGTTCGCGGATACCGAAGTAGATATTTCTGCCTTTTGGATAAACGCCCATATCTACAAGTTCAGTTTTGTTTGAAGGGCTAAGGTCTGCGCTTCCGCCTAAAAAGCAAGGGAGTGCTTTTGCAATAGCGTTTAAAATTTTTCCATTTGTGTTTCTGGTTGCATCTGCTTTGTCAAAAGCCGGCCACTGTATGCGAGAAAAATCAGGATTTTGAAGTGCTGCAAGAGCTTCGTTTTGCTCCATCAGCGGAAGAGTTTTAAGGCTGTGAATCCACTCTCGCTCTAGCAAATCACCCTTTTCTACCGCGCATCTAAAACGAACAAGAACATCATCATCTACATGAAAGCTTTTTGTCGCATCAAAACCAGCCGCTTTTTTTGCTTCCGTGATTACATCGCCGCCAAGAGGAGCACCGTGTGAGTGGTGAGAGCCCTCAAGCTTGCCTGCACCTTTTGCGATTGTTGTGTTTGCTATGATAATTGTAGGTTTTGTGTTGCTTTTTGCTTCTGTTATTACACTGTCTATCTCATCAAAGTTGTGTCCGTCACACTCCAAAACATCCCAGCCCTGTGAGATGAATCTGCCGCGGATATTTTCACTTATACTCAAACTTGTTGAACCCTCAATAGTGATACGGTTTGAATCATAGATAAGAATAAGGTTATCTAGTTTGTTGTGTCCCGCGATTGAACAAGCTTCATAACTGACACCCTCTTCCAAATCTCCATCGCCACACAGACAATAAACATTGTGATCTATGACTTTTGCCGTCTCTGAGTTTACCTGCGCGCCCATAAACTTTGAAGCCATTGCAAAACCGACTGCATTTGCAACGCCCTGCCCAAGCGGACCTGTTGTTATCTCAATGCCTGCCGTGTGTCCAAACTCTGGATGTCCCGGAGTTTTTGAGTCTAACTGTCGAAAATTTTTCAAATCCTCAATTGTTAAATCATATCCCCAAAGGTAGTAGAGCGAGTAGATGAGCCCAGTTGCATGCCCGCCTGAGAAAACCAATCTATCACGGTTTAGCCAAGATGGATTTTTAGGATTGTGATTTAAGTGTTCGCTTAAAACAACTGCTATGTCTGCAAGACCCATCGGTGCGCCAGGATGTCCTGAATTTGCAGCCTGAACCATATCAGCTGCCAAAAATCTTATACTGTTTGCCATTTTTTGGCGCATCACATTACTCATCTTGTTTATTACCTTTGTCTGTTTTATTTATGTCTATTTATATATTGTGTAAGAAGCGGTGATAGCTCATTTTTTAGCTTCTCATCAAAACCGTTTAACTCTACTATTAACTCATCGGCTAAACCATTAGCCTCTTTTAGCGCGCTATCAAGCCCTAAGAGTGTGACAAAACTATTTTTTGCTTCGTCATTGTTTGTTAATTTTCCAGCTTCTTGCGAACTCAGCGTAACATCCAAAATATCATCTTGAATCTGAAACAGAAGTCCGAGTTTTATACCAAAATCATAAAGCTTTTCACCCAACTTTTCACGACCGACAATTATTGCACCCATTTTAAGAGAAGCAGCAATTAGTTTTGCGGTCTTATTTGTATGTAAAATTTTTACATCTTCTATACTAAGCGGCTTATTTTCAAAATAACAATCAATCGCTTGACCCAAGACCATGCCGTTTAATCCGCCGTTAGTAGCTAATTCTCTAATAAGTTCAACTCTTGTATAGTCTGAAAACGGAGCATTGCTTAACACCTCAAAAGAGTATGTGTTCAATGCATCACCAGCCAAAATTGCAGTTACTTCATCAAAAATAACATGTAAAGTAGGTTCTCCTCTGCGAAGAGGTGAATTGTCCATTGCAGGCAAATCATCATGAATAAGTGAGTATGTGTGCAAAAGTTCAATGGCATAAGCAGCATGATGAGCTCCGCCAATCAAAAGAGGATTATAAGCATTTACAACGCCTAATAAAAGTGCAGGACGAAATCTTTTTCCGCCGGCAATTAACATCTTGCGTAATGCTTCTTCATATGTTGGATGAATACTTTTTGAAGTCGGTAAGTTATTTAGTAAAAAATTCTCAAAGTTTTGCATGCGAAATTGTATCTAATTTACTTTCACAAAAAACTGAAAATTATCTCTTTGGAAAAGAAGATTTATGGATTCTTTTGGATTATCTAGCACATCATATATCTCCTCTTCATTTTTTATATCTTTGGTATTTACTTGAAGAAGTTTATCGCCAAATTTAAGACCATATTTGTTTGCATCTTTATCAATTTTTACAATAACTAAATTTTTATCAAATGATACTCCTAAAAACTCCAGGAAAGTATTGCTTAAATACCCGCCGCCAAGTCTATTTTGAGTTATTGCTTTTAAAACAACTATCTTGTTCTCTCTTTTGATTTTTAGACTATGCTCAGAGCCGATGTTGCTAAATAATATCTCTCGCATAAGCATTGCACTATCTTTGGCTTTTTTACCGTCAATCTCTAAAATAATGTCATTTTTTTTAAATGGATTATCTTTCTTAAACGGGTTAGAACTGCTAACCACAACAGTAGAATTAAGATCTTTGATTCTTATTCCAAAATCACCGTAAGAGACTTTTTTTATTTTTAAAAACCTGTCTATATACTCTTTTTCAATTATTCCCAGCGGCGTAACTATTCCCTCTAAGGCACAACAACTGTTTAAAAGCAAACTGGGCACAGAGAGTGGTTCACTAAATGTTGCAAAACTCTCCAGTCCTACTTCTCTTTTTAAAATTTTGCCCTTGACTATTTTTTTATTGTCTACTCCAAAAAGAGCTGAAGCAGGATTCATATTTATTCTAAAGGGGTATTTGAAATTATTTGTCTCTTCAACAAGATATAGTGATAGGTATGGGTCATGCTTAATGATTTTTACATCCGGAGCAGTTGTAGAAAAAATTAGTTTTTGGTTATTTGGCAGAGGTATTTGAAGCGTTTGATTTACAATTGATTTTGAGTCAACTGTTTTAAGTTTACATGACTCAGAGTCGCCTTTGCACGCATATAGATTTAAAAAAAGAAGGTTTAGCGCTAAAAATAGCCTAAACACTCAGTTGCCCCCAAAGGGATTCATGCCGCCAAGCATACCCAGAGCGCTGTTTTGTCTGTTGTCTTCCACCATTTTATTGGCATCGTTAATAGCGCCGATTAGTAAAATTTGAAGTGACTCTTTGTCGCCAAGAAGCGAATCGTCAATATTTATATCCGTCACTTCGCTCTTGCCGTTTATAGTAATCTCAACTAAACCGCCGCCGCTTTTGACCTTAAAAACTTTAGACTCTAGCTCAGCTTGAAGTTTTTTAGCATTTTCTTGCATTCCTTCAAACATTTTGCTCATGTCGCCCAAGTTGCCAAACACTATATTATCTCACAAACCTGCAACAAAGTCACAGCTTTGCTCAGTCACTAAAGCTACGCCTATCGGCGAGATTTCACCAAAATTCATTAGATACTCTCTAAAATATCTTCGATATCATTGTTCTCATCTACTAAAACAACTTTTGGCTTATAGTTTTGCAAATCTTTTTCATCATATGTAGCATAAGCAACGATGATTATCTTATCGCCTTTGTGAACTTTTCTAGCAGCCGCACCGTTTAAGCAGATGTCTCTTTTGCCGCGTTCACCCAGAATAACATATGTTGAAAATCTCTCACCGTTATTGATGTTCAATATTTCAACTTTTTGTCCAACTCTCATCCTTGCAGCTTCCATTAGCTCCTGATCTATGGTAATTGAACCGACATAGTTTAGGTTTGCATCAGTTACCGTAGCACGATGAATTTTGCTGTACAGCATTTCTATAGTCATCTTATTTTCCTACATTCCCATCTGTTTTTTCATATCACACGGAGAGATTGGCTCATCCCACATGTCAGAGCCGATTAAATACTCTTTAACTACATTTCCGCCGATGATATGCTCTTCTATGATTCTATCAATTTTCTCTTTAGTTAGTGCTGCATACATAAAATGTCCAGGCTCCACTAGCATAACAGGACCTGAACTACAGCGATTAAGGCATGATGTGCGGATAGGCTGAACTGTTCCCATCACGCCCTCTTTCATCAGTTTTTGTGCCAAATGCTGAAATAAATCTTGAGTTTGCGGAGTCACGCACGATGGCTTTGGCATGCCCGGAGGAGCTGATTGTTCACATTTAAATATATAAAATGCTGGCTGAGGAATTCCCATAATACCACCTTGTAAAAATTTTTGCAATTATATCAAAAATTATCTCATAAATAATAACGCATATAAAGAAGTTATTATGTTTAAGAATTAAATTACTTTAATTTTAATAACTCTCTTACTACTTCTCTGTCGTCAAAAGGGAACTTTTCATCATATATTATCTGATAGCTCTCATCGCCTTTTCCAAGTATTACGACTACTTCATCATCTCTTTGGTCACGAAGAGCCATCTCAATAGCCTTTCTTCTATTTAGCTCAACATTTACGACAGCTTTGTCTTCAATGCCCTCTAAAATATCATTGACTATATCTTGCGGGTCCTCATTTCTTGGATTATCGCTTGTTATGTAGAGTTTTTTTGCCAAACTTGCCGCAACTCTCCCCATCAAAGGTCTTTTAGTTCTATCTCTATCTCCGCCTGCGCCAAAAACAACCAAGAGCTCTTTCTCTTTGAGTGCATTTAATACCTGCTGAATTCCATCTGGAGTATGGGCAAAATCAACAATAACATTTGGAACTTCGCTTACCTGCTCCATTCGCCCGCTTACTCCGGCAAAACCCTCTACTACATTTGCGACCTCTTCTAGTTTTTTTCCGGTTAATAGATGTGTCGCCGCGATAGCAGCCATTAAGTTATAGAGATTAAAAAAACCGTGAAGCGATGATGTAAAAGGAACAACATCTTTAAAATGCTGAATTATCCCGCTTGATGCATTATTTAGAGAGTATGCAATCAGCCTGTATGTAGCCGGATTTTCTATTCCGTATGTAAAGGTATTTTTAAAATTAAATGCGGCTTTTGGCTCATCTTTATTTATAAGTTTTCTTCCGTCATCTTGAAAAAAGCTATTTTTTACAGCTATGTATTCACCGATAGTTTTGTGAAAGTCTAGATGGTCTTGGGTAATATTTGTAAGAATTTTAAGCTCGAAATTTAAACCCTCAACTCTTTTTTGGGCAATCGCATGTGAACTTACTTCCATAATAAAGAAGTCGCAACCTGCACTCACCGCTTGATAGATATGCTTATATGTGTTTAAAACAGATGGCGTCGTAAGAGTTTTGCCCTCTACCATTTCATCATTCATAAAAAAGCCGCGAGTTCCTTGCATAGCTGCTTTATATCCCAAATCCAATAAAAAAGAGTAAATCGCGCTTGCCGTTGTTGTCTTGCCGTTTGTTCCCGTGATTCCAACGATTTTTATCTTATCTATTCCAAATAATTTCGCAACATCTTTAATATTTATAATAGAGTGAGCGCCTCTCTCTTTTGCATTCTGAAGATATTTTTCATTTTGCGGAGTCAAAACAAACGCTGTCTCTTTATCGCAATCCTGTGAGTTTTCTGTAATATATTTAAACTCTTGCTCCGGAAGTTCAATTTTCAACTTTTGTGCCTTTTGCTAATTTTTTCAGAAGTTTTCTAAGCAGTTTATCGCTCGGGTACACACTCAGAGCATTTTCTAGATATGTCAACGCCATTTCCGCAAAGTCATGCTCTATTAATTTATCTAAAAAATCAACAAAGTCCTCTTTTTGAGTAATAATTACTCTCGTTGAGAACATGATATTTTCAAAAATTTCTTTAAAATCTCCACCCTCATCAACAAGGGTTTTAAAATCTTTATACAAAATTCCATCTTCAAACTCTACTCTGTCACGAAGCGGTTCCGCAAAAACTTCTCTAAGTTTTTCTAACGAGCCATCCATATTTTGAAGTATTTGACTCATAATAATATCAGCCTGCTCTTTATCTTCCTCTTTTAAAACTTCATAATAATCAAAAAGAGCCTCTGCTCCTCCCTCTCCGCTCATCGCCATCTCTGCAAGAATAACACCGTTATAAGCCTCTTTTGAGTTAGGAAAACTTTGTAAAACTGCTGCAAATTTTTCTAATGCATTCTTATAATCTGATTTAGAAAAGCTATCTTTTGCCTGTGATAATGTTTTGAATTTACTTATTGACATAATTATCCGCACTTATTTATAAATTATCTATATCGTTTTCCATACCAATCGGTACATTAATGACCGTCAGTTCTGGATGAATATCCATTTTTAGCTGTCTCTCTACACCATATTTTAGGGTTGTTCCACTACTGGCACATCCAATACACGCACCCCTTAACTGTATGTACACTTTCGAATTTCTGACTGTTATAAAATCTATGTCTCCGCCATCAAGAGCCAGCGAAGGACGAACCTTATCTATAACATTTTTTACTGGGTTCATTAACTCTTCATCTGTAAATGGAATCATACCCATCCTTTAAAATTTATATGTTTATTATCTTCATAAGATATGACAAAATCCCTTAACAAGTGATAAAAAATATCACTTATCTCCGCCAAGAAAGAATTTGATGTACATAGCTTGGTTTTCTCATACCAACGAGTATATAATCGACATTTTGACTTTGCATTAAAAATCTTATTGCGCACTCTTGCATTGATAAACCACACTCATTAAAAAACTCTTTAAGCTCTTTTTTTGTATTTATTGAACACTCATAAGCAACCATCTTTTTGTACTCTGCAAGATATAAATCTATAAAATTTAGCATTGCCTGAATGTTTCTCTCATCAACTTTTTCTAATGTTTTTTTTATGAGTGGTATTATTTGTGTAAATAAAAAAATATCATAATCACCAATCCACCCAAACTTATGTTTATTTGCATCTAGCTGTTCTAAAAGATTATAAAGTGGTTTTAGTGCCTCGCTATCGCAGATCTCCATCAGCTCATTAAAGTGATGATAGTACTCTTTACTCTCTTCATAGTCTGCAAGGCGATACATCCTGTTGTTATACTTTGCATTTAATGGTCTGTTTGCCAAAACCCTCAAACCGCTATTTTTAGCCCAAGAAGCACATTTAAGCCCATCTCTTTCTAAGATATTAATAGGAAGTTCTATTGTAGTAAAACTGTGTATCTTATTTCCAACTCTTTTTGCTGCATTTTGAGCTAATGTAAGCAGATCTTCGTACGGTAAAAATTCATCACTTAACTCTGGTAAAGAGAAACTATTTGAACTTACGCCGTAAGAGCCGATTCTTCTATATTTAACCTCTTCTTCAAGTCCGACAAATGCTTCTTCAAGCCTTCTGTACATCTCATCGAGTCTTTCGTCTTTTGAAATGCCTCTGTTTATTGCATCTAAAATATAGTACTCCGGGTTATGTATAAGATAGCAGTCCAGTTTCTCAAGTTCCAGCCTCTTTAGCGACATTGACAGTTGATTATGCAAAAATGATTTTGATATAGAGTGATAGCAATCTTGGCTATATTTTACTACCTCTTCTGAATTCTTTATCGCAGAAGAATCCTCTTTATATTCAATTAAATCAGTGCCTTGGATATAACCAAACTTGCTAACTATTTCGACTTCGTCTTTTTTATCTTCATCAAACTCTCTAAATGCCAGCGCAATAGCTCGCTCTGCTCCGCCGTTCATATAATTTGAAGATGTATCTATCATTTTTATACCGGATTCAATAGCCTCTTTTAGACTTGCTACATGCTGCGGATTTAAATCACTGATTCTGTAAGTTCCAAATGCGAAATTACTCATAATATCTCACTCTATAAATTAAGTATTTTAGGATTGGGAAGTTTTATCAAAAAATATATGGTTAAGCACGGTTTACTGTGCGCGCCCAACTAAGTGCCCTCGGGGTATGGGCTTGACGCCGAGTTGCTTATACCCTTGTGGTACAAACTTCAGCGTTAGCGTAGCAAAAGGGACTTTGTTCCTTTTGTGTACTTATTAAACAAGCTCGATAAATGCCATAGTAGTAGCGTCACCACGGCGAATACGAGTTCTAATAATTCTAGTATAGCCACCTGGACGATCTACATACTTAGGAGCTATTTCATTTACTAGAGTTTTTGTTGCTTCTTTACTTTGAAGCGCCGCGAATACTGCTTTGTGAGCATTTGAATCGTTTTTACCTGCGATGGTAATAAGCTTTTCAACATAAGAACGAAGCTCTTTTGCTTTTTCAACAGTAGTTTCAATTTTACCATGTTCTATTAACGAAATACTAAGGTTTTTAAGTAAAGCAGCACGGTGTGCGCTTGTGCGACCTAGTTTACGGTATCCATGACGATGTCTCATCTATAATTCCTCTATTAAGCTTATAAAGCTTCTATTTTCTTTTTTAATGCACTAACAACATCATCTGCAAGATCGCCGCCAACTTCATAACCGAACTCTTGAAGTTTTTCAACAATCTCGTCATACGACTTTTTACCTAGATTTTTAACATTTTTAAGATCATTAGTGCTCATCAATGCTATTTCACCTACAAGTTTAATGCTTGAACGATCAAGACAATTAAAACTTCTCGCGCTTAAACCTAAACTGTCAATATGTGCAGTTAGTTTTTTAAGATCTGGGCTCTCTTCAGCTCTCTCTATTGTAGTTGGAGCTTTAACACTAATTTCGCTATTAAATACTGCTAATTGAGCATACATAACTTCTAATGAATTTCTAAATGCATCTAATGGAGAAATTTGTCCATCAGTTCTAATATTTATGATAACTCTTTCAAAGTTAGGGTTGTCTGCTACAAGTACATTTTCAATCTTATAAGTTGCGCTGCGAACAGGAGTAAAATAAGCATCAAGTGCTATATATCCCTCTTCTAAGCTGTCATAAGTATCTTCACTTGCAACATAACCGATACCTTGTGCAATTCTAATACTAAAATTAAGTGTAGAATCTTCATTTAATGTAGCGAGATGAGTATTTGGAGTTACTATTTCTACTTCATTATTTGTAAGATCGCCACCTTTGATTGTACAAGGACCTGCAAAGCTGTAGTTAATCTCTGTTTCTGTAACATTACCAAGCAGCTTAAAGCGAATCTCTTTAAGATTTAAAATAAAATCTGAAATATCTTCAAGCATACCGCGCACTGAGTCAAACTCATGCTTAGCGCCTTCAATTTTAATAGCTATTGGTGCGTAACCAACCGAGCTGCTTAACAAAAAACGGCGAAGTGGATGAGCTAAAGAGATAGCATATCCCGTTTCAAACGGGTATGCCATAATATTAGCTTCATTTTCACTAATCTGCTCTACCTCAAACTCTTGAGGAGCAAGTGGAGTAGTTTTAATTTTTTTCATTTAACGCCTTTGTATTTAAACTATTATTTCGAGTAAAGCTCAACGATTAAACGCTCTTCTACAGGGATAACAACTTCTTCACGCTCTGGTAAACGAGTAAAGATACCGAATTTTTTATCAGCATCAATATCAACCCATGGAGCTATTCCAGTTTGGTTAACAAGTTCAATTGCACGATTAATTTGAACATTAGTCTTGCTGCTCTCACGAATCTCGATTTTCTGACCAGGTCTTACACGGTAAGAAGGAATATCAAGTTTTGCGCCATCTACTAAAAGGTGGCCGTGAGTAACAAGTTGACGAGCAAAACGGCGAGTTGATGCAAATCCCATACGATAAACAACATTATCTAATCTTTGCTCAATTAAAGTAATAAGGTTTGTACCTGTATTGCCTTCTCTTCTTTTAGCTTCAACGAATAGTGCGCGGAATTGCTTCTCAGAAACACCATACATAAATTTTGCTTTTTGCTTTTCGTTTAATTGTAATCCATACTCAGATACTTTTTTACGACGCTGACCATGTTGACCTGGAGCATACGGACGTTTTTCTAATGCAGATTTACCTGCTAAACGACGCTCCCCTTTTAGGTTAAGGCTAACTCCAAATCTTCTTTCGATTTTTTCTACTGGACCTCTATATCTTGCCATCAGTAATCTCCTTAAACTCTACGGCGCTTAGGCGCGCGACATCCATTGTGTGGTAGTGGAGTAACATCTTTCATGTATGTTACGCGAATACCTTCAATTGAACCTACTGCTTTAGTTGCAGTTTCTCTTCCTGAACCAGGACCTTGAACTTTAATACCAAGTTCTTTTATACCATGCACTTGTGCTTTAGCTACCGCATCTTCAACAGCTGCTTGAGCTGCAAACGGAGTAGATTTTTTGCTACCTTTAAAACCAAGGCTGCCAGCAGAACTCCAAGCGATTAAATTACCCATATCATCTGTAATAGTTACAAGCGTATTGTTAAATGATGCAGAGATATGAACTATACCGCGTGCAATATTTTTTCTTACTACTTTTTTTCTAACAGCTTTTCTTTTTGCCATCTGTTATCCCTTACGCTGCGCCGACAGTTTTGCGTTTGCCCTTACGAGTACGCGCATTTGTCTTAGTTTTTTGACCACGGCATGGAAGACCACGACGGTGACGAAGACCTCTGTATGAACCTAAATCCATAAGTGCCTTGATGTCCATTGCAACTTGTTTACGAAGATCACCTTCTACTACATGATTAGCGCGAATCTCTTTAGTGATTGCTGCTACATCATCTTCGCTTAGTTCGTAAACTCTCTTATTATAATCTATACCTGTCGCATCTAAAATTTTGCGAGAAGCATGTAGACCAACTCCATAGACATATGTTAGACCATACTCTATTCTTTTTTTCTTAGGTAAATCAACACCAGAAATACGAGCCATGGTTATCCTTGTCTCTGTTTATGTTTTTTAACTTTGCAGATTACTCTTACAATGCCTTTTCTTTTGATAACTTTACAATCATCACACATCTTCTTAACTGAAGCTCTTACTTTCATCGAAAGTCCTTACAATAAATTCTCATAAAATTTGAACAGAGTTCAGCTTTTATTCAGTCACTAAAGCTACGCCTATCGGCGAGAATTAATACATTCTCATAAAATCTGAACAGAGTTCAGCTTTACCCCTACTCTTTGCTGTCTGTAGGCAAACAATTTTAGCTTACCAATACTTTTATCTATACATATCTATATAGGTAAAAATACTCTTCTATTTTGTTAAAACAGCAAAGCGGATGAGGATTATACACAAATAAATGTAAAAGATTTATTAAGTTGCTTTATTTTGTTTACTTTAATAAATTTTGACTCTATTTTTACAAATTAATCCCATAAAACACTCACCCCATACTCTTGATTTAGAACTATAAATTTATTGTAGTAAACTTTTTTACCATATTTTTTACTCAATAACTCTACTTCTATACTTTCATCCTCAAGAAGTTCTCTTATCTCTTTATATGAGAGCCATTTTCCATATTTTGCAAGACTGTTTTGCCAAATTCTAAAATCACATGTAGAGCTCTTTGTAAGTTCAAACATCTCTCCATCTTCGGTTTTCCAATTAGCATTTGAGCATGCATACAGTTTTACTTTTTTGCCGCTTACTTCTTTATCCCTGACTTCAATACTTCCATTATCACAATATGGGCATTTTCCTAAAATCATTTGACACTCTTTTTTATAATACTATAACTATAAAAAAATTAAAATTTTAAAAATATGGCAAATTGCAAAGTTTTTATTTTAAAAAAAATTTATACTAATTTAATAATCTTCTATCGGCATTAAATATGCTTTTTGCTTTTAAAAATAGAACTAACATATATATAACACCTATTCCATAATTCAATGTTTCTTCACTCGCTCCATAAGAGTATAAGTCAGCCCAAAAAAAGTAAATTATAGAACTAATAGCAATGGCTGCAATTACAAGAGAAACAAAATATAAACCATCACTATACAAACTAACAAGCAGAGCCAAACCAATATAAACAGGTACGGTGTGCCCCGTAAGATACCAATAGAGAGCTCCAACCATTATAATTAATATATTAAGCAGCATTTTTTAACCTTCTTAATTATTTTTTATAAGTTTAACTAAATATTTCTACAATTCAAAAAGAAGAGATAGTATCTTGTGTGCTAAAGTAGATATAATGCCAAACATAATTCTCGATTAAGTTGAGATAGACGGAATAACAAGGAAATATTTTGAAACAAAACGAACACTTAGAGCTCGGAGTCATTAACTGCCTGCGAATAGATAGACATACCCCTCACGGCATATTTTTAGAATCTCTGGATGAAAAGGATGTGCTTTTGCCGCAAGCCTATGTTACGGATGAGATGCATGATGATAAACTTATTGAGGTATTTTTATATACCGATTCGGAAGATAGACTCATAGCAACAACACTAAAACCAAAAGCGATGCTTGATGGATTTGCTCTTTTTGAGGTAGTTGATGTTGCACCGTTTGGAGCATTTGTAAACTGGGGACTTGCAAAAGATCTGCTTGTTCCAAATATGTTTCAAAAAACGCCATTTAAAGTCGGCGACAAAAGATTTTTAAGGGTTGTTTACGATGAGAGAACTCATCGTCTTGTCGGAAGTGAAAAATTGGGTGATTTTTTCGATAAAAGACCTAAAGGACTTGCTTCGCACAAAGAGGTCGAAATACTCATTATTGCAAAAACTCCGCTTGGTTTTAAATGTATCGTAGAAGAAAAATACGAAGGCTTGATATACCACAATGAAATATTTGAAAAAGTGGATATCGGAAGCAAAAGAGTGGCGTTTGTCAAAACTGTTAGAAAAGACGGGTGTATTGATTTAAGCCTTCAAGCCGGAGGAAGCAAACAAAAAGATCTCTCAAGCGAGAGAGTTTTATCTCTTTTAAAAAAGAGCAACGGAAGTATGCCGTATAATTACAAAAGCGATGCTCAGCTTATTAAAGATGTATTTGGGCTTAGCAAAAAAGAGTTTAAACGCTCACTTACTGCTCTCTTAGAGAGCGGAGCTATCGAAGTTAAAGACAGCGGTATTTATCTAAAGGGCTAAAATGGCGAAAGAAAAAAAAAGCATAGAGCTCTCTGATAAAAAGATATCTTTCAATTTGGAGAGAGTTTCATATAATGTTATACGGTTTTTTCCAACCAAAATGACAGTAGATGTTATGGTGTTTGAAGATGGCATAAAAGATGGCGTAAAAACTATTCCCTTTGCCCATCTTCCAAAAGAGATAAAAAAAATTATTAAACCGAACTAAATATATTTAAGGAACTCCTTTTGACATTTAACCAAATCAAGATGGCTGTCTACTCCACGGTTGTCACAAACTTTTATGGATTTAAACTGACAAAATTTAAAGATTCAAAAGATAAGAAGAGCCTTAGAATTGACTATGCAAACAGACTGCTTAATAAATTAAATATAAAAATAAAAGTTATAAACGAAGAGAAACTTCCACAAGATGGACAATATCTTCTAATTTCAAATCATAGAAGCATTATCGACCCTCTGATTGTTGAAATTGCTACACAAAACAGCTTGATTTTTGGATACTGGATAGCAAAAAAAGAGCTCTATGACTCACTTTTTTTTGGAAAATTTACCAGAAATGCGGGAACAATTCTTCTTGACCGCGAAGCCTCTCAGATGAGCGGCTTTTTTAAAGATATAAAAAGTTGTGTCAAAGAGGGCAACTCTGTTTTTATCTTTCCGGAGGGAACCAGAAACAAAACGGATGCGGAACTTACAGAGTTTAAAGAGGGCTCTCAAATTATTGCAATCAAAAATAGGCTTCCGATTCTTCCTGTTTTTATACGCTCAAAAGCAGATGCTATTTTAAAATCGGCAATAAATGACTCTACAGAGCAGCGAATAATTGAGCTAGAGATAGGCGACATCATAGATTATAAAGATAAAACTATGCCTTTGGAAGAGGCTTATAGAAAACAGTTTAATATAACCAACTAAACTATTATCTCTTTTTGGTTAACATACATTACAAGAAATGGAGAAGCTACATGTCAGAAGTTAAAAAATGTAATTCATTGGAAGAAGTTAGACAAGAGATAGATAAAATTGACGATTTAATTGTTGAGCTTATATCTCAAAGAAGCCACCTTGTGCGTCAAGCTGCATCATTTAAAAACAGCATCGAAGAGGTTAAAGCCGAAGACAGAGTGGATTACATCTTGCAAAAAGTTCGTCATGCCGCAATTAAAGCTGATGTCTCTCCAAATATGATTTCTGATCTTTTTAAAATTATGATAAACGAGATGGTTGAGACAGAAATATCAGAATTTAGAAACACTCAAACATTTTAGAGCAGTATATATAAAAAGAGGGTGATACCTCTTTTTATTTGTATCTGTAAGTGATACGACCTTTATCAAGAGAGTATGGCGTTAGTTCAAGTTTTACCTTATCACCCGGTAATATTTTTATATAGTGCATACGCATCTTACCAGCGATATGACACAAAATAATATGCCCATTTTCTAACTCAACACGGAATGTTGCATTTGGCAAAGCCTCTATAATCTTGCCATCAACTTCGATAACATCTGATTTAGCCATTTTAATCCTTTTTTTCTCAAGCCAGAGATAAAATTTCAGCTTTACCATTGACAATTGCAACAGTATGCTCGTAGTGTGAGCCGCGTAAACCATCGGCACTAACAACATCCCACTTGTTCTCTAAAATTAGTGGTTTTGAATCTTTTTGACAAATCATCGGTTCTAAACAAAAAACCATTCCGTTTTTTATCTTTGGACCTGCTTTTGCATCTTTTCCATCTAAATAATTTGGAATTTCAGGTTCTTCATGAGGTTTTTTGCCAATACCATGACCACAAAAGCTATGTAGTGGCACAAAACCTCTCGAACGAATTGAATTTTCCAATATAGCAGATAGTTCTTTAAATCTCATACCTACTTTAATTGACGCTATCGCCTCATAAAGAGAATCCTTAGCGCATGCGATAAGTTCTTCATCTTTAGCGGTTACTTTACCGACAGCTGCCGTAATTGCCCCGTCACCAAACCATCCATTAAGCTCAGTTCCAATATCATAACCTATAATATCACCATCTTGGAGTATGTAGTCAGTTGGGATACCATGAATAATAACTTGATTAAGAGAGGTGCATACTGCATTAGGAAAGCCGTAAAGACCTTTAAAAGACGGCCTAGCACCTTGAGAGCGGATATAATCCTCTGCCATTGCGTCAAGCTCTTTTAAAGAAATCCCTACTTTTGTATTTTGTTTTAGAAGTTCTAGTGCTCCGCCAACAATTTTGTTGGCAGCGCGAAGTTTTTCAATCTCCACTGGTTGTCTTAGCGCAATGGCCATTATTTATAGACCAACTGCACTTAGCGTCTCATATTTACTCATGTAAATTTGAGCTTCAATTTTTCTCATTGTATCAAGTGCAACTTGCACAACGATTAAAACTGCCGTACCGCCAAAGAAGAACGGAACGCCCATCCCCTTTATAATCATGAACGGCAGTGTAGCAACAAGTCCGAGATAAAGAGCGCCCGTAAATGTTAGATTACTGGCTGTGGTATTTAAAAATTCAGCAGTAGCATTTCCGGTACGAATACCAGGAATAAATCCACCCTGTTTTTTCAAATTTTCAGATATATCTTTTGCATTGAAAGTGATTGATGCATAAAAGAATGCAAAGAAAACAACAAAAATAAATGTCAAAAAGTTAAAGAAATAACTATTTGGATTTAAATAATCTGCAATTGCTATAATAGTAGGATTGCTACTGCTAGATAAAACAGTCATAGGAAACATTAATATTGCACTAGCAAAGATAACCGGAATAACACCGGCCAAATTAACTTTAATAGGAATATAGTTCATAACTCTCTTATTTTGGTTTTGCATAATAACTTTTTTAGCATATGTAACAGGTACACGGCGTTCACCAAGCTCAACATAAATAATAACAGCAATTGTTCCAAATACAAGAGCAAGAATTGCAATTACAGTTAAAAAGCTCATAGCGCCTGTATTAACCATTGTAAACATTTGACCTATTGCACTTGGTATTGCCGAAACAATTCCGGCAAAAATAATCAAAGATATACCGTTACCTATACCGCTTTGAGTAATCTGTTCACCAATCCACATTAGTAACATAGTTCCGGCTAACATTGAGATAGCAGAAAGCATTATAAATGTATTTAAATCAACTAATATTGCGCTATTACCGTTTGGTCCTGTTAAACTTTGAAGTCCAACACTTATACCGATAGCTTGAATAATTGTAATAACAATTGTCGCATAGCGAATAATTTGCATATACCTAACCATTCCATCTCGTTCTTTTTTCATCTGTCCAAGCGGAGCAAATGTAGCAGCCAAAAGTTCCATAATAATTGAAGCGGTAATGTAAGGCATAATTCCAAGAGCTATGATTGACATTCTCTCAACGGCATTACCGCTGAACATATTAAATAAACCTAATGCATCTGCTTGGTGGGAATCGAAGAATGAAGCTATAACAGCAGCGTCAACGCCTGGAACTGGCACATATGCCAGTAGGCGATAAATAAATAAAAACCCGATAGTAATAAATATCTTATTAACTAGATTTTTATTCACGACTATTTACCCGTAGTAGTAACGTTATCGTCTTTAATTTTTGATGCTAAATCTTTAGCAGAAGCACCAACTAACTTAACTTTTGTTACAGAAGCGGCAATTTTATGAACACCACGGATACTCTCTATAGTAATTTCACTTAACTCTGCAACTGCTTTTATTTTATCAACATTAATTACATATGGTTTTACAACACGAGATGTAAATCCGATTTTAGGTAATCTTCTTGCAAGTGGAGTTTGTCCACCTTCAAAGTTTCTTTTTCTTGAACTACCAGAACGAGCAGTTTGACCTTTTCCACCACGAGTAGAAGTCTTACCCATTCCAGAACCACATCCACGCCCAACTCTTTTACGATTTGCCGTAGAACCTTCAGCAGGTGTTAAATTTTCAATACCCATCATCTATCCTTTTAAGCGACCTAGTGCTTCAACTGTAGCGCGCACTAGTGTAGCTGGATTGTTTGAACCGATTGACTTTGTAAGTACATCTTTTATACCTGCAAGTTCAAGAACAGGACGAGTAGCACCACCCGCGATTACCCCTGTACCTTCTGATGCCGGCTTTAATAAAATACGACTTGCATTGTATTTATGCTCAATATCATGTGCAATTGTAGTACCTCTGATACTAACTTTACTTAAGTTTTTAAATGCATTATCTACGGCTTTTTTAATTGCATCTGGAACTTCTTTCGCTTTTCCAGTGCCAAAACCGATAGTACCTTTTTTATCACCAACTACTATCAATGCTGTAAAACGGAAACGACGCCCGCCTTTTACAACTTTTGTAACACGACCTATATTTACTATTGATTCTTCAAAATCTTCTCTATTGATTTCCATTTTAACCCCTAGAACTTAATTTCGTTTGCACGAAGTGCGTCACCAAATGCAGCTATTACACCGTGGTATTGGTAACCATTACGATCAAATACAATCTCAGAAATATTAGCTTTTTTCAGTGAAGCAGCAAATACTTCACCAAGCGCAGCTGCACCCTCTTTGTTTGCTTTATGACCTGTTACTTTTGAATTAATAGCAGCTAGCGTTGTAGCTGTTACATCATCAATAGCTTGAACACTCAAATAACGATTTGAACGAAATACAGAAACACGAGGAAGTGAAGCACAACCAGATATTTTTGCACGAATACGGCGTTTTCGCTTTAAACGATTAGCTATCTTGCTTTTTAATACTTTAGCATTCATTTATACTCCTCCCTTATTTCTTAGAAGTTTTACCGGCTTTACGCGCGATAACTTCCTCAACATATTTAACACCTTTACCTTTGTAAGGCTCTGGTGGACGGAATGATCTTATCTCAGCAGCAGTTTGACCAAGCGATTGCTTGTCATGACTTTTAAGAGTAATAACATTTTTTTCAACGACAGCTTCAACACCTGATGGTAATTCATAGTTGATATCGTGTGAATATCCAAGTTGTAGGTTAAGTACGCTACCATTAACAGCAGCACGGTAACCAACACCATTAATCTCTAAAGCTTTTGTATATCCAGTTGTTAAACCAGTAACTACATTTTGAGCCAGTGCACGATATGTACCCCAGAAAGCTCTATGAGCACGAGAATCCGATAGTGTTGCAAAAGTTAAAACATTACCATCTAAAGTGAAAGCAACATTTCCTTTTGTATCTAAATCAACACTATTTTTGCCTTTAGCAAAAGTTATAACATTTTCGTTTGCACTAACAGCTATATCAGATGCAAATTGTACGGGTAATTTACCAATTCTTGACATGTTATTTCCTTCCTACCAAATCGTACACATAACTTCGCCACCAACGCCAAGCTGGAAAGCTTTATCGTTTGGTAGAATGCCATGTGATGTACTAACAATAATAGTTCCGTAACCATTTTTGAAACGCTTAATCTCTTCTTTGCCTTTGTAGACACGACGACCAGGTTTAGATATTCTCTTCATTTCATTAATGACACTTTTACCGTTTTCACCGTATTTCAATACAACATTGATAGTCTTTTTAACGCCGTCTTCAACAACATTAGAACTTTCAATATAACCTTTTTCAACTAAAATGTTTGCCATTGCTTCAATACTCTTAGAGTGAACAAGCGTAGTAACATCTAATCTTCTCATACCAGCATTACGAATACGAGTTAACGCGTCCGATACTAAATCATTTATCATTTTTTTCCTTTGCTAATCATCAGAAGTTTCAAGGGTAGACTGTTGCCTACCAGCTTGACTTTCTAACGCCTGGGATTAATCCCTCATTTGCCATTTTTCTAAAACATACACGACATATTCCGAAGTCACGGATAACAGAGTGTGGACGACCACAAATCTGACATCTTGTGTAACCGCGAACTTTAAACTTCGGCTCTCTAGAAGCCTTTACAATCATCGACTTCTTAGCCATTAGTTGCTCCCTTTAGTAAAAGGCATACCCATTTTCTCTAAAAGAGCAAATCCTGCCTTGTCTGAATCAGCAGTCGTTACAACCGTGATATTCATACCATGAATTTGCATGATAGAATCATAACTGATTTCTGGAAAAATCAATTGCTCTTGTAGTCCAAAGTTGTAGTTACCACGACCGTCAAAACCATTTCTAGGAACTCCACGAAAGTCTTTCACACGCGGAAGAGCAATAGAAACTAGACGATCAAAAAAGTTGTACATCTTTTCACCACGAAGCGTTACACGAATACCAACAGGCATTCCTTCACGAACTTTAAAACCAGCAACTGATTTTTTTGCTATTACCGTGCTTGCTTTTTGACCGGCAATTTTAGTAATAGTATCTTCAATGTTTTGGATAAGTTTATTATCTTTCATCGCAAAACCTGCACCAACAGAGATAATTACCTTATCTAATGAAGGAGTTTGCATCGGGTTTTTAATCCCTAAGTCTGCTTGCAACTCAGATTTTAAACTTAAATATTTTTCTTTTAAACGAGCCATCTACTTATGCCTCCACTTTACGAACATTTGAAACATCTATAGGCATCTCTTTATTGATATGTCCACCTTTAGTGTTATCTTCTGTAGGTTTGATAGCTTTCTTAGCAATTTTGCAACCTTCAACTATTACCTTGTTTTTCTTTGGTAATACTTCAAGCACAGTAGCTTTTGTTCCGCGATCGTCACCAGCGATAATTTCTACAGTATCGCCTTTTTTGAATTTAAACTTTGCCATTAAACAACCTCCGGCGCAAGAGATACGATTTTCATAAAACCACCGTAACGCACTTCACGAGCTATTGGGCCGAAAATACGAGTGCCAACCGGCTCTCTCTTGTCATCAAGTATAACAGCTGCATTATCATCAAAACGAATAAGAGAACCATTTTCACGGTGAATCTCTTTAGCAGTTCTAACTACAACAGCTTTTACAACTTTACCTTTTTTAACTTTAGCAGTAGGAGTCGCTTTTTTTACAGAAGCAATGATAACATCACCTACTCTTGCATAACGACGCTTAGAACCGCCAAGTACCTTAATACACATAATCTCTTTTGCACCTGTATTATCAGCTACATTTAGACGAGTAAAACCTTGGATCATTATTCTGCTCCTAGTATTACTGTTTTAAGTCTATATGATTTAGTCTTAGAAAGCGGGCGACACTCGATTGCAATAACCTGATCGCCAACTTTTAACTCATTGCGTTCATCATGTACCAGGTACTTTTTGAAGCGCTTTACAACTTTATGGTAACGAGGGTGCATTACACGACGCTCAACAACAACACTTGCTGTCTTATCGCCTGAAATTTTAACTACATTACCTTGAATTTCACGTTTATGTGTCATTGCCAGCCCCTATTTCGCTGCACTAAGTGCAGTGCTGATTCTAGCAACATCTTTTTTAGCGATACGAAGTTCGCTAGTGTTTTGTAGTTGCATCATCTGTTTTTTAATTTTTAGAGTAAAGAGCTGAGTCTTTTTCTCTTTTAGCATTGCCTGAAGCTCTGCTATGTTTTTATCTGCTAAATCAGAATATTTCATTGCTCATCTCCGCAGTAATTATTTTTGTTTTGAAAGGTAACTTGTGCAGAGCAAGAGTTAATGCTTCACGAGCAAGCTCTTCCGGAACACCAGCCATTTCAAAAATTATACGACCTGGTTTAATGTTCATTACCCATTGGTCAACTGAACCCTTACCCTTACCCATACGAGTTTCAAGAGGTTTTGCAGTTAACGGTTTAGCCGGGAATACACGAATCCAAATTTTACCATTTCTTTTTATGTGACGAGTAGCTGAAATACGAGCTGACTCAATCTGACGAGAGTTGATACGACCTGCTTCAACTGCTTTTAGGGCAATATCACCAAATGCTAATGTATAACCCGAACGAGCGTAACCACGGTTACGGCCTTTCATCATTTTACGATATTTAGTTCTCTTAGGCATCAACATGATTATTCAGCCTTTCCGCTATTTTCGCGTTTAGGAGCACGCTTCGGACGACGTGTCTCTTGTTTTTCTTCTTTAACTTCAGCCGGAATACCTTTAGTGAGAACTTCACCTTTAAATATCCATACTTTAACACCGATACAACCGTATGTAGTGTGAGCTTCAGCAAATCCATAATCTATTTTTGCACGAAGAGTATGTAAAGGAACGCGTCCCTCTAAATACCACTCAGTACGAGCCATTTCAGCACCGCCAAGACGACCGCTTACAGATACTTTAATACCTTTAGCTCCGCCTCTTTGTGCGTTTTGCATAACTTTTTTCATAGCGCGTCTGAAAGCAACACGACGCTCTAATTGAGTAGCAACATTTTCTGCAACAAGTTGCGCAGAAATTTGAGCTTTTTTCTCTTCTTTGATATTTACTGATATAGGTTTACCTACAAGAGCTTGAAGAGTATCTTTAAGCTTCTCAATATCTGAACCCTTTTTACCGATAATGATACCAGGGCGTGCAGCAATAATAGTTACACGAAGTCTTTTAGCTGTTCTTTCTATGATAATGTTAGAAACACCCGCATAGTAAAGTTCTTTTTTCAAATATGTACGAATCTTGTAATCTTCGCCTAAGTATGCTGCTGCAGTCTTAAAATTAGGAAACCATCTGCTTTCCCAATTGCGATTTATGCCAAGACGCAAACCAATAGGATTAACTTTTTGACCCATATTATTTACCCTCTACTTCTACTAAAATATGCGCTGTCGGTTTTCTAATACCTGATGCCATACCGCGAGCTCTCGGACGAAATCTCTTTAGTACAGGACCATTATCAACACGGCATGATGTTACTATACAATCGCTAGCTTCGTTACCGCTGTTTGCAACTGCTGACGCAACTACTTTTGCAATAATTTTTGCTGCTTTGTTTGGTGTAAACTCTAAAGCTGCTAGTGCCGCTTCAGCGTTCATACCTTGAATCTCTCTTGCAATAAGACGAGATTTCATCGGTGAAACACGGATAAATTTTAATAATGCTCTAGCCATGATTAACCTTTCTTCTGTACAGAGCCCTTATGGCCCTTAAATGTACGAGTTGGTGCGAATTCACCTAGTTTATAACCAATGTGATTCTCTGTTACATATACAGGTACAAATTGACGCCCATTATGAACATTCATAGTCAAGCCAACCATGTCAGGTAGAACCATACTTCTACGAGACCAAGTTTTGATAGGTTTTTTATTTCCTTCTGCTTTGGCTGCAACTACTTTTTTCATTAAATGATCATCAACAAATGGACCTTTTTTTACACTTCTTGCCATTTAACTACCTCTTCGGATTAGATTTACGGCGAGTAATAATAAGTTTATCACTTGCTTTTTTACGACGAGTTTTTGAACCCTTCGTTGGTTTACCCCACGGAGTAACTGGGTGACGACCTGAATTCGTTTTACCTTCACCACCACCGTGCGGGTGATCTATTGGGTTCATCGCAGAACCACGAGTTTGAGGACGAATACCCATATGACGACTACGACCTGCTTTTGCGATAACGATGTTAATATACTCTTCGTTTCCGACAATTCCGACAGTAGCCATACACTCACCTAGTACTAAACGCATTTCAGAAGATGGCATACGAAGTGAAACATACTTGCCGTCACGACCCATAATTTGAGCGCTTGTTCCAGCTGAACGAACCATTTGTCCGCCTTTGCCAACTTTTAACTCAATATTATGAACTGATGTACCAACAGGTATATTCATAAGTTTCATTGCATTACCAGGCTTAATATCAATGCCAGATTCAGCAGAGATAACTGCGTCGCCTACATTTAAATTTTTTGGTAAAAGAATATATCTTTTATCTCCATCTGCATATGTAACTAAAGCAATACGACAGTTACGGTATGGATCATACTCTACTGTGCTAACAGTACCGGGAATACCGAATTTATTTCTTTTGAAATCAATAATACGGTAAAGTTTTTTAGCACCTGCTTCTTTATGACGAGATGTAATACGACCGTTATTGTTTCTTCCCGCTGCTGCCGGAAGTTTAATCAATAAAGAACGCACAGACGCTTTTGAAGTGATATCACCACTGTCAACATTAGTATAAAAACGACGAGACGGAGTTACCGGTCTATAAGTTTTAATTGCCATGTTAAACCGCCAAACTTTCTATTTGTGCACCCTCAGGTAACTTAACATAAAACTTTTTAAAGTCATTTTGCTTACCTTGTACACCACGGAATCTTTTTATTTTTCCGCTTTGATTAAGTGAGTTGATTCTTGTTGGAATAATTCCAAAATACTCACGAAAAACCTCTTTTAGACCAGTTTTACTCATACGAGGAGAAGTTTGAACAACGATTATTCCGTCTTCTTGCATACCAAGTGTCTTCTCTGTATAGAGTATAGATTTAATATCTGTAATATCTGCCATTTATTTAGCCTCTCCTACAAGATTTTCCCATACCGCTTTTTCGATCACAAGTGAACGATAATTCGCAGCTAAATAAGCATTCAATTCATTCTCTTCAATTACATATGTACTTGAAATGTTTTCAAATGCTAAATATGTTTTTTCATCTAAAACCGTTTTTACAAAAAGAGTGTCTCTTTGATTTAACGATTTAAACATTGCAGCAGCATCTCTTGTTTTACCAGATGCTATTTCAATGCTGTCAACGATGAATAAACTACCGTTTTGTGCGTGTTGATTTAACGCAAAGTTAAGAGCAAGTTTTTTTTGCTTCTTATTAACTTTAAGATCATAATTACGATTGTTCTTAGGACCAAACGCTTTACCACCGCCAACAAATGTTGGAGCACGCTTTGAACCAGCACGACCGCGACCGCCACCTTTTTGAGCCCATGGCTTCTTACCGCCACCTCTAACTTCTGCACGAGTCAAAGCTGATGCAGTGTTAGCTCTCATAGCTGCTTGTGTAGATTTTACATACAGGTATAAGTTGTGAGGATTAATACCAGAAAAACTCTCCGGCAAAGCTAACTCAGAAGCTTTTTCCATTTTTTCATTTAGAACTATTGCGCTCATTATCTAGCTACCTTTACACGACCTAAAGAACCATTTGCTCCAGAAACTGAACCAACAACCGCAATGATTTTGTTTTCAGCATCATAAGAAACGATTTCGTTCTTAACACTATTTTGTGTGTTTCCGTGTTGTCCAGGCATTTTCTTGCCCTTCATAACGCGACCTGGCCACTCTGCATTACCGATAGAACCTGTTCTACGGCCAAATCTATGACCATGTGCAGCAGGACCACCAGAGAAATTCCAGCGCTTCATTGCTCCGGTAAAACCATGTCCTTTAGTAGTAAAAGTAGATTTTATAACTTTAGCTTCTGCTAAAGGTGTTAAATCTAAATCACCAGCTTCAGTGTTTGCTACTTCTAAAGTAACAAAACGGTTAAACTCAGATGAAAGGCTATATTTCTTTTGCTGACCTTCAATTGACTTATTCATTTTTTTACCGCTCTTGTACGCAACAATTGCAGTCTCTTTATTAACTTCACATACCTTAGTATCTAATACTCTTAAAAGAGTAACAGGCTTACTAGGAACTGTGATAGTACGGCTCATACCGATTTTTTCAACAATATATTCCACGATGACCTCCTACTTATCCATAGAGCGAACTTCTACATCCACTTCCGGTGCAAGATCTAGTTTCATTAGAGAATCTACTGTTTCTGGCGTTGCAGAAACGATATCAATTACTCTAGCGTGCATACGGATTTCAAACTGCTCACGAGAACTTTTGTTTACGTGTGGAGATTTGATAACCGTATATTTACGAATCTTTGTTGGCAAAGGGATTGGACCACGAATTACCGCGCCTGTACGCTTTACAGCCTCAACTATTGATGCAACTGATCTATCAAGAACACGATGATCATAAGCTTTCAATTTTAAACGAATTTTTTCCATGTTTTTCCTTCTAAAGAACTCGTCAGGTCTAGCCTAACTATATTAAGGGAGCGGAATTGTATCCAAACTATCTCTATTATTCAAGAATATATGGGCTAAAATTTGAATTTTGTATAAATTTATTTCCTTTTAATAAGGAAATGGTAGAATTACAATATGGAAATATTACTAGAAGACTTATATAAAACCGATATCAATTTAGAAAAATTCCACTTTAGAAAACTATTTTTGGAAGATTTAAGCTACCAGATAAATGGAATTTCACAAAGCGGGAAGACCAAACTTGTCAAAAATTATCTTTTGGGGCTTAAAAAGAGTAGTTATATCTATATTGATTGCAGAGATTTGCGCATAGATGTAGAAGAGCTAAACAAAACACTTTCAATCTTTTGCAATAAGTACAAAATAAATACTCTTGTACTTGACAACTATATAGAAGATATCCAAATTATCAATGTGCCTCAACTGATTATATGCAGTGAACTGCACCATAAAATTGATTTTTTAACAAGCGTAAAACTATATCCGCTTGATTATGAGGAGTTTTTGGCATATGAGCATAAGTACGACTCGACCGCCTTAAATCACTTTTTTAAACTTGGCGGCTTTCCCTCCATGCACAAGATTAGTAACGACGAGAGAGTTGTCTACATTCAAAAAATATTAAGACATGCGCTAAGTGCCATGGAGCTGGATATTTTAATATTTTGCACAAAGATGATGGCACAAAAAATATCTCCATACTCTGTTTATGAAAGACTAAGACATACAAAAAAAATATCAAAAGACAAACTATATAAATCTTTTGAGAGCTTAAGCGAAAAAGGGTACATCCATCAGCTTCAAAAAGTTAATCACCCAAAAGCCATCAGAAAAATCTATCTCTGCGACATCTCTCTAAAATCTGCCCTGACTATAGATAAAAATTTTAGTAAACTTTTTGAAAATATGATATATTTAGAACTTTTAAAATCAGACAAAGAGTGTTTTTATGATGATGGAATTGACTTTTATTTGCCGCAAAGTGACGAGGTAATTTTAGGAATGCCTTTTGCCGATGAGAGAACACTCTTTAAAAAGATGGAAGCTATAGAAGCATTTCTGTTTACATATCAAGTAAAAAAAGTAATTACAATTACCATGAGCACAGAGGGAAGTATGAGCCACCCTATCTCACGCGTAGAGATGATTCCGTTTGATATTTGGGCAATTGGAGATTAAGCTGTAAATTTATTTACACTTTCTCCAAACGGCTTCACTTTGGGTACCCCAAAATCATAGATTTTGACCCTTAAGTTGCAGGGGTTTGAAAAAAATATAAATAAAATCAAGGATGACTATATGTTATGCGGTATTGACGAGGCGGGACGCGGTCCGCTTGCAGGCGATTTAGTAATTGCAGGATGTATTTTAAACAGATTTATTGATGGTTTAAATGATTCAAAAAAACTTAGCGAGAAAAAAAGAGAATCTCTTTATGAGGCAATAACTAAAAATTCTACCTACCATATAGTTAAATTCTCTGCAAAAGAGATTGATGAGCTTGGAATCTCAATTTGTCTAAAAAGAGGACTTCAAGAGATAATGAAAAATTTGCCATGTCAAGAGTATCTTTTTGATGGCAACTCGAATTTTGGGATAGCAGGATTACCTACCATGATAAAGGCGGACGGCAAAGTTGCAGAGGTCAGTGCCGCTTCAATACTTGCGAAAGTCACACACGACCGAGACATAATGGAGTTAGCAAAAAAGTATCCGCAGTATCAGCTTGAGAAACACAAAGGTTATGGAACGGCTCTACATATAGAGATGATAATGAAACACGGCTACTCAGAAATTCACAGAAAAAGCTACAAGCTAAAAGCGCTTGCACCTAGACTTTTTTAAAAATTATCTAAAAGTATAATATTTACGAAAGTGCCCTCAGAGAGGTTGCCGTCATCTTCACCGGTAATCATCAGGGCGCTTGAGTCTAACATGTTGGTTAGTATTGCCGAACTGCCGACTTTTTTACCTTTAAAGTTTACAAAATATTCATTATCTTCAACAACTAAATTACAGGCGGTAAACTCTGTTAGAGAACTTCTTTTTGTAAAATCTTCGCTCAGTTTTGCCGCCACAATTTTATATGCACTCTCGCGTCCTAACATCTTAGCAATAAGCGGAAGTACATAAAGTATCGCCGTTACGGTTGATGAGTAGGCAAATCCTGGCAGCGCTAAAACAAACTTGTCATCTCTTTGTGCCACTAAGATATGCTTTCCCGGTTTTATTGCCACGCCTTTATAGATAACATCTGCTCCAAGACGAGGAACAATATCTTTTACAAAATCATAATCTCCGACACTGACTCCGCCTGTACTAACTAAAATATCAGCACTCAAAAGAGCATTTTGAAATGTCTGCATTATTAAATTTTTATCGTCGCCAACCGTTCCGAGTTGTAAAACCTCAGCCCCTGCCTGCTCAAAAAGTGCAGCAAGAGTATAATTATTTGAACTTCTTATCTGCGCCGGATTATCGCTGTTTACACCAAGGTCTAAAATCTCACTTCCCGTTGATATAACGGCAACACGCGGTTTTATTGCAACTTTTACCATCACGCAGTTCAGTGCAGCCATAACGCCGATTTCAACAAAGCCTATTTTTGTACCTTTTTTAATAAGCACATCTCCGGCTCTGTACCCTTCTCCAACAGGACGAACAGATGAGCCTTTTGTAACGCTCTCGTTTATAATTATTTTTCCATCTTCAACCGTAACATTTTCTATCTGGATTAGTGTGTCGGCTCCGTGAGGCATCATAGAACCGGTAAAGGTTTTGATGCACTCCCCGCTTTTTATATTTCGCTTCTCATCGCTGCCTGCGGGATTGTCTCCTACTATCGATATAATTTTTCCATCCAAATCGCTGTGAATAACTGCATATCCGTCCATTGAAGCTGTCGGAAACTGAGGGTCGCTGTACTCTGCAACAATATCTTCCGCCAAAACTCTTCCAAGAGATGAGCTAAGTGCTACATTTTCGCTTCTTTGAGAATTTACTTGCAGCAAATCCAACATATTTTGGCTTGTTTCATAAGATAATAGACTCATTTTAATATTCCGCTCCCTTTTATGGCAGTTGAGCGATCAAGTGCATAAACTCTTTTACCGCCCTTTAAATCATACTTCCAAATGGGAGCAGATGCCTTGAAATCCTCTACAAACTCATCAATAAACTCCAGTGCAACACGGCGTTTTGGAGAGAAGACAGCAGCGATATATGAGGATTCATGAAGCATAACATCCCCACGAGAGTGAGCCATTTTTATAACGGCACCCTTCTCTTTTGCTCTTCTCTGCCATGCCTCAAACCAAGAGTTTAAAATAGGCTCATAAATATCAAAGCTAAGTCCCTCAATATTATCTTCACTTCTTACGGTCCCAACAAATGGGATATATGCCCCGTAATTGCTACAAGCCTCTTGCTCATACCACTCTTTTAAAATAATTGGAACATCTAGCGGACCCTCATATAGATAAAGCACCTCTCAACCTCCACAAACCGGCGGAAGAAGAGCAACTCTATCGCCGTCTTTTAGCACCACATCTCTACTGCTAACAAGCGTATCATTCACTGCAACTGCGGAATTTTCCAGCCACTGCTGCATCTCTTTGTCTTCTTGAAGTATCTTTGCCAACTCATTTAGATTTGTAATATCCAACTCTAATGGCTTTTTTTGTATTGGTCCTAAAAATTCCACTCTTACCAAAAGATTGCTCCCAAACTATTTTTACTGCCATGATTATATCAAACTCATCTTTTTTATAAGTTAAGAGCTGTATAATTTCGCTTATATACAGTTGGAGACGGAATTGGTTTTTGGAAAAATAGAGTATCTAAATCTTTTACCTTTTCATGTTTTTATGAAACGCTTTACAAAAAGCTCTCAACAGAGCATGAGCATGCACTACAACCGAGGCGTACCATCAAAAATCAATAAAAAATTTCTCTCGCATAAAGTGGATGCTGCTTTTATCTCAAGTATCAGAGCAAAAAAACATCAGCATGTAAACTTGGGAATTATCGCTAAAAAAGAGGTTTTAAGTGTTTTAGTAATTCCGCATGTAAAAGATGTAAGCGACAGTGATTCTGAGACTTCAAATGTACTTGCAAAAATATTAAATATGCAAGGCGAAGTTCTAATAGGCGACAAAGCACTCCGATACTATCTGCAAAACAAACCTCGTGTAGATTTGGCAAAAGAGTGGAATGAAAAATATAATTTGCCTTTTGTTTTTGCACTCTTATGTTTTCACAAAGATAAAAATTTTTATAAAAAAGTCGAAAAAAACTTCTTAAAAAGCAGAGTAAAAATTCCTAGATATATTTTGGATGAAGCCTCTCATAGAACGCAAATTTCTCAAAAAGATATATTAAATTATTTAAAACATATCTCATATGAACTTGACGCAAAAGCTAAAAAAGGACTTGTGAAATTTTATAAAGAAGCTTTAAAAATAAAATAATTTTTTTGTAAAACTTAAAAGCAGTGAGAAAAGTTTCTATTTATTGATGTTTTGAAAGATTTTATAAGAAGAATGGTGCGGATGAGAAGACTCGAACTTCCACGTCTTGCGACACCAGATCCTAAGTCTAATTATTAGTATATATATAGATTTATACGGAGTTATATATATTCACTGTTTAGGGCTTTTTCTCTTTTTTTTAGTTATATGATGATATACTATTTTATATCCAAAACCGTACCCAAACCGTACCCTAATATGAAATATGATATACTTGCTCATATTTATTTTATAAAAGGATTCTATTGTGCAAATTGCATATAGTTTAAATTCAAATGAACACAATATTGAGATTATTATAACAGATAGAATTGAAGAAGAGCATCAAAGAGAAAAAACAATGCTTAATGAGACCTTGAATGATTATAGAGAGAACGGCAACAAAAATTTCACTCTAATGACAGATGATTTTTGGCAAGCGAGAGAAGCAAGACTCATCCAAAGACATAAAGTTTCTTAATGCAAATAATTTTTAAAACCTTTTTTACAGTAGCCTCGGAGCCTATACTTAACTACACAAGTAAAGACAGCATAAAAAAGGCTTACCTAGCAGACAAGGAACAGACTGTTATTTTTGGTATTTTAAAACACAAAGAAGCAATTTAATATTATTATGGCGCTACAAGATCAACTTAAAAAAATCAACATAGACAATATTGACACAAAAGGTTTATATTTAAAAGACCAGAGCAATATTTTTTCAAAAAAAGAAATCAATAAGAGTGATCTCAAAAAAATTGACTATGAAAACATAGATATCGTACTTAAATTCTACTTCAGAAATAAACAAATCAAAAAAACTCTCAAGTATCAAAATATAACTGGGTTGCAAGCTGTAAAAAATGCAGCATCAAAAAGAAATGAATTAAATGCAGAGCTTTCCGTTACAGGTGTTATAAAAAAGAAAAGTTTTAAATCTCTTAATGAGCTTTGGGATGATTACATGGAATTCAAATCCAAATCTCTATCTGAGAAAAATATATATACCACTCAAAAATCTTATGGTAAGTGGATAAAAAACTCAATTGGAGAAATGGAAGTAAGAAAAATCATGACTTCCGATATTCAAGAGATAGTTAATAGCATTTTGCGTCAAGGATTACAGCCTAGAACTGCTCAAACAATAAAACAGCTATTACGACCTCTTTTTAACTATTCTATTGATATAGGCCTATCTGAAACTAATCCAGCTATAAAAGTCAATTTACCTAATTTTGATAATACTGTTAATTTTGATTTGAGTGAAGAGAAAAGAAAAAAATTAATAGAAGAGATTGGCAAATATGAACCTTTAAAATACAGGGGCATTATGTTGTTTTTATTTACAGGAAGACGATTAAATGAGGTGCTAACGCTCCAGTGGAGTAGCATTAGCATTGATAATAAAATTTATACAATAGAAGCGGTGTACAATAAAATCAGGCGAAGGCAGGATTATAGACTTTCTGAAATTTTGGAAGAATTTTTAAAAGAGTATGGAATTATGAAAGCTGGTTATATCTTCCCTGGAGAAAAAACGGCACATGTTACCGCAAATACATTTCGCCAACATTGGAAACAGGTAATAAAAAATGCCGGCATTGAAAAAATGCGTATTCATGATACTAGGCATGTTATTGGTAATTATTTAGTTAATAACGGAGCGACTCTTGAGGGTGTTGGCAAACTTTTAGGACACAGCGGTATTGGAGTGACCAAGAGGTATGCCAAACCTAGTCTTGAAACTGCTGACAAACTTTTAAATGAGTATTTAAATTTGCCTTGCTAAATATGGTCAAAAAACATATCAAATTTTCAATGAAATCTTTAACTTTTTAAAAAGAGCGAGTTTGCCAAATGTGGCCACAAATCTCTACGCGATTTATGTCAAATTTGACACTCGATTTACGGCTAAAAAAGAGTATGCAGGTTCCAATTAAATATTTAAATCACTTCCATTTTTTTGAAGCCACTCTTTTTTTTCTTTATAGTTTGGCATCAAGCGATAAACTTCTTTCCAAAACTTCTCATTATGCGTATGCTCTTTTAGATGCACTATTTCATGCACGATAATATAGTCAATAACTCCAATAGGAGCCATGGCAATTTTCCAGTTAAAATTTAAAACACCATCTTTAGTGCAAGAGCCCCAGCGAAAGCCAAGTTCCATTATTCTAAACTCAGGTTTTAAAATATTTGCAGATTTACAAATGCCCTCTAATCGCTCATCTATTTTAGTTTTTAGATGTTCGCTGTACCATGTTTTAAAAATCTCTTTTGCTTTTTGCTGCTTCTTTTGCCCCAGTACAAACCAACCGTTTTTGAGTTTTAGTTCACTATTTCCCTCAACCATCTGAAGTCTATAACTTCGCCCTAAATAGCTAAAACTCTCTCCTGAGATAAACTTCTTTGAAGCGATATTATCCATTATTGATTTTTTAATTGCTAACTTTTCCCAAATCCACACTCTTTTTTTATGCACATGCTTCTCTATCTCTTTGCCATCCAGATCAAGTGGAGCATTAACTACTACTTTTGCATCTCTCTCAACAGTGATACCGATGCTTTTACGCTTGGATCGTATAAGTTCGTAATCAATTATCAAGCTTTAAACCTTGAAGCTCTTTTTGGTTCTCTTTTGTAAGACTCATAAATCGCTCTTTTATGAGAGCAATGTTGTTGATTAAAACTGCGTCTTTTGTAGCTGCGAGAAGTCCAACAAGATAATTTTGAAGATTATTTCTACTCTCTGCTCCAGTAGTTCCCCAAAAATCTACTCTACTTATATCTCTTGCCGCAATACTAAGAGAATTTATAACAAGCTCTATAATGACATCTTTCGTTTTTTCGCTTACTTCCCCGTCGTAAAAGCTTAAAAACATATCATAATACGCCATACACACATCACAGCCAAGTTTTTTAAATACTTCCAAAATCTCTCTTCCGCCGACTATCTCTTTTTTGAATTTTGAGAGTTTCTCTACAAGCTTATCCCATTCACCTTTATGCTCTGAGATGATTTTTTCCAGCTTCTCAGCCAAAGATTTGTAGTAGATTGGGTCTTTATCAATGTTGATTTTTATAGTATATCTAAGGGCATGTTCCATCTCTGAAGCAACAGCTTTATTTGGTCTATCTTTGAGTGCATCTTCAAACTCATCATCAAATATCGATACCGGTCTGACTCTCGTCTCAATCCCTTGGCTGACAAGGTGTTCATTGATAAGTTTTTTTACCTTTGCGCCGATACCTTCTATTTGAAGTTCTTCATCTCTGTATCTTCTCTGAGCCTCATTTTTTATAACTCCTAAAATTTTTGCATCATCTAAAAAATATCTTTTAATTGGATGAGGCAGTATAAAATCTATGAGTTTAGTAAACTCTTTATAGTGCATTTTAAACTCAGATCTTAGCTTTTCCTCCGCAAGGAAAACCACAGCATCCTCTAGGGTTTGTTCATTTATCTCTTCAACACCATTTTGACTAAAAAACTGCATCACTTTTCTGTGTGAAAGTTCTAGCTTATCTATCTCGCAGCTTATGTCTTGCATTACATCCGCTACATCCGCATCTTCATAGTTTGCTAACGCCTCTTTGAGATGCGCGCCTACTCCATAATAATCAACGATAAGCCCTCTAGTTTTGCCCTCGTAAGTTCTGTTGACCCTTGCTATTGCTTGAAGAAGATTGTGTGCGGTAAGTTTTTTGTCTAAATACATCACCTGCTCAATAGGTGCATCAAAGCCTGTAAGAAGCATATCACTTACCACCAGAAAGGCTAAGTCCGATCGCTCTATAGGTTTTTTAAACTCTGCTACGGCACTGTCTTTGTGAGATTTGGTCGTAAACTCTTTTGGAAAGTCATCGCTGTTGTCATTGTGTTTAGCAGATATAACCACACTAGACCTAAGCTCTCCAATCTCATTTTTATACGCTTTTAAGGCTTTATTTATGGCTTCACTGTAAAGAATCGCCGCTTTTCTTGATGAGCTTACAACTTGAGCTTTGTAGCCGTTTGGCAAGATGTTTTTTATGTAATGTTCTACCATATGTTTTGCTATAGCTTCGATGCGTTTTGGGGCTTCTAGTATGTCGCCTTTTGTGCCGTATTTTCGTTTGATTGCCTCTACTTGCTCTGTGCTAAGTTCCGCAAACAAGTCTTCAAACTTGGCATCAAATTCACCTTTGTTTTCAAGCGTATCGTTTGAAGTCATTCCTTCGTAGATGATTGGCACCGTTGCACCGTCTTCTACTGCTTCACGGATTTTATAGGTATCAATGTAGCTTCCAAAAGAACCTACGGTTTTTTCTACAGGTGTTCCGGTAAATGCTATTTTAACGGCATCAGGCAGAGCAAGTCTTAGAGCGGAACCAAATTTTGAGTATTGTGTACGGTGTGCTTCATCGATTAGCACTAACACTTTTGATGTATCTACCCCTTCACTTGCCTTTTCAAACTCACCGTCATTAAACTTTTGCATCATAGTCATATTGATGTTGCTTACATCGTTAGAGAGTTTTTTCTTTAGATCTTTTGCGTTAAGTGCAGTATCTATCTTCTCGCCTATTAGAGTGGCTGTCTCTTCTAGCTGCTCTTGCAGGTCACTTCTATCGACGACAAAAAGGATTTTATACTCTTGCTGTTCTTTTATGCTTCGCAAGTGTCTAACTAAAAAGACCATTGTAAGTGACTTACCGCTTCCTTGCGTATGCCAAATTACCCCGTTTCTCTCCTCTACCGTATTGGCTTCAAGGATTCTCTTAACTGTCTTTTTTACCGCTCTGTATTGCTGATAACGACAAACAATTTTGACTCTTTTTCTGCCGCTTCCCATCACTACGCTAAAGTCTCTCATAATCTCAAGCAGATTTATAGGTGCTAACATGCCGGTGACTAATATATCTTGCTCATCTTTGCCAAATTCGCTTAAATCTCTTGGATATGGGTCCTTCCAACTTAGATAATGTTCTAGGTTTGAGCTGATAGTTCCGCTTTTTGCCTGAGTCCTTGCGCTTACCACCACAAAAGCATTAGTATGAAAAAGTTTTGAAGCGCCTTCGCTTTGCTCTGTACCTCTTGTATTCATATATCTTTTTAGTTGATTTACACCTTCATGGATAGGGTCGGTAACATCTGGTGCTTTACACTCTATGACTACCAAAGGGATACCGTTTACAAAAAGTGTAATATCGGGGATGATAGTCTGCGCACCATCGACCATAAATTGAGACAGTGCCAAGAAGTGATTGTTTGAGATATTTTCAAAGTCTATATATTTTACCGTTGGAGATTTTGCACCTGTCGCATGGTTTACATCGACGGATGTATTTTCGATAAGAAGAGCGGTAGAAGCAAGGTTATTTTCAAAAAGTGATGAATGGTTGATGTTCTTTAGAGTAGCTATGACCTCTTTTATCTGCTCATCTTTGAGCCAATCGCCGTTTATTTTGACTATAGCTTCACTAAGGATATCTTCTAAAATCACATCTTTAAAGCTATCTCGCCCTTTTAAAGCTTTGGCAGTTCTGTGCTTGTTGTCATTGTCTGCTATGATTAAAGTATCCCAACCCAAACTTTCAAGCTGTTCTAAAAACTTCTCTTCTACATAGGCGGCTTCTCTTATCCAACTGCTCATATCAATCCCTCTATTTAACTTCTTTTAAATTTATCTCATTTTCTAAAGCTCTTAATATTGTTAATATTTCCTCAAAAGTCAATTTCTTATCAAATATCATATTTTCCATTGATTTATAGTCTTTTTTGAGTGTTTCGATATGAATATCAGAAGGCAAAAGTTTTAAAGTGCCTGGTTTTGCTTCTTCAAATCTTGCCCAAGCAGCAGGATAAAATTTTAATTTAAAATCAACAACTTGTTTAAGTAACTCTAAATCACTCAATGCTTCGTCTTTGATATCTGATTTTGCCATCATTGCTAAATCATAATAATGTCTTGAATATCTAAGCGGCAACTGTTTGTCTTCACTTCTATTGGCTTCTTGATGCAAAATAGTTGCCTTCTCCCAAAAAGTTCTTTTGGCAAGTATGGCATTTACTTTGCAGAAAAGCTTATCGAACAATGTAGGAAAAGCATCTACTGCATAGGCGGATATTTTAAAACTCTCCCACGGCATCCATGAAGCAAGTGGTCCAATTTCAAGTAATATCTCATTTCTTAAATAGCTATCTTTAAATGTAGCTGGGTATGTTATATTGATATTAAAAGGGTTTTCTTCATCTATTTTACAAGAACAAAGAGGCGCTAATATATCTTGTACAATAGGAAGTAGCTGCTCTTTTATATAAATTTTTGCATTTTCGTTTATTTGTTCATTGAATTTTACTTGTTGATTTTTTGTTGGTTTATCTACTTTTGGATTATCTTTTGTAACTTCTCTCCAATCAAGTATCAAATCTATATCTTCTGAAAACCTACTTATGACATGAAACACTTTTGATAATGAAGTCCCCCCTTTAAACATCAGTATTTTGCTTAAGGCTTCATCGCTAAATATCTTATCAAGTATCCAAACGACCCAAAAATCTTTTTCTACTATGGCAGGAGTTGCGCCTATTTTAAAAGCAGCTTCAGAGAATATCTCTTCTCTTTCAAAAGCTTCTAGTTTTATGATTCTATCCATCTGTTGGCTCTTTTTTGCAAATCTTTTTTATGACTTCATATATCCAGTCCGTAGCTGTTACTGCATCTTTTAATATTTTATCATACATGTTTTCATCTATCTGTTTTTTTATTTTTGCGATAGTTTCTTGCGTAATGTTTTCTTTACCCAAAGCTTTGAGTGCCTGAACAATCAAGGAGCTCTCTTTATATTTAAAGCCTATATTTTTTAAAGCCGATTTTTTAAATTCTATGGTGATATTTCCTAGAATTTTATATTTTTTGGAAGGACCATTGCTCAAATAGAGATAGTTTCCTACCACTTGAGAAGAAAGCCCCAAGATATTTAGTGCTGCATCTCCGCTTACCTCTATTTGCCAGTTGAATTTTCTAGCATATGCAAAAGCTACCTGTTCTATATCTGGAGAGAGTTCCGTTTGCAAAAGTTCACTATATTTTGGAAAGTCATAGATACCACGAGAAATTCTTCTGATTTTGCCACTAGACACAAGGTCTGAGAGAGTATTGTCTATCTCTTGTCTTGAAAATTTATGTATCAAATCATTTGAAGAAAAAGCCCAACCCCCTCCATGCTCTGATATAAAATAAAATACTTTTTCATAGAGTTTCAATAGCACTACCTTTGAAATATTTTTCTAGAAAAAAGTATATCAATTTCTAGATTTTAGTTTGCTTTATCAATTCTAAAGTCAATAACTGCCAAAAATTGTTGGAGTTTTTGATTAATATCTATCATTCTTTTGGCTCCTTTATCATTTGTACCACTCTTAATTGTACGATTATTTTATAGTTATCAAAAAGTTGTTTTTGGTTGAAATTAACATCTTTCATGAAATTCAATCCTCTTTTTTTATTGGCAAAAAGTTTGTGTTTAAACACTGCAAAATATATTCAATATTTTTTGAAATATAATCTTCTTTTGGAGGTGTTGCCTTTGGATACAACACGCTGTAAGTATTGTGATAGTATTGTTTCATGCCCTCCAGCCATTTATAATCATCTAAAATTTGAAGTACCTTAATGTCTTTTTCTGAAAAACTATTGACTATGCCTGTTTTTGTTAAAATTTTTACTAAATTTTCCAATACAATAGGATTAAAAACATATTTGTATTTTTTACTATGAAGCTCTAATGCAAAATCCAAAAAGTCGTCCTCATCAACTAGTGCTAAAGAATTACTAATCATTGTTTGATTAAAGTTAAGTGATTCAAATAATACTTCAAAAATTTTATCTTCTGTTATGATTTGATAATTTTCTTGAAAATGTAATGCTAAAGCTTGATACTCTTGTATTCCAAGATATTTTGATAAAGAAAATGCTCCTTTGAAGGGCAGTGATGCTTTTGTATCATCAACAATTTTTTTATTGTCGATACTTAAAATAATTTCTTTTAAACGATTGGAAAATATTTGAATTTGTTCTTTGCTTACAATATCTTTATAAAAAAATCCGTCTTTAGCAAATACGCTAAATATTTCATCCTGCTTATCTAATTCGTTTATATGCTTATGCAACCAATCATAACTCGTTTTTTGAATATAAACATCATCTCTTTTCAATACATCATCAAGCTTATTATGATAGTTTAAAAATATCATAGAAGACAATGTTATTAATTTAGGAACACTGCTATCTTTATAGTTCATATGGCAAGAAATGAAATTTAAATTTGGGTCCTCAATAAGTTTAGCTACCAAATTAAAATACTTTTCATAAGTTCCAGCTAATGTCCAAAATCCGATTTCAGAACCATCACTATAACTTGTCAATTGGTCTTCTGTTTGATTACTTTGTTCTATAAGTAATTCTTGCATTTCTACAAATGGAGTTTTTGCTGCTAAGTCAACTTGAATCATTTTAAAATAAGGACTTGAAATTGTATGTAATATTTGATTTACAATAAAATGAAATAAAGATTTTTTTTCATATGCTTGATCTAATTTTATTCTTTTTATTTCTGTTTCATCAACCAACTCAATTTTTAATTTCGTAAAATATATTTCATGGATATCATCAAATACTTTTTTGTTTAAATAATATGCATTGTTTTTTATAAAAATAATATTTTTATCAGATAAGTTTTCATTATTATCATCAAAATTAATAATAGAATTAAAATATAATGATGATAAACTTTGCTTTTTTAGATTATCAAGCTCATAAACATTTATACTCAATACTTTTTTATTAATAATTCCAAATGCATTATCAACATCTTTATTTACTACCAAACTATAAAAGGAAATAAATCCAATATCATTAAAATCCAAATCTTTTTTATGAATTTGCAAAAAAGATAAAGCCTCATTTTCGATTTCTTCATTTAGCCTATTGTGAAACCTTTCGTGATACTGAACACTAACGGATAATAAATTTTTAGCATTAACTATTGTTCTATCACTTTCCCAACTTTTATAAAAATATTCAAACGCCTTGTCAAACCTATCGTATTTAAAATAAACATCGGCTATGTATGAAGCACATTTGATATCATCAATATACCTTACAAATATTTCAAAATCATCAAGTTTTAGTTCTCTATCAAACCAACATTTTCTTAGTATATAATATGTCAAATTTTCAAATAACGATATTTTTGATATTGCAAATTTAATATATAATTCAGGTTTTTTTATTTTTTCTAATAAATCTATGACTTCCAGAACTTTTGCGTAAGTATTTGATTTATCTTCAACAAATGCTAATAAAGTTTTGATTTCATTTTCTTGGATTTCATCTTGATTATGATGTTTTAACCAAAGATGAGATAAATACAATTCATAGCTATTTTGTTTATTCAGATTAATTTTTTGGACAACTTTATCTTCAACTGAATATTTTAAACTTATCGAACTTTGTATATAAAAATACACAATTAAATCGGACTTAAGCAACAATTCAATATTTTTAACAAAAAACTTTATAACTTCTTGTTGTTCAACTGTTTCAAGCATTAAAGAAGCATAATTAAACAATACTCTGTCACTTTGAAAAACTCTTTTTTGTATTTTTTTGTGTTCAAGATTTGCTTGTTTAAAAGCTGCATATTGTAGATAGTGTTCGTCAAATAAAACAGTTTGATGTTCTTCATAGAATTTTATATATTCATCTTTAAAATTTAAAATCAATAAAATAAAAGCATGAAATTTTTTTAAATCATTAATATAGTTATTATTAAAATATTTCTGAACTTCAAAAATTGTTTTAAGTAGTTGCTTGTATTCTATTACTTGTTTTTTGTCAAATTCATTTTTTGTCTGAAAATAGTTATTAATAATATTCGATACAAAAAAGCCTAAGATATGTAATTTTATTAAAAATTTTGGATTATCATTTAAAAGTAATTGATAATACTCGGTAGCTTTTTTTAAATCGTCTAGATCATTTGTTATTCGATAAGAATTAGCAAAAACATGACCTGCTATTAAGTTATTCTTATTTCTCTCATCTTCAACCAATGAATTGAATATTTTTTTTGCTTCATCGGAATCCCCACTATTTAAAGCATAAATTAAATTAAAATATTCATCTGATTTAATATCTGATTTTTCAAGCTTAATCTCTCCAACTAAAGTGAGATACTCGTTTTTATTATGTTCTAGGGAATAAATAAAGAGTAAGTGTTCTTTGTATTTCACACCGATGTAATCAGCATAATTTTTTTTGATTAAATCTAAATATTTTTTTGCTTCTTTTATATTCCGACATTCTAAAAAATACTCAATCTTTTTCAAAAGTAAAAAATATTTTGATTCCTTATGAGTTTGTCGTTCTATTGCTTTATCTAAAAATTCAAAAGCTTCTCTAATATTACCATCATAAAAATATCCATCTACACTTTCTAATAAAGTTTTAACCTCAGAGCTATAATTATTTTGAGTTTCTATATTGGTTTGTTTGTAGCTATTATGACTACTAAACCAACTACTTATTAGATTTGTCATTTTCATTCTTTTGATTTACACTATGATTTGAACCAAAGAAATTAAGAAAATTATTCTCTTGCTTATTGATTTTAGTTACTATTGAACATGTTAATAGTCCACCTAAAAAACTTAATATTCCTGTAATTATTTCACTCATATTTCTACCCTCACTTTTCCGCTAAGTAAATCACTCATAAGTCCTTTTTTTAGCTCTTTGAGTTTGGCTAGGTTTGTCTCTTCTGTTTCTATTTTTTTGTCTTGGGTTGTTAGGATTTTGGCGATTTGTTTTTGTTCTTCATAATTTCTAGGATAAGATGTTTGTACATTTCCTATTATCGTTTGATTTAAAAGAGGTTGTCCTGTTTCAGCTTTATATTGATTTAAATTCAAAAAATACAATAAATAAAACATATATTTCGTGTCAAACTTTTTGATCTTTTTAGTAATGTAAAGTGCATTATCTGTAATCCAACATTCATTGACTAAATATATACTACCGCAATATTCTCCAACTCTACCAATAATTAAAGTTTCTTCATTATTATTTTTTGAGTTTGAATATCCAGTTATACCATTTCCACCATAAACTTCATAAATACCATTATTTGAAGTATCTTCTGGTTTTGTATCTCCACTTTTGAGCTTGAAAAAATCATCTAAACTCACAACCTCCCACTCATCAGGAACAAGTCCTAGTTCGCTTGGTTTGTAGGTGTGGGTTTGGGGTGAGCGGATTTGACCGTTTTGATCTATGCCGTTGGTGAGTAGCTCTTGCATCAGGGCGGTTTTGATATGCTTCTCTTTTTCGATGAGGCGGTTTGTGGATTCTATCGTTTTATCAAGAGTGGAGAGGATTTTGGCAATTTTTTCTTGTTCTTTTTTTTCTTTTGGAAAACATATAAAAAACTTTTCAATCTCTTTTACAGTTAATTGAGGTTGAGCACTTCCAAAAACTGTATTAGCTATCTGATAATCAAAAATATTTGATTTCAAAAAAGTATGTAAATAATTAGTTTCTAAAGATTTGTTTTCATTTCTTAAAAGAATCATACCAGAGTTAATTCTGATGTGATTATAATTGATTGTATTGTCAAAATATGCAATATTGCCAACCGTACCTCTTGTTGTTAATACAATATCTTCTTTTTCTAATTTGCCCTTTCTAAGTTTTTCATCTTTTTCTTGATTAATAAATTGTAATTCGTTAAATTTGAAACCATTTTTTGTAACATTCTTAGCACTTAAAAATACACAATAACCATGTTCAAAAAAATCGTCATCTTTCGGATAATTCTCTCCTCTATCGCCATCAATTAATTTGATTTTCAATGATTTAAAATTATCTATTTCCCACCCCTCAGGCACTTGTCTCATCTCACTCATAGATAACCAAGCTCCGTTAAAAATGTTTTTATCTCGTTTGTTGCTTCATCTCGCTCACTCTCTATTTCACTCAAGCTTACTTTGTATTTGTCCCATAAGTTTTCAAGTGTTTTGATGATGGTCTGTTTCTTCTCACTCAAGTAGCGGTTAGATATACTCATGGCATCTAGTTTTAGTTGCATTATTACTAGCTCTTTTATGTTTGTCATGCCGTCAAAAAGCTTCTCTTTTTGTTCTTGTATTTTCTCTCTTATGACTACTTTGTCGTTTTCCTCTTTTGCGGTTTTTAGCTTTTTAAAAAGCTCTAAAAGCTTTACATGTAATGCTAACTGTTCCTCGCTCAAAGAGCCTATGAACGCTTCATTTGAGGTTATGCAACTATCGCTTAGCAGGTTGTAGTCGTAGCCGCTGTTTTTGATGGATTTTACGGTAAATTTATTCTCCACCCACCAAGAGGCAAATATCCCCCGCACCTTAAATCTATCTAGCACCGTATCATTTGCAAATGCTTTTGCTATCAGCTCATAGCCGCTCGTGTAGAGTGTGGCGATGTTGCTATTTGATTGGTCTATTAAAGTTTGATATTCGTCATAAAACCCTTTTACTTTTCTCAGTATGCTCTCATCTGTGGATTTAAAAGCATTGCTATTTTCTAGCAGCTCTCTGATATTTTGTTTTTCAATAAGTTCAGGTTTAAATTCAAAATAGTTTTCATCTTTTGAGTCAAACAACATATCGCTTGTAATAGCGTAGCTCTTCATCAGCTCATCGTTCCACTCAGACTTTGGCACGCCCCCTTTTAGGTGGGCTTTTACATCGTGAGGTGTTGGTGGCGGAGTGTTGTCAACATAGCGTCTTATGTTTAGGTTGAAGTCCTCTTTTTGTATCTCCTCTAAAGTTACAAGTCGTGAGTATTTAGGAAGTTCTAGCTTATTTTGATAGGTGAAATTTATCTTCTCTATATCTTCGGCACGAAGCAGGTTTTGGTTTTTACCCTCTTTATACTCGGCATCGGCGTTGATAAAAAGGATTTTGTCATCTTTTTTTGCTTTGTTGATGATGAGCAGTGCGGCAGGGATGCCCGTACCGTAGAAAAGTCCGCTAGGCAGTCCAATGACTGCTTCTAAGATATTTCTTTTTGCTATAAGCTCTTGGCGAAATTTCCCCTCTTCACTTCCACGAAATAGCACTCCATGAGGCATAACGACACCCATTTTACCGCTACTTTTAAGAGAAGCTATCATGTGTTGTACAAACATATAGTCGCCCTTTTTGCCACCTTCGGGCATAAAGTGGCTAAACCGCTCTTTATATTTGAGGTTTGCTTTTGTGTAGTTTTGAGAAAACGGTGGATTTGCTATTACCCTGTCAAACTGCATCAACTGCCCATCTTTTGTGTGAAGCGGGTCTTCTAAAGTATCTTCGTTTTTGATGTCGGCGTTTGCTATACCGTGAAGAATCATATTCATCTTACACATCGCCCAAGTGGTAGCGATGGCATCTTGCCCGTGAAGCGAGAAGTTGTCGGAGTTATATATCTCTTTAATGTGCTCTTTCGCCTGTATGAGCATACCGCCGCTTCCCACGGTCGGGTCGTAGATGCTCATGCCGGGTTTTGGGTCAAGGATTTTTGTAAGAAGTGTAACAACTCCGCTTGGGGTATAAAACTCTCCCGCTTTTTTACCTGCACTGTCTGCAAAAAACTTTATGAGGTACTCATAGGCAGCACCTAAGAGGTCTGGAAACTCAAAGTCTTCATCTCTAAGTCTTATCTTGTCAAAGTGTTGGATGAGTTGGATGAGCTTGCTGTCGCTTATCTTGGAGTTGCCCACTTTTTTGTTAAAGTCTATATAGCCTAGTACATTTTCAAGTGAGCTTATATTTGCTTCTTCAATGCCTGCTAGAGCAATATTAAGAGCTTCACCAAGGTTTTTTTTGAGGTGTCTTATGTTGTTCCATCTACCGGATTCAGGCACATTAAAAGTAAAATTATGACTTTGCAAAAGGATGTTGATAGTAGCTTCATTATGCCCATCTTTTTTGTAAGCCTCTTTTACCTTTTCATACTCTGCATCATACTGATCTGAGAGGCGTTTGAGAAACAGCATACCGAAGATATACTCTTTAAACTCACTAGCTTCCATCTTTCCACGAAGAATGTCTGCCGCCGAGAAAAGGTGCTGTTCAAGTTGGCTAAGGGTTAGTTTTTGCATTTATATCAATCCATCTTTTTGCATACGCTCTTGAAGTGCTATGAGTATGTACGCATTGAGTGTACCACCATGATATGCTCTTATTTTATCTTCCCATTCTATCGGAATATTTATAAGCTTCTTCTTTTTCACAAACGCCTTTTTAACATTTTCGTTTTCATTCATTGCCGCTGAGGACTTAACTTTTTCTATGTTTTTTAAAAATGATGACTTTGCCATTATGTATTCCTTATGTATTTAAAATATATCTTTTTGATATTTATTTTATATCTAGCTTTAATTTAACTTCATCAAACAGTGCATCAAACTCCATGTCTGCTCTGCTGAATATACGAAACTCTTTTACACTCTTACCTACTCCGATAGAGTTTGATATATCGACTCTTTGTCTAAGCACTGATGTCATAAGCTCAAAGTGCTCGGAGGTGCAAATAAACTCTATAAGATCTCCAAAATTTTTCATTGCAGGATTGAGGTTGTTAAAGAGAATGTGTGTTTTAATGGTCTCTTTTTGGATTGCAGAGAGGGATTTTAAAATCTCCTCATATTTTTGCAAGCCCATCAAGTCAAACGGCTTATCAGACACAGGAGTTATCAACATATCGCTTCCGACAATTGCCACTCTGTTAAAAGCGCTATCAAATCCACCAGAGTCAATGATTGTCAATCTGTTTCGTGTGTCTTTTTCTATGTGCAGAGCAAGCTCACCGGCATTGTTTACATGGATGATGTCAAGCGGCTCCAAACCTACCGACTCTCTTATCTGATTTGTTTGTGTCAAGGACTGCTGGGTATCTAAATCTATAACCGTAGTTGGAAGAAGTTTTGAAAAATAGGCAGCCAAATTCCAAGCTATGGTTGACTTCCCAACACCGCCTTTTTGATGCGAAACAGTTAATATCATAATATACTCTTTACATATTTATTTTATATAAAAAGTATATATAAAAGATACTTAATCTATTATGATTGTTTATTGGTTTTTTAATGGGGTTTATTGAAAGCAAAACTATTAGTTACAGTATAAATTACAAGCGAAAATAAGGTACAATATCGCCAATAGTATGCGTTTTTCCTGAGTCGGTAACGACTGCTGGAGTTACACGCTTCGGGCGTGAACTAGCATACTATCTCACATATTGCTTAGCTTCTCATCTTTTTCAATACTTATCTCAAGCCTGTCATGTGTATGTCCAAATATCCAGTACTTCATGCTCCCATTTTGCATAAGCCTGTGCCCGTCAAAGGTAAAAAACATATTGCCATGATTTCCGATATTATGTAGTAAACGCACAAAGCCTTTAGGCTTCCTTGAAAACAATATTTTTTAAAATCGCAGTTTCTTTAGCAAAGCTAGCCAAAATCACAATCAAATATGGTACGATTTTACTATAACATCATCGTCTTCAACGCTTCTTGCGTTAGAATGGTTCTTCACTTCGGGTGAGGGATGATGTTTGAATATATCGATATTATGTAGCAAGTTTAACACGCTCAAGCATATCTATATAATCAGAGAGCTCTTCATGATTTTGGTGTTTTTGCATCTCTAGTGCTGTCTCTTGGCTTGATGCTATATAAAATACTCCAAATGCTTCAACAAGCTCTTTTAGCTCTCCATCGGTTTTTGCCATAATGAACTTTGTGATAACCATTACTGCCGCCTCTTTTTTTATTTGAAGTTTGGTAATTTTATCCAAACTTTTCTTTTTGGAGATAGCTACTTTGCTGCTTCCTTTCGTTATAAATCAGCAACTCTCTTACCTATAAAAAAATACAAATTCACCTGGCAGTTTTTTATTATTTTGGTGTAAACAGTATTGTTTTTTTAAACCAAAATCGAGTGTCGAATTTGACACTAATCGCGTAGAGATTTGTGTCCACATTTGGCAAACTCGCTCATTTCCAAATGCAGCGAAATCTGCGTAATTTATTTTGGTGTTTTTTATACACAATTTTACCCGCCAAATTTAATCTATCATTTTTTGATTGCTCTTGACCTGAAACCTATTTAAAATATTTATTTTAAATAGGTTATTTATCAAAATCTTTCAAATTTGATATTAGGTTATGCCAAGTTAAAATTATTAGCTTACAGGACAAATATGAGAGTTTATAGGATCCTCTATCTCAAAGTTTTTATGAAATGTCTTTTTTGTATTTTCTATGCTTTTGATTTTGGAGATGCGAAAGCGTGTGAAGCTAGGCTCCTCACGTTCGTTCTACTTCACCCGCTTTATATTCTACTCAGCTTAAAGCTTTTTATTGTTTAATACATCTCTTTTAAAGGATATTTTAATTCTTGTTCAAATGTTATAAGTTTGGCATTTGAATTTTTAAAATATTCTTTCCATATATTTTCTAAACTGTCAAAGTCTTTTCCGTCACGGTAGTTTTCTTTATCTACTATACCTGCACCAACTACAATCACATCAGCACCAGCAAAATCTCCAAATAACCTATTCTCTTTCATGATATTTAATTGTTTATCTATATCTATAGATTTTAACTCTTTAACATAAAAAGATGTAAAGTTTGAGTTCTCAAGCATATCACTAACAATCACTACAATTTTCTGTTTTGCACCAGATAGCTTAACTGCTTTTTCTGATATTTGTCTCAATGTATAAAGTATTTCACTCTTGCTTGAGATTTTTTGATTTTCTTTAAAACTTTCTAGCATATCAGAGGCTAGTTTTTTTTTCATACCATCATTTTGCGCTTTAAAGCATTTATCAAACTCGCTCAAACTTTTTTTGCCCATCTCATATTTCTGTTCTTTAGTTAATTGTGGATGAAAATAATATCTATCCACCAGAGATACACTTTTACCTTTTGTATATTCAGAAAAAGTAAAAAGACTTATTGTTGTTTTTGGTTTTATAAGTCCAAAAATATTAACAATAGCATTTTTTCTTATATTTTCAGGGAATGGGGTAGTTTGGTCAATAATAATAAAAACTTCGCGTTCTTTTTCACTCCCTGACATATTTGTCAACAACGATTTACAATCATCATCAGCAAAAATTGTAATGGCTAAAAATAAAATAGTAAATAATACTTTCATTATGCCTCTTTATATGATTTTAAAATTTTATATGCTTTTACACTCTCGTTACCTACAAAACTATACCTACTGCCGACTATCAATCCTACTACTTGAATACCAAAGAAAAGCATCATCATCACCATATATGTAACATAACTTGCTTTTTTTTCTGCTTCAACTTTTGAACTACGCTGATATTTATCTCTTAATTTGCTTTGTTCTGTAAAAAAAGATGGTAAATTAGGATTTGTATTGTTTACTTTAGTTTCACCTTTGCTTTGTTCTTCATATAATTCTGTTTTGATATCAAACGAAGAAGCTTCTTTGACTATGCTATCTTGATAGTGATCAACATTTTGTTCAAATACATAAAATCTTACAAACATCGCTCCCACGCCTATTGACAATATAAGGATAAGAGTAAATATTGATATGTAGCTCTTTCTTACAGTTTGTAAATTTTTCCAATCAAAATATTTTTGGTGCATTCTGTTGAACTGTGGAATTACTACCGTTTTAGCGTCATCATCGCTATATGTATGCTCCAAGCTAATTTTATTTCTAGGATATGAATTTTTATCTTGAAAGATAATATCACTAGCCATAGAAGCCATTTCATTGTCTATAGACTTTAAAACACTATTTCTATGAAGTTCTTCACCGCTATAGTGAGTTAAAAACATCAAAACAATTGACACAACAAAACCACCAAAAATCATAGCATAATGAAGCATTGACTCTGAAGCATCGTCTACCATTAGTTGGCTAAATACATAACTAAATCCCGAAGCCTCAATGAAAAGTAAGAATATTAAGATTGCAAATAAACTAAAAGGAAGCGTCCTTCTTTCCAGATCACCTGCTTTATTGATATAATTTTTTGCTTTTTCAAACAATGTTTTATCACCATGTTCTTTAACCTTATTAATCACTCTCCATACAAACCAAGATATTATTACGGATATCAATAACAATATTAACCATGCCCCTATTTTCAACCCTGAAATTTCAATGCTCATTGTGTGCACAAACGCATTATATAAATCAGTTAAGACTGAGCCACTATCAGCAGCAGCAGCAACAGCATCTGCTTTCGATTCTGAATCTTCTACGCTTTCTTCTTTGAATGTATCAAAAATCGCATTCATTTCCTCTTCTTTATTTATAGCCACTATATACTCCCATGATTTTCTATTGAAAAGAAGTCTACCTTTTTAGATAAAATATTTCCATTCTTATCTTTATGGTAAACAACACCTTTTGCGTTTTGTGGATTTCCATGTGGATATGCAATATCTATACATTGAAGTTTAGAAGTATCTTCTGGATATACCCTATATAACAAGCCATCTTTTCCATTGTATGAAACTATTTCGGTTGTGCTGCCATACCAAGGTTGGTTGGCACCATTTTTGATAACATTCATTTCCGGACAACTTACGGATTGCATATTTGCTCTTTTTATGCCGACAGGATTAATCATAATAAATTCATTATCAACCTGCGTTCCCCAACCACTGCCATTTAAAAGAGGTGCCAACTCATAGTTTTGCTTTGCCAAAATAATTTCACCGGTAGATAGCTTTTTGATATTGCCATTTTTTCTAGGTAAATCACTTAAGCAAGAGCCATAATATGCAAGCAGGTTTTCATCGGCAACAGCCGGAGTAACAAGTGAAAATACTGATTCTACTTCCGGTTGTCCTACTAGTACGAGTAGTTCATTTTTATTTCCTGTCGATTCCTCCCACTTTATTTCCATATCACTTTTTTTAGAATATGCATACTCATTACTGCATGACCCAAGTTTTTCTTTTGAATTATCTTGACTTGTATAGTACTTGCCCTTTACTCCTGTTAAAACCTTATCTCCTGCATCGTCTTGGCTTTTGAATTTTTTTACATTTTGTCCAGCCATAAGTGGTTCGGATATTTTCACTCCATTCATATTTAAAGGAATACTTTTATTATTTGCTGCCACCTGTTGTGATTCTTTTGTTAGTTCTTTTGTTTTTGCGGTAGAGTTTGCTTTAGGTGGTTTGGGTATTTTTGTCTCTTTCGTGTTTAATGCATCAACTTTATTATTTAAAGCCATTGTTGAATCTTGTTTTTTGGTAGTCATATCCGCTTTAGAATTTTGGATTTTATTATTATCGCTACTACTAGATACTGCCTTTTCTTTTGGCAAGAGAGAATTATTGATTTTTTTATTTGCTTCATATTGAGCTATATTAGCCTCATCTGGAACTTCAACAATTTCAACTCTTCTGTTTTTTGCCTTTCCTTCGTTTGTATTATTTAAGACAAATGGTTCACTCTCTCCTGCACCCTTATAATACATTTTATCTACATCAACGCCATTTTTACTGAAAAGTTCGGCAATTGTTTTAGCTCTTTTTTCTGAAAGTTTTTGGTTAGCCTCATCACTTCCATCTGAATCTGTATGACCTATTATCATTACGCTCTGTCCAGACTTTGCATATTGTTTGGCAATCTTTTCAAACATATCAACTGAGTCAATATTTAGATTGTATTTCCCCGTATCAAACTGAGACCCTTCCGATGTCACAATATATGACTGTCCTATTTTCTCACCTTCTTCACTTTTAACATCAGAAAAAGAAACATCAATATTGTTACTTTGAGTAGAAGCTTCTTTTACAATCTCTTTTATTGCACTTCTTCTTTTATCTATTTCATTTCCAATAAAATACCCCAATGCACCACCTGCTACAGCACCAATCAACATTCCTTGGTCTCCACCAAGCTGTTTTCCAATAACAGCCCCTGTGCCAGCACCAATTGCCGTGCCGCCAATTTTTCCTAAATTTTCCGAGATATTTTGTTTAATACTATCTAATGACAATTGAGATTGTGTACATCCAGAGAGCAATAATCCCGAAGTTATTATTGATATTTGTATAATTTTATTCATATCGATTCCTCTTACAACTTCTTCTACGCTAAACACACCTTTTTTAATTAAAAATTATTATTTGCAGTTTACCATAAATTTAAATTTTTGCAATGTAAACATGTAACTAAATAAACTTACACTGCCTGCTCCTATTTTTTCTTTTAAAACTATAGAAAAAAAATGAACAAAATAGATAAACGACAAAGTCCAATTTACATAATAACATATTATTATATGCTTTATTTTTTTGGCTATAGGGGTTAGTTTCCCCATGTTTACAACCTGCTTATGGTGATTATTTTCTTATAAGTCTAGCTGTTGCACAATCTAATCTCAATCTGTTTTAATACAGTGTATAATAGGAGATAATTTGAACTAAAAAACTCAAGGATTTAATATGCAACATGATAAACAAAGAGTAGAAAAAGAAGTTCAATTAAAAAAACTACCTCCACTTCAAAACCGAATTGTTGATAAAACAATAGAAAATGTTACTAGAAAATTGGTGGCTGGCTATAGAAATAGAGATAAAAATCCTCCAAAAGGAACTTCTCCTGGTTCTAAAGCAGCAGCAACAAATATTTTAAAAAAGTCTTCTGCTCAAAGTGCAATGGATGTTGCAAATAGAGGACAAATGTGGAAAGAAATTGTTTCAAAAAGTTTTTCTCACGGCATCACTTCACTTGCTAATTTAAAGTTTGATTCTGAATTTAAGGTTACGGATGGTAAAGCAGAAGGATTAAAGCATATTTCAAAAGGTCCAGGAGTATATGTTATATATGATACAAATGGGGAAGTTCGATATGTTGGAGATGCAAAAAACATTCAAAGCCGTTGGCAAGCAGGACATTTAAATGAAAATCGCCAAAAAGAAAAAATTGGCGAAGAGTACAAATTAAATAAAGAGTTTACAGAAGGTTGCACCGTAAAAGTAATTGAATGTGAAAGTGTGGAAACAGCAGCTGCACTAGAAGCTTCACTAATTAAGGAAGCTCGTTCTTCAGATGAATATAATGTAGTAAATAAAAAAGAAGAATTAGCCAATGACCAAGGGAGTAGACCAAATATTGAGGCAAAAAAGATAAAAGATAGTATGGGTTCAACTGCAACAATGGTAAAAGGTGCTGCTAAAGAAGCTGCTATTAATGGTGGATGGCAAATACTTGAGCAAGCAATAATAGAAAGTATACAAATCCTTAAAGATGAAATAGTAGACCTTATTATAACTGGAGAGCATGAATTTATTGTGCGTTTAAAACGCCTTTTGACAAGAGTTATTGAAATTTTAAAAAATCAATTTAAGAATCTTGGAAACTTTGCAAAAGGTATTTTTGAATTTATCGTTAATGCCTTTAGTCAAGCAATAAGTCAAATTTATCAATTGGCAAAAAATATTTTTGATTTAGGGTCTGCTGCGTGGGCACTGTATAATAATCGTAAGACCCTTACAAAAGAAGAATTGATTCATAAACTTACAGAAACTATTATATTGACTGGAAATACTGTTTTTTGGAGTAGTATGGATTTAACTTTAGAAACACAATTAACTGCGATTATAGGGCCAGCCGCTCCTTTTGTTTCAGCCTTTATATCAGCTTTAGGTTTTGGACTAACGAGTCATTATTTAAGCGAGTTTGTACCAAAAATTGTTGATTTTATTGTTGGCGGTTATGCAGAGACTCAAGAAAATTTAGAAAAGTCAGCACTTTTAATAATAGAACAATCACAGATGAACAATAACTTGGTATTAGGATTAGAACAATATATGTCATCAACTATGCATCTAATATCTGATATGAAAGAACATCAAATGAAGCTAAGTGTTGTTAATTCAAGAGAGATTACAATTAGAGATGAAATAAGTTTTTAAGGAGAAGAAAACTCTATGAATGAATTAGAAAAAACAAACAATACCATAACAGTCCAAAACAAAGTAAAAGATCTTGTTGAAAAATTTTCAGAAATGCAAGAAGAACTTAATCTGTCCATGAAGAATGTGGACGAGATGACTAAACAAGAAATAGAAACGGGTTTTTATAAAGGCTTAACTGGTAAAACTGATGCTGACATAAGTGAGCAAGTTAAAAAATTAGGGCTAAATCTTTTAACAACTCAGAAAGTTGTCATGTTTACAATGGAACTTAGTCATGCAAAAAATGAAGTTTTGCGTGGTTTTCATAACGCACTTGTAGACAAGTTAATTGAGCTTGATAAATATAATGAAAATATTTCAGATGATATTAACATTTCCAAAAAAAATGAACGAAAAATTGTTACCCAAATTAAAGAGCAAATTGAAAATAGACTAGCACTAGAAGAGAGCATTGAAAAAAATAAAAACCTAATAGGTGAAAATAAAAATCAGATAAGAGATAATAAGCAAGGTCTTTCTAATTTAACAAAAGAGCTTCAACAAAAATCATTATTAGATGATGAGCAATCAAATATTCTTAAGCTACATAAAAAACTTATAGAAGAATTATCAAGTGAGCTTAATGCTTTTAAAGACTCCGTAAGCAATAATTATCCATCCAAATTGATGATAAATATCTATGGAATTATTAGCGTAGTTGCATTGATTTTATCAATTATCAGTTTAGTTAAATAAATGCATTGATAAAGTGTTTAAAATAAATATTAAGAGGGCAAATCATGCTGACATACTTTAAATAACATTTATACTAACTGGAATGTTCAGTCAATCTGACTTCTAAGCATACGGACGGTAGTGTTCAAGATTCTGTGTCAGCATCGGATAATTCCTAAAATTGTATCATAAATTTAAAGCATCATCGAGTCGTCCATCGAAATGGATGGCAAGTTGAGAGATTGTTAGACTCCAGTTTCGTATCGGCATAGTCCATTTCTTTTGAGCATTTTGAATCCCCATATAGAGTAATTTTAACAAGCTATCGTCATTTGGAAAAGCACCTTTGGTCTTGGTGAGCGTGCGGAATTGGCGATGGACAGATTCAATAATATTGGTGGTATAGATTACTCTGCGTATATCTTCTGGATACTGAAAGAACACAGATAAATTGTCCCATTTATTTCTCCATGACTGAAAGACAATGGGATATTTTTTACCCCATTTCTCTTCCAATTTATCAAGTTCAAACTCTGCTTCTTCTTTAGTAAAAGCCTGATATACGGCTTTTAACTCTTTTGCAAACTGTTTTTGATTGGCAGAGCCTACATATTTGAGGCTATTGCGTATTTGATGCACAACACAGAGCTGAACCTCTGTGTTTGGAAATACCGAGTTTATGGCTTCGGGGAAGCCTTTGAGTCCATCTACTGATGCAATTAGGATATCTTTAACTCCACGGTTTTGCAAGTCAGTGAGAACCTGCAGCCAGAACTTAGCACCTTCACTCTCATTCAAGTAAAGTCCAAGTACCTCTTTTTTCCCATCGACTCTAACGCCCAACACGGTATAAAAAGCTTTTGCAATGTAACGACCGTCCTCTTTTACTTTGTAGTGAATAGCGTCAAGAAAGACAAACGGATATACAGCCTCCAAAGGGCGAGCTTTCCACTCCTGCAACATTGGTATGATCTTGTCCGTTACTGCGCTTATAGTGGCTTTAGAGAAGCCTACGCAGTAAAAATCTTCTATATGCTTAGCAATCTGCGCATAGCTATTGCCAAGTGCAAAAAGAGAAAGAATCTTATCTTCTATTTCACCTGTCATGCTTGTCTGATTTTTCTTTACGATTTCAGGTTCAAAGCTGCCGTTGCGGTCTCTTGGAACATCAAGTTCAAAGCTTCCATGGTCACTTTTCATAGTCTTTGAACTATAGCCATTCTTTCTGTTTCTTTCGAGGTCTTGGGAAAGGTGAGAGTCTATCTCAGCTGCCAGAGCAGCTTCTGTGAGCTGTTTGATGAGTGAGCCTAAAGCTCCATCAGAACCGCCGATACTTTTACCAGCTTTTATATCACGAGCAAATTGCTCTACATCTATTTCTATCTTCATATGTCTTTCCTTGGGTATTTGTTATTTTACCCGATTGACACAGAATTCTGAACGGTCCCATACGGACAAATAAGTTTTATTCGATCAAACTCAAGCTTCACGAGGAAGCCTTTTAACTACAGAGCTTTATCTATTTTTTCTATAATATTATTTAATTTCTCATCATATTTTTTCTTAATCTCCCTAAACCTCTCTTCAGTTTTTTCCCTGATATTTTTGAACTTTTCTTCGTTATTTCCGCTAATATTCTTGAACTTCTCTTTATTTTTTTCTATTTTTTCAAGAACCTTTATAGCTTTCTTTTCAAGTTTAGCGACTTCCATAATTATCCTTCATTGTTAATATAGACACTCTTCATAGTTGGCGCTCTTTCGTTAAAAGCGTTTACATGGCATTTGCAGTTGGCAAACTCATAAGAAAATGAATCATGAGTATGCCCAAAAATCCAATGTTTTGCCGTAGTACCTCTTAAAAATTTATGGCCGTTGAAACAAAAAAATGTATTTGTCTGCTGATTTAAAAACTCTTTTGAGAGGTGTTCGCTTTGAAAGGAGGGGTTTATATGAGTTACCATGACATCGCACTCTTTATAAACCGCCTCTATTTTTGGCAGCTCAGCATGATACAAATCATCGAAATTCTCTATACCCTCCGTCATAGAAAAATCAGGCATGTTGTCTTTCCACATGTCGTTTATTGATTTTTTAGAAAAATTTCTAAGAGGATGGTAATGCTTTAAATACGCATCATCATACCAACCCATTGCCCCACCAAACTTTACACCCTCTATCTCTACAATATTGCCATCAAGGCAGTAGATACCATCTTGCGAGTTAATGAGTTCAATAAGCTCTTTAGCTCTAATAAAAGAGTTTTCATAATCATCTCTGGCAACCAGTCCATCTAAATAGTAGTCGTGATTTCCTAAAACACAGATGATTGCCCTATACTCATAAATCTTTTTAATCATTTTTAAGAGGATAATGTTTTGGCTATTGTAGTGCCCTAAATCTCCAGCGACTACCAACACATCGCCAGCAGCTCTTCCATCGTGTAAAAAGTATCTGTCGTAAACTTTTTTTACATCTTTATTGGAGTTGTTGAACTGTTTAAAATAGTAATCAAAATGCAGATCGCTTAATATATCAATTATCATATTTCTATCCTCTCTCTTCTAAAACAATGTGCTTGTTCGGGATATCCAAGTGGATTACTTAGAACTTTCACACCATATTTTTCATAATCATAACATTGATGAATATGCCCAAATACCCAATATTTAGCAGTAGTATTTTCCAAATATGCATCACCATCAAAACAATAAAAAGCAGTTATGCTTTCATTTCTTTTAGCGTAAGCAATATTTTCATATTCAATAGACGGATTTACATGAGTTATCATCACATCACACTCTTTGTAAACACGCTCAATTTTGGGTCTTTCTTGAATTAACATATCATAAAAGTCGTCAATGCCCTTTATATATTTACTATCATTCAAAACCTGCTTCCAATAGCTCACGACATCTTTGCTATAGATAGTTTGAAACCGATTGTAATATGTCCCATCGTACCAACCCATAGCACCACCAAACTTCACACCCTCTATCTCAATCACATCACCGTCTAAGCAATAAACACCATCAATACTATTTAACATCTCTTTCATTTCTGCCGCTCTTTCAAAAGAGTTTTTATACTCTTTAAATCCCGGCATAAGATAGTAATCATGATTGCCAAGAACACAGACAACATATTTATAATTTCTTTCTTTTATAAGCTCTATAAGCTTTTTATTTTGTTGATTATCGTGTCCGATATCTCCAGCGATAATAAGAACATCACCTGTTACATCTGAGAAAATAGCATCCAAAAATTTGATTGCTTCTTCTTCATCATTATTGTTGAGATGTAAATCAAAATGCAAATCGCTAATAATATCAATTGTCATATCTTACTCGCTCTGGCTCTTAATCCAAATTCTTAATTTTAATAAACCAAGGAATTTGTCTTTAGTAGTTCTTTTGAATTTAACTATTTTCATTTTTTCATTTCCCTTACTTTTCTAAACTTCAAAATCTCTTTATCACAGATGCCAATATCTTCGAGTTTCATCAGATAATCCTCAAAAAACTCATCACTCAAAGTTGTGCTATATTTTTTAATAAGAGCATTTCTCTTTATTCTTTTAAATACTTTTCTAGCTTTTTTGCCAAATATCATGATTTTATTTTTTCTCATACAAGCTTCTATTATTCTTCTTGCACCACCACTCTTAATTGTGTTTTGTAACTCAAGCTCTTCAAGTTCAGTTATTGCAAATATCATCTATCACTCCTCATTAAAAAACTCGTATCACTTCCAAAGAAGGATAATGAATAGCGCTTAAATAACCTAACTGCTTATTACTCACATAATACGCACCTGTATCAATCATTGCGTATGTGTCTGTCACTATCGGCTTTGGTACTGGTGTATGACCAAATATATTAAATATCCCGTTTTTAATTTCTTTATCTCTAGTAAAAAACTTTTCATCATTCATGTGTAACCACAAAATTCTTTTATTAAATTTTGTGTTATATTTATACTCTTTGTCAACCCAATCGGCGTGAATATAAGAGTGTGACACAACAAGAGGCTTATACCCTTCAAATTCAAAATGCAAGAATAGTGGCAAACTTCTCAAAAATTCATAATGAGAGAGATAAACTTCTTTAAAAGCATAAGACTCTAAAGTAGCACGACCCCCATTAAACAGCCAATAATCTTCAGTCAGAATATTGTCATATGCATCCAACATCATGAATTCATGATTGCCAAGGACGCTTAAATAGTTATTATCAATTATTAAATCAATAACTTTAGCAGAGTCCGCCCCTCTATCAATCAAATCACCACAAAAACAGACTTTTGCATCTTTTGGAAGCTTGTCCAGCAGTTGAACCAATTTATCATACTCGCCGTGAACATCGCCGATAACCCAAATGCCGTTTTTCACAGATATTTTCCTCAAATAAAATAAAAATTTTGCCACGATTACATTATGGTAAGTATAGCATTTCTGTAACTTTGAACTTGAACAGAGCACTAGATAACTAAGCACTATTGGCTTTTAAAAAGCTTAACAGAGGAAGAGCTTTTGAGACAACTCTCAAAAGCTATAATCTGCGAAACAAACGAACATAGTTAAAATCACTCTATCCTCATAGTTCGTTTTTTTGCTTCCATTCCAAACGTGTCTGACAAAATCTCGAAAGATCACCGCTTATATTGTTTTTGCACCAAAGATGGGTTGTCCTTGATAATACATCACTGGGCTCAGTTAAGTCTAAATCATTAATAGCGTAAATTTTACCGTTATAGTATCTATATAACATATATTTTTTAATACCTTTTTGATATGTTGTATCGCAAACAAAAAGTAAACCATCCACCAAACCGTAAGTATCAGGATCTGCATAATGCATATAAGCCGTATCTGGAAAAAAAATATAATCTTCATCGAAAGCTTGTGTTTCGTAGTTATACTTTCCAAAAATAAATTCAATGTTATAAATTTCTTTTGGAAACTGCTCAAATTTTTCTATAATCTCCCAAAGCTGCGGAAGACACTCAACAGTTGAATTTGGCATTAAACCTATTTTGTAATAACCTGCTTCATTTTTAAGAATATTTCTGTCATCATAATTTTTATACACAATAAATTTTCCTACTTTAGAAAAATTTCCTGAGGAAATTTTAAGCGCTTCTTGTTCTTGAAGCTCCTTTCTTTGTCGTTCTTGTTCTTGAAGCTCCTTTCTTTGTCGTTCTTGTTCTTGAAGCTCCTTTCTTTGTCGTTCTTGTTCTTGAAGCTCCTGCCTTTGAAGTTCTTGTTTTTGAAGCTCCTGCCTTTGAAGTTCTTGTTTTTGAAGCTCCTGCCTTTGAAGTTCTTGTTTTTGAAGCTCCTGCCTTTGAAGTTCTTGTTTTTGAAGCTCCTGCTTATTAGCATCTGTAGAAATATCATCAACTGATTTTTTGGATTTTTCTAAAATCTCACGAATGATATCTATTAGAGAATCAGCTGGCTCCTCAAAGATAACATTAAGATAAGTTTCACCGTCATCTTCTGGATTTGGAACAACGCCCTTGATACTAGTTGAGTGCAGCTTAAGTTCTCTTTTGCTATAGAACACTTCCGCTTCCATTGAGTAGTAGCGTTTTATAAAATATATATAATCTTCATAAGAGACATTTTCGTTTATACCTAGATTCAAATGTTCGAACTGTGCCTTGTATTGATTTGGGAATCTCTCAAACAATTGTGCTATTTCAATTTTTTTTGCAAAAAAGACCATATTTTTTTTATGCACCGAGTGGGCATCAAAAAGGTGTTCTTTTAAAAATTTATAGTAGGTAGTGTCACTGATACTAAAATTTTTATCTATGTTGTTAATCAGATGCATTTGCTCAGAGAGCGGATAAAGATGCTCAAGCAGTAATTTTATGTAATCGGCAATATGTACTAGTACATAATTTTTAGGGTTTTTAGTGGGCACCGTCAAATTAATGCAGTAACTCGCCACACCTATTTTTGCGTGAATATCATGCACTATTTCGCGTATATTAAGTACTTCTTGTATTTTTTGTTTTTTTTTCATATTATTGACTCCTATTATTCATTAAAAATTAACAGCACAAAGATAACTTTACGCTGTTATCCCAAGAGCTTTTTTAAGTTCACTTAACGAATATCGTATAAATTTGCCCCTCCCATATCTTTTTATTCGCCCCTCTTTTTCAAAATTTGCGATTGTCTGTTCATCGCAATCGAGCATTCCTGCTGCCGTCGGCCTGCTGATGTACTGTTCACTTTTACTTTCAGCTCTACCATCTTCTAATTTTCGCAAGATCATAAATTGATTATTTCTAATTTCATCTATTATTTCCTGGTCTATAATTGTTATGTTTTTCATTTCTTCTCCTTGTAATATATTATATTATCATATATTACAAGGAATAGTATCATCTCAAACCTTATAGTAATATTAAATATTATATTATAATACATTGATATTATTTTAACAATACGATATAATATATGTATATAATGTAAAGGATTAGAACATGTCAGATTACACGAACGATGTCGTTAAGGTAAGTTACAATATTGACTCTGAGACAAAAAGCATTTTAGAAAAAATTAAGGCAGAAACTAAGCATAAAAATTTTTCACAATTAATCAATGGACTATTAAAATTTGATATAGATTCTTTGACAACATATATAGAAATAATGAATTTTATAAATAATCCAGAAAATAAAAATTCAAGTATAGTTACTTCTAATGGTGGGTTGATTCTTAACAAGCATACTATGGATCAATATATTTTTAATGCCTCGATTAGCACTACCCCTTCAGCATCAGAAAATGACCTTTCAGTGTCAGAACCAGATATAAATAAATCAGAATCTATGGATGAAATTAAAAAATTGATTTATATGGTGAACAAAATACATAATGTTGCAGAAGTTAAAATTAATAATAATATTGAAATATTAAAAGAGCGAATAAAGTCGCAAGATGAATACAATCAACTAATAAATGAAAGATTTGATTCACAAGATGAGCGAATTGAGTTGCAAGACAATTATATTAAAGATATAGCCAAAATTTTAGAAGAACGAATTAAAACAATTGAGGAAGCAATAAATATACCTCCAGAGAGATTATAATTATTAAATAAGCTGCTAAATTTCAGAGTGAGCAAGGGTGAGGAGCAGGAGGAAGGGCTGAAAAATACCCAAAAAAATAGGTATAGTTTCCCGCTATTGATTTTTTATATGTTATAATTTCGTCGTTTCGATTCGTCGTCGTCACTGCCTCAAGCCTTTTCCATGCTCAGTTTGAGAATATCATCAACTGTCGGTTGTGCTGTACAGTTTGTTCCTTGTCTTAATCTTGGTTGGGTAAGATTTAGGTCGATATTGGAAGGTGTAGAGAGCATAGTATCTACCACAGCGCCATTTGCAATTAAGTACTTCTCAATTACATCTATCTGCATGTAGTCGATTCCTCTTTTCGTTTCCGTGTGAGAACCAGTCGCAACTGCATTAATTTCTACTATTTTTTCAAAAATACAAAGTACCGCTTCATAAACCTTAACTATGATAGTTTATGATGTATATTTACTTCACCAGACGCTTAATGATACGCCTATCGTTTTTTAAATATGTATAATCAGTAATGAGAGTAGTTAAGAGAGTTGGTACTAATCAATCTCTTTTTTTAAATTACTCAACGGGAGACTGGGAGTCTCCGTTTGGCTCTTGGGGAGAGCCGATTGATTAGTACCCCGTTCAGTAATTGTATGGGGAAATTCTACTGCTATTTTTGAATTAATACCATAAAGAGAAAAAGAGAGTGTTTTATATATACCAAATTATATGGCGTTATATGGAGTGCTGATTTTTTTGTTTTTTTGATTTTTTTGCTTAAGTTTTATAATTAGTTTGAAAAAGAATTTAATTTTAAGAAGTGTGTTTTAAAATCTAAAACCGTACCCTATACAGTACCCTAAGATTTTTTATTAAGAGATTTTTGAGCTTTAAAAAGCTCTGTAAATGCCCATTTTAGGCTTATGGTGCGGATGAGAAGACTCGAACTTCCACGTCTTGCGACACCAGATCCTAAGTCTGGCGTGTATACCAATTTCACCACATCCGCATGTAGTCTAATATTTTAATTTCTTGACTCTGTTTAGAAGTCAAAGCTTTAGCGCCATAGTGGCTAGCATATCGTTAACTCAAGTGGTGCGCCCTAATGGATTCGAACCATTGGCCTACGCCTTAGAAGGGCGTTGCTCTATCCAGCTGAGCTAAGAGCGCATTCATTTATAAATGGTGCGCCCGATAGGATTCGAACCTATAACCGTCGGATTCGAAGTCCGAAACTCTATCCAATTGAGCCACGAACGCCACAAAATTTATTATTTTTACTAAGTTTTTTTATATTTTTTTGTTATGGGGTGGGATGCGGGGCTCGAACCCGTGACCCTCGGCACCACAAACCAATGCTCTAACCAACTGAGCTAATCCCACCATGTCTCTAAAAAATATAAAAGTGGTCGGGGTGAAAGGACTCGAACCTTCGGCCCCCTGGTCCCAAACCAGGTACTCTAACCATACTGAGCTACACCCCGACCTACACATTAAAACAGCCATTTAGCTGATTAATGAGGCGAAATTATAGTCAATAACCACCGAAATGTCAATAGTATTTTTTACATATTTCAAAACTTTATATCATGTGACACAAAAAGGGATTAAGATTACTTTGTTACAATACTTTTACATAGTTTAAAGGGTCGGTTCTGGGTAAATTTTTTGGCAATATAAATTCAAAAGAGGGTGGTGTTGAGAAGTTTTTTGAAGGAATGGGGCAACTTTTACTTATGACCCATCTTTCAAAAAATATAGAAGTTTAAAACTGTATAAGACCATTCATGGGTGAAGAGGCTGTCGCATAGGGACGCTTAGGGATTCTTCCCGCCAAATAGCTCATTCTCCCTGCCATTACCGCATGTTTCATTGCCTGAGCCATTATCATCGGGTTTTGTGCACAAGCGATTGCAGTGTTTGTTAAAACTCCATCTGCACCCAACTCCATTGCATAAGCGGCGTCACTCGCACACCCTATTCCTGCATCAACTATGACAGGAACACTTACGGCTTCACGAATAAAAACTATGTTGTATGGATTTTGTATTCCGAGTCCACTTCCAATAGGAGCTGCAAGAGGCATAATAGCATGAGCTCCCGCATCTTCAAGTCTTTTTGCCATTATCGGGTCATCAGAGGTATAAGCCATAATAGTAAAACCATCTTTTGATAAAATTTCACAAGCTTTTATAGTCTCTAAAACATCTGGATAGAGGGTTTTTTGTGTATCGCCGATAACCTCTAGTTTTATCAAATCAATTCCGGTAGCTTCACGCATCAGACGGAAAGTTGTAATCGCCTCCTCCGCAGTAACACACCCAGCAGAATTTGGCAAAAATTTTACATTTGTACCTTTAAATGTATCGCGAAGATTCTCTTTATCCGGGTCTGTAATATTTAAACGGCGAACTGCAACAGTAATAAGTTCACTTCCGCTCGCAAGTGTCGCCTCTTTTGTGGTTTGAAAATCTTTATATTTTCCGCTTCCAACAATCAAACGAGACCCAAGTTCATATTTTCCAATTTTTAATATATTTTCCATACTTTTTCCTAAATATTTAGTTCTATGTTTTATAACATACGCAATCTTATAATTTACCTATTTGTTCAATCAAATCATCAGGGGTAAGTGAAAAATCAGCACCGCTGTAATTTAGCGCCAATTTTGCATGAGCCAAAGAGGCATTTATTGCCGCATCTAAAGAGTCATAGCCTTGGGCTAAAAGTGAACCTACCAAACCGCTGAGCACATCTCCGCTTCCACCTTTTGCTAAAGATGGCGTACCGTGTGGATTTATATAGAACTCATTGCTTTTTGCAATTATGACATTTGCGCCCTTTAAAATAAGCGTTACATGAGAATAGGCTTTAGAAAACTCCTGGGCATATTTAAAACGGTTTTTTTGCAGTTCCTCAACCGTTATATCAGCTATTTTAGTAATTTTAAGAAGTGATACAAACTCTTTGGCATGCGGAGTTATAACCACATTTTTTCTTTTTAAAATATTTAAAATCAATGGCAAAGAGAGGACATCGGCATCTGCAACCAGCGACAGAGCATTGTCTAAAAATTTATCCATCTCTATTGCGCTAAACTCCGCTCCAAGACCCATTCCCAAAGCTAACGCTGTTGCATTTTTTGGGACTTCATGCGAATACATCAAACTATACGGGATCTCTATCTCTTCAAAACCAACAAGAGTAACCAATCCGCTTCCAAACCTTAGGGCAGAAAGGGCGCTCATTATACTCGCTCCGCTTTTCTCACCGCTGATAACTGCCAAGTGCCCGTAAGAGCCTTTGTGAGAATCTTTTTTTACTCTATTTGGAAGTTTTAAATCCTCTAAATCAAGCACTCTCCAGTTGCTTCGCTTTTCGTAAATATCTCTGCCTACTCCAAGATTTAGCACCTTTATCTCTCCGACAAACTCTTTCGCTTCATCTAAAAACATACCCTTTTTCAAAGCACCCATAGTTAAAGTAACATCTGCGATAAATTTATAGCCGGATGGAACATCACAGGCTATTTTAAATGCCCTCAAACTATTCATCTCTTTTAAAATAGCTTTAATTTCGTCATTAAACTCGCCGTTAAAACCTGTTCCAACGATGGCATCGACTAATACATCACACTCTTTGAGCTTTTTACACTCTTTTACACCGACTGCTTTTGCTCGTTTTGCTTGCAACAGTGCCATTTTTGATGTTGCTTTTTTTGCATAATATATCGAAACATCGTAGTCAGGATGCAGAAGCCTTGCAAGAGCAATTCCGTCAGCCCCGTTATTTCCGCCTCCGCATACAACAATGATTTTTGAATTGTTTTTAAAGTTGCTGCGAATATACTCAGCCATGCCGCTAGATGCATGCTCCATTAAGATATCTTCACTTAAAAAAAATTCTTCGTAGCACCTTTTGTCCAAAGATGCCACCTCATCAAAAAGTTTTTGCATAGTTACTCTTCAAAAAGATACTCGTCTATCTGAACTATATTGCTTTTAATATCGTTAAATAAAAGCGTTCGGTAGTTTGTTCTGTACTGATAAAAAAATCTATTTTTTGGTATTTTCTTTAGATTTGAGGTGTTAAAATACTCAAGATTTGAGCATTTGCCAAGATATAAAAAAGTAAACAGAAGTTTTATCTGCGGATTTTCAAAAGTGCTATGAGGCTGAGCTAAAAATGTCAACCCATATTTTTTTAGATTTAAAAAATTTAACATGTAGAGCAAAAAGTCTTCAAATTTTGTATAAAAGCCATTTAAATTTTCAATATCATGAAAAAAGTAGTAGTAGTTATCTAAAAGCCCCTTATTTTGAAGAGTTTGCGTCAATCTGCTTGTTATATCTCTTTTATTTGAGAAGTAGTTTGGGTCTGTTGCCATGTAGATATGTTTTTTTTGAGCAACAAGCTCGTTAAATCTCTTTTGAAAATCATCACTCTCATCAAATCTTATGTAGTTAAAATGCTCATCTTTATATCTTAACTCTATATTATGTTCATCAGAGTTAGAAAAATCAAGATATAGCGTTGCAACATTATTGTCAATAATATAATTTCTTATTTTACATGCCAAATTTGTTTTGCCGGCACCCTCTTCCGCTAAAATTAAAGTATTGCAATATAAAACTCTCTCTTCAACTTTTAATGTATTTATACTGCTTACATATTTTCCAAGTCTATCTCTCATAATTTTTCCTTTAAAAAATTTAACATTTATTATAGCTTATCTCCTATAAATAAAATCATTGGTTTGCGCTAATAAAATAAATTATATTAATTGAAGCTAAAAAAATGTAAGATTTGTGACAAACTTTCAAAAAAAGGAATCACATGTACACTAAAACACTTTTGACTTTAGCTTTTACAGCTTCATCACTTTTGGCTTCAAATTTAGCTAATGACGCAAAAAATGCCGGGCTAAAACCAATTCCAAAATCTAAAGCAGAGCTTTCTAAGCTTATTGATAATCCAAAAAACCCTATTACAAATGCAAAAGTCGAACTTGGCAAAAAGCTCTATTTTGACCCGAGACTTTCAAAAAGCGGTTTTATCAGCTGTAACAGCTGCCACAACCTAAGTGAAGGCGGAGATGACGGAATCAGCGCTGCAATCGGACATAAGTGGACAGCCAATCCTCACCATTTAAATTCGCCGACGGTTTTTAATGCCGTATTTTTCTCTTCTCAATTTTGGGATGGTCGTGACCCTCACTTAGAGGCACAAGCTCAAGGTCCTATCCAAGCCGCTCCTGAAATGGCTGCGACACCTGAACATGTAGTTGCAACCGTTACATCTATGCCGGAGTATGTTGCAGAGTTTGAAAAAGCTTACGGCAAAGATGTGAAAATCACTTTTGAAAAAGTTGCAGATACAATTGCTACTTTTGAGAGAACACTTGTTACTCCTTCAGCTTATGATAACTTCTTAAATGGAAAAGAGAAGGCACTTACGAATGCTCAAAAAGATGGTCTAAAAACTTTCATTGACAAAGGTTGTGTTACATGCCACAACGGTATCGCTCTTGGCGGAGAGATGAATGCGTTTAATGTCACGGGAACATATAAATTTCAAGATGTAGGTGACTTCAAAGGTGATAAAAATGGTATGGTTAAGGTACCTACGCTAAGAAACATCACTCAAACTGCGCCGTATTTCCATAACGGACAAATTTGGGATTTAAAAGAGGCAATAGTTGAAATGGGACGCATTCAACTCGGAGCGACAATCAGCGACAAAGAGGCTGCTTCAATTGAAGAGTTCCTAAAAGCGCTTGAAGGAAAAAAAGCTCCGATTACTATTCCTCAATTACCAGCTTCTACTTCTAAAACACCAAAACCAGACATTAAATAACTCTTACGCAATTTATACCCTCTTTGGGTATAATTGCACCATGAATTACAAACAAATAGCACAAGAAACCCTCAGAATTGAAGCAAATACTCTTTTAGAGAGTGCAAAAAACATTGATGATGTTTTTGATAAAGCGGTTGAAATTATTCTTAGCTGCAGAGGCAAGCTTATAGTTACAGGTGTTGGAAAATCTGGACTAATCGGCGCTAAAATGGCTGCGACATTTGCCTCAACCGGAACTCCCAGCTTTTTTCTTCATCCGACAGAAGCACTTCACGGCGACTTGGGAATGATTGGCAAAGAGGATGTAGTTATAGCGATAAGTTACAGCGGAGAGAGCGAAGAGTTAAGTTCGATACTTCCGCATGTAAAAAGATTTAACACTCCGCTCATCGGCATGACAAGAGACAAAAACTCCACTCTTGGCAGATACAGCGACTTAGTTATAGATGTTGTTGTTGAAAAAGAGGCATGCCCGCTAAACATTGCGCCGACAAGCTCAACAACTCTGACATTAGCTTTAGGCGATGCCCTTGCAGTCTGTCTTATGAAGGCAAAAAACTTCAAAAAAAGCGATTTTGCCTCATTCCACCCAGGTGGAGCTTTAGGAAAACAGCTGTTTGTAAAAGTCAGTGATTTGATGAGAACAAAAGATTTGCCTCTCATTAGTGCCGATACAAAATTAAAAGATGCGATTGTAAAGATTAGCGAAGGCAGACTCGGAACTGTTTTGGTTACAGATGAGCAAAACAGGCTCTTAGCACTTGTAAGTGATGGGGATATTCGCAGAGCGCTTATGAGTGAAGATTTTTCACTGGAAGAGAATGTTTTAAAATATGCGACACTAAACCCAAAGACGATAGAAGATGAAAACATACTTGCAAGCGAAGCACTTGTACTTATAGAAGAGATGAAGATACAACTTTTAGTTGTGACAGATAAAGACAAAAGAGTAAAAGGCATGCTTCATATCCATACTCTCATAGAAAAAGGTATATCGTGAGACTAAATAAATATATTGCTCACCACTCAAGCTACTCAAGAAGAGAAGCCGACAAAGCCATACAAGACGGTTATGTAAGAGTTGACGGAGAGATAGAGACCAACCCGGCGACCGATGTACAAGAGGGCGTAAGCATTGTTTATGTCAGCGGTAAGCAGGTATCCCCAAGAGATAAATACACGGTAATTGTTTACAATAAACCAAAAGGCGAGCTTGTAACAAAGAGTGACCCAAAGGGCAGGAGAACCATTTACGACACTCTAAGCAAAGAGTATAAACATTATATTCCGGTTGGAAGACTTGACTACGCTTCTGAGGGATTGCTTCTTCTGACAGATGCCTCAAAAGTTGCTTCAGCGCTTATGGAATCTGATTTGGAGAGAATTTACAAGATTAAAATTAAGGGCGAAGTTACATCGGAGATGGAAAGTGCCATGCTTAACGGGATGATTCTTGATGATGCAACTGCCGGCGGACATAGCCACTCTAAAGTTATTTCTATGGAGTTTAAACCTTTCATTGGCTATAAAATCCAAAAAAATGAACCAAACTACTCTATCTTAAAAGTAGCTCTAAGTGAAGGTAAAAATCGCGAACTCAGAAGATTTTTTGCTCATTTTGGAACAGAGATAGCAGACCTTAAAAGAATTAGTTTTGCAGAGATTGAGCTTAACAATCTTCCGGAGGGAAAAGTTAGATTTTTAAGCCGAAGCGAATACTCAGCTCTGTCAAAATTTTTAAAAGAAGAGAATAAAGCAGAGTTAAAAGAAAAGAGTAAATCTAATTTCAAAGAAGAGAGAAAAACAAGCGTCGCTAAAGATGGCAAAAAACCAACTTTTAAAGACAAAAAACCAAGCGTCGCTAAAGATAGCAAAAAACCAATTTTTAAAGATAAAAAAACAAGCGTCGCTAAAGATGGCAAAAAACCAAGTTTTAAAGATAAGAAAATAACTAAAAAGAAGAGTTAAAATTGGCAGATTTTACACATCTTTTGAGACCGAATAGTTTTGATGAACTAATAGGGCAAGAGCATTTAAGCGCCAAAGAGGCTCCTCTTAGAGTGCTGTGTGAAAAAGGTGTCTTGGGACATAGTTTCTTTTTTGGACCCTCGGGCTGCGGAAAAACATCTATTGCCAGAATCATTGCCAAAAAAATGGACTTGCCGTTTTATGAATTCAACGCTACAAGCATCAAAATCGAACAACTCAGACAAATTTTTGACCGCTATAAAAATAGTCTGCAAAGACCGCTAATTTTCATTGACGAAGTTCATAGATTGGCTAAAAATCAGCAAGAAGTACTGCTCCCCGTTATGGAGAACAACTCTGTTTTAATCATTGGTGCTTCTACTGAAAATCCATTTTTTTCACTCACTTCTGCTATTCGCTCCCGTTCTATGCTTTTTGAACTCCGCTACATCTCAAACGAAGCATTAGCAAAACTGCTATATAAAACTTTAGAACAATCAAATATTAATTGCAGCGAGGATGCTGCGGAGTATTTAGTAGCAAGCAGCGGCGGCGATGCCCGCTCGATGTTAAAACTTTTGGAATTTGCTTCAAACATAACTACGCATATAACATTGGAGATTTTAAAATCCCTCAGACCCAATGCCCTTAGTGCAGGAAGCAGCGAAGCCGGTGTTCATTATGATTTGACAAGTGCCATGAT
>Ga0209343_10000152_pt1 | contig 87899 bp, 84 predicted proteins | sample RifCSPlowO2_02_FD_184026 | JGI IMG/M metagenome (GOLD analysis project Ga0209343, IMG submission 184026) | Groundwater microbial communities from Rifle, Colorado - Rifle CSP2_plank lowO2_0.2 (SPAdes) (version 2) | ecosystem: Environmental > Aquatic > Deep subsurface > Groundwater | place...
CAATGTCAAGACGCGCGGAACCTGGGGCGAAGTTCAATTGGCGATGCTGCTTGAACAGATCCTGACGCCGGACCAGTACGCAAAGAACGTGGAGACCATTCCCGGCACCGGCGAGCGCGTTGAATTCGCGATCAAGCTGCCCGGCAATGACGACGGCGGTCGGCCGGTCTGGATGCCGATCGATGCGAAGTTTCCCAAAGAGCAGTACGAACGCCTTGCCGAAGCGGCCGATAACGCGAATGTGGAAGGCGTTGCCACAGCCGGCCGCGAGCTGGAACGGGCAATTCGCATCGAAGCGAAAACAATCGCCGAGAAATATTTGTCGCCGCCACTCACCACCGATTTTGCAATCCTGTTCTTGCCGACCGAAGGCTTGTATGCCGAGGTGATCCGGCGTCCGGGACTGGCCGACGACTTGCAGCGCACGTGCCGGGTTTGCATCTCCGGGCCATCCACGCTCTCGGCATTGTTAAGCAGTTTGCAAATGGGTTTCCGTACCCTTGCGCTGGAAAAGCGTTCGTCGGAAGTGTGGCAGGTGCTTGGCGCGGTCAAGACCGAGTTCGGGAAGTTCGGCGACGTGCTCGCAGCCACCAGGACAACCCTGGAACGCGCGGCGAAAAACATAGAGCAGGCCGAGACGCGCAGCCGGCAGATGGCACGCAAACTAAAATCGGTGGAAGCGCTTCCTACGGAAGCCGCTCAACTTTTGCTGGGTGCGGATACTCTGGTTTCCGACGAGGAAAAAGACAGTGCGGAAACGTGAGATTAACCGCCGATATACGACATTTCGACTTTCTTCAATGTTTGGTTGAGGCCGGCAGTGCGAGCCGACCGCAGTTCCGAGTAGCGATTGTCCCGGGCGCGCCAAACATGCGCGATGGCGCTGGAAATTTCTTCATCGGAGTGCCCGCGCCGCAGCAAGGCGCGCAAATCGTGTCCGCCGCTGGCGAACAGGCAAGTATAGAGTTTGCCTTCGGTCGAGAGCCGGGCGCGCGTGCAATTGCTGCAAAAGGCTTGCGTCACACTCGATATCACGCCGATTTCACCGCTGCCGTCCTGGTAGCGCCAGCGCGCCGCAGTCTCCGCTGCATAATTGGCGTCAAGCGCTGCGAGCGGCAGCACGGCGTTGATGCAACGAACCACTTCGGATGACGGAATAACCTCGTCCATCTTCCAGCCGTTGGAAGTGCCGACATCCATGTATTCAATAAAACGAAGAATGAACGGCGAGCCTTTGAAGTGCCGCGCCATCGGAACGATTTCGTGGTCGTTCAGGCCGCCTTTGACAACCATGTTGATCTTGATCGGCCCAAGCCCCGCTTGATGCGCGGCATCGATACCGTGCAGCACTTGCGAAACCGGAAAATCGACATCATTCATGCGCTTGAATGTCGCATCGTCGATCGAATCGAGCGACACCGTCACGCGCTTCAATCCGGCTTCCTTCAATGCCTGTGCTTTTTTGGCAAGCAGGGAGCCATTGGTCGTCAACGTCAAATCCAGTTCGCGGCCATCCGGTGTTTTCAACTGGCTCAGCATTGACACCAATTGCTCGATATTCTTGCGCAGTAGCGGTTCGCCTCCGGTGAGCCGGATTTTTTCGACGCCATGCGCAACGAATATCCCTGCGATGCGCACGATTTCCTCAAAGGAAAGCAGGGAAGTTTGGGGTAGAAAGGTATAACTCTTGCCGAACGTCTCGGCCGGCATGCAATAGACACACCGAAAATTGCAACGGTCCGTGACCGAGATGCGCAGGTCGTTCAGAGGTCGGCCCAGCCGGTCCGCCACCGATCCTGTCGCCGGTACCTGAATCAATGGAATCGACGGTACCGCCTCAAGCGTACGTTGATCTGTAACGGGGATGATTTTTCCAGCCATGATATTAATCGAGAGAGACACTCGGTTGAGCAATCATTATGTTACTCCAGACTGCCCGGCAAGATACGACACGACGAATCCGGCCGCTGCACAGGCAAAAATCAGCTTGATCGTGCCCGCCTTGAACCGGAACAGCGCAATGCATGCTGCCAGCGTAATTCCCATTGCGATGAAATCCCATTGAGCGATGGGCTCGGTGATGTTGAATACATGCTCGGCGAAAAATACTGCAAGGCTGACGATGACGCCGACTACTGCGGCTGAAATCGCGGTCAGCGGTGCGGTCAGCCGGATATTGTCGCGGGTTGACTCAACCATCGGGCCACCTGCCAGGATGAAGATAAATGACGGTAAAAATGTAAAGAAGGTCGCAACACAGGCGCCGACCGTGCCCGCAATAAACAGGCTGTCCGGACCAAACAATGTCTTGGCCCAGCCACCGACAAATCCGACAAATGCAACGATCATGATCAACGGGCCCGGCGTGGTTTCACCGAGCGCCAAGCCGTCGATCATTTGCGCCGGCGTGACCCATTGGTAGGTCTCCACACCGCCCTGGTACACATAGGGCAGCACCGCATAAGCCCCGCCGAATGTCAGCAGCGCCGCTTTCGTGAAAAACCAGCCCATCTGAGCCAGCGGATCGGTGATGCCGAATTGCAGTGCGATCAGCACCCATGCCGCCGCCCCCAAGCCGACCCCGATGGCCGCGACCATGATCAGCCGGCTCCAGGAAAAACGGGCATGCGGCGGTGTCGGCGTATCGTCATCGATGATGGCCGGGCCGTAGGACGCGAGGTTGGCCGTTCCATGCACGCCGCCGATCTTGAATTTATCCGGCATCACGCGGCCGCCGATCATGCCAATTGCGGCTGCGGCCAGGACGATGAATGGAAAGGGCAGTTGCAGCACCGCGATGGCGAGGAATGCGGTCACCGCGATCATTATCAGCCAGGCATTTTTCAAGGTGCGCGACCCGATGCGCCATGCGGCTGCCAGAACGATCGCAACCACGGCCGGTTTAATGCCGTACAGCACACCGGCCACTGCCGGTACGTTGCCGAACGACAGGTAGATCCATGACAACCCGATCAGGATAGCAAGCGACGGCAGTACGAATAGCGTACCGGCGATGACGCCGCCCCAGGTCCGGTGCAACAGCCATCCGATGTACACCGCAAGCTGAGTCGCCTCCGGACCGGGCAACACCATGCAGTAATTCAGCGCATGCAGAAAACGCCGTTCGGAAATCCAGCGGCGCCTTTCAACCAGTTCAGTATGCATCAGCGCGATTTGTCCGGCCGGTCCACCAAAACTGATAAAGCCAAGCTTGAACCAAAACCAAAAGGCCTCGGTCAGGGTAACGGCGGCGGGCCGGTCCAGTGGAATTGTTGCGATTGTCATGTCTTCGATGTCAGGTGTTCTTGAGGCTTCTGGCTGAGCGGCCAGTTACTAGTTTCATCTTTTGCGGTTTTGCACCATGCATAAAGCGCGTCATCATCGGCGATATTTGCACCCAGGCCAAGCCGGGAGGGACGGAAATTGGAAAAAGTCATGATGCCAGGATAAACTTTTTCCTTGGGGCAGAGCCAAGATCCATCGGTATACAAAAGAAAAGGGAGCTTGCGCTCCCTTTTCTTCATACTGCAAAAATTCATGCAATCCAACGCCGCGTCGCTACCCGCGGCGTTGGTTTTACCTGTGCGTTTCAACCTGGATCAGCGGCTCGCTTGGTAACGATGGCAAGGGCTTGCGCTCTCGCGGCACGCGCGGCACCACGGGAATCGTTGAGCTGGCCTCTTGCGCTGCGCGCAACTTGTCCGGGTCGGTTACCGCCAAAGTCAATCCCGCAGACTTTAATACTTCATCCAGATCGTTCAATTGCATCGGAGCCAGACCCGCCTTCGCCGGACTTGGCGCCTGCGGTGTGGTCGGGGTTGCAATTTCGGCTGCCGGCTCAACTTCGGCCATAGGTACGGCAGCTACCAGATCCGATGTGGGCAACGCCAACTCGGATTGAACTGGGACCGACGCAACCGGGGCAACCTGCTCCGGCTCTACTACAGCGGCTGTTTCGACCGATGCAGTTTCAACGGGCGCCGGTTCCGGAACACGACTGATTTCCTGAGGTACCAACGGAGCGGCAATCGCGGAAGTCAATGCACTTACCTGGGGCGCCGGCTCGGAAACTGCAGGCGTGGATTCAAATGCTTCTTCCGAAGCCGGATTCGATTCCATGACGGCAGTTGTGGCAATCGTAGTTTCGGACGAATCGGACTGCACCATAGAGTCCTCTTCAACTGCAGCCTCGTCGGTCTCCGACGCAATGCCGGATTCAACGATGCTGCCATCCTCGCGCTCACGTCGATTGCGGTTGCGGCCTCCGCGACGACGGCGGCGGCGGCGCTGCTCTTCACCTTGTTCAGCTGTTTCGCCGCCTTCGGGCAAATTTGCATCGGACAATAAAGCGTCGACCGGTGTGTCGGTTGCGACAACGGTAGACGGTTCGAGCGCAGCAGCTGCAAGTGCCGAGTTGCTCAATGGCAATTCGTCTGCTTTGACCGTGACTGCAGTTTCCTTGCGATCTTCACGTGGCGCACGTTGCGGACGCTCGCTATTGCGTTCACGCTTTGCTTCAGTCGTCTCGCGTGGTTCACGCGGTTCACGTGGCTCGCGCGGCGGCCGGGGTGGTCGGGCAGTTTGTGCGTTTGCCGTCTCGGCTTGCGCCTGCTTGACAGGCAAGTCACGTACCTCGGCCTTGGCCGAATCGCGTTCTTCGCCTCGATCGCGGCCGCCACGGGTGTTGCGGTTGCGGCCACGCTGGCCGCGGCCGTTGTTGCGTTCGCGGCTTTGCGGAGTTTTCTCAGCTATCGCAGGCACGGCAGCGGCTGGCGCCGGCGCAGGTTTTTTACGAAACAGGCCAAACAGTTTGCTGAAGAATCCTTCTTCCGCAGGCAACATCAATATCGGAATAGCGGCCGCTTCTTCTTGCTTGCGTTCAACAATTGGTGCAGGCTGATCCGGCGTAATGCCCTTGACCATTGCTTCCTGACGCGGCTTGACTTCTTCCTTCTGACGTTTGCTGTAGCTGATGTCGGTTTCGGCATCTTCCGCCATTGCGTAGCTCGCCTGTACTTCCTCCAGGCGCGGATCGTCGTGCTTGATGCGTTCCAGCTTGTAATGCGGGGTCTCCAGATGCTTGTTTGGAATCATGATGATCGCAACCCGATGACGGGTTTCGATTTTCAGGATTTCTCCGCGCTTTTCATTCAACAGGAAAGCGGCGACATCGACCGGCGCCTGCACATGGATCGAGGCTGAATTTTCCTTCATTGCCTCTTCCTGGATGATGCGCAAAACTTGCAATGCGGACGACTCGGTATCGCGGATGTGGCCGGTGCCATTGCAACGTGGACAGGTCACATGGCTGCCTTCCGACAGAGATGGGCGCAGGCGCTGGCGCGACAATTCCATCAAACCGAAACGCGAGATCTTGCCCATCTGCACTCGCGCACGGTCATAGTGCAAAGCGTCTTTCAATCGACTTTCGACTTCACGCTGATTTTTCGCGTTTTCCATGTCGATAAAATCGATGACGATCAAGCCGCCCAGATCGCGCAGGCGCAATTGGCGGGCAACTTCCTCGGCAGCTTCCAGGTTGGTATTGAACGCAGTGGTTTCAATGTCGCTGCCGCGTGTGGCACGGGCCGAGTTGACGTCGACCGACACCAGCGCTTCGGTATGATCGATGACGATGGCGCCGCCGGAAGGTAGAGGTACTGTACGGGAATAGGCAGTCTCAATCTGATGCTCGATCTGGAACCGAGAGAACAGCGGCACATCGTCGCGATAGCGCTTGACCCGATGCACCATGTCCGGCATCACATGACTCATGAACTGTTGCGCCTGTTCATAAATATCGTCGGTATCAATCAGGATTTCACCGATATCCGGCTGGAAATAATCGCGAATTGCGCGGATCACCAGCGACGATTCCTGATAAATCAGGAACGCGCCGGAGGACGACTGGCCCGCTCCTTCGATCGCACGCCACAATTGCATCAGATAATTCAGATCCCACTGCAGCTCGTCGACGTTGCGGCCAATACCTGCAGTACGCGCGATGACCGACATGCCGGTCGGCAAATCGAGCCGATCCATGGTGTCGCGCAGTTCCTGCCGATCTTCCCCTTCGACGCGGCGCGATACGCCGCCGCCGCGCGGATTGTTCGGCATCAGAACAAGATACCGGCCTGCGAGCGATACAAAAGAAGTCAGTGCCGCCCCCTTGTTGCCGCGCTCTTCCTTTTCGACCTGGACCATGATTTCCTGGCCTTCGCGCAACGCATCCTTGATGGATGCACTGCGGACGTCGACGCCATCCCGGAAATAGCTGCGCGCGACTTCCTTGAACGGCAGGAAGCCGTGGCGTTCTTCGCCGTAGTTGACGAAACACGCCTCAAGCGACGGCTCGATGCGAGTGATGACGCCCTTGTAGATGTTGGACTTGCGTTGCTCGCGTCCGGTGGTTTCAATATCGATGTCAATGAGTTTTTGTCCATCGACGATGGCCACACGCAATTCTTCCTGCTGCGTGGCATTAAACAACATGCGTTTCATTTTTTTAGCTCCGCGGCCCGTAGGCCATCTTCAATGCTGTTTACTATTCAGTATCGGCAGCAACAGTACAGGGATGTACGCAAGAGCGGAACGCTTGGGGGGAGGGAACTGCCTTGGTGTGCGAAAAATCAGCGCAATTGCGCTGATATCACAACGGGGCTCGGATACAATTGAGCGGGATGCCTGGCATGCATGAAACCCGCGCCGTGCACATCGAATGATTCGAGCGCAAAAGGCAAAATTGCAGGTAACGAACAGCTTGAAGAAGCTAAACAAAACATGGGTTCAGCGAAAATCGGCATACAGGTTTCAACTGCATCAACCAGCGAGCTCTTGCTTTAAGGGCGAGCTTGCCGGATTTATCCTTGTAATCCAAACAATCCAGTTCAACATTCTTGCGCGCTATCCGATTACAACAACGGTGCAACCTTGACTCGCGCAGGGATGGTGCGTACACATCTTTTCAATCGAATTTGCAAATTGGCGAGGCCGATCGAGACGCCCCTGTGTAGAATGTGCTTTTTATTCTCACTCACACCAACAGCAGCTTTGTAACTGCCGTGAAACAATTATATATTCAAAATGAAGGACTTAGCGATATTTTCTGGGAAAGAAGCCCAAACCCCGGTGCCGTCCCAACCGCCTCAAGTCCAGTTAGTCACAATTTCTGAGGAAGAGGCCGGCCAGCGGATCGACAATTTTTTGCTGCGCATTTGCAAAGGTGTTCCAAAAAGCCATATATATAGAGTGCTTCGTTCGGGCGAAGTTCGTGTCAATAAAGGCCGCATTGATCAGACATACCGACTCGAGCAAGGTGACGTGGTGCGCATTCCGCCGGTGCGCATGGCTGAAAAATCTTCACAGGTAGTTCCCGGGGCTGAGTTCAAAATATTGCTTGAAGATAAGCATCTGCTGGTAATCGACAAGCCGGCCGGCGTGGCGGTGCACGGCGGTTCCGGTGTCAGCTATGGCGTGATTGAACAATTGCGCGCCGCACGCCCGGAGGCAAAGTTCCTGGAGTTGATACATCGGCTTGACCGAGACACGTCGGGTATTTTATTGCTGGCAAAGAAACGCTCGGCCTTGACGAATCTGCATGAACAGATTCGCGAAGGCTTGCTCGACAAGCGCTATCTGGTATTGGTGCAGGGCGACTGGAAAAACCCGCGCGAACACATCAAATTGCCTTTATTCAAATACAACGCGCCGGATGGCGAACGCCGGGTAAGAGTTCAATCGGATGGCTTGGCATCGCATACCGTATTCAATTTATTGAAAAAGTATGGAACATTCGCGCTATTGGAAGCTGAGTTGAAGACTGGACGTACCCACCAGATCCGGGTGCATCTTGCATCGAGCGGGTTTGCAATTGCCGGCGATGACAAGTATGGCGATTTTGCATTGAATCGGACTCTGCAAAAAGCCGACGGTGTGCGGTTTGCGTTAAAGCGCATGTTTCTTCATGCGCACCAGATCACTTTTACGCATCCGGAAACGGGGCTGCCGGTTACATTGAACGCGCCGCTGCCGCCGGAATGCGATCGTTTTCTGAAAAGCCTGGAAAATACATCCGTCTAAAGAGAATTGAAACCGCAATCTATAATTTATTAGAGCACGAAGGAGCCGGCAGCCCAGTCTGCCGGAATACATGGCACGAAAGCAATTTGACCTGATCGTATTTGATTGGGATGGTACTTTAATGGATAGCACTGCCACCATAGTGAAGTGCATTCAGGCGTCTGCCAGAGATTTGGGTCTTCCGGTTCCGGATAACAAGTCCGCATCGTATGTAATCGGCCTTGGCCTTCAAGAGGCGATGCAAGCCGCATTACCCGACCTCGATCCCAAATACTATCCGCGCATGGTGGAGCGTTATCGTTATCATTACTTGGCCAAGGATCAAGACTTGATCTTGTTTGAGGGGGTGCGCGAGATGCTCGGCGAATTATCGCAGCAGGGATATTTTCTCGCAGTTGCCACTGGTAAGAGTCGCGTTGGGCTGAACCGCGCGCTCGACACGGTAAAACTGATGTCTTTATTTGATGCAACTCGCTGTGCGGACGAAACTTTTTCCAAACCGCATCCGGCAATGTTGCAGGAATTGACCCGTGAATTGGGACAAGACATGAAGCGAACCGTCATGATCGGCGATACGACACATGATTTGCAAATGGCAGTCAATGCAGGTGCTGCCGGAATCGGCGTTCGATATGGGGCGCACCCGGAAAGCGAATTGCTGCCCCTCAATCCGCTACACATGGCCGATTCGATTGCCGATTTGCATGTATGGCTGAATGAAAATGCGTGATGGATCATGACCGAGACAGTGATTTTCATCTGCGATTCAGAAGCTCTGGAAGAGGGGGGCAAGGGGATACGCTTTCCACTGATTGCGGGCAGTGAAGATGCGACCGGATTTGCGATTCGATATAACGGCACCGCTCACGCCTACTTGAACAGGTGTGCGCATGTACCGATAGAATTGGATTGGAACGAAGGTCAGTTTTTTGAATCCAGCCGGCTTTTCCTGATGTGCTCAACCCATGGTGCAATTTACGCTCCGGAGACAGGAAGATGCGAAGGTGGTCCATGCCGAGGCGGCCGCTTGCGCCCAATCACGGTGGAAGAGCGCGATAATCAGGTATTCTGGCGACCCGATGAATATCTGATCCCGGCAAGAGCATCGACTTCAACCAACAACGACAGCGAAAATCATGAGTAACGAACATTACGAAAATACATCGCGCCCTGCATTGCAGGACGCATCCGCGTATTCGAAAAAAGACGGTTGGGAGCGCGACGTTTTGGAAAAACTTGCATTCGCGTCATTGCGTGAACTGCGTGCACGCCGCCGCTGGAGCACTTTTTTCAAGTTGGTAACCTTGTCCATTGTCGCGTTTGCAATCTGGATGGCGATGGATTTTGGTGCCGACAAGAGTTCTGTGACAGCGCATACTGCATTGATTGAAATCGACGGCACCATCGAGGCCGGCGGCCGCAGCGCTGCGGATGCGGTTATTCCCGCACTCAATAAAGCATATGCCGACAGTGGGTCGGTCGGCATCATCATGCACATCAACAGCCCGGGAGGCAGTCCCGTGCAAGCCGGTATCATCAATGATGAAATCTCGCGGCTGCGTAAAATTTATCCGAAAAAGCCGCTCTATGTAGTGGTCGGCGAAATGTGTGCATCCGGAGGTTATTATGTCGCCGTAGCGGCCGACAAAGTCTTTGTCAACAAGGCCAGTATTGTCGGCTCAATCGGCGTGTTGATGGACGGTTTCGGTTTTACCGGCCTGATGGAAAAGGCCGGTGTTGAACGTCGTCTGTTGACTGCTGGTGAAAACAAGGGTTTTCTGGACCCTTTCAGCCCGCAGGTTCCGAAACAAAAAGAATATGCCCAATCAATGGTCAATGAAATTCATCAGCAGTTTATCGGCGTAGTACGGAGCGGCCGCGGTACACGGCTCAAAGAAACTCCGGACATGTTTTCGGGCCTGTTCTGGAGCGGTTCCAAAGCTGTGGAACTGGGATTGGCCGATGGTTTCGGCACCGTCGATTCAGTTGCGCGCGATGTGCTGAAAATGGAAAATATCGTTGATTACACTCAGCACGAAGGCTTGCCGGAACGTGTATTGAAGAAATTCGGCGCGGAAGTCGGGACGGCGGCCATGAAATCGATTTGGGGTGGTGCGGCGCCGACTTTGCGATAGTCCGACACGATAAATTCATAAAGAAAAATGCTGGTTTTTCCTTGCGATTTTCGTTCCATGCAATATAGTGAGAATACTTAATCGTTGGTGAAAGTTTCGAGCAAGGATAGATCGATCTTGATATCGACAAAGTCACCGCGTCGATGACGCGGCGTTGGGAAGCCTTGGGCTTCCCGCTTGACGCCCTTCGGGGCAAGCAAAACGGCGGCGCAATACCGCCGTTTTGCGTATCCGGCTCACTCTCCCAGCAAAAGAAATACCGTGGGCTTCTTGTGAAAATCCGGTGTGCGGCCCGACGCCAGATCGCGCTTCCAATTTCCCGCCGTTTGCGTCTTGATCGATTCTGATGGCAAGGTCAAGTCGGTCGCGATCGAAATCAGCGTATTTGGCTGACAGGTCAGAGCCAGCGCTTCCAGCAATACGCCATTGCGATAAGGCGTTTCTATAAAAAGCTGGGTTTGCTTTTCCTGGCGTGAACGCTCCTCCAGCATTTTTATGCGTTTTGCGCGTTGTGATGCATCGACTGGAAGGTAGCCGTTGAATGCAAAACTCTGGCCGTTTAAGCCGCTCGCCATTATTGCAAGCAAAAGGGAGGACGGTCCAACCAGCGGCCTGACAATGATGCCTCGTTTGTGCGCCAATCGCACCAGGTTGGCGCCAGGGTCCGCGACCGCCGGCACGCCGGCTTCCGAGATCAGGCCGGCATCCTGTCCGTCCAATACCGGCTCAAGCAGGGCAGGAAGTGCAGCGGCATCGGTATTGATATTGAGTTCCGCGATCCGGATATCCTGCAGCGGCGTATCGAGCGGATTTTTCACTCCGACGAGCTTTAGAAAAGCGCGTGTGGTTTTCGCATTCTCGGCAATAAAATAATCGAGCCTTGCCGTGATGACTTGCACTTCGGATGGAATTACAGACGCAAGCGGATTGAGTTGAATTGCGCTCGTTTGGCCGAGCGTGTTAGGAATGAGATAAAGAATGCCGGGCATTTTCTTCAGCGGTGGATTATGGGGATTGAGACGAAAAATACATGCCAAATCTGATCAGGCAGCAAAGAACGATACCCCGGCGCGCCGCAGCATGGTTGTCAATGCAATCAGCGGCAAGCCTGTAAGCGCCGTAGGGTCGCTGCTTTCTATTTGCTCAATGATGGTAATGCCAAGCCCTTCATTTTTCGCACTGCCTGCACAGTCATACGGTTGTTCGATTCGCAAATAGGCATCCAGCTCCGCATCTTGAAGGTTGCGAAATGTGACAAAGGTTTGCACATTTTCCAATTGCACCGCATCGCCTGGCGGATTTCTGCGCCCATCCCATAAACATAATGCAGTGTGAAATACGACGCGGCGTCCGCGCATTTTCTGCAGTTGCTTCAATGCATTCTCATGAGATCCGGGTTTGCCGATTTGTTCACCATCCAAGGTGGCGACCTGATCGCAACCGATGACTATCGCTTCATCGTTTTGGCTTGCAATTTCGGCGGCTTTTTCTCGCGCCAGACGTAGCGCGGTAGCCTCTGGCGTTTCATTCATGCGCGGCATTTCATCGATATCCGGTATTGCCACGGTAAACGGAATCCGCAGTCGCGACAGCAATTCCTTTCGGTACTTGGAACTGGAAGCCAGAATCAGTCGTGGCGGTGTCGGCAAAGAGTGCATGGTTCGATGAAATGTTGGCTGGTTTTCTCGTCAAAAAGTACGCTAACACTTTGACGAATAAGGAAAAAGTCTGCTATTATCGCAGGTTTTCCAGATTCAACTAAGCTATGAAAGCGTCGGTGATCGACATTTTTGAATTCTGTCGTCTCAAAGAAAAGCGTGAAGGCGAAGTGGCGGTTGCGGATTTGAACAGGCTGGCTGGCGAAGCGGCGGACGAATCCGGAATGCTGCGCTGGTCGTTGCAAGGCGGATCCAATAAGACAGGGTGCCAGCAATTGATGCTGACGGTATCCGGGCCGGTACATTTAAGGTGTCAGCGGTGCCTGACTTCATTTGCATTTTCGATTGAATCCGAATCGACGCTGGTTCTGGCTGCGGATGAAAAAAGCGCCGACGAAATCGATAGGCTGCTTGACGACGAGTCGATCGAGGTCATCGTCGGTTCAAGAGAGTTCGATATCCTACGATTGATTGAGGATGAAGCGCTGCTCGCATTGCCGTTGGCGCCGAAGCACGAGGTTTGTCCCGATAGTGCGGCGCTTGACGCTCTGGAAGGCGTAAAAAAAGATTCACCGTTTTCGGTATTGAAGAACTTGAAATAATAAATTTTGCTGTAGACCGTAAGCGGCTCTCTCGGTTTTTAAGTGAATTTGCTATCCGGATGTGTTAAAATTTTCGAACTTAAGGTTTAGGAGTTATCATGGCTGTCCAACAGAACAAGAAGTCCCCATCAAAGCGCGGCATGCATCGTTCGCACGATTTTCTCGTAGCACCGCAACTGGCAGTTGAGCCGACTACCGGTGAAACACATTTGCGGCACCACATCAGCCCGAACGGCTATTATCGTGGACGCAAGGTTCTCAAAACCAAGAACGACGAGTAATTCAGTCGTTGTTCCAAGCCAAATGCGGCGTAACGAGTTTTTGACTTGGCGCCGCTTTTTATATGCTGAAGCAGCATGTCGCGTCATTTTGAATCATGCCGAATCTGGCCGATAATGCGGTTGGAACAAGGCTCTGATCAAAGCAATGACAATTAAAATTTCTATTGACTGCATGGGTGGCGATCATGGCCCATCGGTTACGATTCCTGCCGCTATTTCATTCGTCAATCGCGAGCCTGACGCAGAGTTGATTTTGGTCGGCTTGGAAGACGAGATCCGTTCCGAGCTTAAAAAGCATCAGGCGGAAACGCACCCACGCCTGTCGATCAGGAATGCGACGGAAGTGGTGGCGATGGATGATCCGATTGAGGTCGCTCTGCGCCGCAAAAAAGATTCCTCCATGCGCGTTGCAATCAATCTGGTAAAGGAAGGCTCGGCGAACGCTTGTGTTTCGGCGGGAAATACCGGTGCGTTGATGGCTGTGTCGCGCTATGTGTTGAAGACCTTGCCCGGCGTTGACCGTCCTGCGATCTGCTCGATCCTGCCAAATCAGAAAAATCGCCCGACATACATGCTTGATCTGGGGGCGAATGTCGATTGCGAACCGCAGCATCTGCATCAATTCGCGCTCATGGGTTCCGCGCTGGCTTCCGCAATGGAAGGCAATCCGAAGCCAAGCGTAGGCCTGCTTAACGTCGGTGAAGAGGATATCAAAGGTAATGATATCGTTAAGCAAACTGCAGAATTGCTGCGCGCCGATCATCAGAAAGGCGTGCTTAATTTTTACGGCAATGTCGAGGGCAACGATATATTCGAAGGTACGACCGACGTTGTCGTTTGTGACGGATTCGTCGGCAACGTCGCTCTCAAAGCGGCTGAAGGCCTAGGCGTGCTGTTTAAGAGCGTCATTACGGAAGAATTGAAAAGAGGTCCGTTCAATATGCTGGGCGCCTTGATTGCCACCGGTGCGTTAAAATCGATTTCCCATCGATTGAATCCGTCCCAGTACAATGGCGCCGGCTTGCTTGGACTGCGCGGCCTGGTATTCAAGAGCCACGGCAGTGCGGACATGTATGGTTATGAATGTGCAATCAAGCGCGCGTTCGATGCAGCGAGAGTCGATGTGCTGACGCGCATTTCGAAGACAATTGCCGAATTGATGCCGCAACCCGAATTAGCCCTTCCTTCCGAAAATTCAGCTGTCGTCGCCGAACTAACTCAACAGAAAACCGCATGACCCTTTACAGCAAAATCATTGGTACCGGCAGCTGCCTGCCGCCCAAACGGGTGACGAATCACGCGCTCGCCATGCAACTGGCTGAGAAGGGGATTGAGACGTCGGATGAATGGATTGTGTCGCGCAGCGGAATCTCGGCGCGTCATTATGCGGAGCCCGATGTTCAATCGAGCGATTTGGCTGTAGAAGCATCAAGGCATGCGCTGGAAATGGCCAAGCTTGCCCCGAACGATATCGACTTGATCATAGTCGCGACCTCCACGCCTGATCATTTTGGCGGTTTTCCAAGTACTGCATGCGTAGTGCAACGCAAACTCGGAATCACCAACGAGTGTGCCGCATTCGATGTACAGGCAGTGTGCAGTGGCTTTGTTTATGCGGTAGCCGTGGCTGACAGCTTGATTAAATCCGGTGCGCACAAGAATGTACTGATCATCGGAGCGGAGGTATTTTCGCGCATCCTGAATTTTGAGGATCGCACTACCTGCGTCTTGTTTGGGGATGGCGCCGGCGCCATGGTCCTGACTGCTGCGAACGAACCGGGTATCCTGGCGACCAAGCTGCACTCCGACGGACGCTATGCCGATATCCTGTGCATTCCGGGAAACGCAAGCGCCGGAGTCGTTGCGGGCAGCGCCTTTCTTTACATGGACGGACCTGCGGTATTCAAGCTGGCCGTGTCGGTTCTCGAAAAGGTGGCAAACGAGGCGCTGAAGATTGCCGATATGAGCGCTTCGCAGATCGATTGGCTGATTCCGCATCAGGCGAATATCCGGATCATGCAGAGCACGGCGAAAAAACTGGGTTTGCCCATGGAAAACATGGTGGTCACGGTCGACCAGCACGGCAATACTTCGGCTGCATCGATTCCGCTCGCACTTGATACAGCGGTGCGAGACGGACGTATCAAGGCTGGGCAAACTGTAATGATGGAGGGCGTTGGTGGCGGGTTTACCTGGGGTGCGGTGCTCGCACGAATGTAACTAATCCGATAACAGCATGACTAAATTCGCTTTTATTTTTCCCGGCCAAGGCTCGCAAGCCGTCGGCATGTTGAATGGTTTCGCAGATAATGCGGTGGTCAAGGCAACCGTGGCGGAAGCTTCCGATGCCTTGCAATTCGATCTCGGCAAATTGATCGGCGAAGGGCCGAAAGAGGCGCTTGATCTAACGACCAATACACAGCCGGTAATGCTGACCGCAGCAGTTGCGTTTTATCGCGCATGGATTGCAGCGGGTGGCGGAAAGCCGGCAATCGTGGCAGGACACAGTCTGGGCGAGTATTCCGCACTGGTTGCCGCTGGCGTCATCGCATTCAAGGATGCGGTACCATTGGTGCGTTTTCGCGCGCAAGCGATGCAGGAAGCGGTGCCGGTAGGGCAGGGCGCAATGGCGGCGATTCTCGGCTTGTCCGACGAAGATGTGCTTGCGGTCTGCGCCGAATCGGCCCGCGACGAAGTGGTGGAGGCGGCCAATTTCAACGCACCCGCGCAAGTTGTCATCGCTGGCCATAAAAATGCCGTTGCGCGAGCTTGTGAGGCAGCAAAAGCGAAAGGGGCGAAACGCGCGCTTGTGCTGCCAGTCTCTGCACCGTTTCATTCATCCCTGCTGAGGCCGGCATCGCAGCGGCTGCAGGAATACATGGCCGGCTTGTCGTTTTCGGTTCCGCAGATGCCGTTGATTAATAATGTCGATGTCGCCATCGTTGATGATCCGGAGAGCATCAAGGATGCGTTGGTGCGACAGGCCGCCAATCCGGTACGCTGGGTCGAAACAGTCCAGAAAATCGCCGGGCAAGGAATCATGCAGGTAATCGAATGCGGACCGGGCAAGGTCTTGACGGGATTAACCAGGCGCATTCATGGTGATCTGACTGGCGATGCGATTGTCGATCAGGCTTCTCTCAATAAAATTTTGGAGCTATTGAAGTGAGTTCGCATAATCTGACCCTAAGCAATCAAGTCGCGCTGGTGACAGGCGCTTCTCGTGGCATCGGACGCGCCATCGCCCAGGAACTGGCGAGGCAAGGTGCAAAAGTGATCGGTACCGCCACTTCCGAGGCTGGTGCGATGGCGATTTCGGAATATCTTGGTTCAATATCTCCGGATTGCGGCAAGGGATTGGTTTTGAATGTCAACGATGCAGAGCGTTGTTCTACAGTCGTCGCTGACATTCAAAAAGAGTTCGGTAGTCTGTCCATTTTGGTCAACAATGCCGGAATTACACAGGACCAGCTGGCAATGCGGATGAAGGACGAGGAATGGGATGCGGTTATTACCACCAACCTCACCGCAGTCGCGCGTCTGTCGCGCGCCGTGCTGCGCGGCATGATGAAAGCCAGGCATGGGCGCATCATCAGTATTACGTCAGTGGTCGGGTCGGCCGGGAATGCAGGCCAGATGAACTATGCCGCAGCAAAAGCAGGCGTCGCCGGAATGAGCAAGGCACTTGCACGGGAAATAGGGAGCCGCAATATCACCGTTAATTGCGTTGCGCCCGGTTTCATCGACACAGACATGACAAAAGCGCTGACCGAGCAGCAAACGGCGGTTTTATTGCAGCAAATTCCGGCCGGGCGCTTTGGATTGCCGGAAGATATTGCCGCAGCGGTCGCATTCCTTGCATCTTCGCAAGCCGGTTATATCACCGGAACTACGTTGCATGTGAATGGCGGGATGTATATGAGTTAACGGTCATGATCGTTCCAAGCTTCGCCGTTGTTAAGAATCAAAACTAAAAGTCAATTTTCAAGCCGCAAACCTGCTAAAATGCGCGCACTTTCTGTAACCCACTCTCTGGAGGCATAAGATGTCCGATATCGAATTACGTGTTAAAAAAATCGTTGCTGAGCAACTGGGCGTCGCTGAAGCCGACATCAAAAACGAGTCATCCTTCGTTGATGATCTCGGTGCTGATTCGCTCGATACAGTTGAACTCGTTATGGCGTTGGAAGATGAGTTCGAAATGGAAATCCCGGACGAGCAAGCTGAAAAAATCACGACCGTGCAACAGGCAATTGATTACGCCAGGGCACACGTCAAAGCCTAATTCGTTTTAAAGACTCCAGGAGAATCGTTTGAGCCGCTCACGCCAGCGCCGTGTCGTCGTTACCGGTTTGGGATGCGTATCGCCGGTCGGCAATACCATTGCCGAGACTTGGAACGCGATAATCGAAGGCAAATCCGGAATTGCGACCATCACCAGGTTTGATGCCACGCCTTTCAGCACGCACTTTGCAGGTGAAGTCAAAGGCTTCAATATTGAAGACTATATTCCTGCGAAAGCTGCGCGCAGCATGGATAGGTTTATCCATTACGGCGTGGCGGCGGGCATGCAGGCGATGCAGGACTGCGGTATTGTCGTCACCGAAGCCAATGCCGAGCGCATCGGCGTTATTGTCGGTTCCGGTATTGGCGGTTTGCCGCTGATCGAAGAAACTCATGCTGAACTGGCAAATCGCGGTCCTCGCCGGATCAGTCCTTTCTTTGTGCCGGCTTCGATCATCAACATGATTTCCGGCCATCTTTCAATCAAATATGGTCTACAAGGCCCGAATCTGGCAATAGTGACAGCCTGTACCACGGGTTTGCACTGCATAGGCGTGGCAGGCCGCATGATTGAATATGGCGATGCTGACGTAATGATTGCCGGCGGCGCGGAAGCAACCATTTCGCCGCTTGGTTTGGGCGGCTTCGCATCTGCGCGGGCGCTCTCTTCGCGTAACGAGGATCCTGCAACGGCGTCCCGGCCTTGGGACCGCGACCGTGACGGTTTCGTTCTCGGTGAAGGCGCCGGCGTGATGGTGCTGGAAGAGTATGAGCATGCAAAAGCACGCGGCGCGAAGATTTATGCGGAGTTGCTCGGCTTTGGCATGAGCGCCGATGCCCACCACATTACCGCACCGATAGAAGATGGCGAAGGCGCGCGACGCTGCATGGTTGCCGCTTTAAAGAATGCAGGGACCAATGTGGATCAAGTGGACTACGTCAATGCGCACGGCACGTCGACACCGTTGGGCGATCTTGCGGAGACAATCGGTCTTAAGCGGACCTTCGGCGACCATGCAAAGAAGATCATCGTCAATTCGACCAAGTCGATGACCGGACACTTGCTGGGGGGCGCCGGCGGGCTGGAATCGGTATTCACCGTGCTGGCGGTACATCACCAGGTGTCGCCGCCGACCATCAATATATTCAATCAGGATCCTGCGTGCGATCTTGATTATTGTGCCAATACGGCGCGCGAAATGCCGATTGATGTCGCCGTCAAGAATTCATTTGGTTTCGGCGGCACTAACGGAACGCTTGTATTCGGCAAGCCTTAGACCTCTAGCTGTCCAACGCTTTCATCGGGCGGCGGACAGCGTCGGCAGCTAATCCCAATCATGTCTATCGCAGTATCTGCTGTGGTCAACCCATCCCGATCGCTGGTCGCAGCGGTCGGCGGCATGTGCGTAGCCGTGGCACTTTTCGCCGGCATGATCGGCCTGGGCCAAATCGGTGAGTTATCGGACCATTCACGGTTGCTTGTTGCAGGAAGTTGCATTATTGCAGCTTTTTTTGGTTTTTATCAGATTGTGCGGACAAGAAAAACGTTCCGTATTGATATTTCCGGTATCGGACAAATCCGGTTGGAGGAATATATCGTGGCAGGGAGATTCTCTTCTCCGGCCGAAGCGGCCAAAAGCGAAGTGGTTGACTTGATGCCGGATTCTACAATTTGGCCTCATTTGTTGCTTTTGCGATTACGGAGTGAAGACAAGCAAATTACTGTACTGCCAATTTTGCGGGATTGCATCGGGGGCGATGATTTTCGTGCGTTATCAATTGCGTGCCGTTGGATTGCCGCGCAAAATAGTGGCGCAAAAAACAAGCAAATTTGACTGGTATCGAACTTTTTATTGAACTTAATATATTTCACTTAGTCAACAGTTAGCCGCGTATATGTTGCATAGAGACAAGGAAACGGGGATTGACGACAGAACGCGATATTGATCAACTACTAGTTGAGCGCGTCCAGCGTGGCGACAAAAGGGCGTTCGAGCTATTGGTGACCAAATACCAAAGGAAACTGATGCGACTCGTGTCGCGGCTTGTTCGCGACCAGGCGGAGGCTGAAGATGTTGTACAGGAAGCTTTTATCAAGGCTTATCGTGCACTTCCACAGTTTCGTGGGGATTCTGCGTTTTATACTTGGTTATACAGAATTGGCATCAATACCGCGAAGAATTACCTGGTAACGCAGGGCCGCAGAGCGCCGACCTCGACCGAGGCCGATGCAGAGGAGGCAGAAACTTTTGACGATGGGGAGCACCTAAGAGATATCAATACCCCAGAGTCAATGCTGGCGACCAAGCAGATTGCCGAAACGGTCAATGTTGCAATGGATGCGTTGCCGGAAGAGTTACGCATGGCGATCACTCTGCGCGAGATCGAAGGCTTAAGTTATGATGAAATTGCCGAAGCGATGGGATGTCCGATTGGCACGGTACGCAGTCGGATTTTCAGAGCCCGCGAGGCGATCGCCGAGAAACTGAGGCCTTTATTAGGAACTGCAATTGATAAGCGCTGGTGAAGAGTACGAGATACAAGAAGATAAGTGGCATGAAGAAGGGCTGGTTTGGCTTTGGCGAGGTAACTTATGAATACGAATAAAACGAGTCGGGAGAATATTTCGGCATTGGCTGACAATGAATTGGCCGATGGCCACATTGATGCGATGTTGGTGGCGCTACGTCAGCCAGAAGAGCAAGCTGCATGGAACATCTACCACCAGATTGGCGATGTATTGCGATCTGACGACATGGCAATTGCGATGCGGCCGGACTTTGCTGCGCGCATGGCTGCACGTCTTGATGCGGAGCCGGTAATAATCGCGCCTTCGTTCGCCAATCCGTCGGCGACACCTCAACAAACAGGAACAACCGGTAACAAGACCAGTTCCGGTTCCAATAGCAGGTTCAAACGTTTTGCTCTGCCAGGTGTGGTTGCTGCTGCAGCGGCATCGGTGGCACTAATAACCACGCCTCAGTTAATGGTTGCGATGAAAGGAAGCGCTACCAGCGACAATGCACAGGCAATGGTCGCGTCAACGGACCGGTCAGGGTCGCATGCTTCCATTATTTCAGCCTCTGCTTCACACTCGGCAGTGGCTTCTACTGCCGCTTCGAGTGACGGCATGGTTTTGCGCGATCCGCATATCGATGAATATTTGCGGGCACACCAACGTTTTTCTCCTTCCATGTATAGCAGTGCGCAGTTCGCGCGTTCGGCAACGCTAGCGAATGACTCTGAAAAATAGCCTCATGCAACGAACACTGGAATTGTTTAAGTTTGTCGTTGGTCTATCCAGTCTAATTGCGTTTCCCGCATACGCCGAAGAGATCGGTTCGGCCGCAGTTGACAAACGTGACGCGCAGGTTTGGCTAATGAAAATCCAATCTGCGGCGCATAGGCTCAACTATTCAGGCACATTTGTTTACCAGCAAGGCGATCAGGTAAGGACATCGCGCATATCGCATGTTCTGGACGGGAAAAACGAGATTGAGAAGCTTGAAGTGCTGGACGGTAAACCTAGGGAATATATTCGTAATAACGAAGAGATTGTCTATTATGTTCCTGAAACGAAGACACTTCTCATTGAAAAACGCGTAACACAGGATGTCTTTCCTGCGATCCTGGCTGCAAATCCAACCGACCTGGCTAATTACTATTCCATAAAAAAGGCAGAAGTCGGCAGGGTAGCGGGTTTTGAATGCCAAGCGGTCGCGCTCGAACCTAAAGATAATCTGCGCTATGGTTATAAACTTTGGGCTGAGAAGTCAACCGGCCTCCTGCTGCGTGCCCAGACATTCAATGACCGAAGCGAAATCGTGGAGCAAATTGCATTCACCCATGTCGCCATAGGCAATATTGATCGCGAACAGGTGAAACCAAGCTTTCAAAATACGCGCGGGTGGCGTGTCGAAAATGCAGTGATGAATCAGGTCAATCTGTCCAATTGGACAGTTAAATCTGTGCCGGGCGGGTTCAAAAAAATTCGGGAATTGAAAAGACTTTTGTCTGACGCCGGCGCACAAGAACCTTCGGCGGATGGTACGCGCGCACCCAATCAACCGCGTCAAAGAGAAGTTTCTCAAATTGTTTTTTCTGATGGCCTTGCCGCGATCTCGGTTTTTATCGAGCCTGGAACGCAAAGCCGTACCGAAGGTTCAATGCAACAAGGCGCCATGAATATCATCGGTAAGCGTTATGGCGATTTTTGGCTTACCATTGTAGGAGAAGTTCCTTCAACTGCGATTAAACAAGTCGCTAATTCGATTGAATTCAAATCTAATAAATAATATTGAATTATGAAAATAACCTCTTCTATTCGGAAAATCACGCCAACTATAGTGTTGGCGGCATGCGGTTTCTTTACGCCGGTTTTGGTCGGCATCGCTATGCCTGCATATGCGCAATCGGTTGCCGGGCTGCCGGATTTTACTGATCTGGTTGACCGGGTTGGTCCTGCGGTGGTCAACATTCGCACCACGCAAAAGGTAAAGCCGGGTCAAGGCACAATCCCAGGCGGTGACGACGAAGAAATGCAGGAGTTTTTTCGTCGCTTCTTCGGCGTGCCGATTCCCCCGCGTCAGCAGCCCTCTCCCCGAGGCCGCAAACCGTCCCCGCAGCAGGAAGAAGAAGTACCGCGCGGAGTGGGATCCGGTTTTATCATTTCTGCGGACGGTTACGTGATGACCAATGCGCATGTAGTTGAAGGCGCAGACGACGTTTATGTAACACTGACAGACAAGCGCGAGTACAAGGCAAAAATCATAGGTTCCGACAAACGTACCGATGTTGCGCTGGTCAAGATTGAAGGCAGCAATTTGCCGCGATTGACGATGGGCGACTCAAACAAGCTTCGCGTTGGCGAGTGGGTGATCGCGATCGGCTCGCCGTTCGGCCTCGATAACACGGTTACCGCCGGGATCGTTTCCGCGAAGGCGCGCGATACCGGCGATTACCTGCCATTGATTCAAACCGACGTAGCAGTCAACCCAGGCAATTCGGGCGGCCCCTTGATCAACATGCGTGGTGAAGTTGTCGGCATCAACTCGCAGATCTATAGCCGATCCGGTGGCTACATGGGCATTTCGTTTGCGGTTCCGGTAGATGAGGCGATGCGAGTTTCGGAACAACTGAAAACGACTGGCAAGGTTACGCGCGGCCGGCTTGGCGTGCAAATCGGTGAAGTGACAAAAGAGGTCGCAGAGTCTCTTGGATTGCCGAAGTCGCAAGGGGCATTGGTGCAGCGCATAGAGCCTGGTAGCCCGGCGGAGAAAGGCGGATTGGAAGCAGGGGATATCATCCTCAAATTCAATGGCGCCGCGATTGAAAAATCAAGTGATTTACCTCGCCTCGTGGGGAACACCAAACCAGGCTCACGCGCTACTGTGACCGTCTGGCGCAGGGGAGCAAACCGCGACTTGAACATGACCGTGACCGAAATGGATGCGGATAAGGTCGCCAAGAAAGAAGAAAAATTCAAGCCCGATCAACCGGTCAATACTTTGGGATTGGCCGTCAGCGATCTGACGGAAGCTCAAAAGAAAGAACTCCGAGTTGATGGCGGCGTGATTGTCGAAACGGCAGAAGGTGCTGCCGCACGAGCAGGACTGCGGGCCGGGGACGTGATTCTTCGGCTCAACAATGTCGACGTCAAGGACGCAAAGCAATTCAATGCCTTGGTGACGAAGCTTGAACCCAAGAAGACGGCGGTACTGTTGGTGCGGCGAGGGGATTCATCTCAATTCGTACCGGTTAAGCCGAACGGACAGTAGCATATCGATGATTGGACGGGCTGCGGGCGGATAAGCCATGCAGCCCGTTTCTTTTGGCGCTCGGATAAAAATTATATTTGAACTATTCCTCCTTTCCTTGGCGGTTGACCTTGTCCGTTTGCCATGCCGGCGATAACTTTTGATTCAATTTACTCTTTACTCGCGATCGTATTGCCACCTCTGTGAGGACATGCTGCAGGCGCTGCAAGTCTTGCAACAGGAACATTTGTTTGTCATCGAGATAATCGATATTGATGAGGACAATGACCTTGTGGCACAGTTCGACGAACTGGTGCCGGTGCTGTTTGCCAGAAAAGGCGATACGGCACCGGTGCAACTTTGCCATTATTTCCTGAATGAAATAAAGGTCGGAGCATTCTTGCGCAATGAGGCATCTGATTAAACTCCCTAGACTATTTTCGCGGCCTTTACCCGTTGAAATCCGGTAAAATGCGGCTATCGAACAACCTTTCGCACTAAGGCGCTCGCCTGGGGAGACTTTCCCCTCTCGGAGCGCTTTTTTTGTAATTGCACTCAAGTTAATGAACAACATCCGCAATTTCTCCATCATTGCCCATATCGACCATGGAAAGTCCACACTCGCAGATCGCATTATTCAGCTTTGCGGTGGACTGTCTGATCGCGAGATGGAAGCCCAGGTTCTGGATTCAATGGATCTGGAGCGAGAACGGGGTATCACGATCAAGGCCCAAACGGCTGCGTTGACCTATAAGGCGCGCGACGGACAAGTCTATAATCTCAATTTGATCGATACGCCCGGTCATGTGGATTTCAGCTATGAAGTCAGCCGTTCGCTGTCGGCCTGTGAGGGCGCGCTGCTGGTAGTGGATGCTTCGCAAGGGGTTGAGGCGCAAACCGTGGCTAACTGCTACACCGCGCTCGATCTTGGCGTCGAAGTTGTGCCGGTGCTCAACAAGATCGACTTGCCTTCCGCCGATCCGGAGAACGCAATTGCGGAAATTGAGGAAGTGATCGGTATTGACGCAACAGACGCAGTGCGCTGTTCCGCAAAAACGGGGCTCGGCGTGCAAGACGTATTGGAATCGCTGATTGCCAGAATCCCGCCGCCCAAAGGCGATCCGACGGCGCCGCTGCAGGCATTGATTGTTGACTCTTGGTTTGATAATTACGTCGGCGTCGTCATGCTGGTGCGGGTGATCAACGGAACCTTGCGTCCTAAGGAAAAAATCCTGTTGATGGCGACCGGATCGCAGCACTTGACGGAAAGCGTCGGTGTTTTCACGCCTAAATCGATTGCGCGCGATTCGCTCTCCGCAGGCCAGGTGGGCTTTGTCATTGCCGGTATCAAGGAGTTGAAGGCAGCCCGAGTCGGCGATACCGTTACTTTTGCAGCAAAGCCCGCCGCAGAGCCGCTGCCCGGCTTTAAGGAAGTGCAGCCGCAGGTTTTTGCCGGATTATTCCCGGTGGAGGCAAACCAGTACGATGCGTTGCGCGACTCGCTCGAAAAATTGAAGTTGAACGACGCCGCGCTGCAATATGAGCCGGAAGTCTCCCAGGCTTTGGGGTTTGGATTTCGTTGCGGATTTCTCGGATTGCTGCATATGGAAATTGTGCAGGAACGGCTTGAGCGCGAGTTCGATATGGACTTGATCACAACTGCGCCTACGGTCATCTACGAGGTGGTGCTGCGGGATGGGACGATCCTGATGGTTGATAATCCTTCCAAGATGCCCGATCCTTCCAAGATCGAAGAAATTCGCGAGCCGATTGTGACAGTGAATCTGTACATGCCGCAAGAATATGTCGGCTCCGTCATCACCTTGTGCACCCAGAAACGCGGTATGCAAATCAATATGAGCTATCACGGGAAGCAGGTGCAATTGGTCTATGAAATGCCGATGGCCGAGATCGTACTCGATTTTTTCGACAAATTGAAATCGACCTCGCGCGGCTATGCGTCGATGGATTACGAGTTCAAGGAATACCGGGCGGCCGACGTGGTGAAAGTCGACATGCTGATCAATAGTGAGAAAGTCGATGCGCTTGCGATCATCGTGCATCGCGCCAATAGCCAATATCGCGGTCGTGCGGTGGCCAGCAAGATGCGCGAACTGATTCCGCGCCAGATGTTCGATGTCGCGATTCAGGCAGCAATCGGCGCCAACATTATTTCCCGTGAAAACGTAAAGGCCTTGCGGAAGAACGTGCTGGCTAAATGTTACGGCGGCGATATCAGCCGCAAGAGGAAATTGCTGGAAAAGCAGAAAGCCGGCAAAAAGAGAATGAAGCAAGTCGGTTCGGTCGAAATTCCGCAGGAAGCTTTCTTGGCAATTTTACAAGTGGATGAAAAATGAATTTGCAGGCAATTTTAGGTAATTTTGCTTTAATACTGTTTGTCTTAACTGTCGCAACCGGCATCGTCTGGTTTCTGGATGTTTTTTATCTGGCCAGGCAAAGACGGGCCAAAGCCAATGCCGCATTGGCCGAGTTCGATGCGCGCAATGCGCGTTTGGCGGCTGAAGGCATCAAGGTCGACACCAACGGACGAACTGCGTTGGCAGCCGGCATTCTCCGGCAGCCGACATGGATTGAATATTCAGGTAGCTTTTTTCCAGTCATTGCATTGGTATTCTTTTTACGCTCATTCTTGTTTGAGCCGTTCAAGATACCATCCAGTTCCATGGTCCCGACCTTGCAGATTGGCGACTTGATATTGGTGAACAAGTTTACTTATGGCATTCGTTTACCTGTCATTAACAAGAAAATTATCGATGTTAATGATCCTCAGCGCGGTGATGTTATGGTTTTCAAATACCCCAAGGATATTTCCCTTGATTACATCAAGCGTATAGTAGGGGTTCCCGGTGATAAAATAGATTATAGAAACAAGCGCTTAACGGTGAATGGTGAAGAGATTTCTTATGTGCGGCTTCCAGATTATCTGGATGAAGAGCATTTAAGTTATTTTCAGCAATACCAAGAGAATTTGACCGGGGTGGATCACAAGATCCTGGTTGACGAACGCATTCCTCCGGGGGTGTCGGGCGCCGAAAACTTCCCTGGCCGGGAGCGATGCACTTATAGTACCGACGGATTTACCTGCACTGTCCCTGCTGGACAATACTTTTTGATGGGGGATAATCGAGATAACAGCTTGGATAGCCGATATTGGGGTTTCGTACCGGAAGACTATATTGTCGGGAAAGCATTTTATGTCTGGATGAATTTAAATAATTTCCCGACCAATTTGAAACGTATCGGCGGCTTTCAATAAAACATGACATCAGGGAGCGAATCAATGAAACTGCGGTCGAATATCAAGCAACAGGGTGTGTCGTTGACTGGATTGATTTTCGTTTTGGCTATTGTTGGGGTATTTGCGGTATTGGGATTGAAAGTGGTGCCAACTGTTACTGAATATTTGTCAATTAGAAAGGCAATCGTCAGTGCTAAAGCGGCAGGAACGACCCCTGTAGAAATTCGAGCGGCGTTCGATAGACAAGCTGACGTCGGCTATATTGATTCAATCAGCGGCAAGGATTTGGAACTTGTCAAAAATGGCGATACTTTCGATATAAGTTTCGCTTACCAGAAAAAAATCCCGCTGGTCGGCCCGGTCAGCCTGCTGATTGACTACGAAGATTCCACTGCTCCGAGGCGTCTAGGAAAAAAAAAGCAGGTCGAGTAACAGCCTGATCGATAAAACAAAATGGATGTAATGTTATTGCAAACACGTCTAGGCCATACGTTCAAGGACACTGCATTGTTGCAGCAAGCCTTGACGCATCGCAGCCATAGCAGCTTGCATAACGAAAGACTTGAATTCCTGGGCGACTCGATTCTGAATTGTGCAGTCGCGTCACTGTTATTCGATCGGTACAGCAAGATCGATGAAGGTGATTTGTCCCGTTTGCGCGCCAATCTGGTCAAGCAGCAATCGCTTTATGAAATCGCACAGCGGCTGGAGTTATCGCAGTTTCTCCGGTTAGGCGAGGGCGAGTTGAAATCAGGCGGATTTCGACGCCCGTCGATTTTGGCGGATACGCTTGAGGCGCTGTTCGGCGCCATCTTTCTGGATGCGGGATTCAATGCGGCGCGGGATGTCATTCGCGCGCTTTACATTCCGATTCTCGATACGGTCGATCCAAAAACGCTTGGCAAGGATGCCAAGACTCTATTGCAGGAATATTTGCAGGGGAAGAAAATCGCGTTGCCGCAATATAACGTTGTGGCGACACACGGTGCCGCACATAATCAGGAGTTCGAGATCGAGTGCCTGGTGCCCAAGCTGGAAATTCAAGTGTTCGGCACTGGCGGCAGTCGTCGCGCTGGCGAACAGGCAGCCGCCAAGCTGGCATTGGAAGCAGTGCAGACTGCGCTGGTTAAAACGCCGGCTACGGCACGCAAAAGCAAGCCTCGGACATCGCAGCTCAAGCTCGCGGGTATCGCAACTATTCAGCCTGATGCGCCAGTCGAACCGCCGCTTAAGCAATCAGCGAAATCCATTGCAAAAATCGACCCCGTGCCAGATTCGAAATCCGAATCCAGGCAAGAAGCAAAAAGCGGCGCAACGGTCGAACCCCTTAGCCGGGAAAAGTCAGAATCCAACGCAGCGAGCGCTAAGGAAAGCGCCGTAGCCGATGAGCCCGGTACACCCTTTGTAGTCAACCAATCCAAGACCGCATGACAGAATCCGCATCACCCACCGGCTTTCGGTGCGGGTATATCGCTATTGTAGGTCGCCCCAACGTTGGCAAATCAACGCTGATGAATGCGCTGATCGGTGCAAAAGTGAGTATTACTTCGCGCAAGGCGCAAACCACGCGGCATCGCATTACCGGAATTCAGACGACCGAGGATACGCAGTTCATCTATGTCGATACGCCTGGATTTCAGACCCGTCATTCCAATGCATTGAACAAGACGCTTAACCGCACGGTAACCAACACGCTTACGGCGTCGGATGTGATCTTGTTCATCATAGAGGCAGGTACATTCGGCCCGGCCGATCAGCAGGTGCTGGACCTGATTCCTAAAGACGTACCGTGCATCCTGGTGATCAACAAGTCGGACCGGGTAAAGGACAAGGCCGTGCTGATGCCATTTGCGCAGCAAATCGCCTCCAAGCATTCGTTCAGCGCAGTAGTGCCGGTTTCCGCCAAACTGCATTTTCAACTGGATCATCTGCAAAGCGAAATTCGCGATCGCCTCTCTGAAAATGCACCAATTTTCGGCGAAGACGATATTACGGACCGAAGCGAGAAATTTCTGGCTGCCGAGATCGTGCGTGAAAAAGTGTTTCGCTTTGTTGGCGAAGAGTTGCCGTATACCAGTACCGTGCTGATAGAGAAATTCGAGCAAGAAGGTAATTTGCGACGTGTATTTGCCGCGATTCTGGTGCAGCGCGATACCCACAAATCGATGGTGATCGGTCAAAAGGGCGCTCGGCTGAAGGATATTTCCACGCAAGCGCGGCTCGACATGGAAAAGCTGTTTGGCGGCCCGGTATATCTCGAAGTCTGGGTCAAGGTGAAGTCCGGGTGGGCCGATAATGAAGCCGGATTACGCGCATACGGATACGAATAAACTGTCCCATACGATGGACCTTATTCCCTCCGACATGAAATCCGGTCCGAAGGCTTTGGCATCTGCATCAGGAATGTCTGGGTTAAACGGCGAAAAGAATGCTGACCCGGATATTGCCTTTGAACATCAAGAGCACGGGATGGACGATCCCTCGTTTTCCGGCGTGACTTCAACAGTCAAACGCGCGAAGTTTTCCGGTAAAGAAAACAAAGTCAGCGACCAGCCCGGCTTCGTGCTCCACAGCTATCCGTACAAAGAAACCAGTCTGATCGTTGATATATTCACGCGCGACTACGGGCGCATTGCGTTGATTGCCAAAGGCGCCAAACGGCCACATTCAAAATTGCGCGGCGTGCTGCAGACATTTCAACCTTTATCGATCAGTTGGAGCGGAAAATCCGAAATCCGTACGCTGGTGGCCGCGGAATGGGTAGGCGGACTGCTGCCGTTGGAGCGGTCCGCGCTTTTATGCGGTTTTTATCTCAACGAACTATTGGTCAAATTTCTCGCGCGTGACGATGCGCATTCGAGGCTGTTCGATCATTATGTCGCAACGCTGAACCAGCTTGCTCATAATGAGCCGCCGATCATCGTATTGCGCAAATTTGAATTGGCCTTGCTGAAGGAAACGGGGTTCGCCGGCGACCTGGCCATCAGTACAACGACGGCCGAGCCGGTCGAGCCCGACCGGATTTATGTGGTCGACCCGGAACGCGGTCCGCGTCATGCGCAAACAGCTGACATGTGGCCCCGGGTTTCCGGGAAAACCCTGCTCGACATGGAACGTGAAAACTACGCAGACGCGACAACTCAGATGCAGAGCAAATTTTTAATGCGCTTCCTGCTTGCGCATCATTTGGGCGGCACATCGCTCAACACCAGGCAGATTCTGATAGATTTGATGCAATTATAAAATCCGGACCAGAACACCTTTACTGTAAACGCAAATGAGTTTTTTACAACCGCATAACCAGCTCATCGATTTGGGCGTCAACATCGATCATGTCGCGACATTGCGCAATGCCCGCGGGACTCCGTATCCGGACCCGTTACAGGCGGCCTTGACAGCCGAAGAGGCCGGAGCCGACGCGATCACGCTGCATTTGCGCGAGGACCGCCGCCACATCCGCGACGCCGACGTAGAATCCATTCGGCCTCGGTTGCGCACGCGGATGAATCTGGAGTCCGCCGTCACATCCGAAATGATCGACTTTTCCTGCAGTATCAAACCGCAAGACGTATGTCTTGTTCCAGAAAGGCGTGCGGAGATTACGACCGAAGGTGGGCTCGATGTCGTCAAATATTTTTCCGAGGTGCGCGCAGCGGTAAGACAATTGCAAGCCGAGGGCATCCGCGTGAGCTTGTTCATCGATGCCGATGCCGCGCAAATCCGGGCTTCGGCCGAATCCGGGGCGACCGTGATCGAACTTCACACGGGTCGCTATGCGGACGCGCAAGATATGGGCATGCAGCAAAAAGAGTTGGCGCGAATTGCGCAGGGAGTCCAGGTCGGATTGAAGCTGGGGCTTAAGGTCAACGCGGGCCATGGCTTGCACTACACGAATGTACAGCCGATCGCCGCACTTACCGGCATCGCCGAACTAAATATCGGCCACGCGATTGTCGCGCATGCAGTGTTTGCCGGCTGGCAGAATGCCGTGCGTGAAATGAAGGCCATCATGATGAGCGCGCGCTTGGCGGCCTTGAAAAAATGATCTTTGGAATCGGTACCGATATTATCCAGATTCCCCGGATTGAGGCGGCGCTTGCTCGCAATGGCGAGCGCTTTGCCGAGAAAATTCTCGGTCCGGAAGAACTGGAAAAATACCGGCGCCGCAAATTCAAGGTGGAAGCCCGCGGAATTCGTTTTCTCGCTACGCGCTTCGCTGCGAAGGAAGCGTTTTCAAAAGCAATCGGTTTGGGGATGCATATGCCCATGACCTGGCGTGCAATGCAAGTACTGAATGTCACCAGCGGAAAGCCTGTTGCCGTAACCAGCGGCGCGCTAAAAGAATTCATGGATTTGCACGGCTTGACCGCGCAAGTGTCGATTACCGATGAAGTAGAGTATGCGGTTGCTTTCGTGATCGTAGAGAAGAACCAACATCAAGAATGAATAACATGAAAAACTCCGACCACAATCTTGGCCCGGTCATGCTTGACGTGGCGGGCACCGCACTGACTATCGACGACATCCGTCGCATCCAGCATCCGCTTACGGGCGGCGTGATTTTATTCGCGCGCAATTATGAAAACCGAGCACAATTGACTGCATTGACCACGGCAATTCACGCGGTGCGTCCTGGGGTGCTGATTGCGGTAGACCATGAGGGCGGGCGCGTGCAACGCTTCAAAACGGACGGCTTCACCAAACTCCCCGCAATGCGCAAGCTTGGCGAGTTATGGGATCGCGATGTACTGGGGGCGGCGAGAGCGGCGACCGACGTCGGCTTCGTTCTGGGCGCGGAACTGCGCGCATGCGGCGTCGATCTGTCGTTTACGCCGGTGCTCGATCTCGATTATGGCGAGTCAGGCGTGATTGGCGATCGCGCATTCCATCGTGACGCACGGGTGGTGACGTTGCTGGCGAAAAGCCTGAACCATGGGCTGGCATTGGCCGGAATGGCCAATTGCGGAAAGCATTTTCCGGGGCACGGCTTCGTCAAGGCTGACTCGCATGTTGCGATTCCGGTCGATGAACGCGCTTTGAAGGAAATTCTGGCCGAAGATGCCGCACCCTACGAATGGCTGGGCATGAGCCTGTCAGGCGTGATGCCGGCACATGTAATTTATCCCAAAGTCGATAAGCATCCGGCGGGATTTTCGAAAAAATGGCTCTCGATGCTGCGCAAGGATTTCGGATTTGAAGGCGTCATTTTCAGCGATGATCTCAGCATGGAGGGCGCAAGTGTCGCAGGTACCGTAATCGATGGCGCGAACGCGGCTCTAAATGCGGGTTGCGATATGGTGCTCATCTGCAATTCTCCGGATAAGGCCGATCAACTGCTTGATGGCCTGAATCCGGTGGCAATGACTGCCCATCTTGAAATATCTGCGGTCAGAATTGCATCGTTGGTTCCGCAAACAACTTCATCGACCTGGCATGAATTGCAGCAGAATTCACGCTATCGCTCCGCAAAACGTGTGGCGCAATCGTTGACGTGAACTTCACGATTTAGCCAGATGTTTAACTGAGTAAATTTATTGATCCGGTTTCTGTAATGACTGAACCCGCTGCACCTGATGCTCGTACGGTGGTTCTGGAGACCGTCGCCAAACTTCCCCATCTGCCGGGCGTGTACCGCTATTTCGACGCGGACAATAATTTACTGTATGTAGGCAAGGCACGCGACCTGAAGAAGCGCGTGTCGAGTTATTTTCAAAAAACCTTCGCCAGTCCACGCACGGCAATGATGGTAGAGCGCATAGCGCGCCTTGAAACCACAGTGACGCGCAGTGAAGCTGAAGCGCTGCTGCTTGAAAACAATCTCATAAAAACGCTGCAGCCGCGTTTCAATATTCTTTTCCGGGATGACAAATCCTATCCATACCTGAAGATCACCGGCCAGGAGTTTCCGCGGATCGCCTATTATCGCGGCGCGGTGGATAAGAAAAATCAGTACTTCGGTCCTTTCCCAAGCGCATGGGCGGTCAAGGAGTCGATGCAGATCCTCCAAAAGGTTTTTTTATTGCGGACTTGTGAAGACTCCGTGTTTGCCAATCGTACGCGGCCTTGCCTGCTGCATCAGATTCAGCGTTGCAGCGCGCCATGCGTCAATGCGATCGCCAAAGAGGATTATCTGGCCGACGTCGAAAATGCGGCGAAGTTTTTGCGCGGCCGACAGACGGAAGTGCTGGAAGCGCTGGAAGCAAAGATGCACGGTTTTGCGGCTGATCTGAAATTCGAGCAAGCCGCTTCCGTACGTAATCAGATCACGGCGCTTTCGCGTGTATTGCATCAGCAGACCATGGAAACCGGCGGAGACGCCGACATCGATATCATTGCGGTGATCGTGCGCGGCGGGCGCGCCTGCGTTAATCTTGCGATGGTGAGAGGCGGCCGGCATCTCGGCGATCGTGCCTACTTCCCGGTCCATGTGGACGGCGCATTGACGGTAGCCGACGACACGATCGAAGTGGAAGTTTTGAAGGCATTCATTGCGCAGCACTACATCGATAAATTCATCCCCGGTACGCTTATCCTGAATGTTGAATTCGATGAGCCTGAGCTGATGCTCGCATTGATGGAGCAATGCGGCCACCGCACCAATCTGGTATTTCAGCCCCAGGGGCAGCGCCGCCAGTGGCTGGAAATGGCGCATAAGGGAGCGGAAATTTCGCTGGCCCGGCTATTGTCTGAACAAGGTTCCCAGCAGGCCAGAACGCGCGCATTGATCGATACGCTTGGCATTGATATCGAAGACATCGACACGCTTCGGATTGAGTGCTTCGACATCAGCCATACGCAAGGCGAGGCGACACAGGCGTCCTGCGTCGTATTCCATCACCACGCGATGCAAAATGCCGAATATCGCCGATACAACATTAGCGATATCACCCCCGGCGACGATTATGCGGCGATGCGCCAGGTGTTGATGAGGCGCTATGAAAAAGTCGCCAACGGAGATGGTGTGATGCCGGACATCGTCTTGATCGACGGCGGAAAAGGACAGGTGGAAATGGCCCGGCAAGTGTTTGTCGAACTTGGTCTCGACATTACGCTGATTGTCGGCGTCGCAAAAGGAGAGGGCCGCAAAGTCGGATTGGAGAGTTTGGTCTTCGCCGACGATCGTCCCGCACTGGAATTGGGCAAGGACTCGGCAGCCTTGATGCTGATTGCGCAGATTCGCGACGAAGCGCACCGCTTCGCGATTACCGGAATGCGCGCCAAGCGGGCGAAATCGCGGCAGACGTCACGCCTTGAAGAGATTGAAGGGATCGGTGCCAAGCGGCGTCAGAAACTGCTGGCGCGCTTTGGCGGGCTGCGCGGAGTGGCGGATGCCAGCGTAGACGATCTCGCTTCGGTGGAGGGAATTTCTCGGCAATTGGCAGAAGACATTTATAAACAATTGCATTAAATTAAGCTCATAATTGCGTTTTTGCGATTCAAGCGCCATCTCCTCGATAAAAGCTTAATTTATGCCGTTTAATATTCCTATCCTGCTTACCTGGTTACGCGTCGCGCTGATTCCATTGGTAGTGGGCGTGTTCTATCTACCAGACACTTGGCTTTCGCCGTTTGAAAAAGGCGTGGCATCGACCGCCATTTTCATTGTCGCCGCGCTCACCGATTGGTTTGACGGTTTCCTTGCACGGCGCTGGAATGAGACATCCGCTTTTGGCGCCTTCCTCGACCCGGTCGCCGACAAGTTGATGGTCGCGGGCGCGTTGCTGGTGCTGGTGTACCTGGACCGGGCCAATGCAATGGTCGCATTCGTCATCATCGGGCGGGAAATTGCGATCTCCGCATTGCGTGAATGGATGGCGCAGATTGGCGCATCGAAATCGGTAGCCGTCAGCTCGATTGGAAAAATAAAGACGATCGCGCAGATGGTGGCGATCCCGATGCTGCTCTATTACGGCACACTGTTCGATGTTATCGACACGCGTATTTGGGGGCAATGGTTGCTGGGTATTGCCGCTGTCCTGACGGTATGGTCGATGTTTTATTATCTGCGCAAAGCATGGCCGTTGATCAAGGCGACTGCGGGCCATTTGCCTTGATTGAAGTGCTCCGATTGCTTGACAACGATACGGAATCGTCTATAATTGCGCTTCTTCATTGATGCGGGAGTAGCTCAGTTGGTAGAGCGCAACCTTGCCAAGGTTGAGGTCGAGAGTTCGAGACTCTTCTCCCGCTCCAGTATTCGAAAAAGGGAAGCTCACAAGGCTTCCTTTTTTTATTGATAGAATACCGTTTCGTCTGATCTTCGCGATGGGATTTTTCAAGCAGCACAGTTTTGATTTCGCGGTTACAATACGCACCCGTGGCGGGGTAGCAAAGTGGTTATGCAGCGGCCTGCAAAGCCGTTTACGCCGGTTCGATCCCGACCCCCGCCTCCAAATTTTAAAAAGCGCCGAGGCGCTTTTTTTTTGCTGTCTTGTTTTAAAATCGCACTATGCCCGAGTGGTGAAATTGGTAGACACAGCGGACTTAAAATCCGCCGCTACCCTGAAAAGGGGCGTACCGGTTCGATTCCGGTCTCGGGCACCACGCTTTACTTCCTGATTGCGCACAGCGCACTGCATTGCACGAAAACCCATATCTCCGATGGGTTGTGTCATCGTTCAAACTTTGGTTTCCCTTTTCGCCGAAGGCCATGATCACCGGCGCTAAACGCCACTCCCAGATCCCAAACATACTCTGCCCGGCCACCCACGCGTTTTCATCCTCTACAAGCGATCCACGTTCTTCTGTAACTGTCCACGTTCACTGTAATGCTGTACTAACGGAAGCGCCGTCGTGTTGAACGACCGTTTTCTTGATGTTGTCTTACAGTGTCGAATATCAGGGACATACCGACATTCGCCTGAATAGAAGCAGAATGATCGGAACAAGAGGTCGGACGAGGTGGCAGATATTCGATAGATTAATTCTGCCCTGATTTTCACGTGTGTTCAGGGAACTGACTCTACCGAGAACAGACCGGCATTCCTGTTCGGAGCAGTACACGGGATTGCAATTCATTTGCCGTAATAGAGCCGATGCCCGCCATAAAAGAATGCCGTCATCAACAATAGCGCAACGTAGAAAAGGATCGCATTCAGCACTGCATGCTGGGCATGCGTCTTGTGCGGCAACAATGCTGGTATCGACGTCTGGTTATGACTGAAGATCAGCAAGATCAATACGGCAATGAACAGCGCATGACCGATTGCATCAATCAAACCAAAAATAGGAACTGCCGACACAAGGAAAATCAATAGCACAGCTGCTGCCATGCGGCTTGCCAACGCGCCGGTGAGTAAGAAGAATGCCGCGGCGAATTCAATGAAGCCTGCTGCTGCCATATAAAGCTCTGAATCGAGGCCGAACGATATGCCAGGGTGGCTCTGCAGAATGGGAAAGCTCCATTCAGGATAAGCGAGTTTTTCTATGCCGGCCCACATCAAGGTAATGCCGGTAAAGATACGGAGAATGTTCCGGGCGAGCGCCGCATAAGACGTACCGAACAATGAGATGATGAAAATATACGCCGCCACTCCAAGGAAAATCGGGTAGTCGAGAAGATGGAACATTCCATAGCGATGTGCTGCTATCGCATATAAAACCGCAATGCCAATGCCGGACAGGAACGCGGTATGGCGACTGACTACCGCCACGGCAATGGCAATCTGCAGGACTTCCACCCACTTCCTATCACTCGCTACTATATTCAACTCAGGCGTCAGCAAGATATCGCCATACCAGAAAATGGAAATGAAAAAAGCGAAGATGCTTACCTGCATAACACGAAAAAACTGCGGCTCTATCCATGCATTACTTCGGATTAACAATGTTTTTAGCTGGATGTTATTGGATACAAGATAGTTGTCTGCATAACCTGCGAAGCCTATGACGGGTAAAAGCATCGCGCAAAACAAAACAACATAGAAATTAGTGAAAACAAAGTAGACAGACCGGGGAGGAATGGTCAGATCGTAGGCGGAAAACCATTTGGCATGGGCCAGCGCATCGGAGCTTAAAAAGATCAGCAGAAAAACCGATGCTACCGACAATACGCTTTTCAACGACACTGGCTTTACACTAAAGATGAATTTAGCAAATTGCTTATTGGGGGACGTACGGAACCGCCTAGCACGGCCGACATACCCATCCATTCACATGAGCGACAAAGAATTACAAGAGAAGAGTTTTTATTTTTTTCGAAAATCATATTCAACTTGTCTCACTATTTATTGAAGTCCATAGACGAAAGTTGACATTATATAACTATATTGACGCCCGCCAAGACTGAGAATTCTCATGATCGCTTGCGGTGCAAGGGCCGAGAACTAAGAAAAGAAGCGGTAACCCTAACGACCGCCATCGGGCAATTGGGCGGCTGGCGTTGAATCATCAACAGTAATTACCGTGCCATGCCAGGGGCGATTCGTCAGTTTGTCAGGATTAGCGGCACGACAGGACAGTAGCGTTAGGTTTGGCCAATACCGGCCCGCCCATCGAAGTGGAGTAGCCGCTTGCATAATGGGAACGGCTGGCGCCCGCCAAGCTTGCCGAGCGTCTTTTTTGGACGCTCATTTGGCCTGTGCGGCGTTAGTGTTGCCACATAGCGCGATGCTTTGGCAGGGATGGCTTGCGCCGCTATCGGGAACCGGGCGAAGGCACGCTAAGAATCCTTTTTTTGATACGGTTGAACCTGTATACGGAAAAGGCTTTTTATCAGTTATCGTGAATAGCCAGCATCATTTTTTTTACTTACGCTATGGAAGCTTCATTAAACTTTCGTTAATCCGGTATATAATTTTGCACGGTCGTGCTTTTTGGCTGAATTGACAATGGAGACAGCATGGATTTGAATTACACGGCAGAAGACCTCGCTTTCCGCGACACTGTTCGCACCTACCTGGAGGCGAACCTCCCTAAAGATCTGCAGCAAAAAGTACGTAATCATCTTCGTTTATCGAAGGAAGATTTCGTCCGCTGGCACAAAATCGTGGCCAAGCAGGGTTGGGTCGGCACCGGCTGGCCGGTAGAGTACGGTGGTACCGGCTGGACTGCGGTGCAACGGCATATATGGGAAGAAGAGTGTGCGAATGCCGGTACTCCAGCGATTCTGCCGTTCGGCGTCAACATGGTGGCGCCGGTCATCATGGCATTCGGCAATGAGGCGCAGAAACGCTATTACCTGCCGCGCATTTTGAATTGCGACGACTGGTGGTGCCAGGGGTATTCCGAGCCGGGTGCGGGTTCCGACCTTGCGTCGCTGAAGACCCGGGCGGAACGCCAGGGCGATCATTACATCGTGAATGGCCAGAAGACATGGACCACGTTGGGACAGCATGCCGACATGATATTTTGCCTGGTGCGCACCGATGCGGCCGCAACACGCAAACAGGAAGGCATCTCGTTCCTGCTGATCGATATGAAAACGCCCGGCATCACGGTGCGTCCGATCATCATGCTCGACGAAGAGCATGAAGTGAATGAGGTTTTTTTCGATAACGTGAAAGTGCCTGTCGAAAACCTGATCGGCGAAGAGAATAAAGGCTGGACCTACGCCAAGTATTTGCTCGGTCACGAGCGCACCAATATCGCTGCTGTCGGAAGAGCGAAGCGGGAGCTTGGTTTCCTGAAACGCGTCGCAAATAATCAGCAGAAAAACGGCAAGCCCTTGCTCGACGATCCGATGTTCGCAACCAAGGTTGCCAATGTCGAAATTGAATTGATGGCGCTGGAAGTCACAGTTCTAAGGGTTATTTCGCAGGAAGGGGCAAAGCGTGGTCCCGGACCGGAAGCATCGATGCTCAAAATCAAGGGCACTGAAATTCAACAGGCTTTGACTGAATTGATGGTGGAAGCGATCGGTCCCTACGCGATGCCATTTGACGCCGCCTATCTGGAAGGTGAGACCGAGCACAGCGTAACGCAGGATGATGATGCTGCACCGCTTGCCGGATATTATTTCAATTACCGCAAGACTTCGATCTACGGCGGCAGCAATGAGATTCAGAAAAACATCATCAGCCAGATGATTCTGGGTCTATGAGGAGAACAGGATGAATTTCAATTTTACGCAAGAACAGCAACAGTTTTCCGATGCATTGCGCCGTTGGGTCGAAAAAGATTACACCTTCGAGCATCGCAACAAGATCGTCTATTCTGAAAAAGGCGTCTCGGATGACGCGTGGGCCACGCTGGCCGAACTTGGCATGACTGCATTGCCGATACCGGAAGAGCAGGGCGGTTTTAACGGGTCGGCAGTCGATATGCTGGTCGTGATGCAGGAACTCGGCCGCGGCATCGTTGTCGAGCCATTTTTTGCCACCGTTCTAGGTGCCGAATTCCTGAAGCTTGCGGGCAAGCAGGAAGCCTTGCTTGAAAAAATCGCAACTGGTGAAACCAAGTTCGCATGCGCGCTGGGAGAAAAGCAATCTCGCCACGAATTGTTCAATATCGCCACGACCTGCAAGCCTGACGGTGACGGTTATGTGCTTAACGGCACGAAGACGGTTGTATTGCATGGCGCACAGGCCGATCAACTGATCGTCTCTTCGCGCAGTAATGGCAATCAATGCGACACCGATGGCATTTCATTGTTTGTAGTGTCTGCCGACGCCGCGGGAATCAAGCGTCGCGATTATCGTACGATCGATGGCCAACGGGCGGCTGACATCAGCTTTACTGATGTGCGGGTGCCTGCGTCGGCGTTATTGGGCAATGCAGGCGCAGGCTGGGAGACGCTCGATGCGGCAGCCGATTACGGCACGACATTGTTGTGCGCCGAGGCAGTCGGCGTGATGGAAGTATTGAACGCGACGACTCTGGAATATCTGAAGACGCGAAAACAGTTTGGTGTGCCGATCGGGAAGTTCCAAGCTCTGCAACATCGTATGGCCGATATGTTAATTCATGTGGAGCAGGCTCGTTCGATGGCGACCCTGGCGGCTGTTAAGATAAGTTCGGCAAATACCGAAGAGCGGCGGCGTACGGTATCGGCGGCAAAGGTTCGCGTTGGTCAAGCGCTAAAATTCGTCGGTCAGCAAGCCGTGCAGCTTCACGGCGGTATTGCGGTGACCAATGAACTGGCGGCTTCGCACTATTTCAAGCGGTCGACAATGATCGAGCTTACATTGGGCGATACCGATCATCATTTTGCTCGATTCGTTGCACAGCCGCAGTTCAAGAATGCTGCTTGATGGTTGATAAATAGTCGGGGCATTCATCATGGCGCAATTTAAATGGTATTTCGAAGATTTCGAAATCGGAAAAACCATCGGGGTCGGATCTCGCACCGTGACAGAAGAGGAAATCATCGCTTTTGCATCGCAATTCGATCCACAGCCGTTTCATGTCGACCCCGAGGCTGCCGAACAGTCGATGTATGGCGGGATCATTGCCAGCGGTTGGCACACCTGCAGCCTGATGATGCGGCTGATGGTTGATGGATTTTTAAAGGAGGCTGCCAGCCTGGGCTCTCCTGGTGTCGACGAAATCCGCTGGTTAAAACCAGTCCGTGGCGGAGATACATTAATCGTCACCACGACCGCAGTGGAGGCGCATCCATCAAAGAGCAAAAGCGACCGCGGCGTTGTGCACACGTTGTGGGAAGCAAAAAATCAGCGTGGAGAAACCGTTGCAACCCTCAAGGGCATGGGTATGTACTTGCGGCGACCGACCTGACCGGAAATTTGTTTCTTCGGGCGCGGTCAAGGCCGCGCTTTGTTTTTGTATAGAACTTCAATTGGAGACTTCATGCGCGAAATAGCATCACTGGTAGAGCTCAAGAACCTGGTAGGAGAAGAGGTGGCTGTATCGGATTGGGTCGAGATTACCCAGGAACGGGTTAACTTGTTTGCGGAAGCGACCGGTGATCATCAATGGATACATCTCGATGTAGAGCGAAGCCGTGAAGAGTCTCCGTATGGAGGGACGGTCGCGCACGGTTTCCTGACCTTGTCCTTGCTGCCGCTGTTGATGGCATCAGCGATCCGGATGTCGGACGTAAAGATGGGCGTCAATTACGGGTTGAATAAAGTCCGCTTTCCCGCACCGGTACCGGTGGGCAGCCGCCTCCGCGGAAGGATGACGCTATTGTCTGTTGAAGATATTCCCGACGGTGCGCAAATGACCTGGAAAGTCACGATGGAGAGGGAAGGCGGCGAAAAACCGGTATGCGTCGCCGAGACCATATCCCGCCGCTACACGTAGTTGCCGGCTGTACCTGCCGTTCGCCGGCGTTGGCTTCCGGGAGCGGCGGTTCGGTTATCGTTTGGCGTACTGCGTCGCTCCAAATAGCGTTTCCTTCGCTTTAGCGTCAACCAGCGGCTTGCGCAGATTCGCCAGTATTTCAACGCCGCGTTTCACAGCTGCGCGTTCACTGATTTCATCGAACCAGCGTTTCGCATACGGAAAGTCGGTCCAATCGATTCCCTGATTTTTCCAGGAGCGGATCCAGGGAAAGGTTGCGATGTCGGCAATCGTGTATTCATCGCCGGCGAGGTAGGCATGCTTCGATAATTGCTTGTCGATGACGGCGTACAGGCGTTTGGCTTCATTGCTGTAGCGGTTGATTGCGTATTCGATTTTTTCGGGGGCATAGATGCGGAAATGATGCGCTTGTCCCAGCATTGGCCCGACGCCGCCCATCTGGAACATCAACCACTGCAATGTAGTGTATTTCTCACGGTCGGTCTTGCCGAGAAATCTGCCGGTCTTGCCGGCAAGGTAGATCAGGATGGCGCCGGATTCAAACATCGATATCGGCTGGCCATCCGGTCCATCGGGGTCGACCATTGCGGGAATCTTGTTGTTGGGCGAGATCGCCAGAAATTCCGGCTTGAACTGGTCTCCCGCGCCGATATCGATATGGTGTACTCGATAGGGAAGGCCGCACTCTTCCAGCATGATGTGGACCTTGTGGCCGTTCGGGGTCGCAGTGGAATAGACGTCGATCATTTTTTCTCCGAATTCTTATTTGGCGTTTAAAACAAAAAATCTCGAATGCTGCGATTCTGCAGCAATTCGAGATTCTTTGCTTCAGCCACTCTGGAATGACTGATAGCCGTGGAGCTTAAGAACGTGTAACTGGCAGATCCAGTTCTTCGCCGGGAAGCGACATATGTTTCGCCAATTCCAGTTTTGCGATCGCGTTACGGTGCACTTCATCCGGACCGTCCGCGATACGCAACGTACGGTTGCCGGCCCACATGTAAGCAAGCGGGAATTCATCCGACACGCCTGCGGCACCGTGTGCCTGAATCGACCAGTCGAGGACTTGTTGCGCGACATTCGGCGCCAACACCTTGATCATCGCAATCTCCGCTTTGGCATGCTTGTTGCCGACGGTATCCATCATGTAAGCCGCTTTCAACGTCAACAGGCGGGTCGTATCGATCTGGATACGCGATTCGGCAATCCGCTCGCGCCAGATGCTTTGCTCTGAAATCTTGCGCCCGAACGCAACGCGCTCATTCAAGCGCTTGCACATCAATTCCAGCGCGCGTTCAGCCACGCCGATGGCGCGCATGCAGTGATGGATTCGTCCTGGTCCCAGGCGGCCCTGTGCGATTTCAAAGCCACGCCCTTCTCCAAGCAGAATGCTGGATGCCGGAACCCGGACGTTTTCGTAAGTGATTTCACAGTGGCCGTGCGGTGCATCGTCATAACCGAACACCGGCAGCGGACGCTTGATGGTCACGCCTTTGGCATCGACCGGCACCAATATCATCGATTGCTGGGAGTGGCGCGCGGCATTTGGATCGGTTTTTCCCATCAGGATAAAAATCTTGCAGCGCGGATCGCCGGCGCCGGAGATCCACCATTTGTGGCCGTTGATCACGTACTCATCGCCATCGCGTTCGATGCGGGTTGCGATATTGGTGGCATCCGATGATGCGACAGCCGGCTCGGTCATCGCAAATGCGGAGCGGATTTCGCCGCGCAGCAAGGGTTCGAGCCATTGCTTTTTGTGCTCTTCATTGCCGTACCGCTCGATGGTTTCCATGTTGCCGGTATCGGGCGCGGAGCAGTTGAATACTTCAGGCGCCCAGCCGACCCGGCCCATGATTTCGCACAATGGCGCGTAATCCAGATTGGACAGGCCTTCGGGTGCGCGAGGTGACTTTGGCAGGAACAGGTTCCACAGTCCCAGTGCGCGCGCTTTCGGCTTGAGTTCTTCGATCACGGTGGTGGGCAACCAACGGTTGCCTTTTTCTTCGCCGTTACGCTGGATCTCTTCCTTGTATCTTTTTTCGTTCGGATAAATATGCTCATCCATGAACTTCAGCAGTTTTCCTTGCAGGTCCTTGCAACGATCCGAGTATTCGAATTCCATCATGTCTCCTTGATTAGATTAGTAGGCGTGTCTGTTATTTTTTCTCGCCCGACGCATATTGCCAGCCCATTTCAGCCATCGGGCGCGTGGCCTGACCGGATTTGAGGGCCTGTTCACTTGATGCGGTACCGTCAACATAACGCTTCATGATGCCTTGCAGGATGCCGGCCATGCGGAACATGTTGTAAGCGAGATAGAACGTGAAATCTTCCTTGCGGATCGTCTTTCCAGTACGCTCGCAATATTTTGCAATGTATTCCTGTTCCGACGGGATGCCGAGTGACTTGTGATCGAGTCCGCCTATTCCCCGGAACTGTCCCTCCGGAATGTGCCAGCTCATGCAGTGATAGGAAAAATCCGCCAGCGGGTGGCCGAGTGTCGATAATTCCCAGTCCAGCACCGCAAGGATGCGCGGTTCGGTCGGGTGGAACATCATGTTATCCAGGCGATAGTCGCCATGCACGATGCTGGTGTCATCACCTTCCGGAATATTGTTCGGGAGCCATTCGATCAAGTTGTCCATGGCGTCAATTTTTTCAGTTTCGGATGCCTTGTACTGCTTGGTCCAGCGATCGATCTGACGCTTGAAATAATTGCCGGGTTTGCCGAAATCGGCCAGCCCGATCGCAGCGTAGTCGATCGTATGCAACTGCGCTATGACGCGATTCATTTCATCGTAATGTGCTGCGCGTTCGGCGTTGGTCATGCCCGGAAGAGACTGATTCCACAGCACGCGGCCCTCGATAAATTCCATGATGTAGAAAGCGCGGCCGATCACCGATTCGTCGGTGCATAGCGCATATTGCCGGGCGGCGGGGAAGCCCGCTTTGTGCAATGCATCCATCACACGGAATTCGCGATCGATCGCATGCGCGGAGGCCAGCAGTTTTGCGGCCGGTCCGGGTTTGGCGCGCATCACATAGCATTGCCCGTTGGCGGTTAGCTTGAATGTCGGGTTCGATTGGCCGCCCTTGAACTGCTCCAGGGTCAAATCGCCGGAGTAGCCGTCTACATGCTGGCGCATGTATTCCTGCAATGCCGCGACGTCGAATTGCTGACGCTCGGAAACGGGCTTGGTGCCCATGAAATCTTCGTACATCTGGTCTCCTGCTGAACGGGTTCGAGAAGCGTTACCGACTTATTTTACATCATAAAATCGTACGGTCGTACTATTTTGTTTCGCCTCTCTTGCATTGAGAGATGCAGAAGCGTTTATATCCCGCGCGCCTTTTTATATTGCTCCAGCAAGGTTTCCATCGTCGTGTTGCGCGATTCGCCCTGCAACAGTGACGGAGGAGAAAAATTAATGAGACGTGCCACCCAGTCGGCGTCCGCATCACCAACGTCAAGAGCATTGATGCATCCAGCCGTCTGCGCCAGATTGCCTAAAAATAGCCGCTGTCCTGTGAGCGCATACGACAGAATTGCCCGGTTTACGCCGCCGTGCAGAACCAGCAAAACCGTGTCCCACGTTGAATCGGCACGTAATCTTCCAAGACATGGATGCACGCGATCCATCAGTTCACCGATCGACTCGCCGCCGAGAAATCGCTTGTGTTCCGGGGCGACGCCTTCGAATGCGCCGGTAAATGCTTCCTTCAAGTCGGCATCGGCGATGCCGGCGAGTTTACCGCCTCTTATTTCGGCAAGTTCCGGCCATTCATCAAGTGCGATTTGCTGGCCAGTCTCGGCCAGCACGCAATTGGCAGTTTCGACTGTCCTCGGCAATCCGGATACGATGACACGGTCAAATCGGATATCTTCCTGTGCGAATACCTTGCCTGCGGCAGCGGCTTGCGCTCTGCCCAGTTCGTTCAGCGGGACTGATTCGGGTAAATATGGTTTGCCTGCAGCGTCGAAGTAAGTGACGCTGCCGTGCCGCATTAGATAAACGCGGCGTCGGGATTGAGAGATCATTTGTAGTGAGGCTTTCTTTTTTCCAGAAATGCGCTGATGCCTTCTTGCGCATCGCGATGGTGAAGACTTTCAACGAAGCTGTGTTTTTCTGCGTCGAATTGCTGTGCAAGAGAATTGTCTTTCGCATCGCGGATCAATGACTTGATGCCCTCGATCGCGTTGGGCGACAGGCACGCCAGTTCGTCGGCCCAGTTCATCGCTGCATCGAGTGCGGAGCCATCCGGCACAAGCTTGTTGACTACGCCGAGTTCATGTAGCCGCGGCGCTGAAACAGGTTTACCTTCGATCAGCATTTCGGTTGCCAGTTGACGCGGCAATGCCTGGGCGAGGAACCACGAACCGCCGCCATCGGGCGTCAATCCGACCTTGACGTAGGCCATCACGAACTTCGCCGACGTGCCGGCCACAATCATGTCGCAGGCAAGCGCCAGCGAAAAACCGGCGCCTGCCGCTGCGCCATCGACCGCCGCGATTACCGGCTTCGGACAGTCGCGGATGGCTTCAACCCATCCATGAAGGTTGTCGATGGAAGTTGCCTGCACCGATTTGTCTTTGGCGCGATTTTCCAGCAATCGGTTCAGGTTGCCGCCGGCGCAAAAAAAATTGTCGGCGCCGGTCAGGATCACGGCGCGGATCGAATCATCGCGTTCCGCGGTGGATAGGGTTTCGATCGCTGCGGCATACATATCCGGATGAAGCGCGTTCTTCGCGCCGGGATTGGATATGGTCAATATGAGCGTTGCATCGCGGCGGGTGGCTCGGAGTTCTGCGGACATGGGTGTTGGTCGTTAAATAAAAATATTGCAGGAATTATATAATGGCGTCTGTTGCTTTACTTTCGCGCGGCCGCATCGGGTCTTTGCGCCGCGATCGCCAATGCAAATATTCTCATATATGCATTTAATTGGCTGGCGGCCAAATCTAACGATCACATCAGGAGATAACATGCTCAAGCTTTGCGGATTCGCGGTCAGCAACTATTACAACAAGGTCAAGCTGGCTCTTCTCGAAAAAGGTGTCGAATTTGAAGAAGTGCTGGTGTGGGCCGATCGCTCGCCTGAATTGCTGGAAAGATCTCCGCTTGGCAAGGTGCCGTTTTTCGAAACCGAGCATGGTGCGATATGTGAATCCCAGGCGATGATCGAGTATGTGGAAGCGGCGTATCCGGCCAAACCTTTGCTGCCAGCCGATCCGTTCGCAGCGGCAAAGATAAGAGAGATGATCGTTTTCATGGAACTCCATCTTGAGCTGGTGGCGCGGGAATTGTATCTGGAGGCGTTTTTCGGCGGTAAGGTGAGCGACGAGATAAAAGAGCGTACCCGGAAATTATTGACCCGCAATGCAAAGGCATTTGCCAAGCTGGCTAAGTTTTCCCCATATATCGCCGGTGCGGAATTCACGATGGCAGACTGCGCGGCGCTGGTGCATTTGCCGCTGGTGTCGATGACTTCCAAAGCCATCTACGGTGAAGATGTGCTGGCTGATTTGCCGGTACGCGATTACACGAAAATGCTTGGCGAGCGTCCGACGGTACAGAAAGTGAATGCGGATCGGAAGGAAAATCAGGAGTTATCGAAGGCGAGGCCCAAAAAAGTTTGATGTCGGTCGATGACCGGAGTCCGCTGCGTTGGCATTGATGCCCTTAAAGCGATGCCAGTCGGTCAAGTGCCGATTGCAGCGTTTCATCCTTTTTGGCAAAGCAAAAACGGACTATGCCGGACTCCCGTGGCTGATTATAAAAAGCGGAAACCGGAATTGCCGCAACGCCGATTTCCGCCGTCAGCCATTTCGCGAATTCCGCTTCCGGCATATCGGAAATCGCGGAATATTCGACGCACTGAAAGTAGGTGCCGTCCGAAGGCAATAATTTGAAACGGGTATTCTTCAGCCCGGTGCGGAACAGGTCGCGCTTGCGTTGATAAAACGCGGCAAGTTCCAGATACGGCGCCGGTTCCGCCATATAGGTTGCGAGTCCGTGCTGCACCGGGGTATTGACGGTAAACACATTGAACTGGTGAACTTTGCGGAACTCCGCCGTCAATGCCGGCGGTGCGGCGACATAGCCGACTTTCCAGCCGGTGACATGATATGTCTTGCCAAAGCTCGATACGACAAACGAGCGTGCCGCAAGGTCGGCATGACGGCATACCGACTCATGCCTGGCACCGTCATAGACCATGTGTTCATATACTTCATCCGACAGGATCAGAATGTCGGTGCCGCTTACGATATCGTTCAATGCCTCGATATCGGCTTCACGTAATACGGAGCCGGTCGGATTGTGCGGCGAATTGATCAGGATCATCCGCGTCTTTGCGGTCACGGCGCTGGAAACTGCATGCCAAGGCACGCTATATCCCTGCGGACCGATTTCCATCTGTACGAATACCGGAATGCCGCCGGCAAGTTCAATTGCCGGTACATAACTGTCGTACGCAGGTTCGATCACGATGACTTCATCGCCCTGGTGAACCGCGGATAAAATTGCCGTCAGAATCGCCTGCGTAGCGCCGGCCGTCACGGTGATCTCGGTTGCGGGGTCGTAAGAATGGCCGTAAAGACTCTCGATTTTCCGCGCGATTGCATCACGCAGGGATTGAATTCCCGTCATTGGCGGATACTGGTTCAGCCCGCTTTTCATCGCGTTGGCGACGGCGTCGACCAACGCCGGATCGCAATCGAAATCGGGAAAGCCTTGTCCCAGATTGACCGCTTTTTTTTCAGCTGCCAATGCAGACATTACCGTGAAAATTGTGGTGCCTACATTAGGAAGCCTGGAAGCGAGTTTGATGGCGCTGAACTTCGATGCAGGGAGTGAGGAATTGGCAGGTTCGAGTGGCATATCCATTTGAATTCGAGAATGCATGTTTATGTTATGCAAGCATTTTAGCGGATTGTACGAGCTGCTTGAAACGACACGGCGTATGTCGTCCAGCTATCCGGTGGCATGATGAGGAAAAGACCGGCTTTTGCAGTTTTTCTTGCCAGCTTCAATAATGCCTTGTCCTTGGTGATCAGCACGTCTGCCTTCGCATCGCGGCAAATTTCCAGAAATTTTTGATCATCCGGGTCGCTGCACACCGGAAGTCGCATGTCGGAATCAAGCGTATCCGCTGCAATGCAGGTGATCAGGGAATCGAATTCCGCAGCTATCCTGGTTCTCGACTCATCGTCCAGACGCAGGTGCGAATAATTCAAGACAAGCAGCCATTCCATTCTACAGTCGGATCGAGTTACCGCTTCCACTGTCCCGTCTTTGAGTGCCACATGCAGTTCAGCCCAGCGCGGGTCGCGAAAAACGAACAAATCAAGACATACATTGGTGTCCAGGACGACGCGCTTCGGTATCATGTTGAAAATTTTCATTCGGATAAGCTCATGCTGATAGTTTTATCGCCTGCCAAAACACTGGATTACGCCACGCCTTCGGTTACAGACAAGCACAGTCGTCCTCAATTCACCAAGCACTCGGCCGAATTGATCAACACGCTCAAGCAGTTATCGCCGGCGCAGATCGCAAGTTTGATGCGTGTTTCCGATCCATTGGCGGCATTGAATGCCGAACGATATGCCGCTTGGTCGAAAAGATTCACGCTTAAAAATTCAAGGCAGGCAGTTTTGGCGTTTGACGGCGATGTCTATGGCGGTCTCGACGCACGTTCGTTGAATGCCGCTCAGCTCGAATATGCACAGTCGCATATCCGCATTCTATCCGGGTTGTACGGATTGCTGCGTCCGCTGGACTTGATGCAGCCATACCGACTGGAAATGGGAACCAGACTTGCGACTGCACGCGGCAAGGATTTGTATGCTTTTTGGGGTGATATGCTGACCAAGGCAATCGATGTAGAGCTGACCGGCCGAAAATCAACGGCATTGATTAATCTCGCGTCCGAGGAATACTTCAAGGCCGTCCGGCCGGCTTTGCTGGGTATTCCGGTCATCACGCCGGTCTTCGAGGACTGGAAAAGCGGGCAATACAAGATAATCTCGTTTTATGCAAAACGGGCGCGTGGACTGATGGCAAGGTATGCAGCAGTCAACAGTATTACCCAGCCGGAACGACTGAAGCAGTTTGAGTCGGACGGTTATAGGTTCGACGACAAAAGATCCAGTGAAGATCGCTGGATCTTCCGTCGTAATATCGCCCGATAGTAATGAGAGTATAAAAAAAGCCTCGCATGGCGAGGCTTTTTGCTGTTTGCGTGATTACCAGATTTGCCACCACGGCTTGACCGCTTTGCGGCCGCCCCTTGAGAAATCGCTATTCGGAAAGTTCTTTTTGAATACGCGGTCCGCGTCGTCGCGCAACTCGGTCATGCCCATGGCATCATAAGCGCGCACCATGATAAACAGCGCTTCTTCAATCGCAGGCGAATCGCGGTAATCTTTTACCGTGGCCTGCGCCCGATTTGCCGCGGCAAGATAGGCTCCGCGCCGATAATAGTAGTTCGCCACATGAACATCGTATTGCGCCATCATATTGACCAGATATCTTAGCCGTTCCTGGGAATCTTTCGCATAAATGCTGTTCGGAAACCGTTCAACCAGTTGTTTGAAGGAGTCGAAGGCATCGCGTGCGGCCTTGGGATCGCGTTCGCTTGGATCCTGGCGAGACAGGAACTCGAACATGCCGACTTTGTCGTTAAAGTTGATCAGGCCGCGCAAGTAATACATGTAATCCACGTTCGGATGGTCAGGGTGCAGTTTGATAAAGCGTTCGGTTGCCGCCAACGCAAGCGCTTGATCGCCCTGGCGATAATGGGTATAAGCGATTTCCATTTGCGCTTGCTGCGCATATGTCCCGAACGGATAACGCGATTCGAGTTTCTCGAAATGAGAGATCGCTTTATCGAAATTTCCACCTGATAATTCGGATCGCGCCTCCGCGTATAATTTGGCTGCGGACCATGTTGCGGTTTCATCGGATGATTCGTTCTTTAGTATCCCGCAGGCCGATAGCAACAGTACAAATACGATCGCCGACAAATTAAGTAAATTTTTTTGCATAAGTTTTTGCAAGAGTGCGTCTAAACAATGAATGATTATAGCTGATAGGGTCTGTCGTAATGTCAACCAAAATGCCGAACCTGGCGAATATCCCGCTCGAAGTGGACGCTGAAGACACGGACGACGGTGATAATACCTTACCGGAAGCGTCTCCCATAGTGCTGAAATTGACTTCGGACGCTTGCGGGATTCGATTGGACAAGGTGCTTTCCACGCTGATTCCGCAGTACTCGCGCAGCCGTATCCAGCAATGGATCGAAGGCGGTCGCGTTACGGTAGACGATCGAATCGTACTCGGCAAGGCGACGGTTTTCGGTGATGAAACCGTCGTCGTCTTGCCGCAGGCAGCGCCGGAAGAGCAAGCGTTCAAGCCGGAGCCGATGGCGCTATCGATTGTCCATGAGGATGCGGCTATTCTGGTTATCGACAAGCCGGCCGGGCTGGTTGTGCATCCGGCTGCCGGCAATTGGTCAGGCACTTTACTGAACGGGCTTTTGCATTATTTTCCGCCGATCGCAGGCGTGCCGCGCGCGGGCATAGTGCACCGGCTGGACAAGGACACAAGCGGATTGATGGTGGTCGCTAAAACCTTGCAGGCGCACACCGATCTGGTTCGCCAGCTCCAGGCGCGCACAGTCAAGCGAGAATATCTGGCCTTGGTGTGGGGTACGCCGCAAATCAACGGCAAAGTCGATGCGGCGATAGGACGGCATCCAAGGGACAGGCTGAAAATGGCTGTGCTGGAAAATGCGACTGCCAAACCGGCGGTCACCCATTATCACCGCATCGCAACCGGTTTACACGGTAAACGCCCGGTCAGCCTGATGCGCTGCCAGCTTGAAACCGGCCGCACGCATCAAATCCGTGTTCATATGCAATCGATCGGTAGCACACTGGTAGGCGATACGCTATACGGGAAGCCGCATCTCGCACCGGCATTCGGGCGCCAGGCGCTGCATGCGTACCGACTGGGCCTGATTCACCCGGAATCGCGCAAGCCATGTGATTGGAACAGCCCGTTACCGCAAGACTTTATCGATCTCATTGCGCAAGCCGGCATCGCAGCGACTTCTTTATAGGCGAGATCCGAAATATGGACCTGATTTTGCCGGACTGGGTTGGCTCACCATTCAATATCGGTGCATTCTCGACATCGCGCCGAGGCGGCTTCAGTCGTCCGCCGTATGATGACGGGTCCGGCGGTGGCGGCCTTAATTTGGGCCTTCATGTCGATGATGAACCGGAACAGGTCGGGCGAAACCGTCTTTTGCTTGGATCTCTATTGCCGGCACAGCCGACTTGGCTCACTCAAGTGCACGGCACTGCAGTCGTGAATGCGTCGGGTGCTGCCGTGGCGTCTCGTGCGGATGCCAGCATCACAAGCGAACGCGGGGTGGTGTGCGCGATTCAGACCGCGGATTGTCTGCCGGTATTGTTTTGCGATGTGGCGGGTGGCGTGGTCGGCGCGGCGCATGCCGGTTGGCGGGGGCTGGTAGGCGGCATCCTTGAGAACACTGTCAGCGGCATGCGCGACCTGGGGGCAACTGAAATTCTGGCATGGCTCGGCCCGGCAATAGGGCCGGAGCGATTCGAAGTCGGAGAGGACGTATTGAACGCCTTTGCCGCACGCGACCCCGCGACAGGAGCGGCATTCAAGCGGATTGATGGTCGGCCCGAAAAATATCTGGCCGATATATATCATCTCGCGCGCATTTTCCTGTCGAGGCATGGTGTACAGCGGATTTATGGCGGGGATATGTGCACGATGACCGATGCGGGCCACTTTTATTCCTACCGGCGCGACAAGCTCACAGGACGAATGGCATCAGTGATCTGGATCAAATAATTGGCATTGGTTTGCAATAAACACGTGTTGTCTGTAGCCGCCTGATTTTGCAACCGGTAAAATCCCGAACGCCTAATCCTTGCCGCCAGGCCTCACGTCAGACTTGTTCTCGTCCGGATATTGCAAGGGCGTGCTATCGGCAACGTCATGAACCCCGGATAGGTTGATGGAATCCGTACCGGAGTCCGCCGGCTGTTTTTTCATCGATGCGCGGTTGCGTCTGCGTCGCCGCGTCCCGGTTAGGTATAGAATAATTGTCAACGGTACGACGCCATACAGCAAGAAGGTCATGATGCCCGCAATCGCCGAATGTTCGGTAATTGCCATCATCAGCACGACATAGATCCACCCGATGACAACGATGTGCATGACAAATTTCGGTTGAAGTAAATCGCAACAATACGCTAAAAAAGAGATGCAAGCATGAATCCCCCAACTCCCCAAGCCGTGCCTTCTCCCTGGATGCCGCAATTTTCCGACTCTAACGCATGGCAGTCGTGGTTTCAGCAAGCATCCGTCGCTGCCAGCCCCGTCGCCGGAAAAGGTGTAGCGGATCTGGCGGTCACATTGGATCCGGTCATCGTTAATCAACTGCAAAATGATTACATGCAGCAATTCACGACCTTATGGCAGGACCTGCTGGCCATGAAAACGCCACCTGTCGCGGATAAGCGTTTCAAGGCGCCGGCATGGCAATCGAATACGTTATATGCATTCAATGCTGCAGCGTATCTTTTGAACGCGCGGTTTTTAATGTCGATGGCCGACGCGGCGCAGGCGCCGCCAAAGGTGAAGCAAAAAATCCGGTTCGCCGTACAGCAGACTATCGATGCAATGTCGCCTTCGAATTTTTTGGTGACCAACCCTGAAGCGCAGAAAAAAATTCTCGAAACCAAAGGCGAAAGCCTGACCAAAGGGCTGGCCAATATGCTGGCCGACATGCATAAAGGACGGATCTCGCAAACGGATGAATCGGCATTTGAGGTGGGTCGTAATGTCGCCACGACGGAAGGCGCCGTGGTATTCGAAAATGAGCTTTTTCAGCTGATTCAATACAAACCGCTTACCGAGACGGTCTATGAAAGGCCAATGCTGTTCGTGCCGCCTTGCATCAATAAGTATTACATCATGGATTTACAGCCCGGCAATTCGCTGGTTCGTTATACCGTTGATCAAGGACACACGGTCTTTCTTGTCTCCTGGCGCAATGCGGACCAGTCCGTGGCGCAAGCTACTTGGGATGATTACATATCAGACGGCGTAATCAAGGCAATCCAGGTCGTGCAGGAAATATCCAAACAAGAGCAAATCAATGCGCTGGGGTTTTGTGTCGGCGGGACTTTGATCGCCAGTGCATTGGCGATATTGTTTGCACGCGGAGAAAAGCCGGTCACCAGCCTGACGCTGTTGACCGCGCTTCTCGATTTTTCAGATACCGGCGTGATCGATGTTTATATCGACGAAGCGCAGGTTGGCAAACGGGAGCAGGAAATCGGGCGTGGCGGACTGATGCCGGGACGCGATTTCGCCGCAGCCTTTTCCAGCTTGCGTTCCAATGACCTTGTCTGGAACTATGTCGAATCGAATTACCTGAAAGGCGAGGAACCGCCGCCGTTCGATCTCCTGTACTGGAATGCAGACAGCACTAATCTACCGGGACCTATGTTTTGCTGGTATCTGCGGAATATGTACCTGGAAAATAATCTGAGGAAACCCGGTAAGTTGAGTGTATTGGATGAGAAGATCGATCTCGGCAAGATCAATGTACCTGTATTTATCTATGCGTCACGCGAAGACCATATCGTTCCATGGAATTCCGCATATGCATCAAATGCCCTTCTGAATATTAAAAAGCCGCGTCAAAATCGTTTCATACTTGGTGCCTCGGGCCATATTGCCGGCGTGATCAATCCCCCCGCACAGAAAAAACGCAGTTACTGGACCAATGACAACATCGTTCCGGATCCCAAGGCATGGTTGGCCGGAGCGACCGAACATGCAGGCAGTTGGTGGCCTGAGTGGTCGGCATTCCTGATGAAACATTCCGGCAAGAAGGTGAATGCGCCACGCAAATATGGAAGTACGAAGTTCAAGCCGATCGAGCCGGCACCTGGGCGTTACGTTAAAGAAAAAGCAGATTGAACCTAGTTAAATTGGCGAGAACCGGATATCTTTGAAGTGCAATATGCTTGCTGGCCTGAGCAAAAAATGTGCAGAGATGCGCTACGCCAATGAAAGGATGTGTCGAATAGTTGCTTAATTCATGGTTTTTTAGCACTATAATAAAATATGCCGAAGCGAACGCATGTTCACTTTTTGCTAGTATATTCAAATGCGTTAAGCAACATTGACTGGAATTCCTGATGACCAATGCAAAAAAGACGTCCGAGCGTCTGATCAAGAAGTACCCGAATCGGCGCCTGTACGACACGCAAACAAGCTCTTACATAACGCTTGCGGACGTTAAACAATTGGTATTGAACAACGAGGAATTCCTTGTGGTCGATGCCAAGACGGAAGAAGATTTGACCCGCAGCATTTTGTTGCAAATCATTCTGGAAGAAGAGGCAAACGGTTCACCCATGTTTTCCAGCGGCGCCTTGTCGCAGATTATTCGGTATTACGGGCATGCCATGCAGGGCATGATGGGATCCTATCTGGAAAAAAACATTCAGGCATTTATCGATATTCAAAACAAGCTGACTGAAAATTCCAAGGGTTTATATGAAGGAAAACCGTTCAGCCCTGAAATGTGGACTCAATTCATGAGTGTGCAAGGCCCGATGATGCAAGGCATGATGAGCAACTACATCGAGCAAAGCAAGAGCCTGTTCATCCAGATGCAGGAACAGATGCAAAGCCAAACCAAGAACATGTTCGGCACATTTCCATTTGTTCCTCCGCCGACCGACAAGTCCTAGAAATAGAAAATGGCCGACGGCCGGATGACCGGTCTTAAACGAGGGTCATTCAATCGAAGGAGGTACAATAGCGGATTCGCTTTTGACCTCCTTTTTTATGTCCATTGTTTCTTCAACAGCACCAAAAGTCGGTTTTGTGTCGCTCGGTTGTCCGAAAGCGTTAGTCGATTCGGAACAGATTCTTACGCAATTACGTGCCGAAGGTTACGATACCGCCAAATCCTATGATGGTGCCGACCTTGTCATCGTCAATACCTGTGGATTTATCGATGCCGCAGTCCAGGAGTCGCTGGATGCGATTGGCGAGGCGCTTGCTGAAAACGGCAGGGTGATCGTAACGGGTTGCCTGGGCGCAAAAAAAGATGCTGCCGGCAACGATATCATTCAGAAAATTCATCCGAAAGTACTGGCTGTCACCGGTCCGCATGCGCTCGGCGAAGTAATGGATGCAGTGCATATTCATTTGCCCAAGCCGCATGCACCGTTCATCGACCTGGTTCCGGCGCAAGGCGTCAAACTCACACCCAAGCATTATGCCTACCTGAAAATTTCCGAAGGATGCAACCATCGTTGCAGCTTCTGCATCATTCCGTCAATGCGCGGCGACCTTGTATCGCGTCCGATTGCCGACGTCATGCTGGAAGCGGAAAACCTGTTCAAGGCCGGCGTCAAGGAATTGCTTGTGATATCGCAAGATACCAGCGCCTACGGCGTCGATGTCAAATTCCGCATGGGTTTCTGGAATGGAAAGCCGGTCAAGACCCATATGACGCAATTGGTAAATGCACTGGGAGAGCTTGCCGCGCAATATGGCGCATGGGTGCGGCTGCATTATGTCTATCCGTATCCACATGTCGATGCGATCATTCCCGCGATGAGTACCGGCGGAAGCGTGGTGCCATATCTGGATGTGCCGCTACAACATGCGCATCCGGACGTGTTGAAGCGCATGAAGCGCCCAGCCAGCGGCGAGAAAAACATCGAGCGCATTCGGGCTTGGCGTGCAATCTGTCCTGACATTACAATTCGCTCCACATTCATTGCCGGGTTTCCGGGGGAGACGGAAGCAGAATTCCAGTACCTGCTCGACTTCCTCGAAGAGGCGCAGATCGATCGCTTGGGCTGCTTTGCTTATTCGCCGGTCGAAGGCGCAACTGCAAATGCGTTGGCTGATCCGGTACCGGAAGAATTGCGGGAAGAGCGCCGCGGCCGTGTGATGCAACTGCAGGAAAGCATTTCAAAAAAACGCCTGCAATCGAAGGTCGGGAAAACCATTCGGGTCCTGATGGACGAGGTTAACCGGAATGGCGGCGTTGCGAGATCCGTCGCCGATGCACCTGAAATCGACGGAGTGGTCTATGTAAAACCCCCTTACGAGCCGCACAGGAAACTGGCCGTCGGCGAGTTTTTCGATGTCACGGTAACTGCGGCTGATGCCCATGATTTATGGGCCAAGGCATGAGACGCGGCTTGATTTTAAAATTGTTTGCCGCAGCGGTGTTGTGCATGTCGAATGCCGTACCTGTTGCCGCGCAAAAAATTCCGTCGAAAGATAATACCCAGACGAAGGCCGCATCCGCAGGCAAGGCCACTGATAACTCGTCTGAGAACGCTGCTGCCTTGTTCAGCAAGTCGATTGTATTTCGAGGTAACTTGGGCGACATGCGGATACAGGCAGCCGTGCGGCCCAAGGAGATAATTGATGAAGGACTCGAAGGCGAGTATTTCATTTTTGGCCGATCCCAAAAAATTCTGCTGGCGGGCGAACTAGAGGGTGAAAACATTTTTCTGGAAGAGTCGGAGAATGGCACCAACATATCGGGACAATGGGAAGGCAAGTTGCAGGATGGCTCGATTCAAGGTACCTGGACATCCGCTGACGGATCAGTTACCAAGCCCTTCAATTTAACTCCGATACGGCTCAGGCCGGTGCGCGGAAAGTGAATTCCTTGGCAAACCGTTAGTAGCCCTTAGCTCGATCAACGTAGGAGGCGCTTGGTGACTGACAAGAAATCGTTGCAAACAGCTCTTATCCATAGCGACTATATTGCGCCCGATGGGTTCGCTGCATTCCCGACCGCGATCCACCATGCATCGACCGTCTTGTTCAAGGACGTGGCGGCAATGCGTTCACGCAATTGGCAAGACAAGACCGCCTACACGTATGGCCTGCATGGTACGCCCACCACATTTACGCTCGAAGCACGATTAGCCGAAATAGAAGATGCCAGGCATTGCCTGTTGGCGCCCAGCGGATTAGCGGCAATCGCAATGGTCGATTTCGCACTCTTGAAATCCGGCGACGATATGCTGATTCCGGATAATGTCTACAACCCGAATCGGGAATTGGGAAATTGGCTGGCGCGCGACTTCGGCATTTCGGTGCGTTTCTATGATCCGATGATCGGTGCCGGCATCGGAGATCTGATCCAGTCCAATACAAAATTGATCTGGACCGAAGCACCCGGTTCAGTATCGATGGAAGTGCCGGATATTCCGGCGATATGCCGGATCGCACATGATAAAGGCGCCTTCGTCGCCATTGATAATACCTGGTCGGCGGGACTCGCATTCAGGGCTTTCGACCATGGGGTCGATATCGTGATGCAAGCACTGACCAAGTACCAATCGGGCGGATCCGATGTCTTGATGGGCGCGGTGCTGACACGTGACGATGCATTGAAAAAACACATTGAAACGGCGCACATGCGGCTCGGTTTCGGCGTCAGCGTCGATGATGCCTATTTGGTCCTGCGCGGTCTGCCGACCATGAAATTGCGCTTTGAGGCCCATGACGCCGGTGCGCGCAGAATAGCGGCGTGGTTAAAGGCGCGGCCTGAAATTGATAAAGTGCTGCATCCGGCATTTGCCGACTGTCCCGGGCATGAGAATTGGGCACGGGATTTCAGCGGTGCGGGCGGCTTGTTTTCGGTGATTTTCGATGAGGGTTACACCGAAGCGCAAACCGACCGGTTCGTCGATAGCCTGAAGATTTTCAAAATCGGTTTCAGTTGGGGCGGCGCCAATAGCCTGTGCGTTCCCTACCGGATTCAGACAATGCGCAAGAGTTGGGTGGGAACCGGCCAAATGATCCGGTTCAATGTCGGGCTGGAAGATCCTGCGGATTTGATTGCCGATATCGAGCAGGCATTGGCTGCGCTGTAAGCTTATTCTGGCACGGCACTCACTATCCGCTCGCGTAGACGAGCGAACCCACAAGATTCTTGCGCAGCAGTTTGCCAAAATCACGCGCCGGAATCGGCCTGCTGAAATAAAAACCCTGAATCTCGTCGCACCCGCGGCTGCGCAGGAACTGTAACTGTTCGAGAGCTTCCACGCCTTCCGCAACGACAACGATTTTCAGGCTTTTCCCCATCGCGATGATAGCGTCTGCAATTGCTTCATCTGCCTGGTCGCCCGGTATGTCGGTGATGAATGAACGGTCGATCTTGATGATATCGATTGGGAATTGCTTGAGATGCGACAAAGATGAATATCCAATACCGAAATCATCGATCGCTATATGGATACCCATTGCCTTGAGACCCGTCAAGACCTGAATCGTCTTGTCGGTGTTGTGCATCATCATGCTTTCAGTGATTTCAAGTTCCAGCAAACCGGGGTCCATTCCGACTTCTTGCAGCGTGCTTTCAACATCGGTAAGCAAATTTTCGTCGGCGAATTGCCGTGCCGATAAATTGACGGCGATGCGCATTACCGGCAATCCCTGCTTTTGCCATGCGCAGTTCTGACTGCACGCTTCCTTCAACACCCATTTTGTCAGCGGCACAATCAAGCCGGTTTCTTCGGCAAGTGGAATGAAATGTTCGGGATGCATCAGGCCGAGTTCAGGATGCTGCCAGCGAACAAGTACTTCCGCACCGGTGATGCGCCCGGATTGCGCTTCGACTTTGGCTTGATAGTGCAACAGCAGTTCATTGCGCTCAAGCGCATGTCGCAAGCTCGACTCAAGGGCCAGTTGCGCTGCTGAATGCACGTCCATTTGCGCCGAATAAAACTGGAAATTATTTTTTCCGCCATCCTTGGCGCGATACATCGCGACGTCCGCATGTTTCATCAATGAAAACTCATCCCGGCCATCCTCCGGGAAGGTACTGATGCCGATGCTCGCCGTAATATGGATCAGTTGATCATCGAGCGGGTGCTCTTTGACCAGTGCAGTGAGAATCTGGCGTGCCACCTGACTGACCTGGCCCAAGTCCGCGACTTCTTCAAGCAACACGACGAATTCGTCGCCGCCGAGCCGTGCCACCAAGTCGCCTTCGCGCAAGGATGCCTTTAGGCGCCGGGCCATTTCCTGCAGCAAGCGATCGCCGGCATCGTGACCAAGTGTGTCATTGATATTCTTGAAGCGGTCCAGATCGATGAATAAAACCGCCAAGCCCTTGTAATAGCGCCGCGCCTGAATCATTGCGTGGCTCAGGTGGCGATTGAACATTGCCCGATTCGGCAGGTCGGTCAACGGATCGTGATATGCCAAATGCTGAATGTGGTCCTGTAATTCCTTGCGTTCGGTAACGTCACGCACCAGCGACAGCAAATGCTGATGTCCATCTATTTCAATCGGGCCGATGCGGATTTCAACGGGGAATACCGTACCGTCCTTATGCCGATGCCGGCTTTCCAGCGCAATCGGCGTTCCGGTGATGATCGGACCCAGCAAGCTTTTCAGTTTCTTGATCGACAGGTCCACATCGATATCCGACAGGCTCATGCTAAGCAATTCGGTGCGGGTATAGCCCAGACAATCGCAACCGCGCTGGTTGACATCGATGAATCTGCCGTCGAAATCATGGACGTAGAAACTGTCCGATGCCTGCTCCACAAGTGCGCGGAAATGCGCTTCACTTTCCCGCAGCGCAGCTTCGGCCTGCTCTCGTTGGAAGAACTGTCCTATATGGCGGCCGATAAAGTGCGCGCTGCGCAGCATTTCCTGGTCGGCTTCCTGCGACTGCCGCGCGAACAATTCCATGATTCCAAGAATTTCTCCTCCCGCCTCGATCGGAAATGCGAATGCGGCGCGCAGACCGGCCCTGCGTGCCGCCGCGGCGCGCGGGAAATCCGCGTCCTTGGTCACGTCGTTAATCCATACCGGCTCGCCGAGGCGCATGGTGCGCCCAAGCAATCCTTCGGAATGAGAAATTTCCAGCAGATTTCGTGTGTCCCGGAAAAATTCTTCAATTTGCGGATACGGTAATGCCCAGATCGAATTCCGCTTGAGTGCTCCTTCCAGTTTGTCTACGGTCCACAAGGCGCCACATACCCAGCCTAGGGTTTCGCTGATGGTCTGAATGATTTCCGGAATGACTTCCGCCGGCGAGTCGGATTCGGCCAGCAGGCGCGTGACCGTATGCTCCATCGATTGACGCAGCTCGACCAGCTTGCGTCGGGTAACATCCATGATCGTGCCGTGCAAACGCCGTACGTTGCCGCGTCCATCCTTCACGGGCTGGCCGATGACACGGACCCAGCGGGTCTCTCCGCTTGGAATAATCAGTCGAAACTCGATCTCGAAATCTCTTCCGTCGTGCAATGCGGCATCGACCCGGTCCTTCAGGTGCACGCGATCATCCTTATGCACCTGCTTGGATAATTCCTTGTAGTTCATTGGAGGCGACGAGGAGGGCAATCCGATTACCCGAAAGCACTCTTCGGACCACAGGCCTTTTTGCTCGACCTTGTCGAATGACCAGTGCCCGAGTCCGGCAATTCGCTGCGCCTCTTCAAGGCGGCTATACAATTCCTGCATTTCGCGAGAGGAGATTTCCTGCGCTCGTTCAACCAGATAGCGTTCCTGATCCGCTTCGTTATAGGCGCGACTGACTCGTTCGAGAATCAACGACCATTGCTCGGGCGACGGAGTTTTCTCGGCTAGATCAATTCCGAGCCGGGTAAGTTGCCGCTGCAGCAAACGATGTTTAGCGGGCACGGCTCAAGCCTCGGAAAAGGTAGTGATGGTCATGGTTTGATTATGCAGATCACACATTCCGCTGACACAAGGGGAAATTTCTCCATATGAATAGAAGCCTACTTGTTGAGCGCCTTCCGGCAGATGCTGCAGTGTCAATTCGGTTTCTTCCTCGATCCGCTCTCCGAGCACCAGCCGCCGCCCCACACAACTGATGGCGACCGCCAGCATCGGACCGGCAATCGCCATGTTGTCTCGTGCCTGTTCGGCAGCCATGCTGGCGCCGTCAAGCAAACGGTCGAAGTTGGCCCGCATCAATTGCGCCAGATAACCCTTTGGAACGTCACCTGCGAATGTCATCGACTGCGTGGCTTCATCTACAGCGAGGACAGTACGAATCAGTTCGCGCGAGTCGGCTGCATCCTGGCGAATCGACAGTGGAAACAAGAGGCCGTTAGCCGGAAGACCGGCTGCGAGATCGCCAAGATATTCCTTATATAAGGAAAGTGCGGATCTGCCATCGAGTTCATATAGAATATTTCCCTGCGATCGCGTGACGCGCCGTTCCGGTCCGAAGCTGTCCCAGCCGCCGCGTGAACCGTGCGTAATTTGCAAGCTGTCGCCGTAAAAACCTGCTGCGGTAACGATACCTGTCTCGGGTTTTCCATCTCGTATAACCCAGGTGCGCTGGAAACGATCGCCGTCTGCCGCAAGCCCGCCGGTCACTACGACATGTGGGGACAATGTCGAACTGAAACCTTTTACCAGATCACTGCCATTTACCCGTAAGCCATCGGACAATACAAAAACGCTGCACAAGTCTTCATGGGCGAGTTGGGCGGCCAGTTTTTCGCCCACTGCAAACGAATCCGCAGGCTCTGCTATTTCTGTCGAAACAACTGCTATACGGCTACGCTCGAATTTGAGCACCGCCACGGAAAGGCTCGCATCGTTGACTAAAGGTCCGGCAATTTCTCCAGCGGAGGAACAGCCGATCATTTTGGAAGACGGATAAGCAGCGGCCAATTCAGAAATAATGCCTGGTTTGTCGATGAATTCAGGCGCAGCAAATATGATGATCAATGTCTGCTCGGAATCAAGAGCAGGAAATTCGGACTTCGACCATCCATTGCCAGTCTCGTAGGAAAACGTGCTTAATTTCATTTAATTTCCCGCAGACGTTTATTCCGAACAAATCGCCTCAGCACGGCAATGAATTTATGTAAATGGCCACCCCGAAGATTCGTCTTCTCATAAGGCAAAGTAGTCGTGTACAAATAATGGAAAAATGCGAGATTCAAACATGCATTTGAGCAGCGTACACGCAATTAAGGCAATTTCGCGCAAATTTTGCCTTATATGTCGTAAAAATGGGGATGACTCAGATGTTGTTAATAGAGAATTAATTATTATAAGGCAACCGGCGCCACTTTCCGAGTCTCAAGGTTTAAACCGGCATTGGTTTGTTGTCGTTAAGATCAACTATGCCTTTGATCAAACGATAGGCTTTCCAGATCCATGCTCCTCCCCAAACCAGCCAAGCGAGTGGAATGCCGATCAAGGTGGCGAATAGCAGGGCACCGACAATTACCCAGACCAAATACCACCAGAAAGAACGGATCTGCCAGCTATGATGACTGTACACAAACGTCCCTGCCGCATCCCCTCGTTTAACATAACTGATAATCAGAGGTATCCATGAGAACGCGCCCATCGAAAAAACCAGACTTGCGGCATGGAAAATATATAGCCACCATGCAAGGTTTTTGCGTGATTGCAATTGACTGTCGAACACAAGTTCCTGGGCCATAGTGACTCCGTTAAGGTATGAGGGCGAACAATGCCTCGCCAAATGAAAAAAACAAATTTTTATTTGGGAAACAAATTCAAGATGCCATCCAATCCGACAAAATTCAAGGCAATGTCGGCTTGAGCGCGTACTACCGGCTTGGCGCGGAAAGCGACCGACAAACCCGCAATCCGCATCATTTTCAAATCATTTGCGCCATCGCCCATAACGATTGCCTGTCGTGGTGTGATACCCAATTGAGCGCATATGTGCTCGGTGGTTCTCATTTTCTCATCGTCATCGACGATGTCTCCGAGCACTTGTCCGGTTAATTTTCCATCGACGATTTCCAATACATTGGAATGGGTATAGTCGAGATCGAGGCGTTTTTTCACACGGTCGGTGAAGAACGTGAATCCGCCCGACACGAGCAATGTTTTCAATCCTGCTGCTTTCACGGCGGATAACATGGTCTCCGCGCCGAGCGACAACTGGAGCCGCTCGTCGTAGACACGCTGCAGCGCGGACGCATCCAATCCTTTCAACAGTGAGACGCGGCGTTTCAGGCTTTCGCGAAATTCGATCTCGCCACGCATGGCCGCTTCGGTGATTTCGGCGACTTGGGGCTTCAAGCCCTGCATATCGGCAATTTCGTCGATACATTCGATCGTGATCAAGGTCGAATCCATATCCATCACGAGCAGTTTGAAATCGGAAAGCTTCCGGTCCGGCGCCATGAAAGCCGAATCAAGTTTGACGGCGAGGCATTCGGCTTCGATCCGAGTCCTTGTTTCGGCCGAGCATGTGACGCCTTCGCATCGGTAAGCATGTGCCTGAAGCGGTATGGTGCGTAGTGCGCCGGCTAGTGCGGCAATTCGGTCGATGGTTTGCCGATCGGCATTCGGGCCTTGCAGGATCAGGTTCATTATTGGATCGAAGAAGTGAAGGGCAGGTTGGAATTAAAAAAATATTTTCATGCCGCCAGTAAACGAATGGTCGACTTTATTTGCATCACGCGGGCTGCGAGATCGGGCATGCTGGCAGTGATGCGCAACTTGTCTTGTCCGTTGAGCTTGATATGGCGATTTTTCTGGATCAAATCAATAATGCGCATTGCATCGATGGGAGGATTTGGCTGAAATTGCAGCACGGCGGCTTCCGCATGCGCGTCGATTTTAACAATCCCGACCGGTTTGGCAGCGACGCGCAACCGATGCGTTTCAACCAGTGCTTTGGCAGGATCCGGTAATTTTCCGAAGCGGTCTATCAACTCTTCCTGCAAGTTGTCGATTGCATCCTGAGTGCCGCAGTTGGCCAGACGTTTATAAAGCGACAGCCTCTCGTGCACGTCGCCGCAAAAATCGTTCGGCAGCAATGCCGGAACATGCAGATTGATTTCAGTGGTGGAGGACAGCGGTGCGGCCAGATCGGGTTCCTTGCCATTCTTCAGCGATCGAACCGCTTCATTCAACATATCGGAATATAGTTGAAAGCCGATTTCCTGCATTTCCCCGGACTGGTTTTCGCCAAGTACTTCGCCTGCACCGCGGATTTCAAGATCGTGCATCGCGAGATAGAAGCCGCTGCCGAGTTCTTCCATTTGCTGGATTGCATCAAGCCGGCGTTGCGCCTGTTTACTCATGCCTTGCACATCATGCACCAGCAGGTATGCGTATGCCTGATGATGGGAACGGCCCACCCGGCCGCGCAATTGGTGCAGCTGCGCCAAGCCGAATTTGTCGGCGCGATGCATGACGATCGTGTTGGCGGTCGGTACGTCGATGCCGGTTTCAATGATGGTGGTGCACAACAGAAGATTGAATCGTTGCGCAACGAAATCGCGCATGACTTTTTCCAGGTCGCGTTCATGCATCTGGCCATGCGCGACAGCAATCCGTGCTTCGGGCAGCAAGGCTTCCAGCATCGCCCGGCGATTTTGAATGGTTTCGACCTCGTTATGCAGAAAATATACCTGTCCGCCGCGCTTCAATTCCCGCAGACAGGCTTCGCGAATGACCGATTCGTCTTCGGTACGGACAAAGGTCTTGATGGCAAGGCGTTTTTGCGGTGCGGTTGCGATAATCGAAAATTCGCGCAAACCTTCCAGTGCCATGCCCAGCGTGCGCGGGATCGGGGTTGCGGTTAATGTCAGTACATCCACTTCTGCTCGCAGTGCTTTCAGCGCCTCCTTCTGGCGCACGCCGAACCGATGTTCCTCGTCGATGATCACCAGGCCCAGACGCGAAAATTTTACGTCGCTCGATAACAGCTTGTGCGTACCGATCACGATATCGAGCGTGCCGTCGGCCATGCCCTTGATGGCTTGCGTGATCTCCTTGCCGGAACGAAAGCGTGACAATTCCGCAATCTTGACCGGCCAATCGGCAAAACGGTCGGCGAACGTCTGTGCATGTTGTTCAGCCAGCAGTGTGGTCGGGGCGAGGATTGCCACCTGCTTCCCGCCCAACACCGCGACGAATGCAGCGCGCAACGCGACTTCGGTCTTGCCGAAACCGACGTCGCCGCATATCAGGCGATCCATCGGTTTGCCGCTGGTCATGTCCTGAATTACCGCATTGATCGCGGCGGCCTGATCCGGCGTCTCTTCAAAGCCGAAACTTTCCGCAAATGCTTCGTAGTCATGCGCGGAATATTGGAATGCATAGCCTTGGCGCAGCGCTCGCCGGGCATACAGATTCAATAGCTCGGCCGCGGTATCGCGAACTTGCTGCGCAGCGCGGCGCTTGGCCTTTTCCCATTGGCCGGAGCCGAGCGTGTGCAATGGCGCATCGTCCGGCGAGGCGCCGGAATAGCGGGAGATGACATGCAGTTGCGATACCGGGACGTAGAGTTTGGTGTCTTTGGCATATTCCAGATGCAGGAACTCGGTTTCGCCTTCGCCCAGATCCATGCTGATCAATCCCATGTAGCGGCCGATACCGTGATTGATGTGTACGACAGGGTCCCCAATCTTGAGCTCGGACAGGTCGCGTACCATCGATTCGACTTGTGTGACGCCTTCCTGTTTTTTCTTGCCGATGCGTCGGCCGGAGCCGGCATACAATTCGGTCTCGGTGACAAAAGCCAGGTTGCCCAGCGACGCGTCAAGCTCAAACCCTGCATGCAGCGGCGCTACGCCCAGCATCAATTTGGCTGACGCGGTCTCGAAATCGGAAAATCCATCGCAGAGCGTCAGCGCCAGACTGTATTCATTGAAGTACTGCTGCAATGTCTCGCGGCGTCCATTGGATTCGGCGCAGATTAGTACCCGTTTATCGGTTTGCAGAAGATATGAACGCAGGTTGATGAGGGGATCGTCAGCGCGCCGATTGACGGCAATATTAGGTAGCGGCGCAGACAATTCGGACGCCGTATCTTCGTGCTGGATCGACCACCGGCCATACGGTTTTGCCAGTGTGAAGAAATTTTCATCGGTCAGAAACAGGCTTTCCGGCGGCAATAAAGGCCGTTCGCGATCGGATTTCAAAAATCGGTAACGCGACTGCGTATCGCTCCAAAAGCGTTTGATCGCCGCATCGATATCGCCGATCAGCGCAAACATGGAATCGGCGGGAAGATACTCGAAAAGCGTCGATGTGTGCTCGAAAAACAGTGGAAGGTAATACTCGATCCCGGCGGACGCGATGCCGTTGCCGATATCCTTGTAAATCGCCGATCTGGACGGATCGCCTTCGAACACTTCACGCCAGCGGCTGCGAAACGCGTTGCGTGCCGCCTCGTCCATTGGAAACTCGCGCCCCGGCAACAGGCGGACTTCCTTGACCGGATACAAGGAACGCTGCGTATCGGCATCGAAGGTGCGTATGGTTTCAATCGTATTGCCGAACAGGTCGAGGCGATACGGCAGCGCGGAACCCATGGGAAACAGATCGATCAGGCCGCCGCGAACCGAATATTCGCCGGGTGACATCACTTGTGTCACATGCGTATAGCCGGCCAGCGTCAATTGCGTCTTGAGCCTGGTTTCATCGAGCGTTTCGCCCTGTTTGAAAAAGAAGGTGTACGCGGCCAAGAACGCCGGCGGCGCCATGCGCAGAAGCGCGGTGGTGGCCGGCACGATCAAGACGTCGCATTGGCCGTTCTGAATCTCGTACAAGCTTGCCAGCCGCTCCGACACCAGATCCTGATGCGGCGAGAAGGCGTCGTATGGAAGGGTTTCCCAATCGGGCAGCAGATGGCAGCGCAGTTCAGCTTGCGCTTTCCCGGCGAACCAAGGTATCTCCGCCAGCAGCCTTTGCGCATCGGACGCGCTCGCGACAACGACGGCAAGTATGCGTTTCTGAGATTTCAATTCGACAGCTGCCTGCGCCAATGCATAGGCATCCGCTGAACCATGGGCTGCCGGAAGTGCGAAACGAGTGCCGGGCTTGGGGAAAGTTTTTCTTGGATCGAACGACATTGGATATCGACATCTTAAATGTCGCGGAGGTCAAACATCGCCCTCGATGACTGAGTTTGACAGTGAAAAATTATGATGCGATTATAAACCAAGCCCTTCTTTGCAGTCCGCCTGAAAGAATACGGATTCCGGTCCTTGCCGCCGCTCCCATTTGGCGGCCTATAATAATTTATCCGTAAATTCTCATTTCAACGCACAACGATGGCTACCAGTTATTTCGCTCTGATACCCGCCGCCGGCATCGGCGCTCGCATGAAGGGCGAGCAACCCAAGCAATATTTGCAGCTTGCCGGAAAACCCATGCTGCAACACGTGCTGGATACTTTTGCTGCATCTGCGGCGATTGCGCACACTTTCGTGGTTGTCAGTGGCGGGGACGGCTATATCGAAGACTTGATTTCCGCAGCGCCGCATTTGATAGGGCGGGTGACCGCCCTGTATCGGGGCGGCCTCACTCGTCGCGAATCGGTTCTCAACGGACTGCATGCCGTTCGCGAGAAAGTCAATGATGAGGACTGGGTGCTGGTGCATGATGCGGCGCGTCCAGGATTGACAGTCGCTCTGATCGACAAGTTGATATGCGCATTGCGCGAGGATGCGACGGGGGGCTTACTGGCCATGCCGCTGGTCGATACGCTCAAGCGTAGCGGCCCGGATCTCCGCGTCGATGCAACGGTGCCACGGGATCGCCTGTGGACTGCACAGACACCGCAAATGTTTCGTTACGCGTTATTGCGGCAGGCATTGGAAAATGCCGGTGACGTTACCGACGAGGCAAGCGCGATCGAGGCAATGGGCTTGCGCCCTCAATTGGTGGAAGGCAGCCAGAGGAACTTCAAGGTAACCTTGCCGCAGGATCTTCTTTTGGCAGAATTATTTTTGAAAGGAATTGCATGAGTGATTTTCCGTCATTCCGGATCGGACAGGGGTATGACTGCCACGCATTGGTGCCGGCACGCAAACTCATCATCGGCGGCGTGACGATCCCGCATCCGACAGGATTGCTCGGCCATTCAGACGCGGATGTCTTGTTGCATGCGATCATCGACGCGATCATTGGTGCTGCCGGGCTGGGTGATATCGGACGGCATTTTCCGGACACTTCGCCGGAGTTTTCGGGTGCCGATTCGCTCGCATTGCTGGCGGAGGCGACAAAACGGATTGGAGCGGCCGGTTATGCGATCGGGAATATTGACGCGACCATCATCGCGCAGGCACCCAAGATGGCGCCGCATATCGGTCAAATGATCATTAACGTCGCGGCAGCCACAGGTTTACCGCCGAATCGCTTGAACATCAAGGCTAAAACCAATGAAAAGCTGGGTTATCTGGGGCGGGAAGAGGGAATAGCGGCAGAGGCCGTGGCACTGGTCTATTCCCGGTAGTTTTTTGCTGATGACAAATAGCGTAAGACAAACCCGTTTGTTGGAAAATTGGTACATTGGCTGATGAACACATCATTTAATTTCAATTAAGCGGAATGCCCGCCTGATCATGTTTCTAGCGTTTTGAAACTTCCATGATCAATACTTCGTTTCGCGATTTTCTCGTCTGTATATACTCTACGCACACATAGTGCCGACGATGGAAAATGCGCCGTTGCCGTAATCGGCGTTATCAAGGTTCGATCGCCTTCTTGGCCGCACTTGGCTGCAGCCAGATTTTATCTATATAAAATTGTGCAGAATTATTGCCCTATAGCAAATGTCGTGCCAAAATAGGCCGTACTTGGCTGGCGCGGTTTTGGTTTTTGGCGCACTGCCGGATATGCCGAATCGGGAGCTGCATGAATGCCGATTCACAAGTCGGATATCGAGCTGTGCTGATTGGGTATGAGAATGTACGGAGTTCATGAAAACATTGAGCAGCTGAATTACTTCCCCGAACGTGCGGCTCACAACAATTACGCGACGAAGTAGGGAGAACATCTTGGAACGTTACATGGATGAAGGCCTTATCGAGCGATTGAAAAGCAAGGCCGCAAGCAGTCCCGGCGGATTCCGTGGCAAGGTGCTTGTCGTCTCCGGCATGGTGAATATACTCATGCTTGCTGCCGTTTCCACGGTAGCGTTGCTGGTTTATTTCGGCATGCAATTGGTTGCTGACAATCATGACCTCACCAACCTGGTCTATGTTGGGCTGACGGTACTCGTGTTGATTGGGGTAGTTGCAATATTACGCATGTTTTTCATCCGCCTGGAAGCACCTGAAGGTCGTTTGATTACAAGAAGCGAAGCGCCGAGATTGTTTGAGACTCTCGACAAAATGTGCAAAAAACTGGATGGCCCGCCACTTGATCACGTACTGATCACTCGTGATTACAACGCCACGATTTTGCCATTGCGTACCCGTGCCAGTTTTGGCGGATATACCAATTACCTGATGCTCGGCCTTCCGTATATGCTGGCTGTTCCTGCGAAGGAAATGCTCTCCGCTATAGCGCGCGATTACGGCTACCTGTGCGGCACGCACGGCAGGCTTGCAACCAAGGTGTACCGGCAGAGCCGGACGTTTGCCGTACTGAGCGAACAGATCCAGCGCAAATCGGACGTCGGCCGCATCGGCACCGTGAGGGCCCGCTTACTTAATATTTTCATGGCATATTACAAGGCACATACAATTGTGTTCTTGCGTCACACCGGCTTGGCTGCCGAAGCCGCTTCCACCAAAATGTTTGGCCCGCAAATCAGGGCGAACGGCCTAGTCCGTGATGCGTTGCTCGGGCGATGGATAATGGAAGAATTCTGGCCAAAATTAATGAAACAAGCCGAAAGCAGTCCGCGTCCCGCATTCATGCCGTTTGCGGCGATGCGTACCGCGTTCGACGCAAGCTATGAGCAGTGGGCCACACGTGAACGGTTGACCGAAGCCTGGCTTGAAATGCCTGCGCCGCGGCATATCCATCTCTCGTTGCGCGAACGAGTAGAAGCGATTGGTCAACCGGGAATGCTTCCCGCGCAAGTAAAAGTAACTGCAGCCGCCGCACTGCTCGAAGATGCGACCAAACGTATCATTGAAGAATTCGATCAAGCTTGGTGGACGGAAGAGAAGAAAAACTGGGATGTAAAGTTCCATAATGCATCCCGCTCCAAGTCGCCTCTGCACGATCTTTCCGACTTCAAGTTGCAAGATCAAAAAGAATTGGCATCGTTAAGGGCGGAATTCGATTCACTTGAAGCAGCCAAACCAGTGCTTGAAGATCTGTTGAAGCAGCCCGGCGGTCCGTTCCCAAAGGCCGCTTATCTTTACGGCCGTATTCTTTTGGATGAAGACAATGATCTGGGGTTGGAGCATTTGACAGTCGCGGCCGAAAACGATCACAGCCTGGCCAAGGAAGCAGCGCATGCAGGTTATTTCTATCTTCTGAAAAAACACGGCGATCAGGCAGCCCAAGATTGGTGGGAAAAATTTGTGCCGACACCCGTTGAATGCGAGTAATTGCGCATTGAGGCACATCCGAGCGAGCTCAATCAGTGATTCCTAAAATGTGGTGTTTGCGTGCGGAAGTGCCGCAATTTAGGTACGCAATCTTCATTTAAGCAGCTGTTTATCAAATTCAATATTTGAAATGGCTTGCATCTTAAGTTCAATAATTTCGAACCCGCTCCTCAATTAATGTGCCTCATTCATTTGTTGTCGCAATGAATGAATAGAGCATATCTCTTTAAAATGTGACCTTGATTATATTTTGCAATGACCTGGATTGATATTGCCAATTTGAGAATTCAATATGAAGAGTCCACAATGCAAAGGAAATTCGAGCAACTGCTCACGGGTTTCAATGGACGCACTGCTCGTGTCTAGGGCATAACCGCATCGGCGGTTCCATCACGGCGATAACTATCTAGGAGAATCACATGTCTAATCTCAAAGGCTCTAAAACAGAAGCCAATCTGAAAGCCGCGTTTGCCGGCGAGTCCCAGGCAAATCGCCGCTATCTGTACTTCGCAAACAAAGCGGACATTGAAGGTCAGAACGACGTTGCGGCGCTGTTCCGTTCAACGGCAGAAGGCGAGACCGGACATGCGCACGGTCATCTGGAATATCTCGAGGTGGTAGGTGATCCGGCTACCGGACTGCCGATCGGTTCATCGCGCCAGAACTTGCAGGCTGCAGTGGCCGGCGAAACACATGAATACACCGACATGTATCCGGGCATGGCCAAGGCTGCGCGCGACGAAGGCTTCGATGAGATTGCTGACTGGTTTGAGACCCTGGCCAAGGCCGAACGCTCGCACGCAAATCGATATCAAAAAGCGCTAGACGCACTCGTCGATTAAGCTGCGAACCCAAACGCTCTGAGCCTTCTCCGTTCAGGAGAGGGTTGGTGCGGGGGGACTGACAGCTGGCTCGGACACCCAGGTCGGGTCCGGACCAGCCGTCAGCCCCGTTTTCCTTGTCGCAATATTCCTCTGGCGAACACCCGCAGGAGATCGCAACGTTCCGGCCTGACGGCAATCGAATCAGGTGCCCCGGCAAGATTACCTTTTCCCTACTGAGAATCCCATGTCGAATCGAGAAGGCAACCTCGAAGCTCCCACTCGCCACCCGTTGGAGTGGAAGAGCGACGATTTTTACAACGAAGACTCGCTCAACAAAGAACTGGAACGTGTTTTCGATATATGCCACGGATGCCGTCGCTGCGTATCGCTGTGCGGTACGTTTCCTACGCTATTCGATCTGGTCGATGGATCGCCGACGATGGAAGTCGACGGTGTGGATAAAAAGGATTATTGGAAGGCGGTCGATCAATGTTACTTGTGCGATGTGTGCTACATGACCAAGTGCCCGTACACGCCGCCGCATTCCTGGAACGTCGATTTCCCGCATCTGATGCTGCGGGCCAAGGCAGTTAAATTCAAAAAAGGCGAAGTCGTGTTTCGGGATAAATTCTTGTCCAGCACCGATGCGCTAGGCAAATTCGCGGGTATTCCTATCGTGACGCAAGCGGTCAATGCAGTGAATAAAACCAAGCTCGCGCGCAATGCAATGGAGAGTACGCTTGGCGTCGACAGCAAAGCATGGCTTCCGGAATTCGCAACGAAGAAGTTTCGCTCGGGTGCTGCAGAATCGCAATCGTATCCGGTCAAAGATGGTGCGCTTACTCAGGGCAAGGTCGCGATTTACTCAACCTGCTATGTGAACTACAACGAACCGGGTATCGGCCACGACCTGCTGGCAATTCTCGACCACAATGAAATTCCGTACGTATTGGTAAGCAAAGAGGCCTGTTGCGGCATGCCGAAGCTGGAGCAGGGCGATCTGAAGAGTGTCGAAGAAAAAAAGAACATCAATATTCCGCAGTTGGCCGTGTTGGCGAAACAAGGTTACGCAATCCTGACGCCGATTCCGTCGTGCACGCTGATGTACAAACAGGAATTGCCGCTCATGTTTTCCAATGACGCCGATACGCAGCTGGTCAAGGAAGCGATGTGGGACCCGTTTGAATATTTCATCGCACGCAATCGCGATGGTCTGTTGAAAACCGATTTCAAGCAAACACTCGGTAATGTGTCGTACCATATTCCGTGCCACTCACGCGTGCAAAATGTCGGCAGGAAAACAGCGGAGGTTTTGCAACTGGTGCCGGATACAAAGCTTAATATCGTCGAGCGCTGCTCCGGCCACGCCGGCACCTTCGGCGTGAAAAAAGAGTTTCATGCCATAGCAATGAAGATCGGCAAGCCGGTGTTCAAAGCGATGGCCAACAATGAGCCGGATTACATTTCTTCAGACTGTCAACTTGCAGGGCATCATATTGAACAGGGCATGTCGGAAGCCGGATTGAAAACAACCGAGATGGCGCATCCGCTGGCGCTATTGAGAAAAGCGTACGACATTTGATTGGAGCAAAGCATGGCGAATGAAGGCTATCACGAACCGATTGAAAAACTTTCCGTGGAAACGATGGATATGCATCGTGCGATCACATCATTGATGGAAGAACTTGAAGCGGTGGACTGGTATAACCAGCGTGTCGATGCGACTGCGGATCCGGAATTAAAGGCGATTCTGGAGCACAATCGGGATGAGGAGAAGGAACACGCAGCAATGGTTCTCGAATGGATCCGCCGCAGGGATCCGAAGATGGATCATGAATTGCGTGAAGCCCTTTTCAAAACAGGCCCGATTACCGGCGACCACCAAGAATAAGGAGAATAGTTCCCATGCCAATTTCACGAGAGAGTTTGCTGACGCTCGAGGCCTATGCGAAGGCTCGCCCCGGCCTGCGTGCAGAAGTGATCAAGCACAAGAAGAACCGCAAGGTTGAGCTCGGCAATCATTTGTCGTTGTTATTCGAAGACGAAATGACGCTTCGATATCAAGTTCAGGAAATGTTGCGTATCGAGAAGATTTTTGACGAGGAGGGTATTCAATCAGAACTCGCGGCATACAATCCGCTGGTGCCCGACGGCAGCAATCTCAAGGCGACGATGCTGATTGAATACGACAATGAAACCGAGCGCAAGGTGGCACTCGCCAAACTGATAGGGATCGAGGACCGTGTGTTCATTCAGGTGGAAGGGCAGGACCGCGTGTATGCGATTGCCGATGAGGATCTCGATCGGGAAAATGAAGAAAAAACCTCTGCCGTGCATTTCGTTCGATTTGAGTTAACTCAATCGATGAAAGATGCGCTCAAAAGCGGTGCGCAAATGATGCTCGGCTGCGATCATCCAAACTATCCTGCGCATGTGGAAGAGCTGCCGCCAGAGACGATGGTGTCGTTGCTCAGCGATCTGAATTAGGCATTAAATTCTGATTTGGCCGGTAACGAAAACGCCACGACGGACGCTACCTCGAAGAACGTCTGTCATTGTTTTTTTTGGGCCTTACGCGGCAGCACGATGAACCTTTGCATTGGGTAGCGTAATCTGAACTACCAATCCACCTCCGCTGCGGTTGAACAATCGAAGTTTTCCGCCATGGCCCAGTACCACGCGGTCTACGATGGCCAATCCCAATCCGGCGCCGTTGGCTTGCCCTCGCGCGATATCCATTCGCGTGAACGGGCGTAGCAGATATTCGATATCGCCTTCAGGGACACCGATGCCGTGGTCAGCAATCTCGATCACGGCTTTTCCTGCTTCCAGGAAACACTTGATGTCGATATTGGTCATTGCCGTTTTAGGCGTCTTACCGTAGCGCCGCGCATTCTCAATCAAATTGTTGATGACGCGCTTCAGATCCGTTGCATTGCCGCGAATCTCGATGTTTGCGCCTATATCCGTAGCGACCTGGACGGCAGGCAGGCGGGTTGCTTCATATGCCGTGTCGTTGAGCAGCCGACTCAAATCTAGCGTGGTAAAACTGGTGCTGTCGGTCGGTTTTGCATAGGTAAGAAACTGTCCGATGATCGCATCCATTTGCCCTAGATCCGACTGCATGCCTTCTCTTGCATTAGTGGGCAAGTTGGCCATTTCCACTTCCAGCAGCATGCGCGATATCGGCGTGCGCAGGTCGTGCGATATGCCGGCCAGGATGACCGCACGGTCCGATTCAACCTGATTCAAATCTTCAGCCATCTGGTTGAAACTGCGATTGGCTTCCCTGATTTCAGTCGGTCCTTGTTCCGGCAGTGGCTCAGGATGCTGACCTTTTGCGATGGCGCGAGCCGCAGCGGTCAACCGTGCCAGCGGCTGGTTGATCAGGCGTGAAATGAATACAGCGCCCACAAGCGACAGGAGAAGTGTTACCGTTGCCCAGCCTAGCCACTGTATGCCGGAGGTGCGTTCGACGCGTTCGCGTTCCAGCATCAGCCAATATTGATCGTCTTCGATCTTGAAGCTGACCCAGAATCCGGCGATATTGTTGACGCTTACCGCAAACTCCGTTTCTGCGCCAAGCCGAGCTCGCACGCTGGATTGAATGACCGGCATCAGTCCGGAATCCGGCGGTGGTTTGACGATGTCCGTATCCTCGCGCGGATAGATTCGGATGCCTTCGTTGCTGGCAAGTTCGAACAGCAGTTCACGGGTCGATTCGGGCGCCGAATGGGTCAGGGCGGAACGTGTGATGGTGACCATCGATATCACCTGCGCGGCAATCTGGTTTGCCCGCGGCGTCCGTTCCACCATACGAAAGCTTGCTACCCACGCAGCCATGCTTGCCGCAATCAGGAACGCAAGCAAGACGAAGGTGCGCCAAAACAAGCCGCTTTTCAGCCAGACGAGCTGATTTTGTGCGAGAGGCATTCGATTTAGGTTTGCGGCGTACAGGGAGCCGTTTAACGCGGCTGACCTTCAGGGATGAACACGTAGCCCAAACCCCAAACCGTTTGAATATAGAGTGGATTGGATGGGTCCGGTTCAATCAGTTTGCGTAAACGGGAAATCTGCACGTCGAGGCTGCGATCGAATACTTCGTACTCGCGGCCGCGTGCCAATTCCATTAATTTTTCGCGCGACAATGGTTGACGTGCATGGCGCGCAAAGACTTTCAAAACTGAAAATTCACCGGTTGTCAGCGAAATTGATTCGCCGTTTTTTCTAAGCGTACGTGTGCCGAGATCAAGTATAAAATCACCGAACGTGAACGTCTGCGGCGTTTCGGAGGGTGCTCCCGGCGCTTCTTCCGGCCCGATACGGCGCAATACCGCGCTGATTCGTGCGACGAGTTCTCGCGGATTGAACGGCTTCGCAAGGTAGTCGTCCGCCCCCATTTCAAGCCCGACGATCCGATCGACATCCTCGCCTTTTGCAGTGAGCATGATGATCGGCGTCTGATCGCCGGCCCCGCGCAAACGCCGGCAAATCGACAGACCGTCTTCGCCCGGGAGCATCAGGTCGAGTACCAGCAAGTCGTAGCGTTCGCGCAGCCAAAGCTTGTTCATTGCCTGGGCATTTTCAGCGGTTACGACATGAAATCCCTGTTCCGTCAAATAGCGCCGGAGCAAATCCCGCAGGCGAATATCGTCGTCGACGACAAGAATCTTGGCTTGATGAGGTTGGTCTTTGCCGGTTACTGGATTTGTAGTATTCATGTCGCTATGGTAACGTCAGAAAAGGCGCTTTGAACATTGATAATACAAGGCATTACAAAGTGTTACATACTTTACTGAAATCGTGTTATGAGATGAAATAAAGCGGCCTACACTTTGGTCTTGTGGTGAAGTCCTGCCACGCGAGCGTTGCGAAAGAAATCCGTTATGAACATGCTGATGAAAAAGATCGTTTTGTCCTTGATGCTATTAGCTAGTACGTTATCCGTATTTGCAAATCCGGGGCAACCTCGGGCCGAGCACGAGGCTGTTCGTGCGGTGCGTCAGGAGCAAGCTGGAGCCGCAAGAAACGATCCTCAAGCGGCGCGAAACTTTCAATATCCGGAATCTAATCGATCTTCCGAAGAAGGCTTAAAGAAAAATAACAAGCTTTCGCCTGAAGAACGGCGCGTATTGCGGCAACAAATCAATGAGGCGGGTCAAGACCTTTATACCCGCAAACCTTGAATTGAAATGTCGTGCGAAGTAATTTAGGGGTAACTTGGATTCAATATAAGTAAGTGGTTGAATTAGTGGTAAGGCGGGCCTGTCAGATTTTTTGCCAAGAGTGAGCGCGCTGCCGCCATGCCCGCCTCTTGCAATGCTCGCATCGCAGTCGCATCTGCCGCCTCGGTTCCTTTTTTTTCAAGTGGAGAGGACAGTAGTTCTCCACAAAATCCCTGCCATGTCATCCCGCTCCTACCGTTGAAACGCGCAACTATTCCCCGTGAGGGTTCTAAACGGCGGCACAATTTGGCGAAAGACCTACCGGCTACACTTCAATCGGTAGAGTGGCAATTATTTGCATGGCATTCCTGCGATGCAATAGTTCGCCCGTCTAGTCAGCAAAATCTTGTCTAAAAGCCTGCTTTCATTGCAAAACCAGATAATCACGGTGTCGGGAAATGCAATGAATTAAAATGTCTTCCGACAATGAAAGAAAGCGCTGGGTCATCCGCGCATGTAGTAATAGCGGAGCATAAATGGCAAAAACAATACTTGCAGTCGACGATTCTGCTTCACTGCGGCAGATGGTGGTATTCAGTTTGAAGGCCGCAGGCTACCAGGTTACTGAGGCAGTTGATGGGCAAGATGGTTTGGAAAAAGCGCGGAATCAAATCTTCGATCTGGTATTGACCGATCAGAACATGCCTCGCATGGATGGCCTTGCATTGATAAAATCGCTGCGCGTATTGCCTGGCTATCAGCATGTGCCGATCTTGATGCTGACCACGGAAGCCAGCGACGAAATGAAAATGAAGGGAAAGATGGCGGGCGCCAACGGCTGGCTTGTAAAGCCGTTCGACCCGCAACGCTTGACTGGGGTTGTAAAAAAGATCATTGGTTGAGTTGAAAGAAAATCGCTCAGCAAGAATAGCCGGGCAGTGAAATCTAGCGCTTCCAAAATGAGTTGTAGTAGTGCTATAATTTCGTTTTACGCGGCTGTAGCTCAGCTGGATAGAGTACTTGGCTACGAACCAAGGGGTCGTGGGTTCGATTCCTGCCAGCCGCACCAGTATTGCAGTAGTAAATCAAGGACTTAGAAGATTCATGCTTCTAAGTCCTTTTTCTTTTGCGTGACTTTCTGCGTAACTTTTTCCGACCTGCTAGCCATTTGCCACTCGCAGCAAGGTCGGCGTGTCCCGCGTGTTAGCCACCAGATTCGCCATTTCCACCAGTCGCGCTATGGTCGGCGTTGCGTAATGCTCCGACATTTTGCTGATGGCGTGCCCCATCAAAACAGCGCGGTCTTCTTTGATACGCTCACATCCCGCAACCGCTGCCCATATGTGTGCCGAAGGTCATGTACACGCACCTGCGTGAGGTTTGCGCGACTTCTTGCCTTCTGTCACGCGGTGTTGTTGATGATTTCCACGCGCTTCGGTTCCATCACCTTATTTTCATTTCGATACGCAAAAACATACTCTGCGTGGATATCCCGGCACGACTCGACTACGTTCATTGCAACATCGTTCAGGATGGCGACGTGCGGACGTTTCCCCTTGAACTCCGATGCAGGCACCAAAAACGCGCTGCGCTTGAGTTCGGGAATATGCCACTCCCAACGCCAGCGCAAGCCACACACATTATCATCTCGCAGTCCGGTATTCACGGCAAACAGCGCCATGCGTTCCAGGGCGGCGGCAATTCGGCAAAACTACGCTGCTCAGCAATCTCAAATGGACTGTCGCTCCAACCCGCCGCTTGAATCGCCGGAGTCACGAATTCACGACAGGTGTCTGCTTCGCTGAACTCAAGTGGATTGGGCTGGTTGTTGACCGTCATTGCTTCCTTTGTGGCTTTTTGTAATTCACTGCTTCATGAGCAAGTGCAGTTTTACTTTTCTAAGAAACTCGCAAAAGTCGGCGTGTAAGTAGTGCATTCATATCTCGCCGCGAATCGACGATGATGTGAATATAAATCGTATCCTGTCGCACTTCGTAAATGATGCGATTCAATCCTGAAACAACCTGCCTGTACTGGCTGAGGTTAAGCTTCTCAAGCTCTTCTGGAATAGGACCTGCAAGGGGAAAATCTTGCAAATTACGGATCGATTCTTTTAACTTGGCGTAAGTATTCCGCCAAATTTTGTGTGAGAAATTCTTGACGATATAAGCTCTGAGGTCATTAAGATCGTGTTCCGCCGATTCGAGGATGACGATTTTCAGGCTCATCAGTGGTCAGTCTTATCCAGTTCGGCAAATACGTCTTCTGCATCGCGAAACTTGCCTTGCTCGATCTCACGATTGCCTAAAGCCAGAATTTTCAAAAGTGCGAGCGTTTCTTCCTGTTCTTCGTAGCTTTTCACATCCATGACTACCAGCTTGGCTTCACCGTTTTGTGTAATCAACATAGGTTCACGATTTTCAGAGATGTCTTTAACGATCTCGGCGGCATGGCTTTTAAGGTAACTGATAGGTTTTACCTGGGTGGAAAATTTCACGATCTCACCTCTGATGAAAATATTGGAAGACTAATTTTAGTCTAAATTAAGTCCTGCGCACAGCCAATATTTGGGGCACACGTTTTTCATTTGGCTACGACAATATTTCAGGTCAGATCAGCACGCATCTCAAATCCATTGAAGTATGAAAATGAAAACCTGCGTGACTTTTGCGTGACTGTCTCACGCATTCCCCTGCGCCTCTATGCAAGACCTACACAATGGGCATTGCTAAGTCATTGATTTAAAATGAATTCAAACTCTTTGGTGTGGCTACGAACCAAGGGGGCGTGGGTTCGGTTCCTGCCAGCCGCACCATAATACTGCTGTAAATTCAACGGGTTCGCGTTTTATACGCTAACCCGTTTGTTTTGGTGCGGTAAATTTTGTCAACACAGCTTCCGGCATCCGGCTTTGCACAATGGTCGTGCTGCTCAAGTTATTTAAAGATAGCGTCACCACTTCCTCTCCCGGGACGGATCTTTAGTGAATGCTATACGCAGTTTCAGATCGCAAAAAATATCTGAAAAAATGCCATGCCCCAAATCAGGTTGATCAGCGCTAGTGACAGCGTATAGACGGAAAATGCCGTCAACCGGCGCATCGCCGAACTTGCGCTGCTGATCAGTCGCCAGCCCAGCCAGGCCGAGAATCCGCTTCCCGCTGTCAGCAGCAGGACTCTGATTACTGGCACCCACTCAAGCGAAATTCTTTCAGCCTTCAGATGCGCCAGCGTGAGCATCGACAATCCTAGAAAGATACTGACCCCGGCAAGCGGCACCAGCGCAAGCGCGAGGCGCTGCCAGGATAGCGCCGTCCGGCTCGCAATCCGTGCGGCCAGCCAGAGCGGAACCAGAACCGCGGCACCCAGCGCAATGCCGCCACCGAGAATGAATGCAAGAATGCCGATGCCATCGAGCCAGGTGAAGACGTCGTTGGCGGCCGGGTAGTGCGTCAGCAGCCACCATGGCGCGTTGTCCTGCAACAGTGCAAATGAATCGCGCTCGATCAGCCAACCGGCCGCGATAATCTTCATGTGCACGAACCAGCGACTGGACGACCATAAAAAGGCCGCGGTGGCAATGCCGATCACGCCGAAAATAAGAATTATCGCTTCCTGGCTGGTGACGTCCCTGTTGCGGTTGTTCAGAATCTCGCTCGCGGGGCTACGGCCGGCCAGTTGCACGGCGCCCCGGTAATCGCTGCATCGGCCGCATGCATGGCAAGCTGACGCACTTTTCATGTGGCGGATATCAATCAGCGGCGCGCAATTTACCATCGGTACCCGTTCCGCGTTGCGTTTCCACGCATCTTCATCGACGCGGAAATGCAGCGGCGCGATTTTCGCGAGCAGTGCAAAAACGCCGCTGGCCGGACACAGATAGCGGCACCAGACGCGTTTGCCCTTGCCGTAAATGAAGCCGACCGCGACTGCCGCAACCGTCGAGCCGCCCAGCACCAGCAAGGCCGCTTGCGGATATTCGTAGACGCTGATCAGCTGGCCGTACACAGTGGTGCAGACGAATGCGGTGAAAGGCCAGCCGCTCCAGCGCATCCAGCGCGGGATGGCACGGCCGAGGCCATGCCGGCTGGCGAATTCGGTCAACGCGCCTTCAGGACAGAACACGCCGCACCAGGCGCGCCCGAGCAGCATCGTGCTCAGCATGACGAAGGGCCACCATATGCCCCAGAACATGAATTGTGCAAACAACCTGAGATTGGCATACAGATGCGCATCATCGGCGGGGATCGGCCTGAAGGCGGGAATCACCAGCAGCGACAGATAGAAGATAATGACGGCCCATTGAATTGCGATAATTACACGGCGATGGCGCGCCATTGCCGTGCCGATTCTGGCGAGCACATTGCCACCGGATTTTCCGGCGGCGGAGCAACTGACAGTGGCCGACATCTCATGCATGACGGTTCAGTCGCCTTCGCATGATGACGACGCCGATTCAATACGCGACATAGACTGCCACCAGCATCAGCGATGGGCGCGCCCGGTAGCCGGTGAAGGCCGACAGCAGGATGCCCGAAGTGCTGCCGTCCTCGATCAGGGTCGACGTATCCCAGAATGGATCGATCATCGGCGGCAGCCAGCCCATGCCGATCATGCGGTCAGTGCCGGTCGCCAGCAACGCGACTGCAAACAGCAGAAGCAAGAACCCGCTGACACGGAAGAATTGGCGATAGTCGAGATAGCGCAGTCCGCGATTGACGGTCCATGCGGTCAGCGCTGCCAGTATCATTCCGGCGCCGGCACCGATCGCCACGACTACACCGTGCTGCTCTTCCAGTTGCATGCCATAAAGGAAAATGACCGTTTCCGCGCCTTCCCGGGCGATTGCGAGCGCGGCGATGGCGGCAATGCCGATCATGCCGAAACGTGCTGCCGCGCGGGTGACTTCACGTTCCAGGCTTTGCTTCATTTCACGTCCGTGCTTTTGCATCCACCACACCATTTGCACGATCAAGGCGGCAGCGATGAACAGCATTGCGGTTTGAAACCATTCCAGCGCTTCGCCGGCCAGTTCGTTCTGCACTGCCAGTATGGCCCAGCCCAAAGCGACGGCCAGTCCGAGGCCGGCGCCGACGCCGATCCAAAGCGCGCGCATGTCCGATCCGCTGTGATCGTTGCGCTTGAGCCATGCATAAAGCACGCCGATTACCAGCATGGCTTCGATGCTTTCGCGCCATACAATGAACAGTGAATTCAACATGGATCTCTCCTATTTGGCAACAATCCGGCCTTGCGCGGTATTCGGGTGAAATTCACCGAAAAACTTGTATGAGCCCGGCTTGATCGGCTGGAAAATCAGGAAGCTGGAAGCGCCCGGCCCCAGCACCTTTTCCTTGCGCAACTCGATGCTCTCAAACTCTTCGGCGCCGGGTCCTTCGTTCTTCAGCAGCAGGCGGAATTTGGTGTTGGCCGACACTTCGATCGTTTCAGGCACGAAGCGGCCGGCGCGCATCACCAGCGTATAGGTGGGCAATTCCCCTGCATATAGTGGTACGGCCGGCGCCAGCGCAAGCACGGCGATTGGCGCAACGATCAACTTGCGCAGCAGCGGGCCAAGAGCGATGGACATGATGCGCCTCAATAAGTAAGTTGCGCGCGCAAACCGAGTATTTTTATTGCATCGACCGTGCCGTCACCGCCCGGATTTCCGATGTACTGGAAGCTGGGCGACAGCTCGAACTGCTTGCTGATGCGATAGCGGTAATATAGTTCGCCGACCTGTTCCGAACTGTTGGCATTGGCGAAACTGCGGTAATCGCGGCTGCTTTTCAATAATCCGGCGGCCACCCCCATACTGTCGCCGCCGCGGCTCCAGTAAGAACCGTTGACTTCGGCGCCCACCGTCAGCGCGCGGTCGAAGCGGACATTGCCTTGCATCTGCTGGCCGTATCGGCCGAACAGCGTCACGCCATCGCCGATGCGTTGATCAGCAGAGATTCCCCAGCCGCTGTGCTGTTCCGGCGCGGTTACATTGCTGTCGAAATGACTGGCTTGCGGATTGCGCCAAGCATAGGCCCGGTAGTTTCCGGCAAGTCCGCCCAGAAAGCGCTGCTCGGTTTCCGCCTGCAGCATGACCAGCGGCTGAGCCAGGCTGCGCTGGTAGTTCGATCCTTGCGCACCGGTGCCGAATATGCCGAGGGACACGCGCCATGCCTGCGGCTTGTTTGCGAAGTTGTAGTAAGACAGGCGCAGGCCGGGCGCGAAGCCGTTGGCATCGACACCGATATCGCCGCCCGCATCCAGCAAGGGGTTGTGCACAAATACCGAGTTCAGGAACTGCCGTGTCTCGTCGCCTGCCGCGGCATTCTGGTCGAAGAACACAAACGGGTCCATCTTGCCGAAGTTGAGCTCCAGCCTCTGCTTCGAGCGCGGAGCGAATCCGGCGAACGGCAGCGGGATATCGGCCTGGTACCAAGCTTGCGCCAGCACGGCAACCGAATCGTCGGCCGGCAGGCTGCCGAGCTGGAAGGCAGTGGCGTTCGGCATGGAATAGGTGGACAGATTGTTCAGGCGGCCGCCCTGGCCCAGACGGAACTGTGCGAATACTTTGTGCTGGATATCGCCGACCGCTGCCAGCGGCAGGCTGACATAGGTGTCGCCCCGGTAGTTGAGCTGGCTGCCGGTGCCGGAACTGCGTTGCGCCACCGTGGACAGGCTCAGGCCGGCCTGGATGCCGTCAAGCGCATCGATCTTGCGTGCGGCGGCAAGCACGCTTTGCGCCTGCGTTTCGACTGCCTTCAGGCGCGTGGCAATTTCCGGCTCCTTGTCGCTGATGGCGTCGCTTTCGAGGCTGCGGGCGATGTGTTCCTGCTGTTTTTCAAGAGCCTGGACGCGCGTCTCGACGTCGCCGCCCGGTGTAGTTCGAGCCTGCCGCTGCTGTGTGCGCCCGGCGCGCACCTCGCGCTCCAGTTCGGCGTTGCGCTGCTCCAGTCTTTCCATGCGCTGATTCAGTTTTTCCAGCAGCTTTATCAGATCGGCTTGCGGCGGCGCGGCGGCGTTGGCGCCACTGATGACGGCGCAGAGCAAGGCTGCGGCGAGCGCTAGCGGCTTTGGAAACACGGGGCGGCGCATCGCTTAATATCCTCCCTTTTTACCGACACCGGCATAGGTGAAGTCGTATTCCACATCGAACGGTTTGAACCATGGGCGCACGCCGGTCAAGCGATCGGTATGGCGTCCGAAGTGGGTGTGTTTGTTTTCGGGAGGCGGCAGGATCGTGTACTTGACGCGATATTTTCCGGGACCGAACAGTTTGACGTTGTCACCGTAATGCGGCCCGTCGTTAGCCACCATCGGCATGAATTCTCCGCTGAGCTTCTGTGACGTGCCGATCTTGCTTATTTCGAATTTCACGATCAGATACGGAATCCATGCGCCTTCCTCGAACCCGTTCGGGTTGCCGGCCAATGCCTTGATATCGGCCTCGATGTGGATATCGGCTTCTTCTGCTTTCTTCATCATTCCTTCCGGTTCCATCACGACCGGTTGGAGGTAGACAGCGGCGATTTCCATGCCGAAACGCTGTTGCGGTGCGCCGATCGGGTATTCGAGGGCAAATGTGTTGAGGGCGGTAGCGGCCGCCAACGCCGCAAATGTGCGTGTGGCCCGCTGCGCGAGGAGGGATAACGGCAACATGAATAATCCTTTAGTTTTATGGATATCGCGAATAAAAACAGCAGGTGGTAACGGCTCTTTGCAAATAATTCTTTTTATCTTCTTTATAGAGTTGGCTTTTCCGACTTTTGTATCTTGCTTTCCAAGGGCCGTTATATGCGTGGCATGCTGGATGCGTAATGAAGGGCTGTACAAAGCTTAATACAAATGAGAATCATTCTCCATTGATGTGGATCAAGTTTTACTTACCGAGCGCAATTCGAAATTGCCGAGCCACCGCAGTGCCGGACGAGAATATGCAAGCAGACCATGCACATGGGCGGGAGCGAGGGCAAGGAACTCAAGATGCATCATGAGGATGCACACAACACTCTTCGTTATTCGTTCCACAACCGGCTCCGCCACGACAACACACGCGAGGCAGTATCAATGCGGGGCCTGTCGTATTGAACGATGTTGTTCGCGCAAACCTCAAGGTCGCCGCGGTGGACGGCATTGCATTGCGGGAGCAAATGAGTGTCATGTAAAACGCTGATGGATCGAACCAATGCTTGACTGCACGCCATCAGCTCTTCTCAAGGCCGCAATCATCGATACGCTGCGCTGGTTTATGGACGAAAACAGTTCGAAGAAATGGACGCTCATGCCGCGCGCATGGTTCGCAGGAAAAAAACAAAGGCAGCACCGCAAGCTATGCGATGGAACTTTTTGCGAAAATATTGTCCAGCCAGTTACCGCAGGCCTCTTTGGATTCTTGAAGCGTAACGCGCACCAGGCTTCTTTCCATCGAAGCTTTGTTAACTAGAGCAGCCTCTACAAGTCAATCTTGTAATCGGGAGTATTAGTCCAGCCTCGCATCGGCGGTTTCTTATCCAGGTCGATTTGTATTGAAGCAAGTTTTTTTTGGGGGAAGGTGGGACGCGGCTCTTGCCCCAAGCACAAATCATTTCTAATGCTATTGCGGGCGGAGGCCGGGGGATGGGTTTTACGTTGTCCATGACAATGTCATATCGATTCAACGCGCTAAAATATGGTGCACGCATTTCGACTGCATCGCGATCAGATGCGTTCAAGAAATGCCAACGCAAGCGAGAGGGTAAAACTAGGCGCACGCCATGAAGCAGGGATCATCTACCAAGCTCGATCTTCTTGCCGGAAACGGCGAGATGCGTGCTCTCATGCGCGCCCATGACTGGACGGCATCACCGCTTGGGCATCCATCCACTTGGCCGGCATCGCTGCAGATTGTGCTCAGCTTGATGCTCGACTCGAAATTTCCCATGTTCGTGGCTTGGGGGCCTTCACTGGGTTTCATCTATAACGATGCTTATGCCGAGATTCTTGGAGAAAAGCACCCAGGCGCCATTGGCCGCCCGTTTCAGGAGATATGGTCGGAAATCTGGAACGACATCAGTCCGTTTTGTGATCGAGCTTTGGCGGGGGACGCAACGTTCCGGGAAAGTCTGCCGCTGGTCATGCATCGACACGGTCATGAAGAGCAGGCTTGGTTTACTTTTTCTTATTCGCCGATTCGCGACGAAAGCGGCATAGTTTCAGGTCTGTACTGTGCGTGTACGGAAACCACGGCTCAAGTGCTTGCCGAGCGGCGACGTGCATTTCAACTCGAACTGGTTGACCGGCTGCGCGGGTTGACGAAGGCAAGTGAAATCACAGGTGTTGCCGCCGAGCTGCTGGGCCGGCATTTACAGGTAAATCGGACCGGTTATGCCGAAATCGACGCCGAAGAAAGGACGGTGAGTGTTTCACGTGACTGGGCAAGCGCGGACGTGCCCAGGATTGCCGGCCAAACTACTTCTCTTTGCGTATTTGGCCCTGCGGTCGTCGCGGTACTACGTTCCGGGACAACGCTGTGCATTACCGAAATACATGCCGATCAGCGCTCGGCAACATATGCAAAAGCATATGAAAGCATCGGTATTCGTTCGATGCTCGTGGTTCCATTGATAAAGGCGGGACGACTCACATCAATCTTCGCGGCAGGCGCTTCGCTACCACGATGCTGGAGCGACGAAGACGTCGCTTTGGCGGAAGATGTCGCCGAGCGTACCTGGGCTGCAGTGGAGCGGGCGCGTGCAGAGAGAGCATTGACCAGACAATTGGCGCTTGAACGCGATAGATTGCAAATGCTGTTTGCGCAGGCGCCTGGGTTTATGGCGGTGCTGCGTGGACCGAATCATGTTTTTGAACTTGCGAATTTTGCCTTCATGCGCCTTATCGGCGACAGGGATGTTTTGGGAAAGCCCGTCCGTGATGCATTGCCAGAGGTAGAAGGCCAGGGATTTTTCGAACTGCTCGACGAAGTTTATTCGTCGGTGAGGCCGTTTCATACGCGTGAGGCGTCATTGTTTCTTCAGCAGACACCTGGAGGCTTGCCTGTACAGCGCTTTCTTGATTTCGTTTATCAGCCGGTGATGGAGGCGGACGGAACAGTGTCCGGTATCTTTGTCGAAGGCTACGACGTCACTGAGCGAAAGCTTGCCAGTCAGGCGCTTCACGACAGCGAACAGACGTTGCGGGAAGGGCTTCTGGTCGGACGCATGGCGGTGTGGAAACTGAACCTTGCGACCAGGCATGTCGAATTTTCGACCAATACACACGCAATCTTCGGCCCCTTGTGGAAACAAGGAACCGCAGGATTGGATTCGGTACATCCGGACGACGTTTCACGTCTGAGGGAGGTGGCGCGCCGCGCTGTCGAGGAGCGCAGTCAGTACGAATGCCTGATTCGCATGATCCGTCCGGAGAGCGGTGAAATTATCTGGTTCGAGGTGCGAGGGAGGATTGTTTGCGACGCCTGCGGCAAGCCGGTTTTCATTCGCGGAATCTCGCTCGATGTCACGAAGCGCAAGCTCGCCGAGGAAGCGCTGCGTGCCGCGGACTGCCGAAAAGATGAATTTCTTGCGATGCTCGCGCACGAACTAAGAAACCCGCTTGCACCGATCAGCACGGCGGCACAGATACTCAAGATGATTGATGTGGACGAACCGCGCGTTCATCAGGCCAGCGCAATCATCGCAAGACAGGTCGAGCACATGACCAGCCTTATCGACGATCTTCTCGACGTATCCAGAGTTACGCGCGGTCTCATTACACTTGAAAAGCAAGTTCTGGACGTCGCAAATATCGTGGCAAGCGCGGTAGAGCAGGTGCGCTCACTGATTGAATCGCGGCATCATTGCTTGACAGTGCAATTGCCGCAGACGCCGGTCTGCGTACTCGCGGACCGCACGCGCCTGGTACAGGTGTTGAGTAATCTTCTTAACAACGCTGTCAAATACACGCATCCGGGCGGCGAGATCTTATTGCGCATGGATTTATGCAATGATCAGGTAACCATCGGCGTGCGCGACAATGGAATCGGCATTTCGCCGGAGCTTTTGCCTCATGTGTTCGAATTGTTTACGCAAGCGGAAAGGTCGCCGGACCGGTCGCAAGGTGGCCTTGGGCTCGGCCTCGCGCTTGCGAAAAGTCTGATGGAGTTGCATGGCGGAAGCATTTCGGCGCACAGCCTTGGGCTGGATAAAGGAAGCGAGTTCGTGCTGCGCATGCCACGCCTGGCCGAGTCGATGGAGCAACCGGGAACAGCGCATGGCGAAGCAATGACGCTGAGCGCCGGTGATGCATTGCACGTGATGATTGTCGATGACAACGCGGATGCGGCGAACAGCCTGGCGATGTTGTTGCAGGCGGCAGGATACATAGTGTCGGTGGCCTATGACGCTCAAGAGGCGATGGAGCGGGCTTGCGTTGGAGTAACTCACATTTTTCTGGTCGACATTGGCCTGCCTGATATGGATGGATATGAACTGGCGCGGCGCCTTCGATCATTTCCGGAAACGGCACATGCGACGTTGATTGCATTGACTGGTTATGGTCAGACGCAAGATTATCAGCGATCCCAAGCTGCCGGATTCGACCACCATCTGGTCAAGCCGGCAAATGCAGCCAAGTTGTCGGCCTTGCTTGCTCAAGCCGGATCACTTACCGATGAATAGCGCGCCCTGATCAGATTAATATTTATTGATATATCGCAATGTATTGCTGAATACAACAACGATACTTGACTCGTGCTGCAAGCCTTTGCCGTCATCATTCATGTTCATAGCGATGACCGCAATTATTTCAGTACTTGCGTCTGGATTTAACTGTATAATGCGTGATCGTTGAGATTCGAGTATTTGTGGTGCAGTATCAGTCTGTCATTCCTTACTTGGTTGAAACGATCTTACGGGCGAGAGCCCAAATTAACTGAAATAGGAATTGTAATGGCAACTGGTATCGTAAAATGGTTCAATGACTCGAAGGGCTTCGGCTTTATTACTCCTGACGAAGGCGGCGAAGATCTGTTCGCTCACTTCTCGGCAATTCAGTCCAGCGGCTTCAAATCTCTTCAAGAGAATCAGCGCGTTTCGTTTGAAGTAACTGCCGGCCCTAAAGGCAAGCAAGCTTCGAACATTCAGCCAATCTAAGCTGAATAAAGAATCCGAAAAATCCCCGGCTTGCCGGGGATTTTTTTATGTCGTGCGCCCAGCATGGGCGCACTCCTGTGGGTGAAAGTCCCGCCGCGAGCTGACCACAGTGAGCGAAGTGAAGCGCAACTGCGG
>Ga0209343_10000153_pt1 | contig 87565 bp, 71 predicted proteins | sample RifCSPlowO2_02_FD_184026 | JGI IMG/M metagenome (GOLD analysis project Ga0209343, IMG submission 184026) | Groundwater microbial communities from Rifle, Colorado - Rifle CSP2_plank lowO2_0.2 (SPAdes) (version 2) | ecosystem: Environmental > Aquatic > Deep subsurface > Groundwater | place...
TCGCCGCCTTTACTGCTGAAGCATTTGCCCGATGGTCGGGTCCTTGAAGGCGCGGGTCAGGGCGTCGCTGAGCACGTCGCTGATCAGCTTGGTATTGGTCGCCTGGTTAGGTGCCATACCGAAACGTTGGTTGAGCGAGGCACCGTAACGGCCGCTGTAGCGCCGGCTGCTGTTCTGCACATCGGAGCGGAAGGTGGCGGTGATATTCGCCTCGGTCACATACAGACCTTCTTTCGGCGACTGATACTTCAGCTCGGCCAGGGTCAGGGTCAGCTGCGGCGCATTGTAGGCATTGGCCGTGGGGGTAAAGCCGAGCAGGCGGACGGCCGCTTCGGCCTGGGCCTGCAGCTTGGGCAGGATGTCCTGGCCGCTAACACTGATGGCACTGGTTTCCGGGTAGAGACCGCCACGGGTGCCCAGTACTGGCGACGGCCGGCCGTCGGCCACGCGTACGACGACCGGTTGGCCCTGGCCGACTGCTGTCAATGGACTGTTGATCTTGGGTTGCGGGCTGAGTTGTTGCGGGCTGTGGGCGCAGCCAACCAGGGTCAGGCTGGCAACAGCCACCAGACCAAGCAGTAGACGATGCATGCTCATCTCTCCAATAAAAGGGGCGAAAGTGGCGCGCAGTATAACCGCGGTGCAAACGCCTGACAGCGCTGCTTTTTGGAACCTTTTACGGCGCAACTGGTTCCCGTCACAGCCTTGTCACGTGGCCGTGGCATAAGACTTTAGTCGTCCAAAGCCTGAGTCATTCGCCATGTTTTCACTGTTTGCCTTGTTCGCCCCTGCCCGTCCTCTGCGCGCTTTCGCCCTGCTCAACAGTCAGGGCATCTGCCGCTCCCTGCGCGAGTCAGCCCAGGCCCCACTAGGCGCGGGCTGGGTCGAGGTCACTCAGGTCAACCTCAGCTGGCTCGATCAACCCCTGCCGGGCAGCGCCATAATTGCCCAATCCAGAGTCCAGGCACGCCCCCGCACCGCGCTGCCGGCCTGACCGACGGAAGAAGAAAAGTCACGCCAGGCGATCAATTTTTCCGCTTTGCCCTTATAATCTCGCCCCGATTATAAGGACGCCTCCTGATCGGGCCTTGCCCTCACGCCGATGCCGCACTGATCGGCCACCGCCCCAGAGAGTCGCCCACTTCGCGCTGCCCCTCCGGTTGCCGCCTTCGCCCATAACGTAAACGCCTGCAGCATGGCTGCGGCTGCTTTGCGCGGGCACAAAGGCAACCCCCACGCAGACGTGCTTTTTGAGGTTCACGGCTCCAAAAGAGCGTGAAAAAAACGGTTTTAAAAACTTCACAAGAGTGTGGCGAAAATGAACGATCTTGCGGCAGGCATCAGCTTCCTGGGTCTTACTTCCTTTTATCCAGAGCATCTCGGCGACTTCTGATCGGCCGTGTTTTATGCACAGGCCTTCTAACGTCTATTGAGTGCTGGTTTGCGGAGAAGTAGTAATGGCGCAGAACGATTACGAAACGATGGATGTGGTGCTGGTGGGAGCCGGCATCATGAGCGCGACCTTGGCCGTGCTGCTGAAGGAGCTCGACCCCGGCATCAAGCTGGAAGTGCTCGAGATGATGGACGCCGGGGCGCTGGAGAGTTCCAACCCCTGGAACAATGCCGGCACCGGCCATGCCGGCCTGTGTGAGTTGAATTACACGCCGGAAGCGGAAGATGGCTCGATCGACATCAAGAAGTCGGTGACCATCAACACCCAGTTCGAGGAGTCCAAGCAGTTCTGGGCCTACCTGGTCGAGAAAGGTCGCTTCGGCACGCCTCAGTCCTTTATCAACCCCATTCCTCACCTGAGCTTCGTACGCGGCCAGAAAGGTATCGACTTCCTCAAGAAGCGCTTCAAGGCGCTGACTGTGCACCATGCCTTTGCGGACATGGAATACACCGAGGACCGCGCCACCCTGCAGGAGTGGATGCCGCTGATGATGCCGGGCCGCGATCCCAACGAGCCGATTGCAGCCACCCGCGTCATGGCCGGCACCGACGTCAACTTTGGCAATCTGACCAAAAGCCTGCTGGCTCATGTTGGCCAACAGCCGCAAGCCAAGGTCACCTGCAGCCAGAAAGTCGTCGGCCTGGCCCGCAACGGCCAGGGCTGGCGAGTCAGCGTCAAGGACCAGCAGAACGGCAGCAGCCGGGAAATCCAGGCCAAGTTCGTCTTCCTCGGCGCTGGCGGCGCGGCGCTGCCGCTGCTGCAGATGTCCGGCATCGAGGAAGGCAAAGGCTTTGGCGGCTTCCCGGTCAGCGGCATGTGGCTGCGCTGCGACAACCAGGACGTGGTTCGGCAGCACCAATCCAAGGTCTACAGCCAGGCTGCGGTCGGTTCGCCGCCCATGTCGGTACCGCACCTGGATACCCGCATGGTGGATGGCAAGACCTCGCTGCTGTTCGGCCCTTACGCCGGTTTCACCACCAAGTTCCTCAAGCGCGGTTCGTTCCTCGATCTGCCACTGTCGATCCGCTTCAACAACATCGGTCCGATGCTGGCGGTGGCTCGCGACAACTTCGACCTGACCCGCTACCTGGTCAAGGAAGTGCTGCAATCCGAAGCCCAGCGCCTGGAAACCCTGCGTGGTTTCTACCCCCTGGCCAAGGCCGAGGACTGGAGCCTGGAGGTGGCTGGTCAGCGCGTGCAGATCATCAAGAAGGACGCCAAGAACGGCGGCATCCTGCAGTTCGGCACCGAACTGGTGGCGGCCAAGGACGGCACCATCGCCGCCCTGCTCGGTGCCTCGCCTGGTGCCTCGGTGACGGTGTCGATCATGCTTGACCTGATCCAGCGCTGCTTCCCCGAGCAGGTCGCTTCGGCGCAGTGGCAGACCAAGCTGGCCGAGATCTTCCCGGCCATGGGCAAGGTGCTGGCCAACGATGCCGAGCGCTACCGCGAAGTCCAGGCCCGTTCCGATGCGCTGCTGCAACTGGAACCCCTGGAGCAGCCGGTCAACGCCTAAGCTGGCCCCTGAAAAAAACCGCCTCTCGGGGCGGTTTTTTTATGGCCGTTAACAATAACGTTTCTGTAGGAGCGGGCTTGTCCGCGAAGATTTAACGCAGACACACCACAGTGATTGGCTAAGGGCAGCAAGAACGGTGGGGACCCGGTGCGCAAGGCGCACCCTATGGGGGGTGTATTCGCCTGGCTTAAGCGGACGCCGCCAGGGGATGGAAGCTGAAGTAGTGACGCAGGGCGTCGACCATTTCCACGTAATCGGCGGGTGGAGCGACCAGGGCAAATCCCGAGTCGTAATAACCCGGAGTGACATCCTCACGGCTCCACTGGCAGGTGGCGGAGAAGTCGATAAAGTGCGGCTCGAGCTGGCCGGGGATTTTCAGGCGCATATCGAAACGCGCCCCAACCAGCAGCGGCAGCTGGCTGATCAGCAACAGGCCGTCCAGGGACACATTGCCGATGTAGCCCATCGGCTTGTCGGTGATGCGATTGAACACCTTCAGGTAGTACGGCAACTGATGGCGTTCGATGCGGCGCTGAACGTGCATAGACATAGTGGCAAATCGCTATGGATGGCCATTGAGTATGACCCCACTACTGCGGGTAAACCAGTTTCAGGAGCAGCGCTCTGACACCCGGTCACGCAACTGACGACGAGTGGTATCGAGCTCCTCGTCACTGAGGTAGTTGCGCTGGCCGTCCGCGGTTTCCTGGTAGTAGCGCAGGCCTTCGGGAATCTCCGCGAGCATGCGGCGCAATTTATTGCATTCGTTCGCCCGCTCGGCCCGGCTCTGGGCCGCCGCAGCCGAAGCCTGAGCCTGCTCTTCACGGCGTGCGTCATAAAAGCGGCTGGCGCGGGCTTCGCGCTCGCGGGTCAGCTCGTCGCGCTCGACCACCTGGGGCTTGACCTCGATCACCTCGGCACCCGCCGCGGCGGGGCGCTGGCCGAAATGCACCTGGCCATTGGCGTCGGTCCAGCGATAGATTTCCGCAGCCGCCAACCCCGGCACGAGCAACAGGCATAACAACGCACGCATGGAATCCCTCCCGATCAAGTCCCAAGCTTAATGCCCGACCCGGCGGGCTTCGGCACTCGTCGACCAGCGGTCAAGGGCTGACGGCAGACACCTTGGCTGGTTCGGCCGGACTATCATGCCCAAGCTGACGCAGGGTTTCCAGGCGCGCGCGGGCGCGGTAGGCATATTCGCTGGTGGGATAGCGGGCGACGATGAACCGGTAGGTCTGCAGCGCATCGACAAACAATGCCTGACGCTCCAGACACTGCCCGCGCAGCAGGGAAATCTCCGGCTGTATATAGCTGCGCGAACGGCTGTAACGCTCGGCCTTGGACAGGTAGAGCATCACTTCCTCGCATTCGCCACGCTCATAGGCCTGGTAGGCATTGTTCAGATTGCTGTCCAGGCGATGGCGGCTGCACCCCAGCATGCTGAACAGCACCACCACGATCACTAGAATTCGCATAGCCTTCTCCTTATATGGGCAGTGTATCGACCGCCGGGGGAAATTCTTCAGGCCCATATCCTCCGATGGGTCTTGGCCATCCTGGCTAGCCCGGCCAGCCGCGCCTGGCTAGACTGGCGCGACCCGGCTATTCGCCCTGGAGTCGTCATGCCCATCGCTCACCGCCTGTTGCCCCTGGTCTGTCTTGGCCTGCTCAGTGCCTGCTCCCCCACCACCCCGCTGTTTATCGCCCAGGTGGCCACCCATGAAGTGGTGGAATACAAGACCCTGAAGAATAACCGCATGCTCGCCGCCATCGAAGAGGAAGGCGACCTGCTGACCTACAGCGCCCAGGCCATCCGCGACAACAAAAGCGAAAAGGCCGAACAACTCTACCTGACCGGCTACCACGACGAGAATCTCAGCAACGAAGTCCGTGCCATCAGCCTGTACCAGAGCGGCCTGCTCTATATGAACCGCTTTAACGAACAGCGTGATGACAGCAAGGCCCTCAACTACTTCTCCCAGGTACTTAACGAATTCCCCGCCAGCCGTGCGGCCGAGCGGGCCGAGGCGCGCATCGTGATGATCCGCCAACGCGCCAAAGAACCGGTACAAAAAACTTCACGCGAACTACTCGCCCACTGGAAACCCAACCAGAAACTCGACCTGTACAAGCCCAGCCTCGACCCGGACATGACCCTGCTGTCACGCCGCGCCGTGCTGAAGAACCGCGTCGACGAGGCCGAGGAGCTCTACCTGCTGGCCTTGAGCGACCCCGGTATCCCCGCCGACATCAAGGAAAAGGCCCTCTACCAGCTCGCCCTGATGTACCTGGCCCCCGACAACCCCAGCGCCAGCCGCGACAAGGCCATCTCCTACCTGCGCCGTCTGCTGGTGCAATACCCGCAGAGCGAGCTGAGCATCAAGGCCGCCCGCCATCTGGATCAGGCGCTGAACCGCGCCACGTTCTAGCCCCAGGCGGCCGGCGCATTAATGCCCAGCAAGCCGCTCCAGTAGGGTGCGCCGTGCGCACCGAGCAATCTGCGCATTGCTGAGCAATGCCACTCCGGACCAAGGGCTTTGCCAAGAGCCCGCGGCTTACGCGGGTAAGCACTGGCACTCACCCCACTGCCTACATCACCGACTACTTAGCCGCCCACGAAACCAGTTACCGAGGTAGTGCAGAGGAACAATGACTACAGGGTTGCGCCATAGTAGCCTCGTGCTCATTCGCAACTCAGGAGTCAGTGCATGACCATTCGCCGCACCAAAATCGTCGCCACCCTCGGCCCGGCCAGCAACTCGCCCGAAGTCCTCGAGCAACTGATTCTCGCCGGCCTCGATGTGGCCCGCCTGAACTTCTCCCATGGCACCCCCGACGAGCACAAGGCGCGCGCCAAACTGGTCCGCGATCTCGCCGCCAAGCATGGCCGCCATGTTGCCCTGCTCGGCGACCTGCAAGGCCCGAAGATCCGCATCGCCAAATTTGCCGATAAGCGTATCGAACTGAAGGTCGGCGACCGCTTCACCTTCTCCACCAGCCACCCACTGACGGCCGGTACCCGGGACATCGTCGGCATCGACTACCCCGACCTGGTCAAGGACTGCGGCGTCGGCGACGAGTTGCTGCTCGACGACGGCCGCGTGGTGATGCGCGTGGAAAGCGCTACCGGCGACGCGCTGCACTGCGAAGTGATCATTGGCGGCCCGCTGTCCGACCATAAAGGCATCAACCGCCGCGGTGGCGGCCTGACCGCCCCGGCCCTGACCGAAAAAGACAAAGCCGATATCAAGCTCGCCGCAGAGATGGAGCTGGATTACCTGGCCGTGTCCTTCCCGCGCGACGCTTCGGATATGGAGTACGCGCGTAAGCTGCGCGACGAGTCCGGCGGCACTGCCTGGCTGGTGGCCAAGATCGAACGCGCCGAAGCCGTAGCCGACGACGAAACCCTCGACGGCCTGATCCGCGCCAGTGACGCGGTCATGGTGGCCCGGGGCGATCTGGGCGTGGAAATCGGCGACGCCGAGCTGTGCGGCATCCAGAAGAAAATCATTCTGCACGCGCGCCGCCACAACAAGGCGGTGATCACGGCCACGCAGATGATGGAGTCGATGATCCAGAATCCGATGCCGACCCGAGCCGAAGTTTCCGACGTGGCCAATGCCGTGCTCGACTACACCGATGCGGTGATGCTCTCGGCGGAAAGCGCCGCCGGTGCCTACCCACTGGAAGCGGTGCAAGCCATGGCGCGCATCTGCCTGGGCGCGGAAAAGCACCCGACCAGTAAGAAATCCAGCCACCGCATGGGCACCGAGTTCGAGCGTTGCGACGAAAGCATCGCCCTGGCGGCCATGTACACCGCCAACCACTTCCCCGGCGTCAAGGCGATCATCGCCCTCACCGAAAGTGGCTACACGCCGCTGATCATGTCGCGCATCCGCTCCTCGGTGCCGATCTTCGCCTTCTCCCCGCACCGCGAAACCCAGGCCCGCGCGGCCATGTTCCGTGGCGTCTATACCGTGCCCTTCGACCCGGCGGCGCTGCAGCCCAGCGAAGTCAGCCAGGCGGCGGTGGACGAGCTGCTCAAGCGCGGCGTGGTGCAGGCCGGCGACTGGGTGATCCTGACCAAGGGCGACAGCTACCACACCATCGGCGGCACCAACACCATGAAGCTGCTGCATGTAGGCGAAGCGCTGGTTTAAAGCGCAAGCAATGCAAAAGGCCGCTCAATTGAGCGGCCTTTTGCTATTCGTAGCCTGCGGGGCCACCTACCAGGAGTGAAGCCCCCTGGTGCGCACGGCACACCCTACGCGAACTTGGAGAAGTCCGGCGTGCGCCGCTGCATAAAGGCTGTCAGCGCTTCGATGGCTTCTGGCGAACGCAGGCGCTGGCCGAACAGCGCGCCCTCCTCCTCGATTACCCGGCGCAGCTCTTCACGCCCTGGCCCACGCATCAGGCGTTTGCTGTCTGCCACCGCTGCGGGGGCCAGTTGCTGAAAGCGCAGGGCCATTTCCCGGGCCTTGGACAGGGTTGCTGCACCGCTCTCCAGCGCCTGATTGGCGATACCCCAGGTAGCGGCCTGCTCGCCGCTAAAACTTTGCCCGAGCAGCAACAGTTCGGCGGCACGGGCATGGCCGAGCAGACGCGGCAAAATCAGGCTGGAGCCATATTCGGGACACAGGCCGAGGTTTACGAAGGGCATCTTCAGGGTTGCATCGCCGCTGACATAGACCAGGTCGCAGTGCAGCAGCATGGTCGTGCCGATGCCCACCGCAGGGCCGTTGACTGCCGCCACCACCGGCTTGCTGAACTCGAACAGCGCCTGCATAAACTGGAACACTTCGCTGTTCAGCCCACTGGGCGGAGCCTGGATAAAGTCGGCCACATCATTGCCACTGGTAAAGCAGCTCTCGCCACCGGTGATCAGCACGGCGCATACACTTTTATCCTGATCGGCCTGCAGCAGCACTTCGGCCATGCCGCTGTACATGGCGCGGGTCAGGGCATTCTTCTTGTCCGGGCGGTGCATGCGCAGGGTCAGCAAGCCCTGCTCGTGCTCAACCAGTAGATGCTCACTCATCGTCTATCCTCGCAGAGCCGCCACGTCGCCATCAGCGGGCGTGGGGCAGAAACACATCGGCGAAGACCTGGTTGCGCGGCAGACCCGCCAGATAAAGGCGGCGTGCAAAGGCTTCGACGCTCGTCGGGTGGCCGCAGAGTAAGGCGATGGTTTGTCGTGAAACAAGGCGCAGTTCGGCCAAAGCAGCCGCCAAGTCGGCCGCGGTAATCAGTTCGACCTGCACCTGTGGATGGCTGGCAGCCAGTTCGCCCAGGCTGTCGGCCAGGTAATGCTCGCCAGCCTCATGGGCCAGGTGCAGAACCCGGATAGTGGCCTGATGATCCTGGCGCAAGGCTTCGCGCAGCACCCCGTAGAGCGGGGCCAGGCCGGTGCCGGCGGCCATCAGCCAGAGCGGGCGCTGCTGCCAGTCGGCATCGTAGTGCAGGGCACCGCCGCGCAGCTCGCCCAGACGCAAGGCCTCGCCAGGCTGAAAATGCCGGGCAGCGTCGCTAAAGGCCCCACTCAGCCGACAGTCCAGATGGAACTCCAGCCAGGGATCTTCCGCCGGCAGGCTGGCCAGCGAATAGGGCCGGGCAATGCCGCTCTCCGTCCACAGCACCAGGTGCTGACCGGCTCGGTAGCGCAGTGGCTGCTGCGGCACCAGGCGCAGGCGCAGCACCGTCGGACTCAGCCAGTCGCATGCGGCGATCCGGGCGGGCCGGCCATCGCGCAGCGGGTCGAACACCTCGACCACCAGATCATCGACAATCCGGCACTGACAGGCCAGCCGCCAGCCCTGCTCGCGACTGGCCTGATCGAGGGCCTCGGGCTTGTCGTCCAGGGGTTCGCCGCGCACGCAGCGCACCAGACAGGCATGACAGCTGCCGGCCCGACAACTGTAGGGCACGGCGACCCCGCCATCGAGCAAGGCATCCAGAAGGTTAAGGGCTGGCGCGACATGCAGGCACCGCTCGGCGACCCGCAACTCAGGCATCGGCATCCTCCCAGGTCGCCGCGCAACGGTTACGGCCGTCGCGCTTGGCCTGGTACAGGGCCTGGTCGGCGCGCTGCAGCGCCTCGTCGAGATCATCGTGCTGGTTTAACAAGGTCATACCTATGGAAACACTCAGGCTGACTACCTTAACCCCTAACGGCTCGGCACGGCTGAAGGCTTCACGCAAACGTTCGCAACAGGCGGTGAACTGGTCGGCCTCGGTATTGGGCAACAGCAGCACGAACTCTTCGCCGCCATAGCGGGCAATCACGTCACCCTCGCGCAGACAGGCCCGCGCCACCGCAGCAAAGGTCTGCAGCACCCGGTCACCAGCGGCATGCCCGTGCACATCGTTGATCCGCTTGAAATGATCCAGATCGAGCAGGGCCAGGCCATGCTGGCGGTCACGGCTCAGCCCCTGCAGCTCGTGCCCGGCCAGGCGCAGAAAATGCCGACGGTTGCACAGGCCGGTCAGCTCGTCGGTGGCGGCCAGCTCTTCCAGCTGATGCATCATGCCGCGCAGGGTGTCCTGATGCGCCTGCAGGGCAAAGCGCCGCTGGCGCATACGCTGGCGCATGGCCTGGGCGTAGCTGGCAAACAGGCTCAGCCAGAACAGCACGGCGGCCAGCACGCTTACCTGGAGAATCGCCACCCGCGGGTCGGCCAGTTGATAGGTGAAGGCCTCATAGAGATTCAGGCCGGCAAAACCGAAGAAGGCGAACAGCGCGCAACGGGCGAACACCCTGGGCGGTAGCTGGAATACGCCGAACAGCAGAATCAGCATATAGATCACCAGCATGCTGCCGCGACCGTCGCTGAACAGCCCCAGCACCAGGGTCAGCCAGGCCAGCGCGACAAGGACCTGAGGTTCGGTCAGGCTGGGGTCGGCAAAGCGCAGATTCTGCCGGCAAAGGAACAGACCGAGAAACACCAGCTGGCTGACCACGGCCAGCGCCAGCAGCAACAGGGCGCTGCTCAGGGACGCATGAAACAGCCCGTTGACAAGGGCCACCCCGCACAACAGCGCAGTCAGGGCGTAGCTCGCCGCTGCCATGCCGAAACGCTTCAGCAGCAGATGTTGCAACGTTTGCTGAGTGACCCTTTGGCTGTTTGGGCTCACGGGCTCCGTCCCATACTGGCATCTAGCCGCCACTCTACCCCCGCGTCCTGGGAATGCCTAGGCTCTATTGACACAAGGTTGCGCCGGGCCGACGCAGGCCCTCCAGGACCCGTCGTTTCTGGCCCGGCGCAGAGCGCCTGTGGCCGATCAGCGACCAAGGTCGGGGCCTGGCGACTGTCCGCACCGGTTGACGCGCGTTATACTGCCGCGCCTTTTTTAAGCTCGTGGTGGTTTACCTCGAGAGCACCGTGAAAGCCTGCGCCGGACCATGACCCAGCGCCCCGCAACGTCCCCGCCCTACTCCTACCCCTACAAAAAGGAGCGCCCAGCATGACCGTGATCAAGCAAGACGACCTGATCCAGAGCGTCGCCGACGCCCTGCAGTTCATCTCCTATTACCACCCCGTGGATTTTATCCAGGCCATGCATGAGGCCTACCTGCGCGAAGAATCGCCAGCAGCCAAGGACTCCATGGCGCAGATCCTGATCAACTCGCGCATGTGCGCCACCGGCCACCGGCCGATCTGCCAGGACACCGGCATCGTCACCGTATTTATCCGCGTCGGCATGGACGTGCGCTGGGACGGCGCGACCATGAGCGTCGACGACATGATCAACGAAGGCGTACGCCGCGCCTACAACCTGCCGGAAAACGTCCTGCGCGCCTCGATCCTGGCCGACCCGGCCGGCGCGCGCAAGAACACCAAGGACAACACCCCGGCGGTGATCCACTACTCCATCGTCCCCGGCGACAAGGTGGAAGTGGACGTTGCGGCCAAGGGCGGCGGCTCCGAGAACAAGTCGAAGATGGCCATGCTCAACCCGTCCGACTCCATCGTCGACTGGGTACTCAAGACCGTACCGGAAATGGGCGCTGGCTGGTGCCCGCCGGGCATGCTCGGCATCGGCATCGGCGGCACCGCCGAGAAGGCCGCGGTAATGGCCAAGGAAGTGCTGATGGAGCACATCGACATCCACGAACTGCAGGCCCGCGGCCCTTCGAACCGTATCGAAGAACTGCGCCTGGAACTGTTCGAGAAGGTCAACCAGCTGGGCATCGGTGCCCAGGGCCTGGGCGGCCTGACCACCGTGCTCGACGTCAAGATCATGGATTACCCGACCCACGCCGCCAGCCTGCCGGTGTGCATGATCCCCAACTGCGCCGCCACCCGTCACGCCCACTTCGTGCTCGACGGCACCGGCCCGGCCGAGCTGGAAGCGCCGGACCTGTCCGCCTACCCGGAAATCGTCTGGGAAGCCGGCCCGAGCGCGCGCCGCGTCGATCTCGACACCCTGACCCCGGAAGACGTGCAGAGCTGGAAGCCGGGCGAAACCGTCCTGCTCAACGGCAAGATGCTCACCGGCCGCGACGCCGCGCACAAGCGCATGGTCGACATGCTCAACAAGGGTGAAGAGCTGCCGGTGGACCTCAAAGGCCGCTTTATCTATTACGTCGGCCCGGTCGATCCGGTACGCGAAGAAGTGGTAGGCCCAGCCGGCCCGACCACCGCCACGCGGATGGACAAGTTCACCCGGCAGATCCTCGAAAGCACTGGCTTGCTCGGCATGATCGGTAAATCCGAGCGCGGCCCGATTGCCATCGAGGCGATCAAGGACAACAAGGCCGTGTACCTGATGGCCGTCGGCGGTGCAGCCTACCTGGTCGCCCAGGCGATCAAGAAGTCGCGCGTGGTGGCCTTTGCCGAACTGGGTATGGAAGCCATCTACGAGTTCGACGTGAAGGATATGCCAGTCACCGTGGCCGTCGACACCAAGGGCGAGTCGGTGCATATCACCGGCCCGGCAATCTGGAACAAGAAGATCCACGACAGCCTGGCGGTCGAGATCAAGTAAGCGCTACACCGTTACCCCGCAAACCCGGCCTTGTGCCGGGTTTGTTGTTTTGGGGCAAGGGAATAGCAGCGGCCTGGTAAGTGGCGACCTCGCCCCATCGTGGCCCAGTGCAGAAGCTAGATGTGAGTCCGCAGACATACGCTATTGATCCAGGCTCTTTTCCATGATGATCGTGCGCTCAGCCCCGTTAAATTCGTCTCGAACTTTTTCAAAGCCAAGTGAAGAGTAAAAGCCTTCTGCGGTGATTGAAGATGGAACGCGCAATAGTTTGACGCCTGCGTTGACGGCGACTGACTGGATCATCGCCATCAGCTGTCTTCCTATACCTGCCCCTTGAGAGGCCGGATCGACGAACACGCTTCGTACAATGTCCGATCAAGGCTGGCCGTTGCAACAACATGGCCGTCGATTGTCGCCACGTAGACTTGGCGCTGGGTCAGCAAGTGAAGGATCGCCGCAGGGGAAAAGCTTTGCTCCACTTGCTCGATTATTTCTGGCGAGTAGTCCTGGGCATTGGACTCACGTAGGGAGCGAACAACGATCTGGCTTATGGCAGCAGCGTCCCCGTTTGTTGCGATTCGAATCAGGCAATCCATTGGCTGCATCCTTCCGAGTGGTTGCCTGATCGTAAAGGGATGCAGCTTTACCGGCTATGGCGCAAAGCACCTTAGCTCGTAGGATGGGTTGAGCGCAGCGATACCCATGCCGCCCTCAGATCAACACCCTGGCTCGCATGGAAGCGTGATGGGTATCGTTCCACTCCACCCATCCTACGTATTCACAAAAAATCGCGGCACTGCGTTGATGACGAGGGTGGCTACTGAACGTCCTTCAATCATCCCGCGTCAGCACTTCCAGCAACTCGATCTCAAAGATCAGGTTGGAGTTGGGCTTGATGTGCGCACCGAACTCGCGATCCCCATACCCCAGGTGCGCGGGGACGAAGAGTTTGCGCTTGCCGCCGACGCGCATGCCCATCATGCCGATATCCCAGCCCTTGATCACCCGACCGGTGCCGATCACGCACTGGAAGGCCTTGCCGCGATCATAGGAGGAGTCGAACTTGCTGCCATCTTCAAGAAACCCATTGTATTGGGTGGTGATCAGCGCCCCCTTGACCACTTCCTTGCCATCACCCAACTGAATATCTTCGATCACCAATTCGTTGCTCATCACTCACCTCTTCTTGTCCCCCACCGACCTGCGGCAGAGTTGTTGAATATCACTCGCCAGCCGGTTCCAGCACCGCCAGCAGCTCGGATAGCCGCGCCTCCAGTTGCGCCAGCTCGGTGGCGGCAATCGGGGCCAGCAGCCGCGCTTCGTTGGCCACATGCGCGGTTACCGCGCGGTCGATCAGCTCCAGTCCGGCCGGAGTCAGCTGCACCAGCATGCTGCGCGCATCACTGGGGTTGGCTATACGACTGACAAGCCCAGAGGCCTCAAGTTGCTGCAGCTGCCGGGTCATGGTGCCGGAGGTGATCATCAGGGTCGAGAACAGGGTAGTCGGAGCCAGGCGGTAGGGCTCGCCGGAGCGGCGCAAGGTGGCCAGCACATCGAACTCCCAGGAGGTCAGGCCAAAACTGCTGAACAGCCTGTCCAGCTCGCGCCGCAGCAACGATGCGCAACGACCAACGCGGCCGATCACGCCCATCGGGCTGACATCCAGGTCAGGCCGCTCGCGGTGCCACTGCTGAAGAATTGCATCGACCGCATCCATCTGTCGCTGGACTGCCATTGGCTTACCTCTGGAAATTTATCTTGAACTCAAGACAAGTTACTACTAGCCTCGCATTTTATCTTGAATACGAGACAAATGCATGGACAGCCCAGCATCGCGTAGCACCTGGCTGGATGTACTGATCACCGCCCTGGCACCGGCCATCTGGGGTTCGACCTATATCGTCACCACCGAGATCCTGCCACCGGACCGGCCCTTTACCGCCGCACTACTGCGCGCCCTACCCGCCGGCCTGCTGCTGGTACTGTACAGCCGCTACCTGCCCCGGCGCAGCGAATGGCCACGCTTGCTGGTGCTGGCGGCGCTGAATATCGGCTTCTTCCAAGCGCTGCTGTTTGTCGCCGCGTACCGTTTGCCTGGCGGACTAGCTGCAGTGGTCGGGGCGATTCAACCGCTGCTGGTGATGGGCCTGGTGTGGTCGATGGATCGCCAGCGGCCGGCATCTGTGGCGGTCGCCGCCAGCGTGGTCGGTATCGCCGGGATGGCCGCCCTGCTGCTCGCACCGGGAGCCAGCTGGGACCCGGTCGGGATTGCCGCCGCCTTTGTCGGCACCGCCTGCATGGCCAGCGGTACCTACCTGACGCGGCGCTGGCGGCCGACTGTGCCACTGCTGGCCTTTACCGGCTGGCAGTTGCTGATTGGCGGTCTGTTGCTGCTGCCGGTGGCCTGGCTGATCGACCCGCCGCTGCCGCAACTCAGCCAGCTGCAGTGGCTGGGCTATGCCTACCTGTCGCTGTTCGGCGCGCTGCTGGCCTATGTGCTTTGGTTTCGCGGCATCGCCCGCCTGGCACCGGTGGCGGTGTCTTCCCTAGGGCTGCTCAGCCCGCTGGTGGCGGTGCTGCTGGGCTGGGCATTGCTCGGGCAGAGCATCACCGGCGTGGCGCTGCTGGGGTTGATTGCGGTGCTGGGCAGCATCCTGGCGGTGCAATGGGCCGCGGCGCAGGCATCGGCCAAAACACCCGCAGCCAGCTCAGCCAATCCAGAATCATCCAGGGCTCATGTTAAAGTCGCGCCCTGATCCCGAGGCGACAACTAGCGATTATGCAAATCCCGGCATTTACTGGCGAACTGGAAGACTGGACCACCCTGAACAGCAGCATTGGTTTTCCCGAGCTGCTGATCGGCAACGGCGCGAGCCTGGCGGTATGGCGCAAGTTCGCCTACTTCTCGCTGTTCGACGAGGCGCAGACCACGCGCAATCGCCCGCTTAGCGCGACCGAGCTCAGCGTGTTCCGCGCCCTGGACACCAGCAACTTCGAGCAGGTACTCAGCGCGCTGAAGAACAGCATCCGGGTCAATGCCGCGCTGACCATCAACTCCTCCTCGCCGCGCCATCGCTACTTCGCCATCAAGGAAGCGCTGATCCACGCCGTGCGCGCGGTGCATATTCCCTGGAGCCAGATGCAGGCTGACAGCCTGACGCGGATCAACAGCGCGCTTAGCCAGTACCAGACCGTTTATTCCGGCAATTACGACCTGCTCAACTACTGGGCCGTGATGCAGGCACCGGATGCATTTGAAGACATGTTCCGCGGCGCGGATTCGACCTTCGCCCCCGGCGACTGCCAGCGCCAGGGCAATGCCACGCGCCTGCTCTACCTGCACGGAGGCATGCACCTGGTGAAGAACATCGACGGCAGCACGCGCATCCTCAATTCATCGGAAAGCACCTTGCTGGCCAGCTTCGCCATCAACCAGCTGGGCGATATTCCGTTGTTCGTCAACGAAGGCAGCAGCGCGGACAAGCTCAAGGCCATCCGCAGTTCCGACTATCTGTCGTTCTGCTACGGCCAGTTGGCCCAGCCCAAGGACAGGCTGTGCATCTTCGGCCACAGCCTCGGCGCGCAGGACCAGCACCTGACCCTGGCCTTGCAGCAAGCCGGGCTGAAAACCCTGGCCATCTCGATCTACCCGCACAACCCGCTGTTTATCGTGCAGCAGAAGCAGCACTACGCCAGTCTGTTCGCCGAGCAGCAGGTGGAGCTGCGTTTCTTCGATGCGCTCAGCCACCCGCTGGGTGACCCTGCACTACGCATCTCAGCTACCGCGTAACAGGCCGTTGAAAAACGTAGGCGAGGCAGGCAAGACAAGGCGCTACGTAGTAACAGCCGAAGGCTGGTCAAAGCGCCGAGGAAGCGGAGTGTACGAGTTGTACATGAGCATTCCGAGACGCCGCGTCCCGGGCCGTTTTTAACGCAGTATTGCCAACGCAGGTAGTTTTTCAACGGCCTGTTAGGATTGGATCGCCCGCACCAGGCTGAGCTCAGCCGGAACACGGCGCTGGCTAAGGTAGCGGGTACAACTGACGCGCAGAAACGAGGCGAAATTCACCACCTCGCCGCGGTAGTCCATCACCTCGTCATACAGCTTGGCGATCAGCTGATTGGTGGTCATGCCATCGACTTCGGCGATTTCGCGCAGGATGTCCCAGAACTGATTTTCCAGGCGCAGGGTGGTGACCACGCCACGGATGCGCAGCGAGCGGGCACGGGATTCGTAGAGAATCGGATCGGCTTTGACATACAGCTCGCACATGGCGGCTCACCTCCCTGAATGTTGGGGCCTGACTGGCCCCAGCAGTTTATAGCGTGATCTGCGTACCGAGCAGGCTTAGGAACGCTGCCAGCCAGTTGGGATGCGCCGGCCAGGCCGGGGCTGTCACCAGATTGCCCTGCACATGGGCCTGATCCACGGCGATATCCATATAGCGCCCACCCGCCAGGGTCACCTCCGGGCCGCAGGCCGGGTAGGCGCTGCATTCACGACCCTTTAGCACGCCTGCGGCGGCGAGCAACTGCGCGCCATGGCAGACCGCAGCGATGGGTTTTCCGGCCTTGTCGAAGGCCTGCACCAGAGCCAGCACCTGGGCGTTGAGGCGCAGGTATTCAGGGGCGCGGCCGCCGGGAATCAGCAGAGCATCGTAATCGTCGGCCTTGACCTGGGCGAAATCGAAGTTGAGGGCAAAGTTATGCCCGGGCTTCTCGCTGTAGGTCTGCTCGCCTTCAAAATCATGGATAGCAGTGCGCACGCTCTGCCCGGCGGTCTTGTCCGGGCACACCGCATGCACCTGGTGACCAACCATCAGCAGTGCCTGAAACGGCACCATCACTTCGTAGTCTTCGACGTAGTCGCCGACCAGCATGAGAATCTTCTTCGCTGCCATGTGCCTACTCCCTTTCTGGGTTGAGAAGCACAGAGTGTTGTTCAGATCCGTCCGAAACGGGTAATAACCCGGTACTACAGGGCAGATGACGGATAGACGGTCAGCGAGAAAAGGGCGAATGGCAGTGCGCGGCTGGACTTCCGCAAGAAGCCCAGCGCGGTGGCTGGATTATTCCAGCACTTCCTCATCACGCAGCAGCACATAGGTGCAGCCACTGTCGTCTTCCAGGTAGTCGTGCACATAGAACATCACGACTTCCCCCAGACCGGGCTGGGCCGCCACGTAGTCACCGATGTCCACGGTGAAATGGTCCTTGGAGCCCGGCTTGGCTTCGCATTCGATGCGCGCATTGACGAACAGCTCCGGCGCACTGTCGCCGAAATAATCCTCGCGCTCCGCCGCATCCCAATCGGCCGGGGCCTCGAACGGGCCGCAGAACAGCACCTTGGCATCACCCAGATCCACTTCCTCGGCTTCCGGGTCCTGTTCATCGGCGCGGTAGACCGTGCAGTCCTGCGCTTCAGGGTGTTCCAGAATGGCCAGACGGGCCGCCAGTTGTTGCTCAGTATCCATAGGGGGCATAACTATCTCCGAGCGTTTTGGCGTTTATGAGGGTGTCTACAAACTCTTGCTCTACGTTTGTAACCACCCGCTAAGGTCAGGGCAAATAAAACCTGCAGTCGTCCTGCAAGCAGGGATTTGCAGGCTATGGGCTGTTGCGGTTGCAGCGCAAGCAATGAAATGCACGCGGCCCCCTCGCACAGAATATTTCGCGACCTAGAGCCTGTTTACGATCTCGCGAGCTAGAGCCATGCAGGGCGCTACGTAGTAACAGCCTGCGGCTGGTCAAAACGGCGAGGAAACGGACTGGGCTCGCACGCGAATGTACGAGTTGTAGATGAGCATGACGCGCTTCACTCGCCCTTCGGGTCGCGCTGAAGCGCGTTAGCCGCAAGCGGCTTTCCGAGACGCCGCGTCCCGGCCTGTTTTTTTTAACGCAGCAGGGCCGACGCGCAGCAGATCGTAAATAGGCTCTTAATTTGGCGTTAAGACTAGGAGTCGAAACTCGCACCCAAGTTCTCAGATGAGGTTCCTGATATGGAGCTGCCTTGGGTGTATCACGACACTGCACTTGCACAGATCGGCCGCGAGCAGCCGCTCAGCCTCTATCTGGCCAACGCCACCAGCCCCCGCCGGGCCGGTATTGAAGCATTTATAGCCGAGCGCTTCGCGATTCAACATCAGGCGCGTATCCGTCATTTCATGCCCTGCCTGCTCAGCCTGGAAGACAGCAGCGGACAACTGCTCGGCGCGGTGGGTTTGCGCAGTGCCAGCACTGGCCCGCTGTTTCTTGAGCGCTATCTGCAGCAACCGGCGGAACAGGTGATTGCCGCCCAGCAAGTGGCCAATGCGCCACAGCGCACGCAACTGGTGGAAGTCGGCAACCTCGCCGCAGGCAGCCCTGGTGCCGCGCGACTGCTAATTGTGGCGCTGACCGATCTGCTGGTCGCACTCGGTTACCGCTGGGTGACCTTCACCGGCACCCTGGCCCTGCTCAACAGCTTCCAACGCCTGGGGCTGACCCCAGTAGCGCTGGGGCCAGCCAACCCTGACTGCCTGGGCGATGAACAGGCCGACTGGGGTACCTATTACGACAACCAGCCACACGTGATGGCCGGCGACATCTATGCCGGACACCAGCGTCTGCTGCAGTTGGGCGCATACCCGCGCCTGGCCCACCAAGCCTTTTATGCCCTGGAGGACATGCCCAATGTGGCCTGCCGCTAAACCCTTCTTCGACCACCTGGCCGCCCTGGGTAACGCCATCGCCTTGCGTGAAGGCAGCCGGACCCTGAGTTATGCCCAGTTGTTGGCCGAGGTCGAAGTCCGTAGCCAGCAACTGCAGCAGCTCGGGGCGCGGCGTGTCGCCCTGGCCCTGGATAACGGTATCGACTGGGTACTCTGGGACCTGGCCACCCTGCAAGCGGGGCTGGTCTGCGTGCCGCTGCCGGGGTTCTTTTCCAGCAGCCAGCAGGCCCATGTGCTCGACAGCGCCGGCATCGACTGCCTGATCAGCGTCCAACCCTACCCCAGTTTTGTCCAGGCACTGTCCGACCTGCATCTGCGCCCCATGCCCCAGGCAGCGGCCTTGCATGCCGGCACCTGCAAGATCACCTACACCTCCGGCACCACCGGCCAGCCCAAGGGCGTGTGCCTGGATATCGCCACGCAACTGGCGGTGGCCCACAGCCTGGTGCAGGCCAGCGCTAGCTGTAAGGTCGAGCGTCACCTCTGCGTGCTACCGCTGGCCACCCTGCTGGAGAATATCGCCGGGGTTTATGCCCCGCTGCTGGCCGGCGCGCAGATCGAGCTGATGCCGATGGCGCAGATTGGCCTGCTGGGGGCCAGCCAGTTCGATCTGCCACGTTTTCTCGGTGCGTTGGCCCATGCGCAGCCCAATAGCCTGATTCTGCTGCCGCAATTGCTGCTGGCGCTGGTCAGCGCAGCGGAACGCGGCCTGCCAGTGCCGAACAGCCTGCGCTTTATCGCCGTCGGCGGTGGCCGCGTGGCCAGCCAGTTGCTGCAACGCGCCGATGCCCTGGGGCTGCCGGTATTCGAGGGCTATGGTCTGTCGGAATGCGCCTCGGTGGTGTGCCTGAATACTCCGGAAAACCGCCGAATCGGCACCGTCGGCCAACCCCTGCCGCACCTGCAGGTACGCCTGGGAGTGGATCAGCAAGTAGAGGTCAAAGGTCCGCGCCTATTGGGTTATCTGGGCGAGCCGTCCACCACCGAGCAATGGCTGGGCACTGGCGACCTGGGGCATTTCGACGGCAAATTCCTTGTTCTGCACGGGCGCAAGAAACACCAGTTCATCACTGCCTACGGTCGCAACGTCAATCCGGAATGGGTCGAGGCCGAGCTGGTGCAGCAACTGCCGATTGCCCAGGCCTGGCTGCATGGCGAAGCCCTGCCGGGCAATGTCGCCGTGCTGGTGCCGCGTTTCGCAAACACCAGTGATGAACAACTGGCCGCTGCCGTCGCCGCCGCCAACCAAGCCCTGCCCGACTACGCCCGCGTGCACCACTGGCTACGCGCCGAACACCCCTTCAGCAGTAGCAACGAACTGGCCACCAGCAATGGTCGCCTGCGCCGCAACGCCCTGTTCAACCACTACCAAAGCGCCATCGCGCAACTGATGGCCACTGAATCCTGCTACGGAGATGCCTGATGAGCTTTTACGAATCCCTGCTCGAACAAACCAGCGCCGAACGCCATTACCTGCTCAGTGCGCCAATCATTGCCCAGGCCATGGCCGGCACCGTCAGCCTCAACAGCTACGTGGCCTTTCTCACCGAGGCCTATCACCACGTCAAACACACGGTGCCACTGCTGATGGCCTGCGGCGCGCGCCTGCCGGAACGCCTGGAATGGCTGCGCGAAGCCATCGCCGAATATATCGACGAGGAGAAAGGCCATCAGGAATGGGTGCTCAATGACATCGCCGCCTGTGGTGCCGACAAGGAGGCCGTACGCAACGGCACCCCGGCCATGGCCACCGAGCTGATGGTCAGCTACGTCTATGACCGCATCGCCCGGCATAATCCGGTGAGCTTTTTCGGCATGGTCAACGTGCTGGAAGGCACCAGCATCGCCCTGGCCACCCAGGCGGCCGGGGTGATTCAGGACCGGCTGCAGCTGCCGAACCAGGCCTTCAGCTACCTGACCTCCCACGGCAGCCTTGATCTGGAACATATCGAGTTCTTCAAAAAGCTGATGAACCAGCTCGACAACGACGACGACAAGGCCGCCGTGGTACACACCGCCAAGGTGGTCTACCGCCTGTACGGCGACATATTCCGTAGCCTGCCGCTTAGCGCCCAGGAGCCCCAATGAAACTGTCTGAATGCCGCGCCGTAATCACCGGTGCCAGCGGCGGCATCGGCCAGGCGCTGCTCAAAGCCTTGCTGGCCGAAGGCGCGCAACTGCTGCTGGTTGGCCGCCAAGCCGAGACCTTGCAGGCGCTGGCCCAGGCGCACCCCGGCAAAGTTGCCGTGGTGGCGGCCGATATCCGTCAACGCAGTGGCCGTGAAGCGGTGCTCGCCGCGGCGCAACGCTTCGGCGGCATCAATACCCTGATCAATGCCGCTGGGGTCAATCACTTCGGCCTGCTGGAGCAGCATGACGAAAGCGCCATCGCCGAACTGATCGAGCTCAACGTCACGGCCACCCTGCAACTGACCCATCGCCTGCTGCCGCTGCTGCGCCAGCAAAAACGTGCGCTGCTGGTCAACCTTGGCTCGACCTTCGGTTCCATCGGCTACCCCGGTTTTAGCGCCTACTGCGCCAGCAAGTTCGCCCTGCGCGGCTTCTCCGAAGCGCTGCGCCGCGAGCTGGCCGACACCCAGGTCAAGGTCCTCTACTTCGCCCCGCGCGCTACTCGTACCGGGATGAACGCCGCCAGCGTGGTGGCCATGAATGATGAGCTGAACGTTGCCATGGACGACCCGCGCAGCGTGGCCCAGCAGCTGCTGGCCGCCATCCGCCGCGAAGAAGAGGAACGCTACCTGGGCTGGCCGGAGAAACTCTTCGTCCGCCTCAACAGCCTGCTGCCGCGCGTGGTCGACCAGGCCCTGCGTAAACAACTGCCGATTATCCAGCGTTTTGCCCGCAGCAAACCCTAAGAGGAAACCCGCATGAACCTTATCCGTAACGCCGCCTGTGCCCTGCTCTGCCTCGTCAGCCTGCCCAGCTTCGCCCTGAGCGAACAGGGCCAGGCGCAGCTGCAAAGCCTGCAAGACCGCTGGGCCGAGATCAATTACCAGCTGCCCAAGGAACAACGCGAAAAGGCCTTTGCCAGCCTTAGCGAACAGGCACAAAAAGCCGTCGCCGCCGAACCGGATGCCGCAGAGCTGCACATATGGAACGGCATCATCCTCAGCACCTATGCCGGGGCCAAAGGCGGCCTGGGTGCCCTCGGCCTGGTCAAGCAGGCCAAGGCCAGCCTGGAACAGGGCCTGGCACTGGACCCGCAAGCGCTGTCCGGCTCGGCCTACACCAGCCTCGGTAGCCTTTACTATCAGGTGCCAGGCTGGCCGGTGGGTTTTGGCGATGACGAAAAGGCCGAGGCCATGCTCAAGCAGGCCTTGGCGATCAACCCGGACGGCATCGACCCTAACTATTTCTATGGCGACTACCTGGCTCGCGCCAAACGCTTCGAAGAAGCCAAGGCCGCCCTGGAGAAAGCCCTGCAAGCGCCAGCGCGGCCCGATCGCCTGTCCGCCGATGCCGGACGCAAGCTGGAAATCCAGGCACTGCTAAGCACGGTCAAAGCCGAGCTGCGGTGATAGGCTGTTAAAAGACGATCTGCGCTCCCGCCCCAAGGACAAGATCGGACGCTAAAAGCAGGCTCGGCAAAAGGTAGGGTGCGCCGTGCGCACCAGCGCAGATGGCGAGATATTGGTGCGCACGGCGCACCCTACGCCTTGCACTCAAGCGCATGCACCATCACCTAACGGCGATATAGCCTTTTTCAAGAGCCTGCTAATCTCGCCTGCGCGAGTTTGAATAGAAGAAACGGGAATTACTGCATGCGCATCTTGCTGGTCGAAGACGACAAGGCCCTTGGCGAAGGTATTCGCACCGCCCTCAAACCCGAGGGTTATACCGTCGACTGGGTGCAGGATGGCAGCAGTGCGCTGCATGCCCTGACCAGCGAGAGTTTCGAGCTGGCGATCCTCGACCTCGGCCTACCGCGCATGGATGGCCTGGAGGTACTCAAGCACCTGCGCGCCGCCGCCAACCCGGTGCCGGTGCTGGTGCTGACCGCCCGCGACTCCACCAGCGATCGCATCGCCGGGCTGGATGCCGGGGCCGATGATTACCTGGTCAAACCCTTCGATGTCGCCGAGCTCAAGGCACGCCTGCGCGCCCTGCTGCGGCGCAGTTTCAACCGCCCGCAACCGGCGCTGGAATACCGCGGCATCAGTCTCGACCCGGTCAGCCAATCTGTCAGTTATCAGGGCCAGGCGGTCAATCTGCCGCGCAAGGAGTTTCTCCTGCTGCACGAACTGCTCGCCCAACCGGGCCGGGTGATGACCCGCGACAAATTACAGCAGGCGCTCTATGGCTGGGATGAGGAGCCGGAGAGCAACGCCCTGGAGGTGCATGTGCACCACCTGCGCAAGAAGTTCTTTGCCGAGCTGATCCGCACCGTTCGCGGCGTCGGCTATCTGGTGGATAAAGCCTGATGCGCTCGATCCGTGCACGTACCCTGCTGCTGGTACTCGGCCTGCTCAGCCTGTCGATGAGCGCGATTTCCTACAAGAGCTACCGCGATGCCCAGCATGAGATCGAAGAACTCTTCGATGCCCAGCTGGCGCAATCGGCCCGCCTGCTTCAGGGCATGCTCGGCCGCGCGATGCCGGTGGCTGAGCGCCAGGCCCTCCAGCAAGCCCTGGATCAGGCCCTGCAGGCCCGCCAGGAGCCGGGCGACCCGGCCCAGCGCAACGGCCATGTCTACGAGGGCAAACTGGCTTTCCAAGTGCTCGACGAACAAGGCCAGATGCTCCTGCAATCGGCCAGTGCCCCGCCCGACCTGCTGCCGCAACTGGTCGCCGAGTTCGCGCCCAGAGACCAGGCCACGCCCCTGGCGAGCCTGGCCGAACAGCTCAGCGGCTATCATCGGGTGGCACAAAACGGTCACCAGTGGCGGCTGTTTATCCTGCGTGATCGGCAGAGCAAGCACCTGATTCTGGCGGCCGAACGCGAAGACGTACGCGGCGAGCTGGTACAGAAGATTGCCCTGCGCAGCCTGCTGCCCGATCTGGTGGGCCTGCCACTGCTGGCCTTGCTGGTATGGCTGGCCATCGGCTGGGGCCTGCGCCCGCTGCAACGCATGGCCGAGTCGATCAAGGCGCGCGCGCCGGACAACCTGGCTCCATTGGTCTTCGACCCGCTACCCCGAGAGCTGGAGCCCATGGGCGCAGCGATCAACCGTCTGCTGCTGCAGGTCAACCAACTGCTCGATCAGGAAAAACGCTTTATCGCCGACGCCGCCCACGAGCTGCGCACACCGCTGGCGGTGCTACGCATCCACGCCCAGAACGCCCTGGAAGCCCCCGATCCAGCAGACCGCCGCGAAGCCCTGCGCCAACTTGGCGCAGGCGTCGACCGAGCCACCCGAGTGGTCGCCCAGCTGCTGACCCTGGCGCGCCTGGACCCCAACGTGGTGCAACTGGCGATGCGCGAAGTAAACCTGCTCGACTACCTGCGCAATGACCTGGCCGAGCTGACGCCGCTGGCCCTGGAGCGCCATCAGGAGCTCAGCCTGGAAGCCGATGAGACGGCCGATTATCACCTGCTGGCCGATGGCCCGAGCCTGGGTACCCTGCTGCAGAACCTGGTCGGCAATGCCGTGCAGTACACCCCAGACGGCGGGCGTATTCAGGTTCAGCTGGAGGCCCAAGCGGATGCCATCGTGCTGCGCGTGCAGGACAGCGGCCCGGGTGTGAGCGAGGCGCAGCGGGAAAAACTCTTCGAGCGTTTCTATCGGCTTGGTGAAGGCCAGGGCGCGGGCCTGGGCCTGTCCATCGTGCTACGGGTGGTCGAACTGCACCGCGGCACTATCGCGCTGTGCGAGTCGCCCCTGGGTGGCCTGGAAGTCGCGGTGCGCTTGCCGAGAAGCCGGGCCTGACTGTGGCCTGATCGCCAGAATGCTGGACCACAGCAAGCTGGCTCCTACAACACCCCTTGCGTCCCCGTTAGCGCGGCGCAAGGCCGCCCCGGCGCTGCGCCCGCTTTTCGCGGCGCGCCTGTTGCTGCACTTCGGCCAGCACTTCCTGCACATAGTCGATATGCCGATTGGACAAGGCCCGGGCGTCTTCGGCTCGGCCGTCGATAATCGCCTGGTAAAGGGTGCGGTGCTGTTCGATCAGCATGTCGCGGGTCTCGTCGCGCTGGGCGTACATGCCGCCGATATTGGTCACCACGTTGCGCTTGAGCAGGTCGAACAAGCCGCGAATGGTGTGTAGCAGTACGGCGTTATGGCTGGCCTCGGCGATGGCCAGATGGAAGTTGGCATCGGCCGCCCCCTCTTCGGCGCGGGTTACCTTGCCGCTGCGGCTGTAGCAGTCCTGCAGCGCGGCGAAGGCATCCGCCAGGCGCTGGCGATCCAGTTCGGTGGCGCGCTGGGCGGCATAGAAGGCGCATGAGCCCTCCAGGGTATGGCGGAACTCGAGCAGATCGCGCTGCGCGTCGGGATTGCTTTCCAGCAGGTGCAGCAGCGGATCGCTGAAGGTCGAGCCGAGGGAGTCGGCGACATAGTTGCCGCCGCCCTGACGGCTGACCAGCAGGCCTCTGGCCGCCAGTTTCTGGATCGCCTCGCGCAGGGACGGCCGCGACACGCCGAACTGCTCGGCCAGCACCCGCTCGGCCGGCAGACGCTCGCCGGCCCTGAGCGTCCCCTCGAGAATCATGGTCTCCAGCTGGCTGACGATATCGTCCGACAAACGGCGCTGGCGCACCTGGCCTACTTCCATAACCCACACTCCAATGGTTTTACCACCTATATACGGCCTTTCCAGGGGCCTCTGCGCAAGCCTATAGCGCCGCCAAAAGCCTTACAAGGCGCAGTTGTTCGACCAAAGTAGCAGCTCAGGAGATTGACAGCCGCGCATCAGCACTTTTACCCTGAGCACGCCACTTTGTAAATTGGTATTACCAATTTACTTTGGTAAAAAACAATTCCAAGAAAACCAAGAGGTCTCTCCATGCCGGCCAATACCCGACTACCCGCCGTACCGCTGCATCCGCATCCACTTATGCGCACCGCGCAGCGTTAAGGAGAGATCACCATGTCGACTGGTCTTCTTGCGTTACTCGCTTTCTCGCCCATCCTGCTGGCGGCCGTTCTGCTGGTAGGCCTGCGCTGGCCGGCCAAACACGCCATGCCGCTGGTGTATCTGGTCACCGCCTGCGTCGGTCTGTTTGCCTGGGACATGAGCTTCAACCGCGTGCTGGCGTCCACCGTGCAGGGCCTGCTGATCACCCTGGGCCTGCTGTGGATCATCTTTGGCGCGATCCTGCTGCTCAACACCCTCAAGCACTCCGGCGGCATTACCGCAATCCGCGCGGGTTTCGCCACCATCAGCCCGGACCGGCGCATTCAGGCGATCATCATCGCCTGGCTGTTCGGCTGCTTTATCGAGGGTGCTTCCGGCTTCGGCACCCCGGCTGCCATCGCCGCACCGCTGCTGGTGGCCATCGGCTTCCCGGCCATGGCCGCGGTGTTGCTGGGCATGCTGGTGCAGAGCACGCCGGTATCCTTCGGTGCGGTGGGCACGCCGATCATCGTCGGGGTCAATACCGGCCTGGACTCTGCCACCATCGGCGCGCAACTGGTCGAACAGGGCTCATCCTGGGCGCAATTCCTGCAGCTGATCACCAGCGAAGTGGCGATTATCCACGCCACTGTCGGCACCGTGATGCCGCTGGTGATGGTGCTGATGCTGACCCGCTTCTTCGGCAGCGAGAAAAGCTGGAAAGCCGGTTTCGAAGTGCTGCCGTTCGCCCTCTTCGCCGGCCTGGCCTTTACCATCCCCTACGCCCTGACCGGCGTGTTCCTCGGCCCGGAATTCCCTTCCCTGGCCGGCGGCCTGATCGGTCTGGCGATTGTCACCAGCGCCGCGCGCATGGGCTTTCTGCTGCCGAAAACCACCTGGGATTTCGCCCCGGCGGACAAGTGGCCGAGCGAATGGCTGGGCACCATCGAGATGAAGCTCGACCAGCTCACCGCCAAGCCGATGAGCGCCCTGCGCGCCTGGCTGCCCTATATGCTGGTCGGCCTGTTGCTGGTGATAAGCCGGGTATTCCCCGAGGTGAGTGCAGCGCTCAAAGGCGTGATGCTGAACTTCCCCGACCTGCTCGGCGAAACCGGTGTCAGCGCCAACTTCCAGCCGTTGTACCTGCCGGGCGGGATTCTGGTCACCGTGGTCATCGCCACCTTCTTCTTCCACGGCATGAAACTGCGTGACCTCGGTTCGGCGGTCAAGGAATCCTCGGGCGTGCTGCTGAGCGCCGGCTTCGTCCTGCTGTTCACCGTGCCCATGGTGCGCATCCTGATCAACTCCGGGGTCAACGCCGCCGAGCTGTCGAGCATGCCGATCCTGATGGCGCGCTGGGTGGCCGATAGCGTGGGCGGCATCTACCCGCTGCTGGCTCCAAGCGTCGGTGCCCTGGGGGCCTTTATCGCCGGCTCCAACACCGTCAGCAATATGATGTTCAGCCAGTTCCAGTTCGGCGTGGCCAGCAGCCTGGGCATCTCCAGCGCGCTGATTGTCGCGGTACAGGCCATCGGTGCCGCCGCCGGCAATATGGTCGCGATCCACAACGTGGTGGCCGCTTCGGCCACGGTTGGCCTGCTCGGTCGCGAAGGCAGCATCCTGCGCAAGACGATCTGGCCTACCCTGTACTACGTGCTGTTTACCGGCCTGATCGCGCTGTTTGCCGTGTATGTGCTGGGCGTCAGCGACCCGCTGATGGCAGGCTGATAGCCGGTGTGGGCGCGCGGACAACTAGGCGCGCCCAACCCTTGTAACAACCCTCTTTCTCCACCTGGGTGATTCCATGATCATTTCTGCCTCCACCGACTACCGCGCCGCCGCCCAACGCCGGCTGCCGCCGTTCCTGTTTCATTACATCGACGGCGGGGCCTATGCCGAGCACACGCTCAAGCGCAACGTCACCGACCTGGCCGATATCGCCCTGCGTCAACGCGTGCTGCGCAACATGTCGGAACTGAGCCTGGAAACCCGCCTGTTCAACGAAACCCTGAGCATGCCGGTGGCCCTGGCCCCGGTCGGTCTGACCGGCATGTACGCCCGTCGTGGTGAGGTGCAGGCCGCCAAGGCCGCCGCCGCCAAGGGCATCCCCTTTACCCTGTCCACCGTTTCGGTGTGCCCGATTGAAGAAGTCGCGCCGGCCATCGACCGGCCGATGTGGTTTCAGCTCTATGTCCTGAAAGACCGCGGCTTTATGAAAAACGCCCTGGAACGGGCCAAGGCCGCCGGCGTCACCACCCTGGTGTTTACCGTGGACATGCCGGTGCCGGGCGCGCGCTACCGCGATGCCCATTCCGGCATGAGCGGCCCAAATGCGCCGCTGCGGCGCATGCTGCAGGCCATGACCCACCCGAGCTGGGCCTGGGATGTAGGCCTGATGGGCAAGCCCCATGACCTGGGCAATATCTCCGCCTACCGGGGCAACCCAACGGGCCTGGCCGACTATATCGGCTGGCTGGGCGACAATTTCGACCCCTCGATCAGCTGGAAGGACCTGGAATGGATTCGTGAATTCTGGGACGGCCCGATGGTCATCAAGGGCATCCTCGACCCGCAGGATGCCAGAGACGCGGTGAGCTTCGGTGCCGACGGCATCGTCGTCTCCAACCACGGCGGCCGCCAGCTCGATGGCGTCATGTCGAGCGCCCGCGCCCTGCCGGCGATTGCCGATGCGGTCAAAGGTGATCTGGCGATTCTCGCCGACTCTGGCATCCGCACCGGCCTGGACGTGGTGCGCATGATCGCCCTCGGTGCGGACACGGTGATGCTTGGCCGCGCCTTTATCTACGCCCTGGCCGCCGCCGGTGGCGCGGGAGTGAGCAACCTGCTGGAGCTGATCGAGAAGGAAATGCGCGTGGCCATGGTGCTGACCGGGGCCAAATCGATCAGCGAGATCAATGCCGATTCGCTGGTGCGTGAACTGGGCCGCTAAGCAGACCACTGCCCCGCTTTTGTAGGAGCCAGGGGACGCCTAGTCCTTGCTGGCGATGCCCTCGCGGCAAGATGATCGCCAGCAAGCAGGCTCCTACAGATAAACGATCAATCGCTGTATTCCGGAGCGCCTATGAGCCTGCCTGCCACTTTTCTCGCCGAAGTCCAGCGCCTGATCCCTGCAGAACGGCGTTTCGACGATCCGCTGTCGACCCTGGCCTTCGGCACCGATGCCAGCTTCTACCGGCTGGTTCCCAAGCTGGTGGTGCGCGTCGAGGCGGAGCTGGAAGTGGTCGACCTGCTTAAGCTGGCCAGCATGCACCGCGTACCCGTGACCTTCCGCGCCGCCGGCACCAGCCTGTCCGGCCAGGCCATCAGCGATTCGGTGCTGATCGTGCTGGGGGATAACTGGAACGGCCGGGAAATCCGTGACCAGGGCAGCCAGATCCGCCTGCAACCTGGCGTTATCGGCGCGGCAGCCAACGCCGTACTCGCGCCCTTTCAACGCAAGATCGGCCCCGATCCTGCGTCGATCAACGCCTGCAAGATCGGCGGCATCGTCGCCAACAACGCCAGCGGCATGTGCTGCGGCACTGCGCAGAACAGCTATCACACCCTGGCCGGCATGCGCCTGGTGCTGGCCGATGGCACGGTGCTGGACACTGAAGACCCGCTCAGCGTGACGCACTTTTTCGCCACCCACGCCGACTTGCTGGCGCAGCTGCGTGAGCTGGGCAAACAGACCCGCGCCAATAGCGCGCTGGCGGCGAAGATCCGCCACAAATACCGCCTGAAGAACACCACCGGCCTGTCACTCAACGCTCTGGTGGATTTCGACCAGCCGCTGGATATCCTCAGCCACCTTCTGGTCGGTTCCGAAGGCACCCTGGGCTTTATCAGCGCCGTGACCTACAACACCGTGCCCGACCACCCACACAAGGCCAGCGCTCTGCTGGTGTTCCCCGATGTCGAGAGCTGCTGCCGCGCGGTCACCCTGCTCAAGCAGCAGCCGGTGTCCGCCGTGGAGCTGCTGGATCGCCGCAGCCTGCGCTCGGTGCAGGACAAGTCCGGCATGCCGGACTGGGTCAAGGGCCTGTCCAATAGCGCCTGCGCCCTGCTGATCGAATCCCGCGCCGCCAGCCAGAGCCTGCTGCATGAGCAGCTGCAACTGATCATGGCCGCCATCGCCGACTTCCCCCTGGAAAAGCAGGTGGATTTCAGCGAAGACCCGACCGTCTACAACCTGCTGTGGAAGATCCGCAAGGACACCTTCCCCGCCGTCGGCGCGGTGCGCCAGACCGGCACCACGGTGATCATCGAAGACGTCACCTTCCCCATCGAACAACTGGCCGAGGGCGTCAACCGCCTGCTCGCCCTGTTCGACAAGCACGGCTACGACGAGGCGATCATTTTCGGCCATGCCCTGGAAGGCAACCTGCACTTTGTTTTCACCCAGGCCTTCGAAACGCCTGAACAGATCGCTCGCTACTCGGCCTTTATGGATGAGGTGGCGCAGCTGGTGGCCGTGGAGTTTGGCGGCTCGCTCAAGGCCGAGCACGGCACCGGGCGTAATATGGCCCCTTTCGTCGAGCTGGAATGGGGCCAAGACGCCTACCAGCTGATGTGGCAGATCAAGCGCCTGCTCGACCCCCAGGGCATCCTCAACCCGGACGTGATTCTTTCCGAAGACCGCGACATCCACCTGAAAAACCTCAAGCCGCTGCCGGCCGCCGACGAAATCGTCGACAAGTGCATCGAGTGCGGCTTCTGCGAACCGGTGTGCCCGTCCAAGGGACTGACACTCAGCCCACGCCAGCGCATCGTGATCTGGCGCGATATTCAGGCGAAAAAGCGCGCCGGCATCGACACCCGCGAGCTGGAAGCAGCCTATCAGTACCAGGGCATCGACACCTGCGCCGCCACCGGCCTGTGCGCCCAGCGCTGTCCAGTGGGCATCAACACCGGCGACCTGGTGCGCCAGCTGCGCAGCCGCGACGCCAACAGCCCGCGCAGCGCCGACTGGCTGGCGAACAACTTCCGCCGCGCCATGCAGGGTGCACGGGTGATGCTGCATGTGGCCAACGGCGCACGCATGATCATGGGCGCTCCATTGCTCAGCCGCACCTCGGCGGCGCTCAGCAAGGCCAGCCAGGGCCGCGTGCCACAGTGGACGCTGGCCATGCCGCAGCCGCTGCAACGCCTGCAACTGCCCAAGGGCAATGACGATGCACGACCACGGGTGGTCTACCTTGCGGCCTGTGTATCCCGCGCCATGGGCCCGGCAGCCGGCGACAGCGAGCAGATGCCACTGCTCGACAAGACCCGCGCCCTGCTGGAAAAAGGCGGCTTTCAGGTGGTGTTCCCGGATGACCTGGACAACCTCTGCTGCGGCCAGCCGTTTGCCTCAAAGGGCTACAGCGAACAGGCCGAACGCAAGAAGCAGGAGCTGATCGACGCGCTGCTCAAGGCCAGCCGTGGCGGCCTCGACCCCATCTACTGCGACACCAGCCCCTGCACCCTGCGGCTGATTCAGGATGGCCTGGACAGCCGGCTGAAACTGCATGACCCGGTGAAGTTTATCCGCGAGCAGTTGCTCGACCGCCTGCAGATCACCCCGCAGGACAAACCGGTGGCGGTGCATGTCACCTGCAGCACCCAGCACCTGGGCGAGGCGCAAGGCTTGATCGATATCGTCCGCCGCTGCACCAGCGAGGTGGTTATCCCCGAAGGCATCCACTGCTGCGGCTTCGCCGGCGACAAGGGCTTTACCACCCCCGAGCTGAACGGCCACGCGCTACGCAGCCTGAAATCCGCGGTGCAGTACTGCGAGGAAGGCATCAGCACCAGCCGCACCTGCGAAATCGGCCTTAGCCAGCATGGCGGTATCGATTATCACGGGCTGGTGTATCTGCTCGATCGAGTGAGCAGAGCCAGGGGGTGAGCACCCGACAGACCAACGGCCAGGTTGCGGGCCGAGAGCTTTCTATACTGAAAGCCTCAACCCGCCACCTGGAGATTCATCATGGGTCGTTTTGCCGCTTTTCTCGCAACTGCCTTGCTCAGCACCTCACTCTGGGCCATGCATTGCCCGGCCGATATGGCCAAGATCGATGAGCGACTGAAATCCAACCCGCCCGCCGATGCCGCGGTACTGGCCAAAGTGCAGCAGCTGCGTGCAGAGGGTGAAACCCTGCACAAGGCCGGCGACCACGGCCAGTCGGTCAAGGTACTGGGCGAAGCCCTGCAACTGCTCGAAGCCAGCGAATAGCTCCAGGGCGACCTGACTCGGGCCTGCGCGCCCTCTCCGGCGACAGGCCCAGCCTGGCCACTTACAGGCCGTGGGCCAGCAAGCTCAGGGCCAAACGGCGTACCTGAGCCAGGTCGATGGGCTTGGCCAAACAGGCTTGCGCGCCACGTCGACGCGCCTCGGCAAATATCCCTTCATCGGCGGCGGCACTGATCACCAGCACGGGTACGGCATGCAGGCGCGGGCTGCGCCGCATGGCATCCAGCACCAGCAGGCCATCGCCATCGGGCAGGTCCAGATCCAGCAACAGCAAGGTCGGCGTGCAAACCTCCAGCTCGGCCAGGGCACGCTGCACCGAACCCGCACCGCGCACTTCGGCGAATTCGCGCAACGCTTCCTGAACCACCTTCAGACAGGCAGGGTGATCCTCGACGCAGAGCACCTCGGCCAGTTGCCGCGGTGCCGGGGCAGCGACATCGTCACTGGAGGCGCTCTGCCCACCCGGTGCCGCCGCGCTGGGCAGGTCGATCCAGAACCGGCTGCCCTGCCCCGGCGCACTGCTGAAGCCCATCTCGCCACCCATCAGGCTGGCGAGCTCGCGGCACAGCACCAGGCCAATACCGGTGCCAGGAATATTCGAATTCTCTCGCCCCAGACGCTGGAAAGGCTGAAACAGGTTGGCCTGCTGCTCGGCACTCAGGCCTGCGCCGTTGTCCTCGACCCAGAGCCGTACGCAGTTCGAGCGCACCTCGTAACCCAGACTGACCAGGCCCTGGGGCCTGTTGTACTTGATCGCATTGGATAGCAGGTTGAGCAGCACCTGGCGCACGCGACGCGCATCGGCCTGCACATAGAGCCCTGCGTCGGCGTCGGCCAGGACCTGCAGCTGCAACTGGCGCTGCTGCGCCTCCGGCTGGACCAGCTCGGCACAACCGCGCAACAGCGCACAGACTTCCACGGGCTGCAGGTTGAGCTGCTGGCGACGGCTTTCAATGCTCGACAGATCGAGAATATCGTCGACCAGCGAGGTCAGGTGGCGGCTGGCATTGACGATCTCGCGGGCGTAATCGGCCTCCTGCTGGGCCTCCGGTTTGTCCTGCACCTCCATCTCGATCAACTGGCCGAAACCATAAATCGCATTGAGCGGAGTGCGCAGTTCATGGCTCATGCTGGACAGGAAACGACTCTTGGCCTGACTGGCGGCCTGGGCATCCAGGCTGGCGCGGCGCAGGTCATCCTGCACCTGCTTGAGCCGGGTGATATCGACGTGGGTACCGGCAACCCGCAGCGCATGGCCCTCGGCATCGCGCTCCAGCACCTTGCCGCGGCTGAGCAGCCAGGCGTACTCGCCGCGGGCATCGGCGTAGCGGTATTCGGCCTCGAAGTGATCCTCACCGCTTGTGGCGAACAGCTGACGCAGATGGCGAAGGCGCTCCAGATCGTTGGGGTGTACGCGCTGGTTGAACTCGCTGAAGCCCATGCGCTCGTGGGCCAGGCCGAAGCGCCGGAGAAAATGCTCGCTAAGCTTGATGGTCATGCTCGCGGCATCCACCTCCCAGAGACTTTCGGTGGTGCTTTCCAGTACCAGCTGGAGAATCCGCTGCGCTTCGCGGCGTTCGCTTTCGCTGGCCTGCAGCTGTTCGCCGGTGTGCTGCACGGCTTCGGCCATGCTGCTCAACTCGTTGATCTGGCTGGGCGGCGCGGCGGGATGGAAATTACCCAAACCCAATTGCCGCATCATGCCGACGATGCCATCGATCGGTTGCACCAGTTGCTCGCTCAAGCGCCGCGAACGCAGCCACATCAGGGCAAAGAACAGCAGGTAGAACAGCAGCAGGCCGACAATCAGCAGGTAACCGATATGCAGGTAGCGCTGCGCCAGGCGATTGGTCTCGCTGAAGATATTCTCCTCATCCACCACCAGCAGCAGACGCCAGCCGGTCTGTGGAATCTCGCTCCAGGCGATCAGCTGCTTGCGCCCGCCCAGCATGACCTCCTGCACCGAACCCTGACCCTTGCTTATCGCCTGCAGCAGGGGCTGCATTTCATCGCGTTTACCCAGGTTGAAATCCTCGGGCTTGAGCACTTCGCGGCGCACCGCCTCGGCATAGGAGTACTCGGTCAGCTCGCGCAGGCCGAAATCGGCCTCGCCCGCCTGCGGCAACGCCATGATGTTGTGATCATGGCTGACCAGCATGGCGTAGCCCTGCCAGGGCACATCCAGCTCGCCGATCTCGCCGAGCATCTGCCCGACCGTGATATCCAGCCCCACCACCCCTTCGAGAAAATCGCCGCGATACACCGGGGCCACTGCCGACATCATCCAGCCCAGGCCGGCCGGATCGAGATAGACATCGGTCCAGGCCACCTTGCGCTCGGGGTTGTGCTTGGCATCCGCCAGGTAATAGAAGTTGTAATCCGGTATCACCATGTCGTGGGGATACTGCTCGGGGGTCATAAAGAAGGGGTAGATGCGGTTGTAACTGTCCCAACTGTTGAAATAGCACGCCGCCACCAGCGGATTGACCGCCCGCAGCGAGCGCATCAGCGGATCGAGCTGCGACAGACGCAAGGCCTTGGCATGATCCTGCTCGGCCAGCGGCGTGCTATTGGCATAGAAAGAAGCCGCCCGGCCGTCATCACTGCGGCTGTAAAACACCCCGCTGTCGGTCACCGCATGGCGCGAGCGCTCAAGTGCATCGGGCTGATACGCATGGTTCTGCAAGGCATGCACCGCCACATCGCGGAAGATCTGCACCTGCGCCTCAACTGCCCGCAAACGGCTGTCAATCACCTGGCCTTCACGGGCCACCGCGGTGGCCAGATCCTCCAGCGCGCTCTGCTGCAGGTGGTCAATCTGCGCATCGCGAATCGCCGCATTGCTCAGCAGATACACGGCGATCAACACCGACTCGACCAGCACCAGCGGTATCAGAGCACTCTGCACAAAGGCGCGCCAGATCCACTGACGCAGGGGGTAACGCGATGTGCGCGGCATATGAGGGTCTCATCCAGAAGACGGGCAGACAGCCAAAGTGCTAATCATAGCTGGCCACAACGCCCAGCGTCGCTTGGCCATTGCCGGGTCGACGCTAGGGAACCTTTGGCGTACACTCGCGTCATACCTACAGATGTACAGGTTTTGGGGCCGATTAGGATTCGACGCCGGTAGTGAAACTCTAGGTGCATGCCGACTTGGTAACAGAAGTCGTAAATCCACTGTTGCAACTTTTATAGTTGCCAATGACGAAAACTACGAGGGCTACGCTCTCGCTGCGTAAGCGGCGCGACTAGCACCTTCTGGTAGCTTCGGCTCCAGCGATCACTAGGGGATGCCTGTAAACCTGAAGTGATTGTCATGCAGAACAGGATCGCCGCGTAGTACGTTGTGGACAAAGTGGCTAAAAATTACACAACTCGTCCAAAGCACCCTGCCCGTCGGGCGGCTGCGGATTAACTCAATAGACACGGCTAAGCATGTAGTACCGAAAGCGGAACACTGGCGGACGGGGGTTCAAATCCCCCCGGCTCCACCAAATAAGCCCTGAAACCCGTCTAAACCGCGGGTTTCAGGCACGATTTGATGGCTTTGGATTTCACACAGTCCTTCTGTGAATCCAAATAGGTATGCCATCATGTCCAAGCGTCAAAGCAAAACCGGTGTTCAGCACCTGGTCTATCAAGCCAAAACTGGTTTCCAGTTCTACTTCACATTCCCGAGCAATATCGGCTCCCACCCCAAACTGCCTGCACAGATCCGCTGGTCACTGGGCCACGATGAAGCTCTCGCTCGCGACCTTGCCAAGCACCTGAACGCACGCATTCAGGATTTGCTCCAGCCCTTCAAAAATCCGCTCAAAGAACTCATCCCGGAGCTCTTCCTGTCCAAGCTTGATCTCTTACAAGCTGAAATCAGGCGCTTTGTCGACAGCCAGCAGAAAATCTGGGCACTCCGTCCAACCCCAACCGCACTTGCCAATGCCGACCTGAGCGCCGGACATGAGCGCCTGCTGAAAGAGTGCCAAGAACACACCGTGCTTTATTGCAATGAGCCGGGTAGTGAAATCCACTTCGCTCTTTTCCCTAGCGAAGCCCTGCGTCACGCTCTCAAGTTCGGCTTCACACGCTTCGACTGGCCTCTCGGCACCAACGATCCAGTTGTCGCCAACGCTGCTGCCGCTTACATCTACAGCGCCATCACGGTGCTGGAAAACATCCCGATGGCAAAGAACGTTCACAACGCTGGGCACCCGCTTATCACGATGCTGTCGCTCTACGAGTATCTGTGCTTTGCGCGGCCCGACCAGGGCCGCAATCTTCTGCATATTCCGCCGGGGCTACCGCAGTCCGCACATAGCACGATGTTTCACCTGAGCCGGATTTCCGAGCAAGCCGATCACTTTGTGTTCTGTCACCACTTTCAGACCCTGCAAGAAGAAAGCGGGCTCTATACCATTTTGATTCCCTTGGGCGATCCGAGTCTGAAACGTGACCCAAATTACCCCGAGAAGATGCGCATCGAGCTGCTGACTAGCTCACCCATCCTTGCATCGATCCTGCTGCACTTCAGTCTGGGGCAGATCGACAAAATCCTGGTGAAAAGCTTTATCGAAGCCCCTTCAGCAGATGCTTTTGAGCGCGCCCTGCAAGAAATCCAGGAACTGATCCGACGGATGCTCGGCCCGATCCCGCCCGCCGAACCGATGTACACCCTGCCGGACATGAGCGCGTCCAACGACGCAATCACAGCACCGCAAGACGCCGGAACGCTAGCACTGCTGGGTGCACTGAGCAGCGTGCTGTCACCCGCTCAGAACGCAAAGCTACAAGCACTGTTTGAAGCACCGACAGCAAATGACGGCCTGATCCAGCCTCCAACAACGGGGGCACCAACCCTTCACTTCGGCACCCTCGCCAAGGAGTTCGAAGAACGCCAGGTACGCGAGGGCGCCTGGCAGAACCCGCGCACACGCATCACCATGCACTCAAGACTCGAAGGCTTAACCGAACTTATCGGCGGACATCGCCCACTCTCCACCCTCACCCGAGCGGACTTCAATGCGCTACGCGATCAGTTGCGCGGCTATCCGAAAAACCGTCATCGCCTGCGCGCCACTCGATATCAACCGTTGAGCCAGATTATTCAAGGCGGCAAGTACGAGCCCATCAACGCACGCACAGCGAAAAAATTCTTTGAACTGGCTCGGGCAATCATTAGCTACGCGCACGACCAAGGTTATTTGAAAGAGAACCTGGCAGCCGGATTGGCATTCAGCACGAAGGGCGCTCCCTCGCCGCGCAAGCGCACCTACAACCCCGGGCAAATTGAGCTACTGCTCAATGGGCCTGCCTATACGCTCAAAGCACCACCCCGCTGGCGCCTGGATGACTACCGCTTCTGGCTGCCACTGCTCGGGCTCTATACCGGCGCCCGCTTGAGCGAGCTTTGCCAGCTCCAGCTCGGCGATATTCGCGAAGAGCTGGGCGTATGGGTGATCAGCATCAGCAGCTCCGGGGCACGACAGTTGAAAACCGTCGATTCGGAGCGCCTCGTGCCTCTGCACAGAGTCATCTTGGAGGCTGGATTCTTAGCGTTTCATAAACAGCGCCTGGAGGCGAATAGCGGCGATCTGTCGGCCTCTCTTTTTGAAAATCTCCGCGTATATGGCGACCTTTCACCAGGGCACATTGCCAGCCGCTGGTACCGCGGCTCAGACAAAGATGACAAGGGCTACTTGGGACAGTGCGGGCTCGGCGATGATGAACTGACCTACCATGGGCTGCGGCATACGTTCATTCAGCAGTTCCGTCGACAAAAATTGGACATGCTGATTGGCAAAGCCTTGGTAGGCCACGCTGACCGAAGCACCACCGGCGGCTACGGCGATTGCTACCCGAGCTACGTGCTGAAAGAGGAGCTCGACAAGATCGAGTTTGAAGCCTCGACTGCACATATTCACTACAGCCACTACAAGGAGCTGCAGACTCAGCAGGGAGTCTTCCGCATCGGGCGCCCAGTTGGCGCAGGCACAACCAAAACCGCTAGCAGGCCCGCAAAACGTCATTGGCAATCCCGCATCACCCGATAGCGTGGTCGGTGCGGAGAGATCACTCTCTCCGCCCCAAAAAACTATTGACAAAATGTCAACGAAGGAGGAATATAAGATTAATTTGCCTGAATAACGTTTACTGTCTAAAAAACCAGTGGTATTGTGGTGCCTCAATTAACTAGAGAGGCATATATGAATGCACTGAACCAATCCAACATATCCGTCCCAATCACCCACGGCCTATCGCTGTCTTTCGCCGCTGGGCACGACCCGAAAATCTTGGAGCTGGCACTGCCGCACCTCACCAAGATTTCTGAGTCGATTTATCGTCACCACAACTCGCCGCTGCTGGCTGAGTTCATGGATAACGTGCTGAAGCGCTTCCTTCGAGAAAACCCTCGCAACGCAAAGTCGGCATACCAGCTCAGCGCCAGAATGGCCAAAATCAAGGCCGTACTTACTCAAGATGACCCCTTGCGCCGAGTAGCCAGCCTAAGCAATCGCGATATCCAAACGCTGAAGGATGAGCTCCCAAAGCTGCTCAGGCAGAACAACACATCGAGCAACCAGGGCGATACGCTCCAAGCTTACTACCGGCTGTTTAATCGCATGCTGGATCAAGCAACGAATGACCACTGGATCGACGAAGACCTCAAGATCAAAGGCTGCCGGACGACTAACTCGAAGATCACCAAGTCGTTCCTCGACTCAAACCTAGTAAGCCTCTTCAATAGCTGGCCTTATCAGGCATACGATTCGAGCACACCTGCAGCGCAAGTTCTCCAAGATGCGCAGAGCTATTGTTTTTGGCTGATGCCCCTTGGACTCTTCACTGGAGCCAGACTCAACGAGCTCTGCCAGCTACGCGCCCACGATGTGATCGAAGACGCCCATGGCGTGCCCCTGATCAGCATCAACGACCACGGCTTCAATAAGTCGCTGAAAAATGAGCAATCGAGACGCGAGATCCCAATTTGCTCGAAGCTGATCACAATGGGCTTTCTCGACTTCGTGACGGAGCGCCGCCAGGCCGAAGGCCCGGATGCTCTGCTTTTTTCAGAGCTGCGCTTTGACGAGAAACACCTCTACTCGCGCGCCGCGAGCCGTTTCTTCTGCGGCCCCGTAACAGGCGCCGGATTTATAGGACAGCATTGTCCCGTGGCATTGGATGGCGGCTTTAATTTTAAAAGCTTCCGCCGCACGTTTGCGGTCCGGCTTGAGAAATCGAATGTACCGGCAACCACCATTGCACATCTGCTGGGCCATTCTGACGGCAAGCTCGAAGTCACCCAAGAGCACTACCTAGAAAAGCCGCAGTCCGTGCTTTTGCTGGATACACTGGAACGCCACCTAAGCTACAACCTGCCCTTGGGCGACATAAACTGGAAGCATTTCAAGCATTTGATGAGCAGCCAGGCAGGACGCAGCAAACGTGGCCGGAGAGCGAGGAAGACGTTGCACTAGCCCCTTCTAAAAGAAGGGAACCATCATCAGCTGGAGATGATGCGATGAGGGATCAATAAGGGCCGCCGTCAGTGCGGCCTTTTTGCATCTTTAGAAAGCTTTCAGGCATCAGCGATATTGCTAACCTGTCGCAGAGCGCTGATGAGACCAGAATGCCGCCGGCACTGAGTGATCACATACGGCTACGACCCCAGCTTAGACCGACAACAGACCGCTACATGTACCGGCAAACCGGGACCCATTGTGTATCAGAGACACCTTGATACGACACACCTGGGCTGTCGCACGCTCACGCTGCGATACGCTCCCCTTGTCGCATGAACGGTCTGCGACACACCCAGCATATCGCACATGCGGTTTGCGACACCCATACGGTAAATCAAGCGATACCGGTACAGTGATCGCAGATTTGCGACACAACCTTCGTGTCGCACGGTCTGGCCTGCGATATTCAGGGTGTATCGCAGAACATCAATGCGACACTCTCGGTCTGTCGCACGCGCGCATTGCGACACTCCAACCATGTCGCACTCAGTTGCTGCGATACACCATGCGTGTCGCACACACGTTTTGTGACACCCGGATCGTGCCACTAGAGGCAGTTTGAGTGCCTCTAGTGGCACTGGAGGAAGCCAGAACTGACACCGTACTAGTCTCAAGTGGCGCGAAACGTGCCAAAACTGGCACTCCTTTTTTTGGTTATATTATCGCTGAAACCCTTGCAAACACTGACTTGGGTGATTTTTTCATAACCAAATCGCCAGCGCATGGCTAGCATTTTTGAATGCAGCTTTTTCTACATGGGCCATGAGCACTTTTTTGACGCCGAGCTCGTCACTTCAGCGCCATGGGCACTGGCTACTTTTTGAATTTGATCGCAAACGGCATGAGCAGCTAAAACGCCTTACCACCGGCAAGGCCGCCTTTTCAGCCTGGTTTGCCGGGCTGGCTTAGCTTTGACAACAAATACAAGGGTGGGGGCGTACTTGAAGCAGCCGTCCAGGCGATTCTTCAAGTACGCCCCCTTCCCCCCATACTTGAAGTCTTCAAGTATGGGGCAGTTGGGCGTTTTGGGCGTTTGTGAGGTCAGCGAAACGAATGTGAAGCGAAACCGAGCAAAAAGCACAAAATGACTAACTGCCTTCGCGAAGCGGCTGCCTTTGTTGTCAAAAAGCAGCTTTTCATTCGCCGTAGGGGGATGGATGGCTGGTAATTCGATGCTCTGCATGGCTTATTTTAGGGTGGCACTCCTTAAGACACGGAATAACCCAAAACACATGCAACTATCCTCTCCTCCCAAGTCTGACGCGTTGCTATGCCCGCTACACGATCAAGCAACTGCTGCACAGGGATAGGATCAGCCAGCAGGCTTTTCTGAATATCCCGCAGCCGAGTGATCGCTGCCTTGCGGCCACCTTGATCCAAATAACGTGACCATGCCGGTCTAACCAGATCGAGCCAGGCATCAGCCAACTGCCCCCAGTCTGGACAGTCAATGCGGCCACTTGGGTCCAAGATATCCATCAGCAACTTGATCTGATCGGCCTGTTCGGAAGTCTGAACCCAACCAGGTCCTTCAACCCAACCCGGTAAAACAGCACCCATCTGCTCAAGCGCCCGCTGCTTCTTGCGCGGCAGCAGCAACCGTTCCATCTTGCTCAACCTTGCCAATAAACGATCAAGCTCCCGGCCTGCAGAATGGCTTGGCTTTAGGTCCTGCACTTCCTCCGTCAGCCGTTCTCTGAGGGCTGCAACAACATCTCGAAGATTGATCACGGGTTCATCGTGATCGTCTGAGAGGAACACCCACCTCGGAGCCTGATTAGCTTCACCTGCCAAACAAACGAATAACCAGGGACGTTCCGCCCGCACCAGGCTCACACGCGAGAGAACTGCAGTTGGGTCGACTTTCGCCTGTTGGTAGTCATCAAGACTGACAAGCGCCGCATGCCCCTCAACAAGTCCTCGAACGGGTGAAAAGGCATCTTCAATGCCGTCCCAGGGCTCGGCAGAGCGGGCCTGCATTTCGGATTGGAAATCCTCAGGTCTCACAACTCGGCTGACCGCCTCCTCGCGCAACATCTCTTGTGGCAGTTGCAAGTTACCGCCTAACAGCGACTCCACCTCTTCAATGCGGGCAACAAACTTCTCGTCAGCTTTTAGCGCAAATGCAGGAGCATCCAAAGGCCACCAACACTCGATGGTGTCGTGAGGGCTGTCCATACGGTCGATCCGGCCTACCCGCTGCTCGGCGTAACGAACCACGCTGGGCATGTCCAGATGCACCATGCTTGAGGCCCGCTGCAAGTTTACGCCCTCGGACATAGCATCGCTGCACAACGCAATAACACGACCTCCACCTTTCAACGGGTCCAAGCGCTTTTGCAGCTGCTCGTTCTGGGTTTTGTTGCCCCCAACCCCAAGCAGCAAATCAATTTTGTGCGCTTTAGCATCGGCGGTGATCAAGTGCTGTAGATAGCGCAATGTCAGCGGGAAATGGTCGAAGGCGATCACTTGATCGTGACGCCCAGCCAACTCCAGCAATAGGCTGCATTTACGCAGTTCGCGGGTATTAGTGATTCGCTCAAGTAGGCGCAAGATCAGTCGGTAAATACCGATTTCAGCCTCACATGCCTCTTGGTGAGCCTTAGGATCTTTAAGCCATTCAGGCAGATCGATACCCAACTGATTTTCAGGCACACGCCCTTTCAGACTATCAATGCGCTGCAGCATATTGCCGCTGTCCTGATCAGCCTTGCTGCTGCCCAACCCTTCCAGCCCCATGCGCTCAAGCGCTTCGGTCTCACCAAGAATGTGCCGGAAAAGCGCCAAGCGAGATGATCGTAAACTCGACATGACATGGTGACGCGCCAAGGAGCCGGCAGAATGCAAACGCATCCTCAGGTAGGTCTCAGGCGAATAACCTTGACTGATAAGGCTGACAGGCAGGTACAAGGCTTTTTCAAAGTGCCCAACACCTTTTAGGTTTCTGGCCAGCACTGATATCTGCTCAGCTAGGCGGATATCCTCAGCGGGCTCATGCAACGAGTAGCTGCAGGCAGCATGAACCGGGTAACGGCACACGCGTCCGGCTGGCGTTCGGTAGGCATCGGGCTCCTGATCAACCATGACATTGAGCTGCGCCTTGGTTCGACGCACCGTAAAGCTTGCGACCGCTAGCTGCAGCTTTCGCAACTCTTCGGGATGAGCATCACGCACATTGCCCTTGGCTCGATTTAAGCGCTCAAAAATAGCCAGCACGGCATCATCGAAGTTATCCGCTCCCAAAATATCAACCAAGCGCAGGAGGTCAGACGCCGAGCGATTGATTGGCGTTGCAGTGAACAGCACTGTTTGGTCAGCAAGGTTATGCAGCAGTTGCCGGGTACGGTTCGAATTCTGATTGAGGAAGTTGTGCGCCTCATCGACCGCCAGGGTCTGTGCCCGGGCAAGCAACTTGCCAACCATCGAATCCTCATCGGGTTTGAGGCGGCTCAATGATCCGTGGGAAATGACCTCTAGTGATAACTGGCAATGGGTACGTTCACGGTCCCAATTAGGCGTAACCAAGGGCGGGCAGACCATGGTCATCAATCCTTTATGCCCGCGCGACATCGACCAAATCCGGTCATACATGGCCCGCAGCAGGTGCACGCCCATTCGCGTTTTACCTGAGCCTGTCGCGTCAGCTACCAGCACACCGCCGGCTGTTTCCAACAGATAAAGCGCTTGGCCGATTCCCTTGCGCTGAGAAGGCCAAAGACGCACACCCTCATGACTACTCAGTGACTGCAGGTAACGATCTGCCCACTCGCCTTCAAGCAGTTCAACACAGGCACGAGCCAGTGCCTCTCGCCAACTCACGAAACGCAGCAGTTTTTCCAACAACTCAATCAAATTCTGATTGGCGTCTACCCCCTGAGCCCAGAAGCTTTCAGCCAGTTGCCATACCTCACGAAAGCGTCGCCCTTCTTGCGACTCGGTAAAGCGAACATTCGCCTCGTGCTGGTAGTGCAACCCTGGCTCAGTGAAATTACTGGATCCGAGTGTCACCGCAGAGTGAGAGCAATAGAGCTTGGCGTGCACACGCGGCCCAGGCCCTGGAAATCGCACTCGCACATGGCCCTGGCGAATCAGCTCAATGCAATGAATCAGCTGCCCGCTCAAGCGAAGCGATATACCTCGCTGAATCCAGTAGCGCTTCACCTCGTGGTCAAAGTCATGGCGGACCAGAGAAAACTCCTGACGCCGACTGGGAGACGGCTCCGAGCCCAGCATCAACCGCAACGTCCCTGACTTATCGCCGCGCTGACTGATCAGCACCAGCAACTGATCCAGTGCGCTATAACCGGTGATAACCAACGCCTCTGACCGCTCACACAGATCAGCCAATAGCGTGTCGTAGACTTTACGGCCACGCGCATTAAGCGGCATGCGAGAAGCAGCAGGCAGATCACCGATGGCCTGGGGGGCTTGATCAAACAGCGATCCCTGCATGCTCTCCATCCCTACATCCACGCCTCACAGAGCGTCTCAGCCTGCGCCAGCACCAGCTGGGCAGCCTCCTCCTGCTGATCCGGCGGATATTTGTATTTGCGCAGAATGCGCTTAACCATCAGCCGCAGTTTGGCACGGACGCTGTCGCGGCTGCTCCAGTCCACGCTGACATTCTGCCGTAGACTGTCGGTCAACTCGTGGGCAATTTTGGCCAGAGTTTCGTCGCCCAGCTCACGCACCGACGCTTCGTTATTGGCCAGTGCATCGTAGAAGGCCAGTTCGTCATCATTTAGGCCCAACTCATCGCCGCGCTTGCTGGCGGCGGCGAATTTCTTCGCCATCTCGATCAGTTCTTCGATGACCTGAGCCGTTTCGATGGATCGGTTCTGGTAGCGCTTGATCACGCTGTCGAGCAACTCGGAGAACTTTTTCTCCTGAGCCAAGTTGCTAGCGAACTTGCTCTTGATCTCACCTTCCAGCAGTCGTTCCAGCAGCTCTACCGCTAGGTTCTTCTCAGGCAGGTTGCGCACTTCGGCGAGGAAGTCGTCATCCAGTAGGCCGATATTGGGCTTATCCAAACCCACCGCAGCAAACACATCCACCACTTCGCCCGAGACCACGGCATTGCCGATGATCTGGCGGATGGCAAGCTCGCGCTCTTCATTGGTTTTCTTCTGCGCGCTGACTTCGCGCTTAATCAGCATCACCTTGATTGCCTGGAAGAAGGCCACTTCCTCGCGGACTGCCTTGGCTTCATCCAAGGTGCAGCACAGGGTGAACGCCTTACTCATAGCCAGGGCATTATCAGCAAAGCGCTTTTTACCGTCTTTTTCGCCTAAAACGTGGTTGGCCGCTCCCGCCAGCAGCTTGTGCCCGCCGCGCAGGTAATCGCTGTAATCAAAGCCATGCAGCAGGCTGCGCAGCACATCGAGCTTTTCCTCCAGCACGGAGTAAGCCTCATGGGCATCCACAGTGGGCCGCCCACGGCCCTTGCTAGCGGTGTACTCCTTGAGTGCCGCCTTAAGCTCGTTGGCGATGCCGATGTAATCGACCACCAAGCCGCCCTGTTTGTCCTTGAACACCCGGTTTACCCGGGCGATGGCCTGCATCAGATTGTGGCCCTTCATGGGTTTGTCGACATACAGGGTATGCACGCAGGGCGCATCGAAGCCGGTCAGCCACATATCACGCACGATCACTAACTGCAGCGGATCTTTTGGGTCTTTAAAACGCTTCTCAAGGTTTTTCTTAACCTGGCTGGGATAGATGTGCGGGCGCAGCAAAGCCTTGTCCGAAGCGCTGCCGGTCATGACAATCTTCACTGCACCTTTCTTAGGGTCTTCGTCATGCCATTCGGGGCGCAGCGCGATGATCTCGTTGTACAGGTGCACACAGATCTCGCGGCTCATGGCCACCACCATGGCCTTGCCGCTTTGCGCCTGGTTACGCTCCTCGAAGTGCGCAACTAAATCCGCCGCCACACTCTTGATACGAGGCTCAGCACCTACCACTTTCTCCAGCGCCGCCCAGCGAGATTTCAGGCGCCACTGCTGATCGTCTTCCTCATCCTCGGCAAGCTCATCGACCTCTTCGTCGATATGCGCCAACTCCGCATCCTTCAGCGACAACTTGGCTAAGCGCGACTCGTAGTAGATGGCCACAGTCGCGCCATCTTCCTTGGCCTGTTGCATGTCGTAGACGTGGATGTAGTCACCGAACACCGCACGGGTATCGCGGTCTTCGCTGGATACCGGCGTCCCGGTAAACGCCACAAAGGTGGCGTTGGGCAAGGCATCGCGCAGGTGCTGGGCATAACCGACCTGGTAGCGCGCACCGGCCTCAGCGGCCTGCAGGCCAGGCGCTTTAAGCGATGCACTAAAACCGTACTGTGTGCGGTGGGCCTCATCGGCGACCACTACGATGTTTGAGCGATCCGAGAGCACCGGGAAGGTGTCTTCATCCTCGCCCGGCATAAACTTCTGGATGGTGGCGAAGACGATGCCGCCGCTGGGGCGGTTGGACAGTTTCTCGCGCAAGTCGCCGCGCGTGGTCACCTGCACCGGCTGCTCACGCAGCAAATCCTGGGAGAGCGAGAACACGCCAAACAACTGCCCATCCAGATCATTACGGTCGGTAATCACCACAATGGTCGGGTTCTCCATCGCAGCTTCCTGCATCACACGTGCGGCGAAACAGGTCATGGTGATGCTCTTACCCGAACCCTGTGTGTGCCATACCACCCCGCCCTTGTGGGTGCCGCCTGGTCGCGAAGCGCTAACCACCTGCTGGATGGCTGCACGCACGGCATGAAACTGGTGATAGCCAGCGATCTTTTTGACCAACCGACCATCATCCTCAAACAGTACGAAGTAACGCAGGTAATCCAGCAACATGACGGGCTGCAACACGCCACGCACCAGCGTCTCCAGCTCATTGAACTCACCCAGCGGATCAACCGTAACGCCATCAATGGTGCGCCAGCGGGCGAAACGCTCAATGTCTGCCGACAGCGAGCCCATGCGCGCCTCACTGCCATCGGCAATGACCAGAATCTCGTTGTACTGAAAGACGTCCGGAATCTGCTCTTTGTAGGTCTGGATCTGATCGAACGCCTTCACCAAATCGGCATTCACATCCGCCGGGTTCTTCAGTTCCAGCAGCACCAGCGGCAGGCCGTTGATAAACAAAATGATGTCCGGCCTACGCGTGTGCTTTGGCCCCTGGATGCTGAACTGATTGATCGCCAGCCATTCATTGCCGCGCACATCCGCCCAGTCGATCAAGCGCACAAAGTCGCCACGGGTTTCGCCGTCTTTCTGGTACTGCACCGGCACACCGCTGATCAAAAGGCGATGGAACAAGCGGTTGGCCGAGAGCTGAATCGGCACACCCAAATCCACAATCTGCTTGAGTGCATCCTCACGTGCAGCCAAAGGCACAGACGGGTTTAAACGCGCAATGGCACGACGCAAACGCTCAACCAGCAGCACCTGCCGATAGTTCTCGCGCTCAGGGCTATCACCGTCATGGGCGATAGTCGGCCCATAGAGGTGGGTATAACCAACCTCTGCCAGCCAGCCGAGGGTTTCTTGCTCCAGTTGATCTTCAGTCATGTTCGTCCTTACTGAACCTTACCTGACAGCCTAAAGGGCCTGTTACTAGCTGCTTTGTCAGTTACTTGATCGCTATACAGTCGCCGCAATGGAGAACTCATTTGCAAGCAGCATCAGCCACTGCAGTGACAAGTCCGGCCACCTCTTTTAACCGCCCTTCAGCAGTGAGGCTGCTGATTCGTTCTTCCAACTGACCTGATACCTTTGCTGTAGCACGCCCAAAACCGAGAAGACTTAATGCTCCCGAAATGGCATCTTCGCGGCTCATTGAAAAACCGAGCATGACCGTTTGCATAAGCGCTTGATCTAACTCTTCTGGGGCAATCCACTCAAATTTTCGCTCAGCCGACTCCAAATGAGCACGGTTGCGAATAGGGATCGGTCGGTTGTCAGCGCCATACAAGAAACCGCCACGCTCGTTAAACAGCTTGTGCCGCACACCAAGTCGCACAGCTTCCTCTACAGCGTTAGTAATCCTTGAACCTGCCCGCGTCACACCAAAAGCTTCCATCAATCTGCGCGTGACTTCGCTGAGATGCACCGGAGCCTCCGCCTCAACCACGGATCTGACCATTTGCATCAGGTGCTCTGGTTTCTCTTGATGCAGCTCAGTCAACGGTGCAACTAGAGGCAAGCGGGCCTTGAAGTATGGTTTGCTCAAACTAGGCATTGGCTCGATAGCAGACGTGCCTCGAACAATCTCATGCTTAGGTTCTGGAGTTACTTCAGGGAGGGCATAACGCCCTTCTGCAATCTTGGCCCTCGCCGCCTCAATAGCTGCCACGGCCCGGGTGATTTCCTGCTGCGGATTACGGAACCAATCGGTGCTCCAGATACGGTGGAAATTCCAGCCCAACCCCTCTAAAACACCCTGGCGAAGACGATCACGATCACGCGCAGATCGTGAGCTATGGTAGGCAGCGCCATCACACTCAATGGCCAGTACAAAACGCCCCGGATACTCAGGGTCTTTAACTGCAATGTCGATAAAATACCCTGCAGTACCTACCTGGGGCTCAACCTCATAGTTACGCTCACGCAGCGCCTCAATCACCTCCAATTCAAATGGCGAATCAGCAGCCTTACCAGTTTCCCGAGCGACTTCAAGCTCACCCGTCTCGGCATATTTGAGGAAGTTTTTCAGTGCCCGAACGCCAAGACTGGCTCCCGCATCGAGCTCAAGCTCGTCAGCCCTGAAGTTACAAAACACACGCATCGCCAATTTGGCACGAGTGATCAAAACATTGAGTCGGCGATGCCCACCCTCGCGGTTCAACGGGCCAAACTCCTTGGCTATCCGCCCGGACTCATTACGCCCATAACCGATACTGATAAAGATCTTGTCTCGTTCATCACCCTGGATGTTCTCCAAGTTCTTTACGAAGAACGGCTCACTGCCCTGCGACGTGAAAAACGCCTCAGCTTCAGGCATCTGCCGCCGCAGCAATTCGATCTCAACCTGAATCAGATCACGCTGCGCCACACTGAATGCCGCGACCCCCAGCGATAGCTCTGGCGTGCGAATAGCGTGCTGCATGACAGCCTGTGCAACGGCCTTGGCCTCCCCTTTGTTGGTACGGGTGCGCCCCCGGTCATACAGAGCATCAGGCAGATAATCGAAGCTCACGCCACTGGCATGCGGATGTTGGCCCGCCGAAGGGAAGACCACCAGTTTGCTGTCGTAGAACTCGACGTTGGAGACTGCAATCAAAGATTCATGGCGGCTCCGGTAGTGCCAACGAAGATAGCGTTCTTGGCTACCAGCCGCCTTAAACATGCTCAGAATGCTTTCGATGTCGGCGGTCGCAGCATCTTCGTCATCAAGTTCCACATCGCGGCTGAAGAAATCAGTAGGGGGCATCTGCCGAGTATCACCGACCACAACCACCTGTTTACCGCGCATGATTGCGCCGAAAGCATCAACCGCTTTCACCTGAGAGGCTTCGTCGAATACCACAACATCGAATTCAACCTTTCCTGGGGGAAGAAAATTCGCAATCGACATGGGGCTCATCATAAAGACCGGCTTGATCTGTTGAATCGCCCTGCCAGCCTTCTCAATCAGTTGTCTGATCGGGATATGCCGGCGTTTTTTGTTCAGCTCAGCCCGCAGAACAGCCATTTCTCCTGGCTGATTAATATTGGGCATGCCCTCCCACACCTGCTTGGCCAAATGCGTTTGCGCGTGATTCAGCGAGGCCAAATCAAGTGATTTGAACCGTGCAATCTGGTGCTCATGTTTAATCCGGTCGAACTGCTGCAACGCTGGTTTCTCGGCGTAAACCCTCTGTACCAGGCCGGAATACCAAGAGAAATCCAAAATTGCAGTCAACTGATTAGGCTCATCACTGCTGATAGCAATCTCAAGCAAGTCGTCCAACTTGACCTTGCGAAGCTGTTCCGACAACACATTGAATCGTGCCATTTGATAGAGCGCAGCCAAATTCCCCTGCCACTGCTGCAATCGTTCACCCAGTGCAGCCAACCCAAGCGTTCTGACATCAGCCTTGGCGTTTTCGCCCTGCATGCCAGTTACTTCAAGCGCGTTACGTAAAGCCTTATCCAAACCGAGAACATGCTGCTCGATCCCTGCTACGGCATCCCCCAAACCGCTCGCATCGGCATGCCCTGATAAAAAGGCAATAATTCCCTGCGGAATTTGCCCGTTGCCTAGGTCGTCATGAAGCTTGATGACCCAAGCACTCAACCGTTCTAGTACTGCCCAATCTGTCTTTTGTCGCTGCCATTGGGCACCGAAAAGTGCGCTACCCAATGCTTCATGCTGGTCATAAACCTTCTTGTTCTGCTGATAGGTCAATACCGAATCAACCAGCTCCAACATGCTTGCATTGGTCTTCGGTAATGCTTCACGGGCAAGCCCTTGAAGCTTCGCACGAGCTGCCCGGAAGCGGCCCGAGAAGATCTTCCACCACTTGTCGCCATAAGCCAGCAGGCTCTGTCGAACCTCTAAAAGATCCTGCTCCCAAGCAGCATCGATCAACTGGTTGTCATGCTTGGTGCGGCAAGCTGTCATACGCTCACCAGCGTCCAGCAGTTCACGAATGACATCACGCCTTGACTGCCATTCCCCCGTAGACAGCTGTACCCCTTCCAGTCGCGGCGCTTCAGCAGCACGCCGGGCAGCACGGCATACCACATCCACATCCGCCAATGTGGCCGGTTGAGTCAGCATTAATCGGTCCGAAAGTGCTGCAGCAGCCGACTGCAACGCAGAGAGGTGTGAAGCAGCCAACTGCAATGCATCATTGGCGCTGCTCTGTTCGATAGGCGAAAAGAACGTCCGCTCACTGCCCCAGAAGACACTGCGATCAGGACGTCCCATTTCCTCTAGATGCAGCACCAGCTCATCAACTAACTCGCGCCGCTTTTGCTGCTCGGCATAGCTCCAGGCAGCCATGGGCGCAAAAGGAATGACCTGTAACCCGACATAAACACGTTTCAGTTTCAGGTAACGACCGAGCACCTCAACAAAAGGCAGCCCACTTGCCCCAGCACTTGAACTCACAGCCTCACAGTAGTGGTTAAGGCCATCTTGCAGCTCTTTCAAACTGGCAAGATCATCCTCGCCCACTTTAGTCAGCGGTCTGCCCTGCTCCAGCGTCCGGCCTAGCTCTTTGAGCACCGACTGCTTGGTGGATTTATGACTATGCAGCTCAAGTACAGCATCACCCAGGTGGCATTCATCCAAGCGCCGCTTCACCACCTCCAGCGCTGCCATTTTCTCGGCAACAAAGAGCACCGTTTTCTTCTGGCCGATTAGCTCAGCGATGATATTGGTGATTGTCTGCGACTTGCCCGTACCCGGTGGCCCTTGAATCACCAGGTTGGAACCCTCGCGCACCTCAAGAATGGCTTCTGTCTGGCTGCTGTCAGCATCCTTCACAAAGCGCACATCACCTGGATTGATCACCGAGTCAATGTGCACATCCTCTGCATAGGCTGCTCGCAAATCGCCAAAACCCGAACCAAGCAGACGTTTCATCACGCCATTGGCATCAGGTTGCTTCTCTTCCGGCCAACTCTTCGGATCAAGATCTTTGAACATCAGGAATTTGCCGAAGGAAAAGAAGCCCAGCGCAATCTCATTGCTGGCGACCTTCCACCGCTTCTGCTTGGTGATTACATCTGCCACATCGTTGTAGAAGCGCCCCAGGCTGCTCTCATCAGTCGCAAAGTTGTCCTCGTCAAAGGCACAGGAGGCCAGATCCAAACCAAAATCAGTTTTTAACTTGGCAACCAGCGACAAGTTCGCCATCAACTCGTCACCGGAGTACTTCAACTTGAAGGCATCTTTGGCGCTGCTGCGTTCAAGGTTCACCGGCAGTAATAGCAAAGGTGCCTTGCGCAAGTTGTCGGAGCTATCTGCTTCGTACCAATGCAAGAAGCCAAGCGCAAGGTACAAGGTGTTGACGCCCTGTTCCTCAATAAACCCTTTAGCCTCGGTGTGTATTTTCAACAGCTGAAGAAACAAACGCTCGTCATCAATGGCTGTCTGCAAACGAGTATCTACGTGACGGCGCGCCTTGCCCGCCACCTCTTCATCATCCTCTTCAGCGACACTGGACCAGTCCAGGCTATCCAGTTCGTGCAGCAATTCCGCGTCATTAGCAGTTTCACCCTCACTCTCTTCCGGCCTGGCTGCTTTTGCCAGCTCGGCCAGCTTCTTGGCCGCCATAGGTGCGAAGGTCATGGCCTTTTCTTGGCGGTAGAGGATATTGAAAACCTCCTCCGACAGCTCATCGACCACCATCAAGGTCTTAGCTGTCTTGCGGAAGTTGAGCATGTTGTTACGAAGGCCAATGTCCAGCAGCTCTTTGCGGCTGCTCTGAAGCTTCTGACTGATCACTGCACTCATCGACGTCTCTTCAATCGCATTTGGTGTGAAGGATAAATGTGCCTAGTCAACTTGGGCTGCAGAACCCAGTGTCAAAGGTAATGCGGCTTTTTCAGACCCAATTAATCGGTCTTCATCTAAATCAAAGGGCAATGCCCACAAAAGCATGCCGTCGCCATAATCGAATACGGGCAGCGCATCAGTTAAGCCAGACCAATAGGGATAAATCAGTGCCAGCTTCGGTACACCTGTGCCGTTGCGATACTTATGCCCATAAGCAAATAACTGATAGAAGTCGCTCTGGCTAAGGTCATAGTTCTTCCCAGGTTTAGCGGCATTCACCCGCTTCCACTTGGTATCCAGAATCCAGCGCTGTTTTGAATAATCGATCAGCAAGTCCGGTTTCAGGCAAAACATCCGGTCCTTGTCATGCTCACAGAGATATTCGCGACTGGCCTGGCTCGTTAGCACTGCCGTGGGCTGCAACTGCTTGCGCAACCAGCCTTCTACATAGCACTCAAATAACTTTTCCATCGGAAACAGCAGGCTCATGCCCCGCCACTCGCCACTCACGGCTATTGGCATCTGCTGGTTGAGGATCAACTCACACCAGGGCTTTATCGATTGATAGTGCGCCATCAGCCGGTCGCGGCTCCAGGCACGAAAATCCTGACTCACCTGACGGCTGGCCGGCACCTCGGAAAGCATGGCGCGCAGCTCGTTGGCCAAGCGCCAGTTGGCGGCGTCCTTGGTGCTTTTAGCCACCTGTTCCAGTGCCAGCTTAAGCAAGCGATTCTCAGCGCGATCCGGCAAGAACATATCGTGGCGGATCTGAAAGTGATGCTGACGCCCCGGTGGCTGGCGCATCTGCGCCACCACATTAAGCTGGCCACGCAGAAAACGCTGCTCCTCCTCGACGCGCTGATAGTCGAAGCGAACGCCGCGCTTGACCAGCAGATCCAGCTCGGCCAAAAACTGGCTCATAACCCACTCACTGAGTGACTTATCGAACAGTTCCAGGCTGGCCACCGAAGCCTCACGGGGCTTGAGCTGCAGGGCATGTTGGATCAACTTGCGCAGCAACCGGCGGCCCTTGACCAGACAATCACCATGCTCATGATGTTTGGGCAGAATCTCCAGCCGGGTGCCACAAGGCGTTTCCACCACGCCCACATAGGAATCCCACTTCAACGCACGCTGCCCATCCACCTGCAAAAGCGGAGCGCCACTGCGATTGAAAATACCGCTCAGTTCGCACAGCGACTCGAAAGCGCGGGGGGAGACGCGAGCAAGGTCCAACGACGGCTCCACATCATCGGTGGTTAGCCTGGCGTACTCACGAATGGTGATGAGTTGCTCGCTCACTCAGCGCGGCCCAGGATGTTGAGGTAACTATCAGCCAAACCAAAGGCCTTGTCGTTGAGCTCCCAGCGCTGATCACTCAGCTTGCCAGCAACATCATTGCCGAACAGAGCCTCCAGCCCCCGACCGTTGTCCGGCTTGCGCACAAAAGGCTCGCTGCCATTAGCTTTAGCGTGCTGATCATTCAGCACCCAGCTGATGCGCTCCCAATCCTCAAAGAAGTATTCCTGCAACAACGGTAAAACTTGGTTTCGGAAAATCACCTCTAGCTGCTGCAATGCGTCTCCACTCTTCAGCGACATGAAGTAGGCATGGCCGAGGCAATGATCACGATCAAGCAGCACCTCGATGCGCTGATTCATCACGACCAACAGCCGACCAATGTTAATGCCTTCAATCACCACGCTATTGAGCAGAGCGGGATTGGGCATCATTTCCTTGAAAACAAAACGCCGCCGCAGAGCGATATCCAACCCCGCCAGTGAGCGATCCGCCGTGTTCATGGTGCCGATCAGGTAAACATTGCTCGGCACCGTGAAACGCTCCTTCTTGTAAGGCAAGGTGACAGACAACTCCTCATCAGCCCCTTCCCGCTTGGAGGTTTCGATCAAGGTGATCAGCTCACCAAAGATGCGCGAAACATTGCCCCGATTGATCTCATCGATCACCAGCACATAAGGCAATCTGTTGGCGCTCGACTGTCCAGGCTCAGCGCTATCCAGCTTGCCGCGCAAATGCTCAGCAATGCCTCGCACATAGCTTTCGCAATAGACAGATGCAGGCCTCTCACCGCGCATGAATAACCGAACCTGCTCGATATTTGCCGGCAACTCCAGTCCACTCTCCGAAGCCTTGGGCTGACAGGTGAACGTCCCATTGCCCGGCCTGTAGCGAACATCAAAAGACTTGCCACGCACCGTGGTCAACGTGACAGGCGCTTCGGTAACCTCTTCCATAAACGCATTGAGCACATCATCTTCAGTCTTAGCACCCTGTGGGTAACGGGCGTCGTCGCACAACAGTTTGAAAACACCCGGCTCAACCTTGTAATTCAGCTTTCCGTCCTCTGTAACGGCCCTCAAGCCTTCAACAAAGTCCTCGTAGCTAAAGCTTTGGTGGAACGTGACGAAGCGCACTCGCCTGTCCGTTACCAATTGATCGAACGCGCTCTTCCACGCAGTGCGATCAGGCGAAGCCAAGACCTCAGGTGCCGCAATCCTCAGGGTTTCTTCCACCACGGAATATGTCTTACCCGTGCCCGGTGGGCCGAAAAGAATCTGGTTCAGCGGAATGTCGTTGATAGCCACCCTGGCATCTCCTTCTTGAGAGTCTTCAAGTGCTGCACCTTTTGCCCCCTGTAGCGCCTCGAACAATTGCCACATGGCGATGTTGTTGGGCAGCACGGCAGCCATGTCCAGCCCGGCCAAATTCATGCACGCCATGATTTGCTCATTCAGCGCACACCAGTCCTGCTTCTCAGTGGCCACATCCAGCTGAAAATGCTCACGCAAGCCCTGCAACAGTCGCTGGCAGTCCTCTGGTTTGAGCAGTGTGGTGAAGCGCTCCGGAGCAAAAGCGGCAAACACGCGGTTCACCATGGCCGGTCGGTTGGCGCTGAACTGCTTGCTCTCGACCGCCAGACGCCAATCCTTCATCACCTGGGCGTGAGTCTGCGCCGTAGGCGCATCCATGATGCGCTGGGTGATTTCCCGAATGGCGGCTTGCTGTTCATTGAGTTCATCCCGAGAGAACAACCCAAGCTTCAGGCTGGAAACCCCGTTTTCGCGTTCAAGCCATAAACGAACCAGGGCTGTTTGATCCAGAGGCGTCTCACCAGCGCGCAAGGCCTTGGCAAGCACGGTGACCTCTTGGTAAATCTTCAACCAGCCTGGGCAAGACTCCTTACGATCCGCAGAACTCCATGCCACATATTGCTTCAGGCTGTGCTGCCCTTCTCCCGCGTGCCAGAGCAACTCCAGTCGGGCCGCGATAGCCGGGGCAATCTCGACGCCTGAACTCTGCGGATTCCAACGCTGAGCAGGCATCGCCTTGTTGAGCAGCAACAGGGGCAACAAGCCGCGAGCACAGTCGGACCGATGCTCATCGATACGAAAGCGGATGTAGTTGCGGGTTTTGCTCGCGTCCTTCCAGTCGGGCCCGTCATGCGCGCCCTCAGTCACCAGCCCTCGGGCAACAATGCCGCGTGGCTCCTGCCCCAACCGCACCAGATAAACCACATCGCCCGGTTGCGGCTGCTTCGAATGGCAACTCCAGTCAATCTCCTGCCCCAATTCAACGCCAGCGTCGCCACCCAGCTTGAAATGATCCGGGTTCCACGTCAGTAGGTAACTCGGTACGCCCGGCTGAGCATCCTGTTCAGACTCGGGTTTAACTGGTCGCAACCCCAACTCATCGCTGTACAGCCCGCGCATAAATCCATACGGGCTAAGCCCCGGCACCGACTGACAGGCGAGCTGGTAGTACTCACGCAATTTCAGCATGCGCGCCACCGGCAATTTGGCCGACGGGATAAGCGCTGGCGGATAACCCAGCTTCTCCAGGTAATGACCCATATGATCACTAGAAGAGATCGGCAATGTCTGAGCCGGGTGATAGCAGGCCAACAGCCTCAGCTTACGCCCCGCAGCAACCGTAACGCGCGGTTCTAGCCCGGCGCGACGGTAGATCTCTTTGTCGTCATCCACCCAAAGCAGATCAGCGGGATCGGCAGAAGCGATGGTGCTTTGGATGTTCAGTGTGTAGCGCAGCGCCTCTTCATCACCGAGGTCCAGCAGGCGGCGATTTTTGTAAAGGCTGCCACCCTCCTGGAAATACAGGAGATGGCCCTTGGCAGTGCCAGGCAGATAGCGGCCCAGCACCGACACCAGGCCGCGTTCGATCCACCAGCAGAACGAAGCTCCGTCGCCCTTTCCCACACAGTACTCATCCAGCGTTAACTGCTTAAGGCGACTCAGGGGGAAGGCTTGCAGAAAATCCCGATACGTTTGGGAATCCTCAGTACGCGTTTGTGCAGCAGCGCCCTGAGCCTTCAGATAGTCCACCAATCGGGAGAAATCAGTACTCACGCTCAGGCTCATACCGCCTCCTCGACCATCGACTCAGCCTCCGGCAGGCGCAGTTGGCCGGAGATTAGGCGGGGTAAGAGGGTGTCGCGGAGTTGGGTGAGGGTTAGGGCTTGGCGTTCACCTTCGATCAAGCGCTCAAATAGCGGTTCTGCGATATTTGCGAACGCATCCAACACTTCAACAGTGGGCACCAACGCCGGGATTGGACGGAAAGCCTTTTTACTGATTTCCATAAAGGTCGAACCATTGGCGCGGCCTTTGATCCCTTCCATGTTTTGACGGCACCAGAACAACATGTACAAAGGCGAAAGCTCACCACCGCGAGGGATGGCGATGTAGCCCTGATTAACGGCAACCGACATCTGGGCGATAGCTAAATAGCCAATTGGTGCACGGGAAGACAGCAGCAAAGTTCCAGCAGGCAACAACCCTGAGCTGACCTTGGCCAACCCTAACGTCGAAAGCTGGCGTTCTGTACGAAGCAATACTGGGGATTGCAGCCCCGACAAGTCTTTAGGTGTTGTCCAGCAATGCTCGGCTGGCTCCCAATAGCTAGGTTCTTTGGTATCAGGCGTACCTCCGCCCAAACAATCGACAGCATCGCCTACTGGCTTAACCACCCACCCCTTCGGCACCAAGCCCAGTTCGGACTCTTCGAAACTGGCGGGGAACAGGGCGACGGTGGTGGCGTCCATGCCTTCCGGCTGGCAGCCTTCGGCCTTGGCGCGCACGGGGTCGAAATCGACGAACCAGGATTTGAACAGCGCCTGGGCGATGGCTTCCAGGGTGGCGTTGGTTTCGCGTAGCAGGGTGATGCGGTCGTCGAGGGCCTTAAGGATTCGAGCAGCAGCTACCTGTTGATCAACTGGTGGCAGTGAGAGCTGAACCTTACGCAACTCACTTTGTTTAATCCCGACGACAGTTGTACCCGTTGCCCGAGCCTTCAATTGATCAAGCATTTCCTCCGTTTGCAGCAAGTACAAAAGGTAGGTGTTATCCAGCAGCCCCTTTTTGCCTCGCAGAGTAACTACGCGCTGAGCAAGAGCAACCTTCTCAGGTCCCAACTGGGCGACCTCACCTAGAGGTGCCTCGACGGTCAGCACCACATCTCCCTGCATTGGAATTCCACGACGCATCCACGAGTCGTAGTTATCTAGCGCAATAAATTCAGTCGGTGTCTCGATTCGACCGCCTTTGATGACTTTTGCAGTAATCAGTGGAATCCCAGAACTAGTCTTAACTGGTGTTTTCCCGCGATAGTCGATTAATGCCTCTAGGCATTCCTCTAGCGGCGCGAAAATCCACTCAGAGCTCATACCCCAGCCCCCCCAGCTTCTGCCGGATCAACTGATCGAGTTCTGCGCCCCTCTCCATCTGCACTCCCAACTGCTGGGTTAGCCGCTGCATTTTCTCGGCAAAGGCTTCATCGTCATTCTCCACCTCTTCGGCACCGACATAGCGGCCCGGCGTCAGTACATGACCGTGCTCGGCGATTTCCGCCAGCTTTACGCTGCGGCAGAAGCCGGCGATATCCTGGTATTCGGCTATCACACCACCTACATCCAGCGGCTCGCCACGCCAGTTGGCGACGGTTTGCGCGATGCGTTCGATATCGGCATCAGTCAGTTCGATCTGCACACGGCTGACGCTGGTGCCGAGTTTGCGCGCGTCGATAAACAGCACCTCGCCGGGGCGGGCAGTTTTCTGTTTGGCCAAGAACCACAGGCAGGCGGGAATCTGCGTGTTGAAGAACAGCTGGCCGGGCAGCGCCACCATCACCTCCACCACGTCGGCCTCGACCATGGCTTTGCGGATATCGCCTTCGCTGTTCTGGCTGGAACTCATGGAACCATTGGCCAGCACAATGCCGGCGCGACCATTGGGCTTGAGGTGGTAAAGCATATGTTGCAGCCAGGCGTAGTTGGCGTTGCCTTGCGGCGGTGTGCCATACACCCAGCGCGGGTCACCTTCCAGGCTGCCGTGCCACCAGTCGCTGATGTTGAACGGCGGGTTGGCCAGCACAAAGTCGGCGCGCACGTCTGAGTGCTGGTTGCGCACAAAGGTGTCGGCCGGCTCTTTGCCGAGGTTGAAGTCGATGCCGCGAATCGCCAGGTTCATCGCTGCCAACCGCCAGGTGGTGGGGTTGGCTTCCTGGCCGTAGATGGACACATCGCCCAGCTTGCCGCCGTGGGCTTCGATAAATTTCTCGGACTGCACAAACATGCCGCCCGAGCCGCAGCAGGGGTCATACACCTTGCCGTGGTGCGGGTTTAGCACCGCCACCAGGCTTTTAACGATGCTGGCTGGCGTGTAGAACTGCCCGCCGCGCTTGCCCTCGGCGCTGGCGAACTGGCCGAGGAAGTATTCGTACACCTGGCCGAGCAGGTCGCGGGCTTTGCCGATGTCGTCACCAAAGCCGATGGTGGAGATCAAATCCACCAGCTCACCGAGCTTGCCGTCCGGCAACTGAGCGCGGGCGTAGCGTTTGTCGAGGATGTTTTTCAGCCGTGGGTTTTCCGCCTCGATGGCGGCCAGGGCATCGTCGATGCGCTTGCCGATATCCACCTGTTTGGCGGCAGCACGAATCGACTCCCAGCGCGCCACCTCCGGCACCCAGAACACGTTCACTTCGCGGTAGTAGTCGCGGTCTTCCAGCTCGGCGTTGAGCGCCTCCGGATCATCGTCGCCCAGGTAGTAGTCGTCGCTTTCGTCCAGCAGCTTGTGCGTAAGCTCCTCGCGGCGGCCGGCGAAGCTGTCGGAGATGTACTTGAGAAAGATCAGCCCGAGCACGATGTGTTTGTACTCGGCGGCGTCCATATTGGCGCGCAGCTTGTCGGCGGTGGCCCAGAGGGTTTTCTCCATGGCCTCAATGCTGGTGGCCTGCTGCTTGGGCGCTTTGGCCTTTTTCACCGCTGCAGCGGCTTGCACCACATAACCGGCAGAGACTTCTTCAGTGCTCACCGGAGCCATGCGCTCACGGGCCTTGTTCAACACCTGATCCGCCAAGCTGCTGCCCGAGGCTTGCGCGCGCAATACCGAACCACCGCGACCACGGCCTTTGACCAGCACGCCTTGCTCGATCAGCGCGTCGCGGGCTGCCCAGAGCTGCTCTTCACTGATCTCCGGCAACTGCGCTTTTAGCCGCTCAAACAACGTTTGATTGCCAATGCTGCTGCCATCTACCGGCACTGCGGCCAGCAGGGCTTCGCCAAGTTGGGCCAAAACACTCATACAACACTCCTCATGCGGCCAGCAAACGCGCTGACGCGCCGATACTCAAAACGGTGACGGCTAAATTGGCGTTGGAAACCGGGATGGTGTTGACGCGGGCACTGCCTGACGGCACGTGCAGCTGGAGCGCCATCCCTGGGATACTGCGGCCTGCCATGCTGTGATGCTCATCACCTTATCCACTGGCCACACAGGGGTAAAGCCATGCGCGATGCTTTTCTGCCAGCATGGTCAGCTTAATGCACAGTCAATGCGCGTCATGAAAAATCGTAAGTAGCTGATCGACCTATTTTCAGGCCACACCCGACCCAAGACTGGCCAACCAAGGACGCACAATTGCTTTGCGCTCATCCAGGTTTAACGTGGCAACGCCATCTTTCACCAACGCCTTTTTGTCGCCAGTGTGCGGATTGTTGACATAGGTGCTTATGCTGGGAAGCGCATTCGGATTGCCGCTCCAGCGCAAATTAAATGCGGCGAGCTTGGGGAACCAGAACTGACTGGTGTACGGCAGATTGTCATGAATCCACCAGGCCAGTGGCGTCCAATCCTTGTGTTCTTCGTACCAGGGCAGTAGGGCTGGTACCACGATACAGGCCGTCGCGCCTAAGTGCCCATCAGCATCCAAGTAGTCCCAGATGTGCGAGGCGTAGTTTTTCTCGTTGGCGGCACAGCTGTATTGGTTACTGTTCTCTGCCCCTTTAGCATTGACGGCTGGCGCTCGGTAGGCCGAACGAATGGCGATCCGCCCGAAGCGATCCTGCAGCGGCTCTAGCAACTGCTCGCATAGCCCACGCCCCGCCTCGATGGCGCGGTCCGGGAAATCTGGAACGTTGGGAATGCCTTCAACCTGGCTGATTTCCGAGTAAAGGAAATCACGCATATAAAAGTGCTTGGAAAGCCTGACCCGGCCCAGATCTTCCAGAGCCTGTACTGATGCTGGTTTCTTCATCCTGATACGCTCGCTGTGACTAGACATCCGTTGCCTGAGGTAATTACCCGAAGCGTTAAGTTTGCCTGCAGGTGATTAGCTATCGTGTTGTATCTGCCGGGCCTGTTCCTGCGCAAACTTAAGCTGGCGCTGTAACTGCTCGACGTGCGCCTTTTCAGCCCGCAGGCCAGCAGTCAGTTCACTTATCTCACCCTCTTGCTGATAAATCCGTATCAGCGATTGCTTCAACTGGACCTGTATGTTTTGCAAGCTAGCGAGGGCTTCACGCCGCTCAAAGACCTGCCAAAACAGGGCAGCTCCAGCTCCTTGCACAAGCAGCATGCAGATACCCATCACGAGCCACGACATCCCAAGTCCAAACACGCTTTACTCTCCCTTTGCCATTCCACCGTGTTGCAGCAGGCTTGAACGATAGAACCAAGATATGTAGCCTTAAGCGACGTATCCAGAGTGTTTGCCCGTACAGGTAAAGTTTTCGAGCAGATGGAGAGGCCATGAAACGCAAACAGGAAATCGAATCGGTGCGCTGGGATTTGGCGCTGCGTTACCGCCTTATCGAAACAGTGGCTTGGTGGGAAGGCCGTCTGACCACCAACCACTTGATGCAGAGCTTCGGCATTAGCCGCCAGCAGGCGTCGAAGGACATCAACTCGTACATTTCCGAGTACGCGCCGACGAACCTGGAATATGACAAGCATTTGAAGGGGTATGTACCGAGCAAACAGTTCAGGCCGCTGTTTATCGACGACAGCGCCAGCGCCTATCTGCACCTGCTCAACCAAAACCATGACCGCGCCCCGCATGTGGACGGCCTGGCATTGGCCTATGCGCATACCGAGGTGCTGCAGGTGCCAGATCGCACGGTACGCCCGGAGCTGCTGCGCCCACTCCTACGCGCCTGCCGCGAAGGTCTGCGCCTGGAATGCGAGTATGTGTCCTTCACCACACCAGACGCCGAGACCCGACTGATCGCCCCGCACACGTTGATCTACACCGGCATGCGCTGGCATGTGCGTGCGTATTGCGAGAAGAACAGGGATTACCGCGACTTCGTGCTCAGCCGCTTTCGCGGTGTGCCGGAGTTGATGGACGATGAGACCGAAAATACTCGCGAGCAAGACCCGGGTTGGAGCACGCGGGTGCAGGTGATCATCGAACCGGACTCACGCCTGAAACCCGAGCAGCAAGCCATCATCGAAACCGACTACGGCATGCAGGAGGGTCGCCTGGTGATCGAGACGCGTGGCGCGCTGGTGCAGTACGTGCTGCAGCGCTATCAGATCGATACAACCAAGGTGCATACCAAGGCGACAGCGCAGCAGATTGTGGTGGTGAATTTGGATGAGCTGCAGGGGTGGCTTTATCACTGACGCTTAGCTTTAACCCGTTGCGGATGGCTGCTTAAAGTGCGTCTACCGCCCCCCTTACCAAGGAAGAATTGCATGTACGACATCATCGGAGACATTCATGGCTATGCCTCGGCACTCAAACGCCTTCTACTGACACTGGGTTACCAGGAGCTCAACGGCATCTGGCAGCATCATGAGCGCAAGGTGATTTTCCTCGGGGACTTTGTTGATCGCGGCCCTGAGCAAGTCGAAACGGTCCAAATTGCCCGACGCATGGTCGAAACAGGATATGCGCTGGCGGTGATGGGAAATCATGAGTTCAACGCGGTTGCCTGGGCCACTGCGCACCCAACTCAAGCGGACGAATTCTTGCGTAGCCACTCCCAAAAAAATCGCGCTCAGCACCAAGAGTTTCTCGCCCAAATAGGCGAGTGCTCCAGCGAACATCAACAGACCATCGAGTGGTTTAAATCGCTGCCGTTATTCCTGGATCTTGATGGACTGCGTGTGATTCATGCTTGCTGGCACCCGCAAAAAATCGAAACGCTGAAACCACTTTTAGATGACAACGCACGGTTACGGTCCGAGGCGTGGCAGGCTGTTTGTGACGAGGTGACGGATGCCTTTGAGGCTGTTGAGACGCTGCTGAAAGGTATGGAAATTCCCCTGCCGATTGGCGTGCATTTCAAGGATAAGGATGGGCACTCACGTACCAGCACCCGAACGCGCTGGTGGGACCAAGGGGAGCAACTGACTTATCGAGACTTGGCGATTGTGCCGCCATCTATCATTGAGCAGATTCCCCATGAGCCGGTGCCGGCGCACCTGCAGGCTGGCTACGATGGCTGTAAGCCACTTTTCATCGGGCACTATTGGATGAGCGGGACGCCCACCTTAATGACAGATCAGATTGCCTGCCTGGATTACAGCATCGCGAGCAATAACATCAATCAGGCCAAACTCTGCGCCTACCGCTGGAGCGGAGAGCCGATTTTGTCGGAGAAGAACTTGGTATGGGTTGGACGTGATGCGTGACATCAGTTCAACCTGCTCAAGACTGTCAGATTGGATAACGTGTCTTGGGACTTCATGCGTAAATTTTCAGCGTCTTTCTTGCTAACGGCATATCAATTCGGGTCATTTCGAGCAGGTGATCGTCAAAGGTCATTGCTGTAAGAATCACTCAATTAAATTTTTCGACAGACCGACATCTTACCCGACTTACCACTCGCCCCCAAAATGCGAGCATGTCTATACGGGGTTATTCAGATTTGGCGGCCGCCATAGGCCAGTCTGGCCAGACCGATCATCAGCAGCAAAATACTCAGCAGCACCACATGGTCAGTGATTGAAGTCAGCAGGATCATGGCGAACCTCCTCGGGTTGAGATGAATCAACCATAGGCACCTGAACAACTGGAGGCGATACGTAAACTTTTCACCCGTAAACATTTAGAGCGCATGCCTATCTACACCGACGGACGCGCCTTGCTGGATCTCAAAATTGCCGGATACTGTACATAAATACAGTTAACGGCAATTTCTCATGAGCAACGCCCTGATCCTTGGCGCACTCCACGCCAGCCGCACACGCCTCCCTTTCTTCGACGCACATATTCCGGCCGGTTTCCCCAGCCCGGCACTGGATCACATGGAGCACAAGCTGTCCCTGGATGAGCTGCTGGACATCAATGCACCGCACACCTACGTCGTGCTGGTCAGCGGTGACAGCATGACCGGAGCGGGCATCTTCGATGGTGACCACCTGATCGTGAGTCGCGCGCTGGAAGCGAAGCCTGGTGATGTCGTGGTGGCCTGCTTAAACGGTGATGTGTTCGTTAAGCGCCTTGGCAAAAGTCACGGGACGTATGTGCTGCAATCCGAACACCCTGATTACGCGCCGCGCTGCGTACTGAATGATGACGAACTAATGATCTGGGGCGTCGTGAGTCACAGCCTACGGAATCACCGTGTCCATGCCTGAGCCGGTGTTTGCCCTGATCGACTGCAACAGCTTCTACGCCAGTTGCGAGCGGATATTTCGGCCCGACCTGCAGCGCACTCCCATCGTCGTGCTAAGCAACAATGACGGCTGTGTGATTGCACGCTCTGCCGACGCCAAACCCTTCGTGAAGATGGGTGCGCTGTTCCATGAAATCCGTGGCGAACTCAAGCGCCATGGCATCGTAGCGTTCAGCAGTAACTATGCGCTCTACGGCGATATGAGCGAACGCGTAATGAGCATCATTGAGGCGCGTCTGCCTGCAGTTGAGGTGTACAGCATCGACGAGGCATTCGCCGACCTGACCGGCATGCCGGAATCATTGGAAAATCTTTCCAGAACTCTGCAATACGAAATCAAACAGAAAACCGGCATACCCGTGGGCATCGGTATCGCCGGCACTAAAACCTTGGCCAAGTTAGCCAACCATGCGGCCAAGCGCTGGCAACGACAAACCGGCGGTGTGGTTGATCTACGTGACCCTATACGCCGCGACAAACTGCTAAAGGTCATACCAGTAGAAGATGTCTGGGGCATAGGCAGACGCATGCAGGTTAATCTCAACGCACTGGGCATTAAAACCGCATGGGATCTGGCCAGTAGTGACGCTTGGGAGCTACGTAAGCGCTTCAATGTGATCATCGAGAAAACCGCCCGTGAACTTCTCGGCACGGCCTGCCTAGAACTTGAAGAAGCCGCGCCAGCCAAGCAGGAAATCTGCTGCAGCCGCTCATTCGGAAAGCGCTTGAAGACCATCGAACCAATTCAGGAAGCCGTAACCGCATACGCCACCCGAGCAGCTGAGAAACTGCGGCAGCAGGGCTCACTGTGCCGGCAGATTCGCGTCAGCCTACGCACCGGTATGTTCAACCCGACGGAGGCCAAATACGCCAACGGCTTGCTTTGCCAACTGCCCTACCCGACCGACGATACTCGCCTGATTATTGCTGCTGCTCGTGAGGGTATCAGCCGGCTGTACAGGGACGGATTTAGCTACGCGAAAGCTCAGGTACTGCTATTGGGTCTGTGCGGTCGGGATGAATACACGCCTGACCTGTTTGCCCCCGGACAGCCCGTGAAGACCGAGCAACTGATGAGTGCGCTAGATGCAATCAACACCCGCTGGGGACGCGGTACGCTGCAGCCGGGACGCCTTGCCAAAACAGCGGAGTGGGGCATGCGCAGAGAATTGCTCTCTCCTTCCTATACCACCCGCTGGGCTGAGCTGCTGAAAGTAAGTGCTCGGTGAGTTCGATATTTAGCAACTGATGCGTAACGCCTTTGCACGAGATCGAGCGTAGGTCGCATGTGTTGTTCGAACTTTCGATAAGTCTGCCTCTCGTGCGGGCTTCACCTGGACAGCCTCAGCGCGACCAAATCGTTTATCGCCGTATCGTGCAATTGAGTCCGTCGCTTGATGGCCCATCACATACGCAATTTCGATCCGCGACAGTCCCGACGCTTTGAGATTTGATCCAAACTGGTGACGCAACGTGTACATGCTCGGCACCTTTCTACCCGGAAAGGTCTCAAGAGCAACGCAATGGAGCGCCATGCGGATCGAGTCCAAACTCTTGGCCTCAGAATGAAAGGACTCCAGAGCCTCGCTCACCAGCCTGCAGAAATCCTCACTGGCTTCAAGCACGCGGTCAGCACCACGCAAACCGCCATGGCTGTGTTTCGCGCCAGGAATCACTATGCGATTGTCACTGACGCTGATGCCACTGAGCTCACAAGGGCGCGAGCCAGTCATACTGATCAACAACAGAGCACACGCCTCAACCACCAGCTCCTTCGCTAACAGCCCGTTAACCCAGCGCCCAAGCTCTTCATCAGAAATTCTTTGCCGCCGCGCCTGCTTCCGTTTGCGAGCCAAGCCCAAGACGGTAACCGGATTACGTGTGCGATTGATCTCCTGCGCAATCCAGAAATGCCCCCTGAGTTTCTGATCCAGCGCAAGTGCATTACGCAGCCTTCTGAAGTAGTCAGGCCGGTACTCGGGAGCAGCACGCAGCAGCGCACCGATAATGCTGAACTCATCCAGTTCATCCTGCGCAGATACAGGGATTTCTGGAAAGCGTGTCGCGTAGAAATGTGTAGCTAGTGAGCGGTAAGCACTTTGAGTGTCTGTGTTCATGCTGACTCTTCTTTTTATACGTACGAACGAGCTCGCACATAACCAGCATGCGCAATGAGCAAAAGCTATCGCAATACGTCGATCAATTATTTTTGTATACGACAGAAAAAACAAACGTCAAGCCGAGCTGCCATGCCAAGGCGGACATAGGTTCGTTGATTGAAGACGAAACCGGATGCCCCTCGGTAGGCTGCTATCGGCCGATTCTGTGGAAAAAGTTGGCCTTGGTTACCGCGGCGAAAAAGTTGGCGCATTAGATTGAAATCCTGAAAGTCGGCAGTCGGCAGAGGTTTGCGGGCTCAGATTTCACGTAGCGATGCGCAGGTAAGGCGTCTCCATCGGTCACTACTGGGGCAGTTTGAGCAAACCGACTTTTTCAACAGAGTCGGCCAAAAGCTGCCGCTCAGCATTGCAAAATATAGCTGGGGCAGGCCGTTCGGGGGCGTCGCCTATTCACCTTCACACCTTCATCCCCGAGCTCATACAAGCCACCTAGAGCCTGCGCAGCGCAGGTAATACCAGACTCAAAAGCCTGCTCGTAATAGTCGATGGCCAAGGCCGGATTGGTCATCACACCTTTGCCATAGAAGGCCTGTTCCGCAAGATTAAATAACGCCTCTGAAGAACCCAACACAGCTGCGATCTTGAAGAGGCGTTTGGCAAGGAGTGGTTTAGGCTCCAGCCTGAAGCCATTGAGCCAAAGCCACCCAAGGTCGTTTAGCGCATCTGCATCACTTTGCAGAGCCTGATCACGAAGCTGCTCATAACGGTGGCGAAGCCTCATCGGATCGGTCAGCCTCAGAAGTGGATTGGCCGCCTTGATTTCGTGGTAAGTGAATAAATGGTTCTGCTCGGCTAGCTCAGCAACCCGCAACGCTGGCATGCCAATGCCGGCATAGAGACGTTGCAACTCACCAGGCTCGGCGATTTCAACCTGATCACTTGGTGGCAGAAGGTTATCCATCAGATTGAACACATCGGCAGATTTGCTCATGCTGCTGTCTCGTGACTGATCATGTCAGTTCATTTTCTACAGCCTTACGACAGCTCATGTCGCATGCGAGCAAGGACGACATCATGGAGCAGCTATACCGCCAGGACTTGATTCTTGGCCTCCTCCCCAACAAGGAAAATGCCCTCGACAGCACCGCCATTCACGAGCGCGTGACCAGCCAGGGCATTGATGTCGACAAGCGCACCATCCAGCGAGATCTGAGTGACCTAGAGCTAACGTATCCCCATGTACACAGCCGACCCAAGGGCAGAGCCAAACTGTGGTGGGCTGAAAAATCCCTGTCACGCCTGAGCATGCTGCCAACCGACGCTATGAATCTAATCATGATCATGGATCACGCCGCTCGCTTCGGAATGGCGGCCCAGGTGCAAAAGCTTGCACCGATACATGACTATGCAAAATCCCTGCTCAGGGGTAGCCGGCCAGCTCAAGACTGTTCGGGCAAGATCATAAGCAATACCCGCTTTGTGTTGCTGGAGCCAAGCCTGGTGAAACCTGAGGTGTTGGAAATTATTCAGCAGGCACTACTGGACGACTCTTCTCTTGAGGCGCTCTACCTAAAGCGCGGAGCCACTGAGCCTCGTCAGCTCCACCTCAAGCCCCTAGGGTTGTCCTACCAAGATTCCAACATATACCTCTCGTGCGTATTCAAAGGCTTGTCAAAAGGCAACATCGCCGCCCTTCCCTTGCATCGGTTTCAGTCCGTGAAGACAACTTGGGAAAAACTGGAAGCACCAGAAGATTTCGACATCAACTCCAATGAGGCTAGGAGCAGCCTCATAAGTCAGAGATCACAACACCCCGCTCTACTGAAGCTGCGAATTACCCATACGCTCTACGAACGGCTGCGAGAAAACGCACTAACTCCTGATCAAAAACTGGAGACAGTTGCCGATGGCTGGTGGCTTATGACGGGACACCTGCACCTCAGCCAAGGGCTTGATCTATGGCTGTTGAGTCAGGGGGAACATTTAGAAGTTCTTGAACCAATTGAGTTGAGAGAGCAAATCGCGACATCAGCAAAACGGATGATGGCACTCTACGAAAAAAATTAATGCGACACAGGCTGTCGCATACCGGCACCACTCTGTCTCCTGTCATCTGACCATGGAGACCCAGCAATGAAGACCTACTCTGCCTTCCTGCAGCGTGTGACACCTAATGCGGGACCACGCGCTAACTTTACAATCACGGTACAGGCCGTCAGCTCCGAGATGGCTCGCGTCACGGCTGAAGCCCAATACCCCGGTTACAAGTGCGCAAACGGCCCCGTGCAGGTGCGCTAAAGATGACCGACGCGCACCGCAAGCGCATGCAGCCTCTCGACTATCTGTACCACCTCTTAAACCAAGGTGACGATACCGACAGCGCTATGACAGAAACGCACCAGAAAGCGCTCAATCTACGGGAGCAATACTCGGTAAGTTTCGATATCGCCTTGATCGCAGAAACACAAGCCGAAGCTCAGCGACTAGCAGACCAAATACTTGAACTGCCCAGGGCTTATTTACCCGAAAGCATGAACTGTATCGGCAGGCATCGTTTTTCTGCTCACGGACTAGACGAGCCTTGGCCAGAAAAGCAATTTGATGAGCTTCATTTTTTCTACTCATCTCCAGACCAGCTACCTCCCGCGATTCACCTAGATCGACTAGCAGGCATCATCCACATCCATCATTTAGCCCCATGTATGGCACAAGCATATCCGGGTTATCGCAGCTATCTATGGTGCACTGAGCAAGCTCTGAGTGACTTCTGGGCAAGCCTGTACTTAGCAAGAGAGATGCAAAGCATCCCAGGGTTGAACTGGAATAGTTACCCCACATGGCAGCTACCTGAACACTACATCGGTCAAGCAGTAACCAGTTGGGGTTCAACACCAAACGCAGCTATCGATTCATTACTAGAGCAGGCTGGGCATACAAGACTCACTACTGCGGTCGATGCAATCCTCGTACTCGAAGGCAATTACGATCTTTCGCTAGGCGACTATGTCGACCTATTGAACCGGCTAGAGGCCGAAATCAAATGCGATGTCGCACCCACTGGCTGGCTAACCCCTGGATACCCAGGTTATGGCCTAAAGCTGCTCACATTCGGCCCAATTTGAACCACAACTGTCGCGGAATCTTACAGCCGGAGACAGGCTCATCTTGAGTAGATGAATAGCCATCAAGCTGTTTTTTGGAGGGAGCAACATCTGCTGCCTCGACAAGCACAGGATTGCTGCCATGCAGAAGAAACTTAGGAATACCAAAGGCGACAGTCGCCCTTCAGAAACTCCAGCCTTGGACAATGACGATTTGTTCGCTGGCCTCCCTTCTCCGCAGAAGGGAGCACTCAGTGCTGAGCTCAGCGACGAAATAAATTCGCACCGAGCCCGGCTGGCGCCGTTTTTCAATGGACACGCCAAGCCTAACCCTTCGGTAAGTTTCGCCAATGATGGCACCGGCTTTGGTAAGTCCTACAACGTGTTCGACCAGTTCATCGAGCACGCTGCATTGCGTGGCGAACATGGCGGCCATCGCAACCTGTTCTTCATTACCCCGCATAAGGCACAGATAGACGTATCTAAGGCAACCCAGGAGAAGGCGGCTGCTCGGGGCGTCAGCATACTCAGCTTCCTGGCGGAACAGGACTTATCCGACCTCAATTTTGTCGGCTGGGTATCGGGTGTTTGCAATGAAAATCTATACGTCGGCTGGACGAGGGCTCTCAAAGCTGAGTACTACCGTGAGACTATTGGTGAACTGCATAGCGCGATTAGTGGCCTCAAGCTCACTGAGGCTGAGCAGACTCGATTCCTGAAGTCAGGGGTCACCGACTACCTGCGAGAAGCTGATCTTGAGCGTCGAATTGATGCCGCTAAAAGCCGCCTGCTCTATGCGTTACAAGACTTGGCCAAAGCGGTAATCCGGGAGAAGGTTGGTTTTGAGTTCCTGACCACCCACGAGCGCTTTCAGCGTGCCAATGACGACCGTGATCGGGCCAAGATCCAAATCATCGATCACGTTCTACCGCTCGAAAGGGCCAAGGTGGGACCAACCATCTTCGTTGCCACCACCGCCCGATTCCTGAAACGCGCGTTCGTCGGGTATTTAGACAACAAGAAAGAGCCCAATATCAAGAAGCTGGGCTTTGACGAAATCCTTGGAGCTAAGCGCAGTCCAACCGATGCGGATCAGGACAGCACGGCCCCGATTGGGGCCGCCTGTAGCCGGAGCCATGACGAGCAAATTGCATACCTGAAGAGTGACTTCTTTCTCCCCGACGAGGCCAACTATTTCCAGTTGAACAGAATCACCTTCAACCTCGTCATCGACGAAGAGCACGACAGCTACGACCGGATTTTTGAGGACGGTAAGAAGAAGCTGATCAGTGAGAAGGTCAAGCCCCCTCATGTTATTGCCGGCCTCCACCGTCTGATGGAAATGATTTCGGCAACGTATGGCCCTGACGAGGAGGAGCCAATAGCGTTCAACGAAGCGGTTGAGCTGATGAATGATCTCCGCCGGCATTACGATGAGGACTGCCAAGCCAGCGTCAGCCTGGACTCCATTCTACAAATGTGTTCCGGGAATGTCGGCCACATCACCATCGACAACCGTGATGTCGAGCAAATCCTCGCCTTGTCACGCAACATCTTCAGCATGACGCCAAGGCGCTTCTACAACGAGGATGCCCTCAAGCGGATTCGAATGCGGTCTGTCTGCGGCAAGAGCGAGATCCGCCTATCCTTCAATGATGGTGGCCCTAGCACAGACCCAACTTTGCACGACTTCTTGCAAGTCATGCTTTGTGCCCTGTACGCCTGCTCGAAGATCTCTCAAAACAGCTCGCTAAGACATTTGCTGGCGCTGGGCGAAGATGCCAGTCAGAACGCCCCACTTTCTGAGTTCATCACGAAGGCTCGTCAGCATAGTTCCTACGTCGCATCCATCTTCGACCGAGCCAAAGACGCCGAGATTTTCGTCGATGCATTCTTCACCTTCTTCGCTCCCAAAATCGTGTTTTCACTGGTCAAGGTGGACAAGATCCCCTTCGGAAATGACGCGGTGAAGAACCGTATTTTTGTCGACTTCCACCTCGACCTGATCCTGGAACTGCCTGAGGTCAAACTGCTTCGTATCCTGCACGGAACAAAGAACAGCGCGATGTGCCTGAGCGCCACAACGGGCTTCAAGGACTCCTACTCTGGGAACTTCTCCAGGAAAATGCTGAGCCGCTATGGGGAAGCGCTTGGCGATAACCTTGGTGTACGAGTAATTCAGCGGTCTGTAGCGGACGTAAGTGCAATGGAAGACCTCCGTGAGGCCCGCGCCAAAGCCAGAACGATGCAAGTCAGGCCATTCCACAACACCTCTGCAGATGACATCAGCGGTCTGCGCAGCGATCCTGCCTTCCAGAGTGCTTACAAATTCTGGTCAAACGCCCTGCTTCCTCAGGGCTACCGTGAAAGCAAGTATCGAATGTCAGCCTACCGCCGGCAGATCGAGGCCATGCTCATGGCCGCCTGGGATGGAAAGAACACCTTCATTCTCTCCCTGAACAACCGTTTTGCAGATCTTTTTAGAACCCTGTTGGCACAGGGCCTTGAGGGTCGCTTGAAGGGGTTTCGGCGAAAGCACCAGGACAAGATTTTTGAGCTGAAACCTTTTGAGGACAAAACCAAGATCAGGGTCATCCTCTTCAGCTCCCAGCTGGCTAAAGAGGTCAACATCGACGAGTACCTTAAGGTTGATGCAGATACTCGCATTTGCCTGATCTCCGCATACGGCAGCGCTGGTACCGGCCTCAATCTGTTCATTGAGCGAAGCGAGGACAACTTCCACCAAGATTTCGACCGTCTGGTGCTGGTCAATACCCCCTTCTACAGCGCGATCCGCGAGAAGGACACCGGTCTCAACACCGTCAAAAACCATATTCTCCTGCTAAAACACATCTCATCCGGGGAGAACGAGGCTGTTCGTTTGTCTGAGTTCGACTCAAACCTGATGCAGCCCAAGAATCGCCGCATCCTGAACCACGAGCATGATCTAGCAGTGCTCAAGGCCATCATCCAGGCTGTAGGTCGCGTTGAAAGACGGGATAGCTATCTCCACACCGAAATCTTCCTACCGAGCGACGTTATCGACGACTTGGTGGTGAGGGATAGCCGGCTTCGCCGTGAAGGTAACGACCTTCTCATCAACAGCCTTTCGCTACTGAATCACAGGCTCATGCAGTTCTGCCTGGAACAAGCGGAGAGCCGCTGCTTCCCATCCGAAGTGGAACGCGAGCAGTTCACCGCCAACGTAGCCGCCGCTGCTGACGACATCGAAAACTTCTTCAGCGGGGCATTCCGAAACAAGATTCTCAGCAGCGCGCGTGAAGGTAATCGGGATGCCATCAAGCTCAATGAACTGCTCAGGTCACCTGAGAGCATCACCGCCCCTGAAAAGTACGTCCGCAAGCTCCTGGCCTCTACTCTTGTAAAGGCCTCCAGCTACTACCAGGAAGTCATTAGTGCCTTTTACCTTCCGAGGCAGGTAACAGATCGAGTCACCGTCTGCACGACATCGGAAAGCTTCTACCACCTCACCGACCTGCTTCATGGGCAAGCTATCTATCAGCCCGGGAAATGGCTGGTTCCTGACTACGTGCGCACCGACGGCAAAGACACTGACTCGGGGCCTGGCATCGTTAATCTAGCGTGCAACATGGCCAGCGATGGGGTTGATGTACACCTGCCTAACCCGGCACTTATCCCGCTCCTGAAGGGGAACGTGGGGGAATTCATTTTCTCGAAGGTGCTCTCCGCACTGGGGATCAAACCACTGAACCTGGATCAGTTGATCAATCTTCTAGGGCCCGCGGTATACGAGTGCTACGACACCTATGTCCACGTTGATGACACCATCATCTGCATCGACGTGAAGCGGTGGTCTGGCACCCTGGATAACCATGAACAATCGCTCAAAACCCTTCGCAGAGCGGAGAAAAAAAGGCAGGACATGTATGAGCTATGCGGAGCACTGAACCTGACCCCTCGCTTCCTCTATGTCAACACGCAACCCAACCACAACGATCTAAATGCCGAGCGCGAGTTTAATTTCGGGGAGTCGATCCACTTCCTAAACGCTTTCAAGACGATCACTAGCTACGTCCCTACAAAGGACAAGAACCGCATCTATAAAGTCGATGACCGCTTGATGATCAACCCTACTCTGGTACTGCTGCTAAGGAGCGCGGAATGACCCTCTTCAACGTCCTGGAACCAGGAGCAGCCGCCAAGGCCCGCACCAACATGCTGAAGCTACCTGGTGACCTGGAGACCATCATTGATCGCTTGTCGGCCCCCACCGAAGGGGTTGGGCATATTCAGGCAGCCGTGGTTGAGGTAACCCGCAACTCTGACGAAAGGACCGAGGGGTACTACCAGCGCGTCGATTCGACCATCAAGGACTTCATCCGCAAGAAGCTTGGCCTTTCTCCCGCCACCAGAGTGCACTACAGCAAATTCAACGCGAGAAAGGATGCTTTCGGCTTCCTATATCTGAACGCCCAGCCCCCAGAGCCAGGCCAGGTTTGCGAGGTCATCGCAGAGCATTCGCTGAATCCTCTCTACGCGATTCAGGCCCTGCTGGACCTGAAACTCAAACTTTCGTTTCTCATGGACGTGGACAAGCACTACGAAATTGCCCCGGTCGAGTTCAACGCCGATTTGTACATAGGGCTGATGCTGAGCCGCGTCTCCAAGAGCGGCAGCCATATCTTCGATGCCCTGAAGTACGACGTGTACTTCTCCAAGGAACAAGAGCTCGTAATCAACCTCAAAAGGGTAACAATGCTGTGCTCTTTAACTCAGAACACAATCAGCTTGCCGGTGGCCGAGACGGGGTTACTCATGTTCGATTGGGCCGGGAAACGCTTCCAGCATACCCGTCGGCTCAACGCCACGACGGACAGTGATCGCAACTACATGGCTTTCGCCACGAACAACATGAATGCCAAGGCCTGCGACCAATACCACAACAGCATCAACTACCATCAAACCGACTGCCTGAATCGCATTGAACGCTTACTGAACCATTCCGGCATTGAGTTCAGTCCCGTCGTGTACGAGGCAACCCACCAGGTCAAAGCGTTCCTGGAGGGGCTTCCGACCATGTCAAACCCGCTCTGGCTGCTTGATACTGCAGAGAATGCTTCAAGCGACGAGGCCTGGCTCAGTAGCATCGCCAACCTCGCAGAGAAATTCGGCGCATCCCGGGTATTGACTGCGGGTAGCCTTCCAGTACCCAGTGAGCTGAAAAACGGTACAACGAACTATCTGGTCGTCAGCAAGAAGGTCAAGACACCTGCGGGGAGCAAGAACGGCTCCAGCATCGTCGATACCACCTCTGACGACTCCTTCAACACCTTCTGGCAGGCGCTTGCGGCCAAGCAGCGTAACCCGTCAGCCGACTTCGATTACTACACGGCGATAAAGCTGCACCGCTTCACAGAGGCAGTCGATAGCATCTGCCAAGGATTCAACGTACTCCCCAGCAAAGATCCATCTACCGCATCAATCGAGAAAAGCTTGCAGGAGCTAGCACTGAAAGAATCGATCTTCCGGGACAAGGCCGTGACCATCAAGGGGGCGACTCTGCCAGCTCTTTCGCTGCAGCTAATGTGTTGCCGACGGGATTGGGGGAAGAGCGTCTACATTCAGGTTCTCGATGTGACCGTTGGTGGTGAGACGATCAAAATCGAGAACTCTCGCCGATTCGACGAGACCTCCAGGGGTGAGTTCAACTATGAGTTCAAGAAGCTCGCCGCTGTTTTCGGAAAAGAAGACAAGAAGCCTTACGATGCCATCTGGGATGGTGCTTTCCTGATCCGAGATAAGGGCTCCAACGCCTGGCTTCAGGCCTACAAAACCGCTCGCATCCCGGCCATTATCGGCAATACGCTTTTCGACAACCAGGAACGCCAGGACAGCGGCCTTTCACCATCGCGTGAAGTGGGCATACAAGCTGCGGCGCTCCCGTACTACCTCACACCGACTAGGCAGAAACAACGCCATAGCGTCTTCATCCAAGACAATGGTGTCGAAGGTGCATGGTTCTTCGTGGCGTCCAATAAATCGGCTAATAACACAATTGCGAAGCAAAGCCTGGTGTACAACGCAATGATCACGGGTGAATGCGGCACCCAAATACCTGTGCTGAGTCACCCGCTGGGCGAGCTGTTCTTTTCCAGCTTCACCTTCGACATAGTGAAGCTTCGGGAATCGGCCAAGACCTCAATCCTTCAAAAAATCGTGGAGATCTGTCTGCACAACTGAGGGGCAACGAATGAAACAACTCCAGAGATACTCCCGCCAAGCGCTAGCTACGTCCCGACCAACCGGTCAGCTGAACTCCCCGCGCCCACGGTATCGGCCCCACACACTTAGCAGTGCGGATAAGACCCTATTGACTGAATTCCTATGCCAATTGGCCCTCGCTGCGCTGCGACACCCCTCAGAGAACAAGTCATGGTCTGTTTTCTAACCACTACCACCGCGCCCCTTAACATTCGGCTGGACTGTGTGAATACTAAGTTTCCATTGAAACCTTAAGTACACCCCGACCTACGCCGGACTGACTCATTGAAGGGATGCCCAATGAAAACCTCAACGTTTGGATCATCGAGCGTGCGCTAACTCGCCACGAGGCATCATGAGGTAAGCGTGAAACTTAGAGGATTCCGCCTGCGCTCAATGTCATTTATCCGGACCACCCTACCCTGCCGAGCCTCAATCTGAATGCATGGCATGCCTGCTCTGCCCCTATCGATTCAGTGTTCATGGGATCTGAATTAGTGGTCACCTGGTTTGTTGACGAATGCCATACACAGCCATTGGCTGAGGTTATTTCAAGCGCTGTTCGAGAACATCCATCGAAGCAGCCGGAACGCGATTTCGACAATTAATTGTCCACACCGCGGTAAGGCAAAATTACTGCTGCCGACACCGGATAGCCTTGGTATGGTTTGATCCTCATAACAGGGAGTTATTGCATGCAATACCAGGCCTTGAAGGAACGCCACCGCCAAGAGCGTGATCAGCAACACCCCAATCTAAGCCTGCGACTACATCGAGCCTTGAGTTGGCTGAACCGTGCAGAGCAGGCAGATGACATCGACGGTCGCTTCATTTTTCTGTGGATCACTTTCAACGCCGCCTACGCCACTGATATCGATGAGCAGCAGCGGCTTTCCGAACAGGAAACCTTCAAAGCCTTCCTCCAAAAACTGTGCTCACTTGATCAGTCCAATAGCATCGAAAAACTCGTGTGGTCCGAGTTTCCCGGCAGCATCAGAGTGCTGCTGGACAACCAGTATGTATTCCAAAGCTTCTGGGATCACCAAAGCGGAAAGATCAGCGAAGAACAATGGAAAGAGCGCTTCGCTAATGGAAAAAAGGTAGCCGCTTTAGCGCTGGCCAATCGCAACACACCTGCTGTTCTTGGTGTGATGTTTAACCGCATCTACACTCTGCGAAACCAGCTCATGCATGGCGGAGCAACCTGGAATGGCCGAGTGAACAGGGATCAGCTACGAGACTGCTGCAACCTGCTAGGCAAGCTGGTGCCTTTGATCATCCAGATCATGCTGGATAGCCCAGACACCTTATGGGGAGATGCCAACTACCCAGTGGTTGGCTGAGGATAGACACAGGTTCATCTTGAATAGATGCACCATGCCCTGAGCCCAAAACCCGTCATCCGCGCACCATCGAGCGTATCCGCGAAACCGGCTTGATAAGACTTTCCGCCGGGATGCCAAACAAACTATGCAGCTTCCATATCATCGGCAGGGTTAAGGAGCGTGTGCCGTTCAGCACCTCGTACACACGATTGGTACGACCGATTGCAGGACTCAGATCGCTTGCGCTCAGCCCCGACTGCTCCATGCGAAACTTGATGGCGTCTATCGGATTGGGCAGGTCTACCGGAAAGTGCTTGGCTTCGTAGGCTTCCACCAAAGTCAGCATAACGTCAAAGCGATCACCCTCCGGAGTACCGGGCTCAGGTTCATGATCGAAAAGCGGCGAGAGCACCTTAAGCGCTGCGCGGTAATCCTGATCATTGCGAATAGGGCGAATGTTCATGGTGTTCACTCCATTTCAACGGTATCAGCATCAATGGCATCGTATTGCCGGTGCGTACCAATGAACTTGATGTAGATGGCACCGAAGCGATAGGCCACGGCAACGACCAACCGGTAGTCATTCCCCTTGATGTTGAAGACCACGCGGCGACTCTTGAGAATGCTCGCGCTGCGGAACTTTTCCTTTATCTCTGTCGGGCTTTTCCAATCAGCCTTCTTGGCCTCATCGATCCACGCCAGGAGCGACTGCTCGGCATCCGGGCACTGCTCCCAGAAGGCTTTCAGATGGCTGATAGCGATTACTCTCATGGCCCGATAGTAGTCCCAAAATGGGACTAAAGGCAAGCTGCACTTGCCTACCACAGTGACGCCAGGGCATCCCATCTACCCAAGAAGCCTCTGAAAGTGGTGCATTGGTCATGGATTGATTGAAATCCAGTAAAAATTCAATTGACTGGTCAAGCGGACGGCAACCATCGAGACAGTGTTGTATAGCTTATCGACAACCAATAATAGACGACTGGTCTATTTATTGATACGGTATATCCATGAACCCGATACCCATCATCTGTGGCTAGCAACAATCCTCGACATTGCGCGGATCGTAAGCTGCTTGGCGGCAACGCCTTTGGCTCGGGACCAGGACTACAGGCGAATGCCACACCAACTTGATTGCCTTTAGAAGCAAGCTTCTAACCAATCTCCAGCTATTTGGTTCGTAATGCGCGCCGACGAGCCTCTGCAATAAAAATTTAACCAAAAAATATACGACTGGTCTACTTTTTAGGAATAGAGAAATCTATGCTCAATTTTGACTTCTACAACCCCACGCGAATTATCTTCGGTAACCAAACCATTGCCCGGCTGGATGAGCTGATTCCGACTGAAGCCCGCATTCTGCTGCTCTATGGTGGCCAAAGCGCTCGTGCGAGCGGGACGCTCCACGAAGTCCGAGAGGCATTAGGTTTCCGGGAGGTGCAAGAGTTCGGGGGTATAGAGCCGAACCCCAGCTACGAAACGCTAATCAGGGCCGTTGATACGGTTCGCATCCATCGCTTGGACTTTCTACTAGCCGTTGGTGGAGGCTCGGTCATTGATGGCACTAAGTTCGTTTCCGCCGCTGTTGGCTACGACGGTGATGCTTGGGACATCCTTGAAACGCGGGGCGCAAGTATTCGGCAAGCCTTGCCATTCGGTACCGTACTAACTCTGCCCGCAACTGGCTCAGAAATGAACAACGGCGGTGTGGTAACTCGCCGAGCGACACAAGACAAGTTGCCGTTTCGCAGCCCTCACGTGTTCCCGCAATTCTCGATTCTTGATCCTACTAAGACCCAGACCCTCCCTACCCGCCAACTCGCAAACGGCGTAGTAGATGCGTTCGTGCATGTCATGGAGCAGTACCTTACCTACCCAATCGATGCCCGCGTGCAAGACCGCTTCGCCGAAGGGCTGCTGCAAACACTGATCGAAATCGGTCCGCTGATGCTGGAGGAGTCTGCGGACTACAGCACCCGCGCCAACCTCATGTGGACGGCCACTCTGGCGCTTAATGGCTTGATCGGTGCGGGTGTGCCACAGGACTGGTCTACGCACATGATTGGTCATGAGCTGACCGCACAGCACGGCATCGATCACGCACGGACGCTGGCTATCGTGTTACCCGCAAATCTCGAAGTTCGCCGTGAAGCCAAGCGCGCCAAGTTGCTGCAATACGCCGAGCGGGTTTGGCATATAAGCCAAGGGGACGAAGAACAGCGCATTGATGCCGCCATACAACAGACCCGGACACTCTTCGAGAGTCTGGGCCTACCGACGCGCCTATCGGCCTACCAGCTTGGCGCTGACGTCATCGATGCGCTGATCAACCAGCTCGCCGCTCACCGCCTAACCGCACTCGGCGAACATGCCGACGTCAGCTTAGACGTCAGCCGCAGGGTGCTTGAAGCCAGCCTCTAAGCCGTGCCGCTAGCGTCGCACACCCACGCTAGCGGCGCATAACCAAACAGCCATAACTACTTTTATCCGCAAGGTAAATCACATGAAGATCCTCCTCGTTCTGACTTCCCACGAGCAACTTGGCAACACTGGTGAAAAGACCGGTTTCTGGCTCGAAGAGCTGGCCGCGCCCTACTACGCCTTTATCGACGCAGGCGCGCAACTGACCCTGGCATCGCCCAATGGCGGCCAGCCACCGCTCGACCCAAAGAGCAATGAGCCTGACTTCCAGACCGACGCCACCCGCCGCTTCGAGATTGATTCAGTCGCCACGCACGCGCTGGCCAACACGCTAAAACTCAGCGACTTAAACGGCGCCGAATTTGATGCTGTGTTCTACCCCGGCGGCCATGGCCCGCTGTGGGACTTGGCCGAAGATGCCGCGTCCATCGCCTTGATTGAGCGCGCCATCGCCGCCGGCAAGCCTGTTGCGGCGGTTTGCCATGCGCCCGCGGTGCTGCGTCACGTCAAGGGCAGCGACGGCCAGCCATTGGTCGCCGGCAAGGCGGTCACCGGCTTCAGCAACAGCGAAGAGGAGGCTGTAGGCCTGACCCAGGTGGTGCCGTTCCTGGTCGAGGACATGCTCAAGGCTCAGGGCGGCCACTACAGCAAGACCGCCGACTGGCAGGTACATGTCATCACCGACGGGCTGCTGATCACGGGCCAGAACCCGGCCTCCTCCGAAGCCACCGCCCACGCGCTGCTCAACGTGCTGAGCTAAGGAGGCCCGATGTCCGCCTACGTGGTTTTCACCCGCGAGCACACCACCGACGCTGCTGAACTGCAACGTTACGCGCAGGAGGCGCCTGCCGCACGAGAAGGGCACGACGTCACACGTCTGGCTTTCTACGGTCAACTGGAGGTGTTGGAAGGTCCATCGATCGAGGGAGCGGTCATTCTACGTTTCGAAGATATGACAGCCGCTCGAGCCTGGTATGCCAGCCCGGCTTACCAGGCGGCGCTAAAGCATCGTCTCTCCGGTGCGGAGTACCGAGTTTTTCTAATCGAAGGCACCGACACATCACCTAACTGACACGCGTGCACAAGTCGTTATGAGCGTATATCTCGGCTTGTGCATGTCATTGCACTGGAACAATCCATCATGAGCCTTCAAGACGAAGCACTCAAAGCCTGGCAAGCCCGTTATGGCGAGCCAGCTAACTTACCTGCTGCCGACACCGTGATCGCGCAGATGTTGCAGCATCGATCAGTACGTGCCTACAGCGATCTTCCTGTGGATGAGCAGATGCTGAGCTGGGCGATCGCGGCGGCCCAGTCAGCCTCGACTTCCTCGAACCTGCAAGCTTGGAGCGTGCTCGCCGTGCGGGATCGCGAGCGTCTCGCGAGGCTTGCCCGACTGTCCGGTAACCAGCGCCATGTCGAGCAGGCACCGCTGTTCCTGGTCTGGCTCGTGGACTGGTCACGCCTACGCCGACTAGCCAGAACCCTTCAGGCACCGACTGCAGGTATCGACTATTTAGAAAGCTACACCGTCGGTGTTGTAGATGCAGCTCTGGCCGCTCAGAACGCCGCACTAGCTTTCGAGGCCCAAGGACTGGGAATCGTTTACATCGGCGGAATGCGCAACCACCCGGAAGCGGTGTCCGAGGAGCTTGGCCTGCCAAACGACACTTTCGCTGTATTTGGCATGTGCGTCGGTCATCCCGATCCGGCACAGCCCGCCGAGATCAAGCCACGCCTGGCGCAATCAGTGGTGCTTCACCGTGAGCGCTATGAGGCCACCGAGGCAGAGGCGGTTTCAGTTGCTGCCTATGACCGAAGGATGAGCGACTTCCAACATCGTCAACAACGCGAAAACCGTTCCTGGTCCAGCCAGGCCGTGGAACGTGTAAAAGGAGCGGATTCACTGAGCGGAAGACACCGCTTGCGAGATGCATTAAACACCCTAGGTTTCGGCCTGCGCTGAGATAGTGAGATATCCCATGCCTATTCCCGCCGCCCTGAACCGGAGCACTAATACCTGGCAACTTTGCTTTGCTGCGCTCTCGCCGTTCCTTGTTGAAACGGTAGTGATCCATTGGTCGACATTCACCCGACACTCAAGGTTCCAGTGGCCGGATAGCCGCGCACTGCAAGACTTCGGGCTTTATTCACAACCAACCAACTACACCGACAGACACCTTTCCAGAACGGCAAGGTCAAGCGAGTTAAACCGTAAATGATCTAAGGACTTTAGTTGGACGAGCCTACCTCTTGGTTTCCGGAGCCTCATTGCACGGTTCTATCCGAGCGATGTGGGTGAGTTCCTCCATAATTCAATCGGAGAACCATCGTGTCAGCGCTATTCGAACCGTTCGAACTAAAAAGTCATTGCTTACGTAACCGCATTGCCGTGCCGCCTATGTGCCAGTACATGGCCAACGAGGGGCTGGTCAGCGAGTGGCACCACATCCATTACGCGAGTATCGCGCGTGGCGGAGCAGGACTAGTGATAGTTGAAGCGACCGCAGTCTCACCTGAGGGGCGAATCACACCCAGTTGTGCTGGGTTATGGAGCGACAAGCAAGGCGAAGCCTTCATCCCCATTGCCCAGGCAATTAAGGCAGCTGGTTCCGTAGCGGGTATTCAGCTCGCTCATGCAGGTCGCAAAGCAAGCGCGAATCGGCCTTGGGAGGGCAATGGTCATATAGCCGAAGACGACCACCGTGGCTGGCAAACAATCGCACCGTCTGCCATCGCTTTCGGAGCCCATTTATCAAAGGTCCCCAGGGCAATGTCCTTGAGCGATATCGCGCAGGTGCGTGAAGAATTTGTCATGGCTGCACGACGAGCCTTGTCAGCCGGTTTCGAATGGCTGGAACTACACTTCGCGCACGGCTATCTAGGCCAGAGTTTTCTCTCTGCGCATTCCAACCGACGCAGCGATGGCTACGGTGGCAACGTGGAAAACCGCAGGCGTTTTCTCATCGAAACCATGTCTGCAGTGCGCGAAGTATGGCCTGAGCACCTTCCGCTGACTGTACGCCTCGGCGTAATCGAGTACGACAACCAGGATGAGCAGACACTGCTCGAAGCCATTGCGCTGATACGGCAACTCAAGAACGCAGGTGCCGACCTAGTCAACGTTAGCACGGGCTTCAACATCCCGAACACTGACACTCCCTGGGCACCGGCATTCCTTGCACCAATCGCCGAACGCATACGCCATGAGGCGGGCATTCCCGTTGCTGCGGCCTGGGGTATCGAGTCGCCAGCCCTGGCCGACCGCTTGGTGCGCGATGGCCAGGCTGATCTGGTAATGGTCGGCCGGGCCCACCTCGCTGATCCACATTGGCCATACGCGGCAGCTCGCACCCTTGGCGTCGAGCGCCCCGCATGGGTACTGCCCCCCCCTTACGCCCACTGGCTCGAACGGTATACGCCGGTGGAGTAATCCGAGTTTCAGCCCCTGTCACCACGTACGGAAAGACCGGAGCTTTTCATGCCACCATGCCACGAGTAGGAGAATCACATGGCTTACGCCACTATCAACCCCTATAACGGGGAATTGCTCAAGACCTTCCCAGAAACCACCGACGACCAGGTCAATCAGGCGCTGGACGACGCACATAGCGCGTTCCTCGACTGGAAAGAACGCAGCTTTACCGAACGCAGTGCCATTCTCCAGCGGGCAGCTGAGCTGCTACGCGCCCAGGCCAGCGACTATGCCCACCTGCTAACCTTAGAGATGGGCAAGATCACCGCTGAAGCTTTGGGCGAAGTCGAGATTTCAGCGCGAATTTTAGAGTATTACGCTAAGCATGCGGAGGGGCTGCTAGCTCCAGAGAAACTCCCTGTTGCAGAACCGTCCGAGGGAGAGGCAACTTTAACTCACGAGCCGCTGGGAATCATTCTAGCCATCGAACCATGGAACTTCCCCTACTACCAAGTAGCACGCATCCTCGCTCCGCAATTAGCAGCCGGCAACACCCTACTGCTCAAACATGCGTCAAACGTACCGCAGTGTGCTGCAGCCTTCGAACAGTTGATGCTAGATGCGGGCTTACCCTCGGGAGCTTTCCGCAATCTCTACGCAACGCGTCAACAGATCGAAAGCATTATCAGCGATGATCGTGTTCATGGTGTCGCTCTGACTGGCTCTGAAGGAGCAGGCGCCATCATTGCTGCGCAGGCCGGCAAGGCGTTGAAGAAGTCGACCCTGGAACTAGGTGGTGCAGATGCCTTCGTGGTACTGCGCGATGCCGAGCTGGATAAGACTGTGAAGTGGGCCGTAATCGGGCGTCACTGGAACGCTGGACAGGTGTGTATTTCCTCCAAACGCATGATTGTGGTGGACGAGGTCTATGAGGAGTTTCTGAGTCGCTACACAGAAGGAGTGGCGCAGCTTAAGGCTGGTGATCCCTTTGCCCAGGAAACCACGCTGGCCCCTTTGTCATCGCAGGCCGCCGCCGACGAGATTCGTCAGAAGATCCAGGTGGCAGTTGCTCACGGCGCGAGAGCCACCGAAGTCGGCCCCAGAGTCCCTAGACTGGGGGCCTTCGTGCAACCAACTATCCTGACTGACGTAGAGCCCGATAATCCCGCCTATTACTGGGAGTTCTTCGGCCCAGTGTCGATGATCTTCCGTGCCAGGGACGAGCAGGACGCGGTGCGTATTGCCAACGATTCGCCGTTCGGTCTGGGCGGCTCGGTATTCACCGCCGATACCAAGCATGGCGCCGAGGTGGCCAAACGCATCTCCACTGGTATGGTGTTCGTCAACCATCCCAGCACCTCGAGGGCCAACCTACCCTTCGGTGGTATCAAACGCTCCGGCTACGGGCGCGAGCTAATCGGCTTGGGCATCAAGGAATTCGTCAATCACAAGCTGATTAGCGTCATCGATATTGACGCGCCGTTCTAACTTCATCTGCACATCAACGCAAACATCAATACCTGATGCAGCCAGCCTCCTTGATGAATAGATCAAGGGGGGCTGGACTACATAGGCAACCCTGGCGCGAAGCACGGCGCGCTCCCAGCTGATCGAGAAGTAGGCTGCAGGGTCCGGATATAAGCGTATCTGCAGGCACTTAAAACAGCATATTGACATATGTAGATATTACAAATAATCTAGATTCGAAACCACCTCAGACTCCCCTAGAGGTGCTCCATGAAAAACTCTGCTAAGCGATTGTCAGAACTTCATTGCAATAAAATTTATGAAAAAGGTGCAACGATATGAAAGCGATTGTTTTACGCGCCCCCGGTGGCTTGGACCGTCTGGAACTGCATAACCTTCCTGATCCTGGTCAGCCAGGATCAGGCCAGATCCGCGTTGCACTGCATGCGTCTTCACTTAACTTCCACGATCTACTAGTCGCGAATGGAAGCATTGATACAGCCGATAGACGCATCCTCATGTCCGACGGCGCTGGCGTAGTCGAAGCTGTTGGTGAAGCAGTTAGCGAATTTAAGGTTGGCGATCACGTAGTTTCCTGCTTCTTTCCACAATGGCAGGATGGATTACCTTTCGCCGCCGTCGGAAACTTCCGGGGAACGCCAGGTGACGGCATCGATGGCTACGCCACCGAGTACACGGTACGACCGGCCAGTTATTTCACACTGGCTCCTCAGGGTTGGTCTCATGCTGAAGCCTCAACGATCACAACTGCAGGGCTTACAGCGTGGCGCGCGCTGGTGACTGATGGCCAGCTCAAAGCGGGCGCATCCGTACTCATACTTGGTACTGGAGGCGTCTCAGTGGCTGCCATCCAAATAGCCAAAGCTATGGGAGCACGTGTAATCAACACATCCTCCTCTGATAAAAAACTCGAACGAACACGACTCCTTGGCGTAGATGAGCTAATCAACTATCGGCAAACCCCTGAGTGGGGCGAGAAGGTTTTAGCACTAACAGGTGGGCACGGTGTTGATCACGTAGTTGAAGTCGGCGGCCCTGGCACTCTCGCACAATCGATAAAATCTGTTCGTGTTGGAGGTCATATTGCTTTGATCGGTGTACTAACCGGACGAGAAGGTGAAGTTCCAACTATGGAGCTCATGGCAAAGCAAGCGCGCATTCAGGGGCTGATTGTAGGAAGTCGTCGCCTACAACAGGAGTACATAACAGCGCTGGAGCAAAATAATATTCGTCCGATTATCGACCAGAGTTTCAAATTAGAACAACTGGCAGATGCTTTCCGCTTCCAAGAAAGCGGCAACCACTTCGGAAAAATCGTCATAGAATGGTAGTAAAACCTACTAAAGCTATCTCTTGATAGAGTTGCTGATCAACTCTTCTAAAATTTGGCCAGCCACATTATTAGCACAAATCAATTCCATATATAAATCCGTCCAAATAATATCAACATGCAGTACCTATAGGCGTCCTGACGTAATCATGTATTTTTGGCTAATTTAATCCTTCGCAGATTTTAAAGTGGAAAATTATTTGATTGCGACCAGAGCACTTATATCCTTCTTTTAGTTACAAAAATATATTTGCGTTAAGCGCCGCCCTGCTACGAAGCCTAACCGATCACCTGACACTGCAACGACTTAAAAACCAACCCTAGAGGATTTCCCAATGTCGATTCAAACCGTTGTTTACCGTGCCTATGCCGAAACCTTCGGTGGCCGTGACGGCCATACTGTCTCCTCCGATGGCGCGCTCGATGTCGCCCTAGCTACTCCGAAAGAACTCGGAGGTGCCGGCGGCAAAGGCACCAACCCAGAGCAGCTGTTTGCGGCGGGCTACTCGGCCTGCTTTATCGGCGCAATGAAGTTCGTTGCCGGTCGCGACAAGCTGGCTATGCCTGCAGACGCATCGGTTGAAGGAGTCATCGGCATCGGTGCTATCCCTGACGGTTTTGGCATCGAAGCTGAACTGCGCATCCGCTTGCCAGGCATGGACCGCGAGCAAGCACTGACTTTGATCGACCGCGCGCACATAGTATGCCCTTATTCAAACGCTACTCGCGGCAATATCGACGTCACCCTGACGCTGATCGACTAGCCACTACTCACTCGGCCGCTGCCAGCCAGCGGCACGTCCAAGGGGGCTGAGCATTAACTTCAAACTCCCATTGTCGATCGACGTACTCGCCCCTGCCATCAACAGACCTTCGCTGTGACATCTCCGGGAGGTCAAGATTGAAGTGTCCGAAATCAAGGTAGCTGCCCAAGGGCTTCCAAGGCTGCAGCTCCTTCTTATACCGGACTCACTACAGGCCTAAAATTAGATGTGCTGATCAAAACGTGAGCGCTCTAATGTCGGTTCCTGGCCCAGGCTGTGTAAAAACGCGAGCACCCACCGCTTTGAGGGCTGCGTTGCCAAGTAAAATCTGTCTGTCCTTGGCTGGCCCGCAGACACAAAAAATTGCGTAGAAACGCAATTTCCTCCCAGATTGTGACAGTTACACCTGTTCTAAAACGTTTTAACACAGCCTGGTCCGGTAGCTACATTTTGTGGCCGGGCAATCGACAGCGTTCAACGACGAAGCCCGTTATGAGTGCCTGCCTTCGCAGGCACTCCAGCTTCGTATGACCGAGCAGTAGTTGAACCGCCTGCAGGCTCTTCGCCCGGCGATAGATCAGTTATGCCTTCGTACGTTTCATTGTGTGAGCGCCATACATTTCTGGATCAAGGCCAATAGCTTTCAACCAGCCCTCGAAGGTACAAGCGTATTGACGAGTGGATAGGTGGTACATGCACAGCGGTCAATCAGACCAATAAACTGACGCCAAACATGGCTATCCCCATCGTGCAGACGGTTGAGTAGCTCAGAGAGGACACGGGGTCTATCCGAACGCCCTAGCTGAATTGAGCGAAAAATACTTGGAGCACATACCGGATGTGCGAGTGGCCATTTATCAGCCTGAAGTCTCATGCATTATTCTCCGAGACGAACACACCATGCTTAGAATTTCATCTGCGGCCGGCGATGCGTTCGCTAGTCACGAATACAGCTTCGAAGAGAAGCACTGGGCACACGACTAAGCGAATGGACTACATAGGCGCGCCTGGCGCGAAGCACGGCGCGTTCCCGGCTGATCCAGAAGTGAGCTGCAAGGGTGCGGAGATATGCATAAGTGCCGGAATACAAAGCTGCATATTGACATATGTGAATATTACGAATAGCCTGGACTCGTAAACCACCCTAGGCACCTCAGGAGGTACCCCATGAAAGATTCCAGCGATACCCATCCGAATCACCTTCCCGACAGCTGCTACGGCCTGTTTATCGACAACCAGTGGGTTACGGCCGAATACGGTGAAACCCTCGACATTATCAACCCCGCCAACGGAAAAATTCTCACCAACATTCCAAACGCCACAGCTGCCGACGTCGACCGCGCTGTGCAGGCCGCACAGCGCGCCTTCGTGACCTGGCGTACCACCTCACCAGCGGAACGCGCCAATGCGCTGTTGAAGATCGCCGACCTACTGGAAGCCGATGCCGATCGGTTCGCGGTTCTGGAAACCCTTGATGTAGGCAAACCCATTCGTGAAAGTCG